>Ga0164290_1001227_pt1 | contig 45439 bp, 48 predicted proteins | sample Micstemetagenome_FD_108782 | JGI IMG/M metagenome (GOLD analysis project Ga0164290, IMG submission 108782) | Contaminated culture microbial community from soil near Moab, Utah, USA - Microcoleus steenstrupii SON62 (Illumina Assembly) | ecosystem: Environmental > Terrestrial > Soil > Soil crust...
CTTCATTATCCACAAATAATCCTGCACCAATGATGGGTGAGTCTCCCACCCGGCCACGCATTTTAAAAGCCATTCCGCTGGTAGTACATGCCCCGCTAACATTTCCTGCAGCATCTAAAGCAATCATTCCAATGGTATCATGATTATTGATGCCGCCGGGTGTATTGTTCTTTTCCTGAAACAATTTGGGAATTGTCATAGGATAATACTTAGCATCCTTCAACCAGTTCCTCCAGGCTTTCTCACTTTCCGGTGTCAGAAGGTTTTCAACGGTAAAGCCATTAGCTAATGCAAATTGTAAAGCACCCTCTCCAACTAATTGAACGTGAGGTGTTTTCTCCATCACCAATCGAGCCACTTTAATCGGGTGTTTGATACCTTCTAGAAACATCACAGCACCACAACCCCCTTTTTCATCCATAATGCAGGCATCAAGTGTCACTTTACCATCCCGGTCGGGTAAGCCGCCATAACCCACACTCATATCCGCCGGATCAGCTTCCGGTATTTGCACCCCTGCCTCAACAGCATCTACTGCTCTTCCCCCGGCAGACAAGATTTTCCAAGCCTCTGCATTGGCTTTCACATTTGGTCCCCAGGTTGAAATAACAATTGGATTATTTTTCAGCGCTTCTGAACCAGATGCGGTATTGCTTTTTAAAATAGCTGCCAGGGACACCAAACCAGTGGTTTGTAAAAATTGTCTGCGGTTGAACATAAAAATCTGTACGATGTTTGTTTAAAAATAAGAAGGAATTGAAACAGTAGGATTGGAACATACAACAAAAGAGATGATATGATACTATTAGAGATGCCCAACTTTAGCGACCCCGGCGTAATTACAGCACTGCTTACTTTAATTGTTTTAGAAATTATCCTGGGGGTAGACAACATTATTTTTATTTCAATTGTATCTAACAAACTACCTGAGGCTCAGCAGCCGAGAGCAAGAATGATCGGGTTGTTGCTGGCCATGGCTTTTCGTATTTTATTGTTACTTACCATAACCTGGATCATTCGGCTTACCAATCCATTGTTCGAAATTCCTTTTGTAAAAGAGGGAGGTAAACCAATTGGTATTAGCTGGAAAGATATCATCCTCATTTTAGGAGGCTTGTTCCTGATATTCAAAAGCACGTTGGAAGTTCACCATAAGCTTGAAATAGCCCGGAAGCCTGCCAACACGATAGCCCCTTCTGCCTTTGGGGCAGTCATTCTTCAGATTGTAATGGTGGATGCCGTTTTTTCTTTTGATTCGATCTTAACTGCCATTGGCCTGGTAGAGAACGTAATTATCATGATCATAGCAGTTGTGGTTTCTATTGTGGTGATGATGCTATTCGCCGGACGCATCAGTACATTCATCAATAAACATCCATCTCTTCAAATACTGGCTTTAGCATTTCTTATCATGATCGGGATGATGTTGATTGGCGAAGGCTTTCACCAGGAAATTAATAAGGCCTACATCTATACCGATATTGCATTTAGCTTAATCGTAGAATTGATCAATATGAGAATGCGGCGCAACCGTGACAACGTTGATCTCAATAATGAAAGCTTATAGTGGCAAATTGACAGAAAACAGAAAAAGGCATTGAATTTGATGTTTAAACATCAAATTAATATTTTTACCTTATAAACAGGAAACATGAGAATAGAAATTGTATCAGGCAGCCCGAGAGTAAACAGCATAACAAGACGTGTAGCTTTGTTTCTTGAGCAGTTTCTGAGATCCAATACAGATCATGAAATAGGATTGATCGACCTGAGGGAACATCAGTTGCCGCATATACAAAAAGTCATTGCAACTGTAAGCGAGGCTCCAGAAGAGCATAAGGCATTAGCCGAAAGAATGTTTGCCGCAAATGCATTTATTATAGTTACGCCTGAATATAATGGCAGCTACTCGCCTTCTATGCAAAACATGTTCGATCATTTTCCAAAACAGAGCCATAAAGCGTTTGGATTGGTAACTGCTTCTCCCGGTGCATTAGGTGGTATGCGTGCCGCCATGCAATTGCAACAGTTTGTTATGGCCTTGTTTGGTATTCCTTCGCCCTATATGCTGGTTACGCCGCAGGTTGATAAAAAATTTGACGAAGCAGGAAACCTCATTGATCCGTCCTTTCAAAAAAGCATTGACACATTTGTGAAAGAGTTTTTATGGCTGGCAGAAAAGGTGGTGGACGAGAAAGTAGAAGCTTAGATGTACTGAGCTGCATTGCTACTATCATCGTCTGTTGTGTCACTCACTTGTACGTTCAGTAATTCTATTGAGCAAGCTTCGAGCTATCAGCTACGAGCTTCTAGACCTATAGTTCAGTTATTGTTTACATCTCGTAACCCGCAGCTGACAACTCGCAATTAAATATATAAATCATGAACACAGTATTACATAAAGCAGCAACACGTGGCCATGCCAACCACGGTTGGTTAGACTCATGGCATACTTTCTCTTTTGCAGGTTATCACGATCCATCCAGAAGTCATTTTGGTGCGTTAAGGGTGTTGAATGATGATACCGTTGCACCCGGAATGGGCTTTGGCAAACATCCGCACGATAATATGGAGATTATTTCCATTCCGCTCGAAGGAGACCTGGAGCACGGAGATAACATGGGTACGCAGCAAATCATAAAAAGAGGCGATGTACAGGCAATGAGTGCCGGCACAGGCATTATTCATTCAGAAAAAAATAAGAACAGCGACCAGTTTGTAAAGTTCCTGCAGATATGGGTCTTTCCAAACAAAAGAAATGTACAGCCTCGCTACGATCAAAAAACATTCAGCGAAGAAGAGAAGCATAATAAACTTGCAACAGTGTTATCTCCCATCGGCACTAACGATGGTGGTGTGCAGATTCACCAGGATGCCTGGTTTAGTTTAGGCAAGTTAGATGCAGGCACTACACTTACGTATGATCTGAAGAAGAAGGGAAATGGTGTTTATGCATTTTTGCTGGAAGGTGATGCTACTATCAATGAAATTGCTATGAACCGTAGAGATGGATTGGGCATATCTGAAACAGATCAATTAAAGATCAATGCCGAGAGTGAAGCTGAAATATTATTAATGGAAGTACCAATGCAGGTTTTATGAAACTAAGAAAAGCAACAGTACATAAGGAATTACAACATTTTAGTGTTGGCCCCTTCAAGGTAAAGCAGCCATTGCCAAACGCTGAGTTAAACCAGGTAAGCCCTTTTATTTTGTTGCACCATGGTGGGCCAGATGTTCACGAGCCCGGTGCTATTAAGGCCCGTTTAAGTCCGCACCCGCACCGGGGTTTTGAACCTGTAACATTTTTATTCAGTGGTAAGATCCATCATAAGGACAGCACCGGCGCCGAAGGGTTTTTAGAAAGCGGCGATGTGCAATGGATGACATCCGGCAGCGGCATCATTCACAGCGAAGGCCCTTCTGAAGCATTTGCAAGAGAAGGCGGTGCTATGGAGATTATACAGCTTTGGGTAAATCTTCCGAGAGAACATAAGATGACTGCACCGAAATACCAGGACATTAAAAAGAACACCATTCCTGTGGTGAAAGAAAACGGATTCTTATTGAAATTGGTTGCTGGGAATTACAATGGCAAACAAGGTCCTGCATCAACCTTTACTCCTATCACGGCGATAATGGTTGAGTTTACGGAAGGTGCAGAAACGACTATTACGATTCCGTCTTCATTCAATTCATTATTATATGTTTTGGAAGGAAGTATTGAATCAGATGGTGCCTTAATAGAGCAATTCAATATGGCAGTGTTTGAAGATGGAGATGCTGTTCATTTGAAAGCAAAAAGCAATGGCAAGGCTTTGTTTTTAGCAGGAGAACCAATCAATGAACCCGTTGCATCCTACGGACCATTCGTGATGAATTATCCCGGTGAAATCAGGCAGGCCATTATGGACTATGAGACCGGTAAGATGGGTGTGCTGGAAAGCTGACAACAATCAGTTCTTATACATTGTGGCATCAGGTTTAGGGCAAAGGTGCAGTTGTTTCTTTACCATATAAATCAAAGTATATGGTACCTACATTGCCCATTCCAAAACTGCACCTGGAATATCGTCTATGGATGAATGAATTGATGTTTGCCAAAGAAGAGATCAACATCTTTGAACACCACCTGGAGAATGTAATTGATGATGATAACACTATCGAAGTGAATGCGCAGATGGAGCATTTTCAAAACCAGTTCATTTGTCATAAAGAAGTGATTGACCAGTTAAAACATGACCTGCACGTGGCGGAAAAGCAATTAGTTGGTTATGTAAAGCAGGTCTCCGGTATGGGTCTCGATTATATCCGCATGGATAATCATGTGACACTGCGTGACCGGATGAAAACGTTTAGAAAGATCTATGAAGAACTGAAAAATGATTTTCGGCGGTTTGAAGTAGAATGTATTTGATGACTATAGTGCCAATGCAACTATGGTCATTGGTAACTATAATCATTATAATATGAAAACAAAATTGTTTTCTGCATATGAAAGAGGCGTTAAAGACATTGGCTGGCTGAAAAGCAATTTCTTTTTCTCGTTCAGCGAATACTACAACCCTGAAAAATCAGCCTTTGGAACCTTACTCGCATTAATGATGATTTTGTAGAAGCCGGTAAAGGTTTTGGGTTGCATCCGCATATGAATATGGAGATCATCTCCATCATGCTCAAAGGCAGTATGAACCACAAGGACAGTTTGGGCTATAGTAATATAGTGCATGAAGACTGGGTTCAGATAATGAGTGCAGGCAGTGGCTTGCGGCATGAAGAATATAATGTTGGCGATGGCGATGTAAACTTTTTGCAAATATGGATTCAGCCGAAGCAGCAAAACATTTTACCCAGTTATCAATACCGGCACTTTCCTAAGCAAAAAAGACAAAACAAACTTCAAACCATTATCTCGCCTGAAGAAGGCCTGGCTCATTGCTGGATCGATCAAAACACTAAGATGCAATTAGGTTTGTTCGATGAAGGTCAGCATCTCGCCTATTCTTTTGTACCCGCTAACAAGTGCTTATTCATTTTTACCATTACAGGCACCATCACCGTATCAGGAATTAAAGTGAAAGAAAGAGATGCTATAGGTGTTTGGGAAACCGACAATGTTGAAATCACTTGCAATACAGAATCGGAATTTCTGATCATTGAAACACCAATCAACCAAAAGTAGGTCCTCTACCAAAAGGAATGTAAAAGTTGTTTAGGTGTAGATACCATTTAATCTACACCAGCATTAAATCTTTATTTTTAAAGAACTTAATCATACTTATGAAAAAGTTCTCCATTCTATCGGTTTTGTGCTGTTGTGTATTACTGACTATTGCCCAGCAAATAACAAATTCAGTAAATATTATTCCGCAACCCGTTTCTTTAAAACTTGGTCCGGGCCATTTTGTTTTAGATAAGCAAACAGTAATTGCTGTACGAGATGAAGTTGACCGGAAATCTGCGCAATTTTTAAACGATTACTTACAACAGGTTTATGGATTTAAACTGGATATTGACAAACAGGAGGGTAAAAATTATATCAGGCTGTCAACAAAAAAATTTATTAAAGCACCAGATAAAGATGCTTATACCTTACATACAACTAAAGAAGGCATTACCATTGAAGGTGACACGTATGCAGGAACTTTTTATGGTGTGCAAACTTTAATACAATTGCTGCCTGTTGACAACTCCAAACCCCAAACTCCAAAACCCAAACTTCAAATTCCTCTTGTTTCCATCCAGGACCATCCCCGCTTTAAATACCGGGGCATGCACCTGGATGTAGGCCGGCACATGTTTCCCCTTTCCTTTATTAAAAAATATATAGACTACCTGGCCTTGCATAAGATGAATTATTTCCATTGGCATTTAACCGAAGACCAGGGATGGAGAATTGAAATAAAAAAATATCCGAACCTGATGTCCATAGGAGCTTACCGCAACGGAACAATTATTGGCCGCTTTCCTGGAAAAGGAAATGATAACACTCGTTACGGAGGTTACTATACACAGGAAGAAGTAAAAGAGATCGTTCAATATGCAGCCGACAGGCATATTACCGTGGTTCCCGAAATTGAAATGCCTGGTCATTCCTCCGCGGCCATTGCTGCTTACCCCTGGCTTAGTTGTTTTCCGGATAAGCCTACTCTAATTCCAAGAACTACTTCTGCAACCGGCGGACATCAAAGCATAAAAAAAGTACAGGAAACATGGGGTGTTTTTGAAGATGTGTATTGTGCAGGCAACGATTCCACGTTTGGCTTTTTGCAGGATGTAATGGATGAATTACTGGCACTCTTTCCTTCTCAATACATACATATAGGTGGTGATGAATCCCCAAAAAAACATTGGAAACAATGTCCTAAATGCCAGCTAAGAATTAAGAATGAAAAGTTGAAAGATGAGCATGAGCTACAGAGCTACTTTATCCAGCGAATGGAAAAGTATATCAACAGTAAAGGCAGAACGATAATTGGTTGGGATGAAATATTAGAAGGCGGGTTGGCGCCGAATGCCATTGTTATGAGCTGGCGTGGTGAAAAAGGGGGTATTGAAGCGGCAAAACAAAATCATTATGTAATCATGACGCCAACCAAACCTGTTTATTTTGATTATTCGCAATCAAAGAATGAAGACTCTGTAACCATTGGCAGTTACAATCCTCTTGAGGCGGTTTATGCTTATGATCCCATACCGAAAGAGTTGAGGAAAGACAAGGCAAAATATATTTTAGGAGCACAAGCTAATCTCTGGACAGAATATATCAAGTATCCAAGCAAGGTTGAATATATGATCTTCCCCCGTATGAGTGCATTGAGTGAAGTGTTATGGAGCCCGAAAGAAAAAAAGAATTGGAAGGATTTTGAAAGACGTTTACGATCACAGTTTAAGAGATATGATTTTTGGAAAGCGAATTATAGCAGGGAGTATTTTAAGCTAAGAGCACAAGTATTGCCTACCGAAAATAATGAAGGTATTGTTTGGGCAGTCAGCACAAGAGAAGATTGTGAATATTGTTATATAGAAGGAACAATGGAAACGACTTTGAAAGCTGACATGGACGTGTTTGATACTGCCATAGTAACTGATATTTCTGATCCCACCAGGATTGTTCGTTATGATGTTACAAAAACTCGAATGAAAAAAGGCGATAAACACCTTATCTATTTATCAGATAAAAAGACTCTAAACATTTTAATAAATCAGACTGGTTTGCAGAAGGTGTGGCAACGATATCATCATGCTAAAGGAAACCTTATCTCACAACAATTTTACATTAATAAAGCAACTGGCAAAAAAATAACACTGAAAGAAAAGCCAGATCCAAAGTATTCAGGAGATGGAGCATTTACCTTGGTTAATGGCATCATCAATGAAAAAGGACTATCAGTTCCAGATGAATTTCTCGGTTTCTTAGGAACTGATTTGGAAGCAACAATTGACCTTGGGAAACAAGAAAAGATAAAAGCAATTAAGCTCTATGTTTTAGATGAAGAGAATAGTTGGATACATCTACCCTCTTCCGTAGAATATTATACCAGTAAAGACGGCAGAAACTTTGATAGGATAACTGATGGAAATTTTAAGGATGTAGCTCCAAATGAAAAGATTCGATTCTTTGACATCGCCTTTAAGGAAACCGAAGTTCGATATGTAAGAGTGGTTGCAAGAAACATAGGCATCATTCCGGAAGGCAAACCTGGTGCAGGTAGCAAGGCGTGGCTTTTCGTTGATGAAATTCAGGTGTATTAAAAGAAAAAGCACCGGTTTGTTTTTTGTATTTGCCGAAGCATTTACTACTTACTAACCCGATGCTTTTGGATTGAGCTGATAACAGAGTTCTTTTTGACGGTTCCCTGTTGGTTTTGGCAACTTTTTACGGCTGCTGTGCCCTCACATTTATCTTTTTTTAGGAGACTTATGTGGTAACTCAATTGTATACTGAAGATACATTTACAGAACAATCGATTCCAAATTCCGTCCTGTTCTATTCTGCACCAGTTATGCAGAAAGTTTTGCACAATGACTCTGAGCGGCGTATTAAAGTCTCTTCCATCTAACTGTCATCCATCATCTGCCAATCGTCATCCTCTCTTCTGCTCCTTAGCCCAGGCATCTTTTAATGTTACTGTTCTGTTGAACACTAACCGGCCGTATGTGTCTTTATTATCCAATGTAAAATACCCTTTGCGCAAGAATTGATAACGTTCATTCATTCTTGCGTTTTTTAAAGCTGGTTCGGCGTAAACGGTTTGCACCACCTGCAAAGAATCAGGGTTGATGTAGGCTTTAAAATCACCTTCTTCATTGGACGGATCTTCTACTTTGAACAAACGATCATACAAACGCACTTCAGCTGTAATGGCCTGCGTTACCTCCACCCAATGCAGAGTGCCTTTTACATTAATGCCCGATGTATCATGTCCGCTGCGGCTTTCAGGTATATAGGTGCAGCGTAATTCAGTTACATTTCCTGCTGCATCTTTTATCACTTCATCACACCTTATGATATAAGCATATTTTAGCCGTACCATGCTGCCGGGAAACAAACGGAAATATTTTTTTGGAGGATTCTCCATGAAGTCCTCCCTTTCAATGTATAGTTCTTTCCCAAAAGGAATTTGCCTCTTGCCACTGGCCTCATCTTCAGGGTTATCCTCTCCTTCTAATAACTCAATGTCTTTCTCGTAGTTGGTTATTACTACCTTCAAGGGATCGAATACAACCATTCGCCGCAAGGCTACCTTGTTCAAATGTTCCCGAACACAAAACTCTAATAAGCCTACATCAATCAAAATATCTCTTTTAGCAATGCCTACTCTGTCGCAGAAGTCCCTGATGGCTTCCGGTGTATAACCTCTTCTTCTCATACCACTGATGGTAGGCATACGCGGATCGTCCCATCCATCCACATGCTTTTCATTCACTAATTGCAAAAGTTTTCTTTTGCTCATTACGGTGTAGCTAACGTTCCTTCTGGCAAATTCGTATTGGTGTGAGGGAAAGATGTCAAGCTTCTCAATAAGCCAGTCATAGAGTTCCCTATGCGGAATGAATTCCATTGTACACAGTGAATGGGTTACACCTTCAATGCTATCACTCTGCCCATGTGCCATATCATACATAGGATATATGCACCACTTGTCTCCTGTACGGTGGTGATGTTCATGCTTGATACGATACAGGATGGGGTCTCGCATCAGCATGTTCGGATGCGCCATATCTATTTTTGCACGCAATATTTTGCTCCCATCCGGAAACGCACCTGCCTTCATTCTTTGAAAAAGGTCCAGGTTTTCTTCTATAGTGCGGTCTCGGTATGGACTATTCTTACCCGGTTCTGTTGGCGTTCCTTTTAGTGCAGCAATTTCCTCAGAAGTGGAATCGTCAACATAAGCCAAACCTTTTTTGATCAGCCTTATGGCATACTCATACAATTCATCAAAATAATCAGAAGCATAGAGCTCGTTCTTCCATTCAAAGCCCAGCCATCTTATATCTTCTTTTATGCTTTCAACGTATTCTGTTTCTTCAGTTGATGGATTCGTATCATCGAACCGCAAATTGGTATGCCCGGGATATTTTTTAGTCAATCCAAAATTTAAACAAATAGAAGTGGCATGACCCATGTGCAGGTAACCATTAGGTTCCGGCGGGAAACGGGTGACGATAGATTTGTATTTACCGTTTTTTAGGTCTTCTTCTATAATGTCTTCTAAAAAATTCAGACTTTTTTCTTCACTCATGATTCAATTTTCAGAAGCGGCAAAGATAACGATTGAAGAACACAGATGAGAGGATTACAGAAGTGGAATTTAAGGTGTGTATAGGCTAAAGGCTATGTCTTTTGGTTTGTTCCTGACAGCTAACCGGTATTGAAGAACAATATCCTTGTTGTACAACAGATGCAGCCATTGAGTGGAGGTAGAATTAACTACAAACTCATACACTGTTTTTTTATTCATTACCGAAGAAGGTTGAACAAAAGCGGCTGCCGGATGGCTTAGAACAGTAGAATCGAAAAACGGATTAGACCCAATGCGGCCATCTCTTTCCTTATTGCTGGTAACAATTTCAAAATGTAAGGTGTCACCTACAAAAGCCTCTATAATACCATTTAAGGGGAAATACGATGCAATACTATACTTAACAAAATTGCTATGGCGGAAGGGCATTTTTTGAAACTCCTTTACTTCCGGCACATCATTCAATAAAGCCCAGCGGATGTCTTCGGGATAATGCGTACGAATGAGTTGATGTGGTGATGTTAGGAAATAAAAATCGTCATACGCCTGCACAAATTCATCTGTTCTGTCTGAGATATAGCCGCTAGCCCAGGTAACATCGAGTAAATACCAGTTACTGTCAATATAAACTGCGTTCCAGGAATGATTGCTGATGAATTTACCACCGCTGTTTGTACGGGCATAACCTGTAACCACTTGGGCTTTTATACCTGCATAAGTGCATAGTGTTTTAAAAAGCTTTGCATATCCTTCGCAAAAGGCAGTTCGCTTTTGGAATGTAGCCCAGGCTGTCATTTCTTCGCCGGCACGCCATTCCATTGTTGTGTCTTCCCATCTTTTGATATAGTGATATCGTGCAGAAACCCTTGGCGGAACTTTATACTCTATATGCTCTGTGATCCAACGGAAAATAGAACGAACCTTTTCCAATTCAGTTGAATAACCTTGTGTGAGTTTTATTGCAACGCTGTCCAGAGAAGGTGCATCAATATTCCTGGTTTTCCAGTCAATTAATGAAAAATCAGCTCTTTTAAACTGGGCAAATGAGAAATGCCACAGCAACGAAAACAATAGTATGCCAACGCCTCTTTTCATCTTCATCTTATAGCTGCAAATTTCTATTTATTAATGATATGCCAGTCAGCTTTAACAAAGCGGTACAGGCAGAGATTTTGCTTACTTAATTTAAATACGTTTTAGTAATTTACTTAATTAAGCGGCTCTTTAAATTTAAGCTGGCTGACAATAAATAAACCCCTGAACCTTATGAACGAACAATTTTTTATACAAACAGTGAATATTAAGGCTAAAGAGATTGGGATGAGCCCTTTGCTGTTGCTTAGCGGACTGGAAGGTCTGTATACTTTTAAAGATGTGCAGATCAACCAGATCAATTACCAGTTTTTGGATAATCTTATTCTCACCATTTTTGCCTTGCGTATTGGCGATAGCTATCATGCAATAGCACAGGATAACCTCAACAATCCCAATCAAAAGGTTCGGACAGCGGCCAGTAAAGAGCTTACTGTAATGACACCTGAAACCATTGCACAATCGGCTAATCCCTACCTGCAATCCTTTGCCACTATCCTCGACGGCAAAAGCGTTATTTACCATTACCATGAGAAGGCACTTGAGGTTGCTGCCTATGAGGTAAAAAAAGCACACGTCAATTTTGGTCATGACAGCATTGGTACCATCATGCTGCAGATATGTAAGAATGATTTAAGCGAAAGCCTAAACCTGGGTGCGTGGTTTAACAGTTAATTCTTTTTGCCTATGCATACAACAGCTTTGTAAGCCATTTTGTATATTTTTGTGTCAATGCAAGGTTCACGTTTATCTTTCTTACAGCTCACTTTAGACTTCCTCAACCATCGAGGTTAAGCATTCTTTTGTACTTGATCATTTTTAATTTCCATTCTTAATTTTTAATTGAAAGTTTATGTCAGTAACTGATGTAGTTACCAATACGCAATATTATTTAGACCTTGAAGAAAGATATGGCGCCCATAATTATCATCCGCTGCCGGTTGTTTTGAACAAAGGTGAAGGTGTTTTTCTGTGGGACGTAGAAGGCAAACGGTATTATGATTTCTTAAGCGGATACTCGGCCGTAAACCAGGGGCATTGCCATCCAAAGATCATTGCTGCCTTAGTTGAACAGGCGCAAAAACTTACATTAACCAGCCGTGCTTTTCACAGCAACCAATTAGGTGAATATGAGAGATACATCACCTCCTATTTTGGTTACGATAAAGTGCTGCCTATGAATACAGGTGTGGAAGCAGTGGAAACAGCAATAAAGCTGGCAAGACGCTGGGCTTATAAAATAAAAGGTGTGGCTGAAAACGAAGCAAAGATCATTGTATGCGAAAACAATTTTCATGGCCGCACATCCACAGTCATTTCCTTCTCATCCGATCCTGGGGCTTATAAGCAGTTTGGACCTTATATGCCGGGCTTCATCAAAATTCCTTATAATGATTTGACTGCCCTGGCAGAAGCGTTGAAAGATGAAACGGTTGCCGGTTTCCTCGTAGAACCTATACAAGGCGAAGCCGGTGTAGTGGTACCGGATGAAGGGTATTTAAGCACAGCATATGGTCTATGCAAAGAAGCGAATGCTTTATTTATTGCTGATGAAATTCAGACTGGTTTATGCCGCACCGGCAATATGCTGGCTTGTGATGCTGAAGATGTGCATGCAGATATTTTAATTCTTGGAAAGGCATTGAGTGGCGGTGTTTTACCAGTAAGTGCCGTTTTATCTAATGATGAGATTATGCTGACCATTCAGTCCGGGGAGCATGGTTCAACCTATGGCGGTAATCCTCTTGCTTGTGCTGTTGCAATAGCAGCTTTAGAAGTGCTGAAAGAAGAGTCGCTTGCTGAAAAAGCAGAAGAACTGGGAGAGTATTTCAGAAAAAGCATCAGGGGAATGGCTTCGCCTTTTATCAAATTGGTAAGAGGCAAAGGTCTTCTGAATGCTATTGTAATTGAGCATAGCGATAGAGAAGCTGCCTGGAAATTATGCCTTGAGTTAAAGGAGAATGGCTTATTAGCTAAGCCCACTCATGGAGATAAAATCCGTTTAGCACCTCCTCTTGTCATTACAAAAGAACAGATTGATGAATGTGTTGGCATCATCAAACAAAGTCTTTCAGTGTTGAATTAGGATCATTAACTAAAAGTCCCGCACCAGCCGGGACTTTTAGTTTATTTTTTCCAGATTTTATTTTTTCTTATGCATTATAAAATTAAGAATTGATATTCTTTCTGCTTAACTAGAAGGTTCTACGGAAGTCAATGCAATACAGTTTTCCATTGTGATTTAAAATCTGCAAAATGTATTTAAAGTTTACGCCATTGTTGGTCTTTTTCCAAATATTCTCCGGTTAGTCTGAAATACTCAAATTTCTTGTCATTGATATTCCTTAGATTAAACCAATTATCAAGAAAATTAAAGTATGCTTTAACATTAGAATTTTGAAAAATTATCAGGAACTCGTATTCTAAAAACCGAACATCATCACGGGTTAATATTCCCAGGTTAAAAAGACGTCCAATATTCGAGAAGTGCCCAAGTAGTTTGTACACCTTTTTCTCCAATTCGGAGCCATGAAATGTACCATCGTAAACAAACTCACTGTATTCTATTTTATAATAAGCATCAAACATATCCTTATCATTAACAAAAGTGTTATATAGATCAATCACATACTCGGATCTTTTTTGTACGGCAGACTTCTTGTTTTGCTTATTTGCTTCTCGCAGTTGCCAGGCTGCGAGAGCAAATGTTAGTGCTGTAGCTATGTTAGCGATGGTCTGGATAAGTTCTATGTTGGTCATAAAGAGCTTTCGGTTAATGAAAATTGATTTTTGCTTCGCTGGCAGTTGAATTACACAGCAATTTGGTAACATCGTTTTATCATGACGAAGTCGCACACATCTTTCAAATAAAGAACTGAATAGCTACAACACTTTCAAATCATGCACTCGTATCCTTATCAATCCGCTTCACATTCACCAATTTATTTTTTTTCACATCTACCCTGATGTCCACATTAGGCTTTAACTGAGACGGTTTCGCTTTCAAAAAACCTAATGTCTTCTTATCGGCAGCGATATGAAATTGTTCAAAATAGCCGGTTAGTTTAGCCTGCACCTGCTTTTCAGTTACAAGGGGAGCTCCTTTTAAATTAGTTACCCTGTGTACGTGTAGCACATCCCCACTGCTTTTATCGTAAACAATATACAGGTCATCGGAAACGATCTTGGGCATGCCCATGGTTGATTGAATTTTTGCGTTCATCATTGTTGCTGATTTTTAGATTACCAGAAATAAAGATTACCCCACATATACAATTCCTGCCTCGCCCCTACAGCGCTGCCAAAGGTGACGCTGGTGGCATTATTAACATAAATGTAACCGGCCCAGGTAGGCCACTCCCCCAGGTGCACAGGTATTTCTGCCCCCTTCGGGTCTGGCCGGTGCCGGTAGGACACTATTCCGCAATGATGCAGTCCCTCCCCGCTTACCCCATGGAGTCCGGCTTGCGCTACGACAAAAAAACCTGGTTCAAAATTCCATTCATGCGTGTAACCAAACCCCTTCTTGGAGTTGTACCCGCTGTAGATCCACATACTAGACATTCCTTTCATAAATAACTGTTTAAGATTTGATCAAATGCACTAAACCGTTTCTTCCCTATAAAAAACTTTGCTACAATATTATATTCCGCACCATCGTAAACTTTTACTCACATGATACTGTTGTTTACCAGATTCAATAAGCCGGCAGTTTTTTTGACCAGTTGGTGTCCAATATCTCGGGATAAAATCCGGCAACAACCTTTCGGTTATACAGCACTTCCTTCAACGCTTTTCCTTTTACTCCGGCTGTATCTAACAGTTTTTTTTGAATGTGAACGGCATAATCCCTCGACATATAGTCATGCTCATAACCATCCCAAATGGCCGTTAAAAAGATTAGGTTACACCCTATCTGCCGGATAAATCCGCTCCAGGTGTCAAACTCACCCGGAGTGAGAACGCTATCAACCATATAGTCATAAGCGTTGTGAACATGGTATAAATATGACTGGGCATATAAATACAGTCGTCTCAATTTTTCACTCCCCTTGCGCCTTTTTTCATTGGTAAAGTTTTTATAGTTGTGCAGGTTATTATAAAACAACTTCGGATTTTTGCTCCGGTTGATGGATATATCAGCTGTCAGTGCCTTTAACATGAACTCTACATGATTTTGAGCTTCTAAAGTATCCGGTAACGACATCCATAAACCGTTCAATTCGTCATTTTCAATAGCCCAATGATTATAACTGTCTTCCTGTTCGTAAAGCTGGCCTCGGTAAGAAACCTTGTTTGTTGTATTATTGGTTTCTAATTGCTTTCTGGTTTCAACAAGTTGTCCATGAAATTGCTTTCTGCTTTCTATGATTTGTAGATAGATGAAAAGGAGGCCTGCAATGGATATAAAAACATTGGCCAATGAAGCGATATAGCTCCACTTTTCCAAATTCCTCAGATTAGTGTCTTCTGTAGAATCCCTCTTTCTTGCGTTAACCAGGGTCAACAGCTTCCTGAATTCACGTTTTAGCTTATGATTTACTATCATAGTGGTTGCAATTACTGATATCACATCAGCTGCACAATTCCCACTGGTCACTTTTAAAATTCATTCGTTGTAAAAACAACCCGCTACTTCCTGCGGGTTGTTTCACATGAGAGCTGAGCCACAATGCCATTTCATTAAATCCGGCAAAGCGGTTTAAAAATAATGATGAATAAAAAGCAACGCATACAGTATTTATACAAGATCCTTACAGTAAAAATGCTGTTTCCTATTTCTCCTCTTCACACTTCATCTTTACAGCTCGTATCTCCTATAAATTAAAAATTCCTATGGCGCAGCATTTCTTGAGGCAGATTAATACCCGGGAGGGCTTGAAAACCTTTTACTTTAATCTTTTTCAGGATGTCGATCCCACTACCTACCATGTTTCCGTAATCAACCAAAATAAAACCCACATCTTTTTAATGTATTGGCAGCAAAATGAATGGATAATTCTAAGTCCTGAGGTAGAACAGTGGATCATTAGTGTTGAGAGTGAGCTATCCCGCACCATCCAGGAACACATAACAGGTATTTTCTTAAACTACGAAGCCTAAGACCTCCATTTGGGTAATTCCTAAGAGTTGAGAAGAGTCCATCTGGATTGTTATTGTAGGTATTACTTTGCCGGTTTAATTGCTGCCACGAAAATAGAAGCCTTAAAATAGTACAATCGATATGGTAATGTTCTTTTCAATATCTATTATAGTAGTGCAGTTCCTGGGAAACTCAACCTTGAACATTGAAGGAATCACTTTGGAGGCTCAAAAAAGGCAGTGATCATTTACTGGAGCTTGAGTACTTCCTTATTGATGAATAGCACCATCCAATGTTATAGATTAGCAAATGGAATTTGAACTACCTGTTTCTTATAGTGGAAAGGACTTAAGTTTTCCGGCACAACTTTTCCAGCTTGGATATGCCTTCCGTATACAGATTAAGGTAAACAATATACTCGTAAATTATGAAAGAGATGATTCCGGAGAATGGAGAGCACTAATCAGCCCGGAAGATGTGGAGAAGAATAAAACACTTGATAAAGGCCTGTTACAGGCAATAGCTGAAAGGCTTGAGGAAGTACTTAAATAACCTCATGTAGTAATCTGACAATGCCCTTAAAGAGTTGAACCGGACAAATTATATTCAACCCGCTCATCATTGTTCTACCCAAATTTTTAAAAAAAATGGCCTTGTAATATGCAACGTACGTTTTTTATCGTACGTTTGCTGTATCATGGCACAGAAAAAAGGTAATCAGTCTGAATTAGTTCCAACGAAAGCAGAAATGGATGTACTCCAGGTTTTATGGACAAATGGGCCATCAACAGTGCGATTTGTCCATGATTTACTCAATTCACAAAAGGAAGCCGTTCAATATACATCGACACTCAAGCTGATGCAAACGATGGTTGAAAAAGGAATGCTTTCAAGAGATGAATCAAACATGAAGCATATCTATGAACCCCTATTGGAAGAAGAGAAAACAAAAGGATTGATGTTGGGCCGCTTCCTGGATACAATGTACAACGGCTCGGTAAGCAGTTTAGTACTGGCCCTGCTGGATAACGAAAAAACATCGGCGAAGGAACTGCAGTTACTGAAAGATGTTGCGAAAAAACTGTCTAAAGAAAAATAATTAACCGTTATGCATTTTGCTTTACTTGATAGTCTGTTACCGGCATTAACCTGGACTTTCGTCCATTCGTTATGGCAGGGAATGATACTCGCCGTACTTGCGGGTACTGTTTTACTACTAACTCGTTATACAACAGCATCACGCAGGTATGCATTTCTTTTGATACTTTTTCTGGTGTTCCTTGGGAGCATTGTTTTTACCCTTTTCATCCACTTGAATTCAGGCGGTGCAAACACCGGCCTTGACAACATCTCGACCACTACCCTGCCGGTACTTTTGCCTTTGCAGACATGGCTGGGCAAGGTTGCTGTTTTTTTAAACACCCATTCTTCATGGCTTGCTCTTACATGGTTTATTGTTTTTCTTTTTAAGTGTAGCATAATGATCAAAGAAATGGGGCAGGTCAAAAGCCTGCGCACAAATGCCATCCAGATAGGTAACGAAAATTGGTCAAAAAGAATGCAGGCGCTTGCTCATGAACTTCGAATCAAAAAGCCGGTTAGGCTTCTGCAGTCATGTCTGGTAAAAGTCCCCGTAACCGTTGGCCATATTAATCCTGTTATTCTAGTGCCGATTGGTATGCTAAGCAACATGCCTCCGGCACAAGTTGAAGCAGTATTGCTTCATGAACTAGCCCACATCCGCCGGCACGATTACCTTGTGAACTTTGTGCAACGTTTAGCAGAATCCATTCTCTTTTTCAATCCTGCAGTACTATGGGTTTCATCACTATTAAGAGCAGAAAGAGAAGCCTGCTGCGACGAGTTAGCTATTAACCACACAGGAAGCAAATTGAACTTTGTTGAAGCACTCATCTATTGTAAAGAAGCATCGATGTGCAAAGCTTCTTATGTAATAAGTTTCATGGGCCCCAGGAATCTGCTTCTGTACCGGGTGAACCGTATTCTGTCAAATCAAAATAAAAAACCTTCACGTTTCGAGCTTGCTTTCTTCGGGCTTTCCCTCCTTCTTTTTGTTGGATGGATGACTGTAGCTGGTGGAGTCAATAGCCTGAAGCATAAAGCTCGACATGATCATTCTTCGTTATCACAACAAGTGGAAATTTCTGAGGTGAAACCTTCGATAACAGAAGCGGTTGCAGTAGAGAATGGGTTAGAAGGAAACCGAAACCCTCTTTTACCGCCGCCAGCACCTGCAAACGAAGTAATACGTGAAATAGATCGAGCGCAAAAAGAAAAAGGTGCCCTTATAAATACTGGCGGAGATCGGATAGAAGTTAATTTGGCAAAGCCAGATGCAAAACTCGGATTCAATCGTGTTGATAAAGATCGGGTTGCGGAGGAAGGAAAAGGGACTAAGCGAATTTTGGTGAACGAATTGGAGAATACAGAATAAACACTGAACAAATAAATTCTTTACTATCTATTTGTACTGTCACAAACAGTACTATAAATACTGAAGCGTCAACCGCTTTTGGGTTGAAGTACTGCGCTTTTGAAAATGCAGAGGAAAGCAGGATGCGCACCTGGTGACTTACTCTTTTCAACAAGCACCCGCTCAACGGAAATGACTTTTGTTGATGCGGCCCTCCTATTCTTTAATTTAAAAACAAATCAAATGAAACAAAATTTGCTGCCTGCAGCAGGCATTCTAGTGTCCTTACTGTTTGTGTCCTGCAAAAGAGAGGCACAGGAAAATAAAACAACAGCACAAGAAAAAACAACTACAGAAGAACGGCAAAAAACAACATTGCCGGAGGTAATTACATTCAGTTCACTCCCTAATGGTAAAACAGAAACTGAATACGTAGAAAAAGGCCAGCACCATAAAGTGCAATGGCAGGGATCCAAAATGACTGCCCTTACAATAGACGGTAAGCAGGTGCCGAAGGAAAACCATGCTATGCATAAGGCCACTGCCGAAAAGGTCTTTCAGGAAATCCAGGCCGACGGGCAAAAAATGGGCAGGGCGCTAACTCCGCCAAAAGCAAAAGGTCCGGAAGCAGGAAAAGAACACATCGAATCAATTAATCTGGCACCCGTTGGTACTAAGGACGGACCTGGACAAGAAAAAAAAGATCGTGAGCGGGTCGAAGATGAAAGGAAAGTGGCCGACAACAGTGAACAATAGAAGCCCAATCATTGGCTTAAGTAGAAAGCTAAGGGCAGGAGGGTCGGTGACTTTGAACGTTCTCACTGGCCTCCTTGCTAAAACCACAAAGTGGCTTTCCATTCTATCGGGCCTCCAAGCTCAAACATAGACGTGGCGCAAAAAGAAAGTGCCACCGCTGCGGGTTTTTCTTGTGGGAAGCAAACATGCAACATGAAAAACGCTCGAACCAAAAACTTAAAAAATGTATTTATGAAGATCATATTCTTATTCGCATCGTTAATAACAGGTATCGCAGTCTGGTCGCAACAAAAACTGCCAATTACTGCAACGGAAAAGAAAGCATTGATAGATTCCCTAAAGAAACGATTGGAACAATACTATGTATTCCCGGACAAAGGCAAAGAAATGGGTCAGTATCTGGCAAAAAGATGGAGTTCAAATTCCTATGACGCTATTTCAGACTATAACGTCTTTTTGGATACACTGTTCACTGACATAACTAAAGTGCATCACGACCCACACATGCGCATGGGTATTGATCCGGACTATGTTAAAAGTATTAAAGAAGAAAAGACAAGGCCTCTGCCGACAAAGGAAAAGTTAGAAGCAGAAAGAGCATTATATCGTAAATATAATTATGGCTTCTCGAGGGTAGAAGTTCTGCCCGGAAACATTGGTTATATGGCATTGACTGAATTTGCGAAGCTGAACGAGGAATCAAAAACAGTTGTGGCTTCAGCCTTCGAGTTTATTGCCTATACCGATGCAGTAATTATTGATTTGAGAAATAATAATGGGACCTATCCGCAAATGGTGCAGGAAGTATTGAGCTATTTTTTTGATAAGCCTGTTCACACGGGTAGTACTTTCGATAGGCAACTCGGCAAGACGGTTGATAATTATTCGCTGGCTAAAGTGAAAGGAAAAAAGATCCCGAATAAGAAGCTTTATATTCTAATCAGCCAAAACACCTTCTCTGCCCCTGAGTCTTTTGCTTATACGATGAAAAATCTAAAGCGGGGAGTTGTTGTTGGAGAAGTGACTGCAGGTGCCGCACATGGAACGAAAGGTTTCATTGTGAATGACAAGGTAGTTATAGCAATTCCGTATATGCGGGGTATCGATCCGGTTACTAAAACCGACTGGGAAGGCGTAGGAGTTCAGCCAGACGTGGCAGTGAAAGCAGATAAAGCTTTGGCTAAAGCACAGCAAATCATTATGGAAAATGCGCTGGCTACTGTTAAAGACCCGGGAGAAAAATTTGCACTGGAATGGGGATTGGTTACTGTGAAAGCTCAATTGAACCCACCCTCTATCACCAATGAACTAAAAAAAGAATATGCCGGTGTTTATGGCGTGCGAACCATTTCTATCGAAGGAGATCATTTGATTTTTCAACGTGGTAATGGTCCAAAAAGGAAGCTTTTTGCTCTTTCAGAAGACACGTTCGAAGTAGAAGACCAAAATAACTATAGGCTCAGGTTTGTTCGTAACTCAGAAGGGAAAGTAGAAAAAATAGTGGGCTCCGATAATTACAATGTAACTAGAGAATTCTTGCGTACGAACAAACCAAACTAAAGGTCAGAAGAGTGTTTTATGAATTCGTGCCGTTGTTGGTATTCTTCCATTGCCCTTGTGCTGGATGCAGCACCAACAACGGCTATTGCACTGGAAACACTTGCAAAGGCAAAAAAGGTGAAGGCCTCTTTTTCCACTAAGAGGAAATGGAGTCCTCCTTTAGATAATTGAATATAGCTTCTACCTTACTATCTTCAATTTCATAAATAGATTTAATAAACACATTTCCTTTGCTTGCTCTTTGGCTTAATTCTTTGTCGAAAGATGCACTTGAAAATGAGAATAACTCTCTTGCATCAGCTTCCGTGATTTCATCTAACTGATCCGAAAGGAAAACTTGTTCAGCTATACAATCAATTACTTTCCCTGAAGTAGTATGAACCGCCGCTATCCAAATAAACAAAACACCTATTCTTTTATTTGTTTCAGGGTCAGCAATGTTACGAACTTCGCATTGCCTTTTTGCCCCCAGGAAATGATGGGGCGCATGTGATGGGTCAAACTTCCATTTTGTAATTTCCAATGGTTTGTATTCAACCTTCATAACGCTAATTAATACTGACGCCTTTACCTTTCTTAGTATAAGCTACAGGCTCTCCTACTTTTATTGAGTGAGAGTATTGAACCGGCACCTTATATCCGTTGTATTTATGAAGGTGGTTGAACACGTCTTCAAGGTCTCTCATATCAAAGTATTCTCCACAATCGCATTTCATAAAGTGACGTTTTTCTTCCTTTGGCAGGTCTTTGCTGTATTTCATATAGTATGGTTTAGGATGCTTTTTTAGATGGTGTTTTAAGGCTTGCCTTTAGCTTTTGCATGAGGTCTTCTGTTGTACTGTGTACCACTTTCATTTGCTTCACCGGTGTAGTCTTTCCTTTGGCCTTTGATTCAATGACTTTAATAAGCTTATCGGAAAACTCATCTTTAAACTGTTCCGGCTTGAAAGGCTTGGTTAGCTGGTTAATGAGCATAGAAGCCATTTTTAGCTCATCTGCCTTAATATCTGTTTTGGGAATGCCCAGCGTTTCTGTGCTCCTGATCTCCTGGGCAAACCTTAACCTATGAAGCACCAGCACATCACCCTGGGGTCTGATAAGGCCTATCCATTCCCTTTGGTGATAAACAAATGGGCCCAAAGCTGCCTTACCTTCCTTTTTAAGGGCATCTCTCAGAAGTGCATAGGCTCTTGCTCCTGCTTTTTCCGGTGCTAAGTAATAGGGCTTTTCAAAGTAAACAGGATCAATCTCTTTTTCATTTATAAACTGGATGATCTCGAGGTGATCCATCTTTTCAGGAGTTGCTTTTTTTATGTCGGCATCTTCTACTATCACATATTCACCGCCAAGCTTATAACCTTTTACAATGTCCTTAAACTCAACTTCATTACCTGTCTGTTCGTTTACTTTCTTATAGCGGATCTTACCATGATTGTTTTTATCAAGGGATACAAAAGCAATAGTGCTTTCTTCCGTTGCTGCATATAGTTTTATGGGTATGTTGACAAGGCCGAAGCCCAGAGATCCTTTCCAAATTGAGCGCATAGGATAATAGTTTAATTAAGATTATTCGTACCAGGCATGTATATAGTTCCCCAATTCTTCTACAAGGTCAGGTTCAGCGGGTCTGTCGAGCCTCCAACCTTCTGGCGAACATTCCAGAGTACCTAAATATTTACCTGATAGGTAAACAATAAGGCTACGGGGAACTCCATCTTCTGCAGAGGTTTCCACCGGGTCTGCCACCCCTGTGAGCTCCCTTCCTTTGTAATCAAGTCGAATTGGTACGTTTTGCATACAATCTGGTTAATCCAATACCTGTTCCCTTCCACAGTTTTCTCTAAAATTGATACATACCAGTAATGCACATGTTTATTCACACTGAGCTTTATGGGAACGCTGCAAATTGTCTAACGGACCAATATGCGCTTTTACAAGGTCTAAGAAATTATCGTACTTTGCTCACTCCAAATATGATCTTAGGCAAATGTCCACCAACGACACCAGGTTTTTTACACGGACTATCCCTCAAGTAATTATTGCCTTATCTGTAATAGTGCTTATTGGATGGCAATTTAATATTGCTGTTTTCAAAAGCATTCTACCGGGTTATATAGCTATGAGCCCTTTTACAGCACTTGGGTTTATCACAATTGCCTTGTGGCAACTCCTGTTTAAAAGGCTTTCCGATAAAATGACATGGTTAACCTATCTACTGTTTTATATTTTGGCTCTTTTCGTTTTGTCTCTTGGTGCTTTGCGGATCTACGACATTGCCACTGATAAAGACTATTCTTTTAATGATCTTTTTTATACAAATCAGGTACGCAATGGTCTTATTGCACCCCCCACTGCATTTTGTTTTGTTATGCTTGCACTTTCAATGCTTGCTGCTCCCCTGATATACCGTCGCCACAACTTAATATTGTTATTCATTACGCCTGTTTTAGTCGTGTCTATTATTTCACTGTTTGGTTACTTAATTGGTATCAGCGATACTTATACAATGAAGCTATTTACATTAATGGCATTGCATACTTCGCTTTTCTTTATAGCCATATCATCCACCTTTCTTTTTGAGTACAGGCAAAACGTTTTTACCAAAACTATCGTGAGCCAGGATTACGGTGGATATATAGCCAGGGCATTACTGCCTTATATCGTGATAGTGCCGATTGTACTGGGTTTTCTTCGATATCAGGGTGAAAGGCTTGGCCTGTATAATACGGGTTTTGGTGTTGCAATTATTGTGATGGGGGCTATGCTTACCTTTCTGATTGTAGTTCTACGTCAGGCTCAACAGCTGAGCAAATTAGACCAGCTGCGAAAGGAAGCTGAGAATAAAGTTTTCCAACATGCAAAAGAATTGGAAATGCGCAACCAGGAATTGGAACAATTTACTCATGTTTCGCATCATGATCTGCAAGAGCCTCTTAGAAAGATCATTATGTTTACAGATTTGGTTAAAACCGAGGCGGAGAAAAAACTTTCAGACGAATCACAGATAAGGCTAAAGAAAGTGTCTGAGGCAGCTATACGAATGAACACTGCGCTCAGAGATGTATTGGATTTTGCGAGCCTTCGCAAATCAGACCATTTTGTAGCAGTTCATCTTAACGAAGTACTTGCGCAGGTACAAAGCGACCTTGAACTGATCATCAGTGAAAAAGGAGCTACCATTACAAGTGATCAACTTCCTACTATTACTGCGATACCCGCCCAAATGCACCAGCTGTTTTATAATTTGTTGAATAATGCTCTGAAGTTTTCAAGACCTGGCATTTCCCCTTGCATTCGTATTACGTGTCAAGAGATAAATAGTTCGCAGGTTACTCAACATGGGGATTTGGATCAAGGTAAAACTTACCAAGCCTTTACAATCAAAGACAATGGTATTGGCTTTAATCAGGAGTCGGCACAAAAAATCTTTGATATGTTCCAGCGTTTGCATAGTAAAGAAACCTTTGCCGGAACAGGAATAGGTCTGGCTCTTTGCAAAAAAGTGGTACAGAACCATGGAGGCAAAATATGGGCTGAAGGTAAACCTGGTGAGGGAGCAACATTTCATGTATTATTGCCACAGTTATAAACGTTTTTTCGCTCTTCGGTGATCTTAAATGATTTTGTGCAGAATGGTGGACCAACTGCAGAATCTTTAAACTATATAACGATTAAGACAACATCGCATAACTAACCTCAGTTATTGGTGAAATCACACAACAGCGGCTGGGCGGGGAACACCTGCAAGGGCTGAAATCGTCGTTCCGCCACATTACCAAGGCAATGTTAGCTGCTGTTTATCTTAATAAGAAGTCCAATTCATTCCCAAAAAGATTAGAGAAATCTGATTTGTTCTTTATAAGTCCAGCTATTGCGTTTGCCCATTTCCCTTTGGCAACACCCTTGTACCTTCCTTTTTGTTTGGCTATTTCCTCTATCGCACTTTCAAACCTCGCTTTGTCCAAATTCACATAATAATTTTCAAGAGAAGTTTCTTTTAGCTCGGTGAATCTGTTTTTAAGTTTTTTTCTTATTGACTCTATTCTCATTATTTCAGACGGTTGAAAGTCTTTTAGACTGTCAATTATCAATAAGTATTTGTCGAAATAATATGGATTGCACTTAAGCAGAGTATTAAGATTCTCTAGTTCATTAATAGTTTCTGTTAAGCTAATGATTCTCATGGCCCCAGACGCAGAAACAAACTGAATATTTTTGATTAATCCGATTCGTTTGCAATGTTCAAGTATTACCTGTAATGAATATTCTTCCAATATGCAGTAATTCTCTGGATATCCTAAATCAGTTACATCACTACCGAGCATTTGACTTACAACCCATGCACATTCTCCTCCTTTGAAACCATCAGAACTAGTTATTGCACTTTGAGATAAATCTGAAAGCATTCCTTCATTGAAAAGATACACCTTTTGATTGGAGAAGTTTGAACACGAACCAATGATGAAAGGACTATGTGTTGAAACATAAACAAATAGTTTCTCCTTTATGTAGAGTTCTTGACTATTTACAAAGTCATTGAGCAGTAACGGTATTTTCTTTTGAAGTTCGGGATGAAGATTGTTTTCTAATTCTTCAAGAATAATGAAGATGGCGTCACAAGAACGTCTTTCGGCGTCCTGAAGATTTGATATTGACTTCGTAAGCCAATGCCGTATACTGTTCAATGACTTAACTCCGTCAGAAAGAAATTGAAGATTTAATATTGCTTGTTCTTGCTTAAAGATTCTTGTCCCGACAGAATTATCCCAAGGGTCTTCATTGTTAATTATTCTTTCAGCAACTACTGGCTTGATTTGTAACAAACTTAAAGTTTGATTCAGAAACTCAAGCTGTTCTTTTCCAACATTATCATACTTGAGAATAGGCAGTGTTCTAACACCATTTGCGCCTTTTTCTCCAATAGGATGCTCAGTTAAGATTATTTGTAGGTTTAAATTTCCCTGATGTGACGCATTATTTGGATTTTTCTGAACGTCTTCCCATAGAAGAAACTGCTTTTTACCATTAATAAATAGTTCAACTATACTGTCCTTGTTGAAAAAATGTCTTGAGTTTGTACCATCATTTAGGAAGGATAGAGCATTTAAAACACTTGTTTTACCACTAGCATTTTTTCCTACGAAGTAATTAACCCTATCAAAATCTTTAAGGACTATCTCGTCGTTAATTCTTTTAAACCTTTTTATTCTAAATTCAGTTTGCATTTTTAGTGTGGTAGTTCAAATAGCAAGCTAAGGGGATCAAGCTTTGTGCAGGTTGGCTAGTTGAAAAACCAATGCCTCACTCTACCTCTACGGTTTATTATTGTTTACACTTTAAATATAATTCCTTCAACCCAACTTGCACACAAGCCTTCGTTAGCTATGTTTCTCTCTCTGAAGATTAAACTCTAGCTTAAAGTCTTCAGCAACACATTCAAAGGTATTGTCCTTGTAGAAAAATATGTAAATGATTTAATTTTTGTTCATCATTCTTTGAGTATAAAACACGATAATTCACAGGAAAATCTTTTTCCCAATCCATTTCAAGTTTATAGAACTCACCCCAGGGAACTCACAGATCGATCAAAACTAATTTAGGAAAAAGGAACATCTCACTAACCATTTACTGAATAATAAACCCCAAGACACTTATGTCTTAGGCTTTTCCTCATTACTGAGGCCTGAGAAGAGTTTATGCTTAGCCGAATTGCAAACCTTTTTGTTACTTAAAAAGCTAATCTACCGCTCTATATTTGTAAGCAGTAGTAAAAAGGCTTGTATCATACAATAAAAGCAATGTATTTTACAAGCACTAGTTTCAGTAACTTGAAAAAAGCAATATGCAGCAGGAACAAACAAAAACAGTGCACCACGGAAGAAATGTAAAAAGAATAAGAGAAATACTTGGCATCAAGCAGGAAGCACTGGCTTCTGATTTAAGTCTTTCCCAACAAGCTGTCTCACAACTTGAACAAAGGGAAGCTTTGGATAGAGAAATGATAGAAAAAGTAGCTGCTGCTCTTAAAGTTTCACCTGAAGCTATTTCTAATTTTAATGAAGAAGCCGCAATAACTATAGTCTCAAATACTTTCAATGATGAAGCTTCAGCATATAGTATGAATTATAAATGCAGCTTCAATCCTATTGATAAAGTTGTTGAGCTCTATGAAGCACTCCTAAAAAGTGAAAGAGAAAAAATTGATTTACTTGAACGCATGCTTTCTGAAAGAAAATGACTTTTATATAAGTGATTAAACCGAGAGCTGCCTAAAGGTAGCTCTTGTTTTTCTGGCTCTCTCCTGCTCAAAAACCAGCAATATCTCCAGCCACCATGATAAAAACACAAAATTCATATAGCACTTCATTACCAACCGTGGCACACCCAAAATGACAAAGCCTGGTTTCTCCTACCTGGGCTAACATACCTCAGAGTGGCGCAGTGGCGCTGTGCTGCAGGATTCGCGGAGCGATTAACGCTTGCCTGAACCTTTTTGATTGTTTCGGGAATGTAAAAAGCAGATATAAGAATGAAGTATTGCTCCAGTCAAGGTCCAAAACCTGTATTTATACTCTACCAATCACGGTAAATACTTGTTCAGGTCACCTTGTCATAAAAAAGGGAGTAATTCCTCCATACATACACTATAGCTCCTGTATAGCTGGTGTATAGCAAAAGCATACCTGGTGTATGAAGAGTGTATGAGAAAGGTTTGAGGATCCCATTTCCGGAAAAACTGGCAGAAAGATTTAGTAAACAAAACAAAAAGTCCCGTTGTTGCGGGACTTTTTAGTTCGGTTTTTCTTAGACAACGCTCTTTCCGGTTATTTTACAAATTTGGCTGTTGAACTTTCACCGGTTGCCTTGTTCGTAAGCCTTAATACATATGTTCCGGAAGCAATCGGTTGCACATCCAGCTCAATGGTATTAGACCCGGCTTCAACAAGAGCTCTTTGTTCCTTGATCAACTTGCCCGTTATATCTACAATCTGCAACACAATCTGGTCCTTCGCAGGAGCTTCCACGATCACATTCAGCTTGGAAACAACAGGGTTCGGGAAGTACCCGCCAATGGTTAAACCCGCAACTCTTGTTCCTTTGATCAACACTATATTGCTGGTCTTCTCTTTACCGTCCAGATCAACCTGGCGCAAACGGTAATAATGTCTGTCTCCTGTAATGCTGTTATCATTAAAAGTGTAAGTGATCTGGCTGTTACTGTTGCCGCCTTGTGCTCTTGAGGCAACAAAGCCGAGAGAAGTAAAACTTCGGCCGTCGGCAGAACGCTCAACATAAAATCCCTTATTGCCTTGTTCAGCTTCCACAGTCCATGTCAGTTTATTAATGTTATTCTGTCTTAAGCCGGAGAAAGAAACGAGCCTAACCGGTAATGGAGTCAGGCCTACAGTACCCAATGAAAACGGGCTGAAAGTGGAAACACCTGTAGCGGTAACCTCACCGGAAGCACCGGTACCGCCAAAATTATCCCACGCCGTTCCGTTCCAGTGCAACACCCTCAGGTCGGCTTCAGCATTACTGTTTCCGGTGGCCATATCTACATACCGAATGGTAACATCTGCATTCTCAGTTCCACTCGGGCGGGTAATATCCCAGTAATAATCTCCTGCATTTTTTACGGTGGCATCGGCTTGAGCGAAACGATCATAAGCATTGGGGCGGAAGAACTCTACCTCGTAAGAGGTAGCCGTAGTACCTGCTGGGTTTATTTTAATAGAAGCTACTTCCGATGCGCTTTTTGACACAGGGAAAATATAGGTAGAATTACTGTTGGTTTCTCTTCTTACCCTGCCAATCACATGCGAACTGATGCTACCTCCTGTTAAAGCCAGTGCGGATGGGCTCTGGATATGCAAAAGGTTAGAGCCCAAACTGATGTTGCCGAGTGTCAATAATATTCTTGAGTTCGTACTATTCGGCATCACCCAGTTGTTGGTTGCTGTTACTCCGGCCGCATTATTAATGGTAATCCTTAGATCATTTGTCAGGTTTCCAAAGGTGAGCGTTTGTGCACTTGTGCCGTTTAACTGCAGATCCGTTCCGGTGGCACTTCCTGTTTCAGTAAGCGTTGTTCCGGCCGACATAACAAGGTTCCCCCTCAGCCTTACAATAGTGTTAGCCGATGATTCCTGCATATCCACTGTGCCAGATGTTACAATGAGGTTTCCATTGATGGTTACGCCAACGGCGTTGGCAGTGCTTCCGGCACTAAAGCATACTCTTGTTGCCGCCACTTCCATGTTGCCGTTGATAGTGATATTGTTTGGATTAGATGCTAAGGCCAAACGAAATGCGCCGGTATTTAGAACTTTTAGATTTCCTTGGATTGTAAAATTCGTAGGCAATGCCAGGCCAATATTAGAGGTCTGTCCCGGGCAGTTGTACGTAAGGTTTCCAATCTGGCTTGGGCTCCAGACAGAGATACTTGAACTGGTTGATCCCGTAACTTCAATTGTAGAAGCAGCATCCCACGTGCCCTGTGGTACCGAACCGCCCACATCATTCATTACAAACGTACTTCCGGCAGCAAAATTAACGGTTGCACTGCCACCTACTGGGTTACCGCTATTTACATCGGCAATGTAGTAGCTGCCTGAAGTAAATGTCCAGTTACCACCAGTAAAGTCTGCTTTTGCACTGTTGTTACTGTTTACACCGTCAAACTTGAGGGTTCCGGCTATATTCGCTTTGGCGCCAGTCCCACTAATAAGATTAAAGTTTACTGAAGTGCCTCCTGTCACCCTTAAGAAGAGAGTCGACCCAGTTTCAACATCAAGACCATTGTAAGGCGTCCCGTCTTCAAAAAATGTAATATTCCGCGAAGCAAGTGCTTGCAATATTACAGTTGAGCTGCCGGTAACACTAATACCGCCAATATTAACAGCCGCATCAATAACCACTGTAGCATTTGATGTAAAGAGGGCTCGGTCACTTGAACCCGGCGTACCTGTAGGACTCCAGTTAGTAGAGGTGCTCCAGTTAGCCCCTACCGCTCCGATCCAGGTTTTGTCTGCAGAAAATACAAAAGAACTAAATAATAAACCTATTAAGGTTAATAAGTACACTTTTCGCATAAGCAATTAATATATAGGATGAACGATTACGACCCTGATGGTAAGGAAGAGGCTTATACTAGGAAATTTGGAGTATTAAAGGGTCTACGGAAGGTGGCGTTCCTGAGGATAGGAGCGTAAATATAGGCGGGCAAATCTTTTTTAAAAAAATTATTAATTCACATTATCTATTTCATTATTTTGTTCAAGTATCCTCGTCTGATATCTCCTAAAACAAAGACAAGCAGACAAAGAATTGAGCAGATAACTAGCAAGTACAGGCTGATTTCCTTTTCAGGACACTCTCCGGCATAACAGGCTGAAATCAATAAAAAGTTTCGTATCGACCAGGCAACGTTGATAGCCCCTATAAAAAAAGCAGTTCGTTTGCTCCAGATTCTATTTAAAAGAAGAAGAAATATATAAAGAGACGAAACAACAAGATGGACCAATCCGGGTTTGCCATAGTTAGTGCCTATTGTTTCAAATCCGGTGACTGTTATTTGCTTACTTTCTATAGTAACCCAAGGCATAAAACAAGCAGCTATTAATACGCAGGCAATTGCAATTCCAATCCATCTAAGCATAATGGCAAATATAATCTGCATCAAAAGAAAATGGCTATCATCCACGATAGCCATTCAAATAACTAATGTAATAAGTGTATTATAATTTAAATCCTAATGTAAAACTCCACACTCTGTGTTTGTTATTGTTATCCTCACCGTTATTACTACCCGATTGTAGTTTAGCTAATCCCAACCCATACCCTGCACTCAAAACCACAGACTTACCTTCAATGCCTGCTGTACCATTTAAACCATAATCAAAACGTTTTACAACACCAAGCCCTGTACCTTCTTCTTGAGAAAACGTGGTTGGATCATCGTTAGAGAACTCAATATCGTTTTCATAATTAAAGTTGGTTCCAAGGATCGTTTTTCCCTCTGTCTTGGTTTTTCCTGCAATCCCAACAGCTAGGTAAGGCCCTGCCCCAACAAAAAAATTGCTTGTCTTCGTAATTGGTGCTTTAAATAAAAGATTCACAGGAACTTCAATATAATACGGGTTAAACGTTTGCTTGAAATAGCCATTTGATCCGGCAGTTCCTCTTTGCACCTTTGAGCCTTTACCTGTAAATAAGATACCCGATTGTAAATAAACCGGTCCGCCTAGATCAATGTCGCCTATAAAGCCAACTTGAAAACTTGTCAGTGCATTAGCATCATCTACCCTGCCATTATCCGTTACGGAAACATTGGCTACGTTAATACCGGCACGGATTTGTCCGTTCTGAGCATTTGCAGTTGCAGCAAGAATTAAAGCTGCCGCGCAAAAAGAGATCATTTTCATTTTCATATTCGTACAGTTTGTTTGCACCCTTCGACAAATTAAATGCCAGTGCGTTTAACTGGCAGCCAACTGACAAAATAAAAAGTCCCGCAATGCGGGACTCATAAGAAATTTGTTTCATAATGTTGGCTTCAACCCGAATCACGTTACAACGCAATACTTTCCGACCTGGATACCATAGTTCTTCTCCGGAAAGATTAACAGGTATGGCAGGAATTGGATTCCTATCTTAAACCCTTGCGAAAATAAATAAAACACACACTTGTGTCAATAATACATCGCTATTTTTTAATGCATGCGAAAGGGTAAGGATAGATGTAAATCACAAGATCAAGAATGGATTATCACTATCAAATCCAGACTTAACTTTTCTGCTACCTGTAAATTTTAATTTAAACCAATTGAACATTTTGTACAGCATAACCCAGCATTTTAATTGTGAACAGATAAAGTTTCAAAGTCCAGAGGGATGGATGCAGCCGCAAGAATGGGCTAATTAAAATGCGTTAACGTAGGAAACAGCTATGGGTGAATACTTTCAAGTTAGGACAATTATTTTAAAACTGCACAAAATTTTTATAATGATAGCTGCCCACCTACTAACAAATTAAAATGTAAAGCTGTCCAACGCTGCTTTCCATGCCCATCCTTAATTAAAAAATGGTTGTAGTTAGCAAACGAACCCTTGACAGTTGGTACTGCATAAAAGTTCTTCAAAAAGTTATATCGGATCCCTCCTTCTACAGCCACCACGTAACCAGAAATAAAATATTTATCATCACGGTACCTGGTTCCAAACAAGGTTGAGTTTGTCCTTGGTATTACAGGCCCGGCACCTGCTTTAAAAAGCACATCAAAAGAAGATGTATTGTTTTTATTTTGCTTTAAATTCTTCCATTTTACAAAATTGAACAGCGCATAATTACCTCCATCGCTATGTTCCAGGTAAACAAAATCCGGTGTCAGTAAGGTATCGTTATCATACTGCTGGCCGAAAATGGTCCCTCTCACCCGCACTATTTGGTTTGGGCGAGCAAAGTATTTAATGTGATCAAAGTTGAACTCAATGCCAAAACCTTCTTTTTAAAATAGTAACCAACCTGATAACTATACTGTGCGGCATCGCCTTCTAATTTTATTCCTCTATCATCTTTTCCTCTTACATCTTTCAATATAAAATCAAACTCGCCTTTGTTACTTATAAAACGAATGTCACTTGGTGAATAATATGAGAGGTGACTGCCGAAGCCAAAATATAAAATGCCTTTCTTGTCGTCTTTGATTTTTTGTCCAAACAAATGTGCCATTAACATGGTTAGCATTATAAACACACAAATACTTTTCTTCAAATACATCATACTACAAAACTAATTACAGCTAAGTGCTTATAAACTCATCTATGCATGAACATCTATCAATAAAAAGCCCCACCATTACTGATGAGGCTTTTATTATTATCTGCGGAATTAAAATTTAAGTCCGCGAAATCTGCAATTAATAATCCATACCGCCCATGCCAGGAGCACCATGTGTATGAGGCTCTTCTTTCTTAGGTTTGTCAGCAACCACACATTCTGTAGTTAACAACATTCCTGCAATTGAAGCTGCATTCTCCAATGCAATACGGCTAACTTTAGTTGGATCAATAACACCAGCACCAATCAGGTTTTCATACTCCTCTGTGCGGGCATTAAAACCATAGTCCCCTTTACCTTCACGTACCTTGTTTACAACTACGCTACCTTCAATACCGCAGTTCTCAACAATCTGACGAAGTGGCTCTTCTAATGAACGACGTACGATTTGTACACCAGTTGCTTCATCAGAATTCAAAGTGTTGATATTGCCTAATGCTTCAATAGCACGAACATAAGCCACGCCACCACCAGGTACAATACCTTCTTCAACAGCAGCTCTTGTAGCATGCAAAGCATCGTCAACACGATCTTTTTTCTCTTTCATCTCAACCTCTGTAGCAGCACCAACATGCAATACAGCTACACCACCGCTTAACTTAGCTAAACGCTCTTGTAATTTTTCACGGTCGTAGTCAGAAGTTGTATTCTCTATTTGAGATTTGATCTGGTTAATACGGCCCTGAATAGCATCTTTCTCGCCACGGCCACCTACTATAGTTGTATTGTCTTTGTCAATTACAACTCTTTCGCACTTGCCCAGGTAAGTAAGGTCGGCATTCTCTAATTTATAGCCTTGCTCTTCAGAGATAACAATACCTTTTGTCAGGATAGCAATGTCCTGCAACATTTCTTTTCTGCGGTCGCCAAAACCAGGAGCTTTTACAGCAGCTACTTTCAATGTACCGCGAAGTTTGTTTACTACCAATGTAGCTAATGCTTCACCTTCTAGATCTTCAGAGATGATCACTAACGGAGCACCTTGCTGAGCAACTTTTTCTAAAATGTGCAGAATGTCTTTCATGCTGCTGATCTTTTTATCATAGATCAGGATGTAAGGGTTATCCAGCTCAGCCTGCATTTTTTCGCTGTTAGTTACAAAGTAAGGAGAAATGTAACCGCGATCGAATTGCATACCTTCTACTACATCAACTGTAGTTTCAATGCCTTTTGCTTCTTCAATAGTTATCACACCATCTTTAGAAACTTTTTCCATCGCCTGGGCAATCAACTTACCAATTTCATTATCGTTGTTAGCAGAGATGGTGGCTACCTGCTCAATTTTTTGGTTGTCGTTACCAACAGTTTGAGATTGAGTTCTCAGGTTTTCAATTACAGCTTTTACAGCTTTGTCAATACCGCGTTTCAGGTCCATTGGGTTAGCGCCGGCAGCAACATTCTTTAAACCTTCAGTAATAATTGCCTGGGCCAGAACAGTAGCAGTTGTTGTACCATCGCCTGCAATATCTGCAGTTTTAGAAGCCACTTCTTTTACCATCTGAGCTCCCATGTTCTCAATAGCATCTTCCAGTTCTATTTCTTTTGCTACAGTAACGCCATCTTTAGTAACAGATGGAGAACCAAACTTTTTCTCGATCACAACATTACGGCCTTTAGGACCCAATGTAACTTTTACAGCGTTGGCTAATACATCAACGCCTTTTTTCATTTTATTGCGGGCATCAGTTTCGAAAAACAGTTGTTTTGCCATAGTTATTTAATTTGATAATTAGTTGATTTGAAAATTTGAAAATGAATTTTTGAAAACTGAAGAGCTAATTATTGAATTAGACATCTTCAAATCTTCAAATTATACAATAGCTAAAATGTCGCTTTCTCTCATGATCAGGAAATCGTCCCCTTCGATAGAGATCTCGGTTCCTGCGTATTTACCATATAATACGGTATCGCCTTCTTTAACGGTTACAGGCTCATCTTTTTTTCCAGGACCAGCAGCGATGACTGTACCACGCTGAGGTTTTTCTTTTGCAGTATCAGGGATAATGATACCACCGGCAGTTTTTTCTTCAGCAGCAGCCGGCTTCACGATTACTCTGTCATGCAGAGGGGTAACACTTACTTTGTTAGCCATACGTATATGATTTTGATTTTAATGAATACAAGTCCCATTTTTGGGGACGGCAAAGGTAGGCGAATTGTGTGCCGTGCCGTCAGAAGCGGAAAAAATTTCAGTTCAGAGAACTATTCGGAAGGTTTTACAAGTGATCCGGCTAATTTTTTTGCAGTTTCTATGTCAATTTTGCACTGATGAGCTAATGAGGCTGACACTAAAAATTATCAAATGGCTTTAAATGGAAATAAAAATTATTAAGATAGGTACACCGGAATACGAGGCCATGACAGATCTGAGAATGAAGGTGCTGCTTAATCCTATTGGTATACCTCGCTCTTATATTGATCCTGAAAGAGAAAAGACGGATATCCTAATTGGAGCTTTTGAAGGGGAACAAATGATTGGTTGCTGCATTCTTTCTTCTGTTGACGATCAGATCATTCAATTAAGGCAAATGGCGGTAGATCTCGCTATCCAGAAAAAGGGAATCGGGAAAGCCATCGTTTCATTTTCTGAAAAGCTCTCAAGGGAAAAAGGCTATACTAGTTTAATGATGAATGCAAGAGACACCGTTCTCGGCTTCTATCAAAAATGCGGGTATAAGATAGTTGGCGAACAATTCTTTGAAGTAGGAATAGGCCATCACAGAATGGAGAAATCTTTGACTGCTGGATGTTAGCGGCTTCCAAAATCTTGTGTCCAGTAATTACCCGAACGTCCCACTCCCATTTCTTTAAAGTTACTATTCATGATATTGCTGCAATGGGTTGGACTGCCCAGCCAACCCTGTATCAAGTCTTTTTCGTTGTCATAGCCATGGGCGATATTTTCACCATAAGCCCGCCATACATAGCCTGCCCGTTGAATACGATTGGCAGCATTTGAACCATCCGGAGAAGTATGACTGAAGTAAGCCTTTTTACTCATATCAATACTGTGTGCTGTGGCGGCAGCTTCCAGCTTGTCGTTCCAGGTAACAGCAGTTACAGGTGGGTAATATTTATTTCCGCAGTTACATCCTTTCTGCCTGGCCTCATTTACCAATTGTAACAAGACAGTTTTGTTTACTGACGAAGATTCAAACGCATTAGACTGGGTAACGCCATCTTTAGTACAGGAAATAATAAGTGCAAAGAATACTGGTAACCACATAGCAGATTTCATAACTAATTACTGCTGGCTAATATTGCGCCACTCCTCGTTAAAATATTGTTGCTGTTAGTAACGAAGCATTTCCCTTTTTACTGAGCCATCTTTACCAAACTGGAACATTGCATAAGCCGGATCAAACCCTTTGAAGGCGCCACCCCACCAATTGCCGCTTACAGCACCATTGCAGTAATACTGAATGCCTTTGTATTCCACCACATCCTGCAAATGAATATGGCCGCTTAAGCAGCAACGAATGTTCTTATGATTTGTAAATAGCTGTGTGATCTTCCGTGCATCTACATGCAGCAGGGCCCTAGAAAGTTTCCAATCGCCGTTAGGCAAATGATCATCAAAGAACATCGCAGCGCAAAAGGAAACAATTGGTATATGAGAGGCTATACAAATATGCTGATCTGTTGCCGTATCCTTCAACTCTTTTTCAAGCCATGCAAATTGTTGATCATCCAGCCGGGCAATATAGCCACCTCCATTAGGTTGCGCACTGTCCAGAATAATAAACTTCCACCCCTTCTTTTCAAATGAATAATACCGGTTAGGCATGTTATGTTGTTTCACCGCCCAGCCTTTATCGTACAACGGGTCCGTTTTAATGGACTCGTCCTTCACCTGCCAGCCCCAGGCATCGTGGTTACCAATGATGTGATGCATGGGCAACCGGTTTTCTTCCTGCAATATCTTGTTCCAAACATCCCACTGCGCCTGCGTTTTTTCTTTGTCCATCGCCATAGCATCCATAATCGCATCCCCACCGTTTAAAATAAAATCAGGTTTAGAGGAAAGGGCATTTACATGTTTAAACGCTTTCCGCATGCCTGCCTCCGCTGTATCGTTTGGCTTTACATGTACATCGGTAAGAAAAGCAACTTTTAATGCTGGCTTTTTATTTTCCGAAGCAGATAAAGTATTTGAAGCAGCTATGGTGCTTGCAGCAGTAAGTAATGAAGTATTTCTTAGAAAGGAACGACGGTTCATGAATTGAATTTCGCAAAATCCTTTCATATAGCATCAAATACAAACACAAAGACTGCCTTATACAGACAGTCTTTGTTTAGCAATAATGCCTTTTACTAAAAATCACTACCTAAAGCAAGACCTCTGACACGTTCGCCAAAGGATCGAAGGGACGTCGCTTGCCCCGTAGTTAAATTGATAGTATAAAGAGATGTAGTATTTCCTGAAGTAAGAATTGCATAGGCCATTCCATTTTTTCCTCCAATGTCAAAGCCGTTAGCAGCATCCACATTAACGCCAAGATTCATACCCATAGTCAATGTCCCGTTATTCGGAGGACTTTGTATAAAGATTTTATCTGAATTCGTATCAATCACATGTAAAGTAGTTGTTGTAGCACCTGCAACACTGTTTGTATATCCGGCAGCAGTTACTCCCGCGGGTGTCGGATTGATAGCACCATCAACAGTTGTAGCCCCATCCATTGGATTAACCCGCAGGTTTTGCCCTGTATTGCTGATAATACGTATTCTGTCAGGCACAGGATTAAAATCAACTGCGAAAGAGGTACCGTTCAGGGGTGTCGATAGTGTTGCAACAAATGTTGCCGCACCTGTAGAAGTGTTGATTGTATAAATGCGACTGTTGCTGCCAATTGCATATAACATATTGTTTGCCGGACGAAAGTCAATACCAACAATATTTTCTCCAGCTTGTAAGCCGGTAACAGATGCACGTCTTACAGTAGCATTATTTTCAGGATCAAAAGTTAATAGCTCATTGCTCTCAGAAATGGCGTAGGCTGGCTTAACAATCTGTGCTGCAGGCACATCGTCATCATCTTTATCGCATGCAAGAATGGACAGGGAAAGGATGCCTGCAACAAGCACCGGTCTTAGTTTCGTGATCATGGTTATCTATTTTTAGTTAACAATGACCACACTTACGATAAAAGCGACCAGACAGATTTAAGAGACGGATTATTTCAGGTAAGATGCCATTTCAACTGCATATTGCTGAGCGATAGCAGCAGCTTCGGTAGCAAAATCTTCCTTTTCAGATGCATAGATAATAGCCCTGCTAACATTGACCAGCAAGCCACAGTCTTTAGTCATGGCTTTTTCGGATATATCCTTCAAACTACCTCCTTGTGCGCCAACACCAGGAACCAGATAGAAGTGATCAGGTGTGATGTTACGGATGTTCACAAATTCATCAGCTTGAGTTGCCCCTATTACAAACATGGTATTATCAGGCGTACCCCATTCAGAGACAGTTCTCAAAACATTTTCATAAAGGAATTCTGTTTTATGCGAGCCTGCATCTAATGCCAACTCTGCGGCCTCCGCTCCTGTCTTAGTTTGATGAAGAATTTGCTGCAGTTCAAAATCTTTTGCGCCTTTGTTGGAAGTCAATCCAAGTACAATCGTCCATTTATTTTCATATTCTAAGAATGGCTTGATGCTGTCTTCACCCATGTATGGCGCAACGGTGATGGCATCAAAATTCAGTGTTTCAAAAAAAGCTCTGGCATATTGAGCAGATGTATTTCCTATATCTCCCCGCTTGGCGTCGGCTATTTTAAAATGTGTTGATGGAATGTAGCTCACTGTCTTTTCTAAAGCTTCCCATCCTTTCAATCCTTCCGCTTCATAAAAGGCTGTGTTGATCTTATAGCTTACGCAATAATCTTTTGTAGCATCTATGATTTGTTTGTTGAATTCAAAGATGGCGTCAGGATGTGATTGAAGGTGCTTTGGGATTTTTGTAAGATTGGTATCTAATCCAACGCAGAGATAAGTTTTCTTTAAAAAGATTTGATCTACGAGTTGTTGGCGGGTCATGAAATTCGAGGTTTGAAATTTGAAGTTCGAAATTAGGCGAACTATAACTTGGAGATGATGTTTTGTTCGACTTCACCACTATTCCATTTCACTTCAATCTCGGGGTCATTCATAATTTCCTGCATGATCGCCTCTTGCCTTTGACTGTTTTTTAAAGCTTCACTGTATCGTATATGCGGACTGAATGTGACTTGTGAATAAGCCGGAATCCATTTATCAGGATAGTGTTCATGTAGTTTAGCTTCTATCTTCTTTTGAAGTAGAAATTTAGGATTAGCCGTTTTGGCTCTCATCTCTGTAAAGTTATTCACCGCCAAATCGGCAATGGCATCTGCATCTGGCTTTCGTAAAGTTTGAAACTCTTTCAAAATTCCTGACCAATCTTCATCATGTTTTTCAATCAACTCATTTAATACACTACAATCTTCAAAACCTGCGTTCATGCCTTGCCCAAAGAAGGGAACAATTGCATGTGCAGCGTCGCCAATCAAACCGAACTTATCTTCTCTTATCCATGGAAAACATTTTACGGTAACAAGAGATGAAGTTGGATGGTTAAAGAATTGTGGCACCAGATCAGGAATTAATGGTACTACATCAGGAAATGTTTCATTGAAGAAGTTAGTTACTGCTTCTTCAGTTGTCAGTTTTTCAAACGACAACTCTCCTTCAAATGGAAAGAACAATGTTCCGGTGAAGGTGCCATCTAAATTAGGCAATGCAATAAGCATGTAGCTTTTACGTGGCCAGATGTGTAAAGCATTTTTCTCCAATAAAAAACTTCCGTTTGGTCCGGCAGGAATAGAAAGTTCTTTATACCCGCAATCAATATAATATTGATGGTATTCAAACTTCTGATGTTGCAGCATGTGGGCTAAACGGGCAGCAGAATAAGCGCCGTCAGAACCGAAAAGAAGTTCGAAGTTTAGAGTTTGAAGTTTGGAGTTGTGTTCAAAAGTTAGTGTGTTCTCTTTCCAATCAACAGTTGCCAGTTTATGATCAAAATAAATTTGCACACCTTGTTGTTGTGCAAGGTCCATTAGTTTGCAATTCAGTTCTCTTCTGGAAACAGAGTTAATATACTGACCTTCTTTCCCGTAAGGTTGAAATGCATGCGAACCTTCAAGATTATGAATATGCCGGCCGCGCATAGGAATAGCAATCTTTAAGACATCATCGGCAATGCCTACTTCTTTTAATGCTTTAATACCTCTGTCACTTAAGGCAAGGTTAATGGAACGACCGGCTTCCACTTCTTCTTTACGCATATCGCCTCTACGTTCATAAATCGATACCTTGTAACCTCTCTTCGAGAGATAAATGGAAAGCAAAGAACCCACTAGACCAGCACCGATGATAGTAACCTCTTTTTTCATTTGATGGATCGCAGATTGTGATGATTATGGTCTGCGCTGATTCCTCATGATCAGCGTTCTATTCTTCTAAAATTCTTTTTACAATATCTCCAAACTTCCACACATCTTCAAAAGTATTGTACAATGGCACTGGAGCAATGCTGATCACATTTGGTTCTCTCCAATCGGCAATTACTCCTTCATTGATCAATGCATCGAATAACTCCTTACCTCTTTCCAACATGAAAATGGAGATCTGGCAGCCATGCGCATCGTTTGGAGTGAGCAGTTGAATTACTTTATGTTTTTGCTCCTTATTGATTTCATCAAGAATATGAAAAAGAAAACTTGTTAAGTGCTTGCTCTTCTTAACCAGATTACCAATTCCTGCTTCATCAAAAATTTGTAAAGAGGCTTTGTGTGCCGCCATTGATAAAACAGGTGCATTGCTCAACTGCCAGCCTTCGGCCGTCGGAATAGGTACAAACCCTTTCTCCATCAAAAACCGTTTGCCTTTGTCATGTCCCCACCAGCCGGCTAATCTTGGCAATTCTGTGTTCGTTGCATGTTTTTCATGAATATAAACACCAGCTACACCGCCCGGGCCAGAATTCAAGTATTTATAACTGCACCAGCAGGCAAAGTCAACATTCCAGTCATGGAGCTTCAGTTCAATATTTCCTGCTGCATGTGCTAAATCAAAACCTGCAAATGCACCTACTTTGTGCGTCGCGTCAGTTATTGCAGCCATATCAAACACCTGACCTGTGTAATAGTTCACTCCACCAAAAAAAACCAGTGCAGTAGTAGTGCCATGTTGTTCTATGGCAGATAAAATATCCTCCATTCTGATTGTATATTCACCATCTCTTGGCGCAATTTCAACTATGGCATCGTTAGGTTCAAAACCATGCAGCTTAGCCTGACTTTGCAATGCATACTGGTCAGAAGGAAAAGCCTTTGCTTCACAAATAATTTTATATCGCTCTTTTGTAGGCCTGTAAAAGGTTGCAAAAAGTAAATGAATATTAGCGGTAAGCTGGTTCATTGCCACAACTTCTTCCCGTTTGGCACCAACAATATTTGATAATGGCTCTGCAAATTGTTCATGATAAGAAACCCATGCATTACGACCTTTGTGATGACCTAATACACCTAACGCGGCCCAGTCTTCCAGCTCAATATTAATATAATCAATAGTTGACTTGGGCTGAAGCCCTAACGAGTTACCTGTGAAGTAGACAGAATCTTTATTGTTATGCTGAGGGATAAAGAATTTATTGCGAAAATGTTTTAGCGGATCTTGTTCATCCAGTTGTTTAGCAAATTCTAATGTATTCTCAAATCTCATTTCCGATAAATGCTTTTAAGCCTGTGAATCTTAGTTCTAAATTGTTGCAATTACTTTTAGTTCAATGGCAATAGGTGTCGGTAAGCTTTTTACTTCTACTGTTGTGCGGCAAGCTTCAACATCCTTAAAGTAATCCCCGTAAATTTTATTGTAAACAGGAAAATCTTTTTTCATGTTGGTAAGGAACACAGTTACGTCAACAATTTTGTCCCAACAGCTGCCGCTTGCTTCCAATACAGCTTTTACATTCGCAAAGCAGGAGTGACATTCTGCTTCGATATCATAAGAAACGATACTTCCTTTTTCGTCCTGCACTAATCCGGGTATCTTGTTATCCGTTGCACTGCGAGAACCGATGCCTGAAAGAAAAAGCAAATTACCTACTCTTCTTGCATGAGGATAAGTACCAAGCGGTTTAGCAGCATTTTCGGTTTTGATGATTTCTGACATAAATAGAACACTGATTTTTATGATAGTGATGATCAGCGCAGATCATAAAAATCTTGATGATCTGCGTTCTATCAAATCTGAACACAAACGTTTTTTGCCTCTGTAAAAAAGCGTAAAGCTTCCCAGCCTCCTTCCCTTCCTACTCCACTGTTTTTAATTCCTCCAAAAGGCGTTCTTAAATCTCTAACGAGCCAACAATTCACCCAGATTATTCCTGCTTCAACTTTTGAAGCTACACGATTGGCTTTCGAAATGTCCTGTGTCCAGATGGTTGCTGATAATCCATAGTTACATTCATTGGCTAGTTGCAGCGCTTCATCTTCGCTCTTGAACTTCTGCAAAGTAACTACAGGGCCAAATATTTCCTCAATGTTGGTATCACAAGCTGCGCCTAAGTCTTCAATTACTGTTGGCTCAATAAAGAAACCATTTTCACAACGTCCTTCTACCTTCACTGCATTGCCTCCGCACAAAATCGTCCCACCTTCTTCTTTTGCTTTTGCAATGCATGCCATCACCTTATCAAAATGTTGGCGGCTTACTACTGCGCCTTGTTTAGAGGATTCTTCCAACGGGTCTCCAACTTTCAACTTCTTTACTTGTTCAACAAATTCTATTTTGAACTTATCGTAAATGCTTTCTTCAACCAATATTCTTGAGCCACATAAACAGATTTGTCCCTGGTTGGCAAAAGAAGATTGGATGGTTGTCTTGATCATCTTCTCCCAATCACAATCGGCAAAAATGATGTTAGGATTTTTACCACCCAATTCAAGGGAAAGCTTTTTGAACATGGGTGCAGCAATGGAAGCGATCCTTGCACCAGCTCTCGTACTGCCTGTAAAAGAAACAGCTTTAATTGATGGATGCTTTATGATGGCTTCACCAGTAGTATCGCCTTTACCATGAACAGTATTCAATACTCCGTCCGGCAATCCTGCTGCTTTGCATATACGTGAAAGCAAGAATGCTGTAACAGGTGTTATCTCAGATGGCTTTGCAATGACACAGTTACCTGCAGCGAGTGCCGGGGCAATCTTCCATGTAAATAAATACAGAGGCAGATTCCACGGAGAAATACAACCAACAATACCAATAGGTTGGCGTAGTGTATAGTTAATGGCTTTGTCTTCCATCGTATGGCTCTCCGCTGAAAAGTGCATGATGCCCGTTGCAAAAAAGCGGAAGTTGGCAGAAGCTCTTGGAATATCAACTCGTTTACTTAGCCACAAAGGCTTACCGTTATCCAATGTTTCTGCAAGAGCCAATTCATCTAAATGTTCATCAATCAGTGAAGCGATCCTGTTTAGAATTGTAAAGCGATCTTCGGCAGGTGTAACAGACCATTGAGGAAACGCTTTTTTGGCTGCTGCAACTGCAATCTCAATATCTTTTTCTCCACTGTCCGGGATTTGACAAAACATCTCTCCCGTTGCAGGATTGATATTGTCTATAAATCTTCCACTTAACGGTCCAATCAGATTTCCTCCAATAAAATTTTCGAGGTGATAAGGAATCGAGAGGTTCAGCGAAGATGCTTTTGTTTTAAATGATGTTGCTTCTGAAATCATGGTTTTAAATTGAACCTGTTCTTCCACCATCGACTGGAATACTAGTGCCATTGACATAGGCTGCGGCGGGAGTTGCCAAAAACGCTGCAACCGCTGCTATCTCGGCCGCTTCGCCAAAACGTTTGAGCGGAACTTCTTCCATCATATTCCTTTCGACAATATCAACTAAAACATTACCGCGTTTGGCAGTGTTTTCAATTAAAGATTGCAGACGTTTTGTCCGGGTAAACCCGGGCAAAACATTATTCTCTGTTATTCCAAATTGTCCCATTTCAATTGACATAGTTTTTGCCCAAGATGCAACGGCACCACGAGTAGTGTTAGATACACCCAGGTTTTTCAAAGGAATTTTTACTGAAGTAGAAATTATATTGATAATACGGCCATAACCGTCTTTTTTCATTCCTTCAATAACAGCCTTGGTAAGAATATGATTGATGATGAGATGTTGGTTAAATGCTTGCAGGAATTGATCTTCCGCTGCCTCCACTATTGGTCCGGCTGCAGGACCTCCGGAGTTGTTAATGAGTATATGAATATTTTTTTCTTCAGTTATACTTTTGATAAGTTCTTTTACTGCAGATTGATCATTAAAATCTATTACGTGGTAAGCATGTTGCTGACGGATTGAAATATACAATGATGCAAGAGATATCTTTAAATTCTCTTCATTGCGGGCCAGTAAGATGCAGTTAGCACCCATTAAAGCCAGTTCTTCTGCAACGGCAAAGCCAATTCCCTGGCTGGCACCACAGATTAAAGCATTTTTTCCTTCAAGTGATAAATTCATACAATTCAAACTTAGTGAGATTTGAGCGATTTTTTGCTGCCTGAATTATGCTGAACAGAATTACCGAACGATGCAATGAGTGACACAACCGAAGCTCAATAGTAGTAATTTAGCTCAGTTCATGACCACCCTTCGACAAGCTCGGGGTGACAACTACAAACCCAAACTTTTTACGCCATGATTGCTGCTCCTTTCAATTTAAAAAAGTGGATTGACGAACATCGTGATCTATTAAAGCCGCCGGTTGGGAACCAATGTGTGTATAAAGATGCGGAAAACTTTATTGTGATGGTGGTTGGTGGGCCAAATGCCCGTAAGGACTATCACTACAATGAAAGCGAAGAGTTGTATTACCAGGTGGAAGGAAATATTGTTTTGAAGATTATTGACAATGGTGTGCCGAGAGATATTCCGATCAATGAAGGTGATATGTTTTTATTGCCGCCCAAGACGCCACACTCGCCACAACGCGGTGCCGGAACAGTTGGATTGGTGATTGAAAAAGTAAGAGAAAATGAAGAAGAAGAGAAGGATGCATTTTTATGGTTCTGTGAGAAATGCGGAAACAAATTACATGAAGACAGTCTTTTTGTAAAAGATATAGTAAAGCAATTACCACCGGTGATGGAAAGGTTTTGGAGTAATGTTGACTTACGCACCTGTAAGAAATGCGGAACTGTGATGGAGCCTCCTAAAAAAGTTAATTAGTTAATTGGTTAATTAGGCAAATAGGATGGAGTATACTTTAGAAAACCTTGAAGTTTACCAATTATCAGAAACATTTTCTGATGAGATCTGGAATATTGTAAACACATGGGATCACTTTAAAAAAGACGCCATAGGGAAACAGATAGTAAGAGCAGCTGATTCCATTTCGGCAAACATTGCTGAAGGCTACGGCAGGTTTTTCTATAAAGAAAGTAAGCAATTTTATTTCTATGCTAGAGGCTCTATCCAAGAAACCAAATCTTGGCTATCAAAGTGCAAGAGAAGAAAAATAATCGAAGAGCCTCTTGCTAATTCATTGTTGGAGAGTGTTGATACTTTACTCTTGAAATTGAATTCCTATATTAAGTTTGTTGCTAATTCTCCTAAGCATAATATTAAGAGCAAGGTGAAACCCAATTAACCAATTACCCAGTTAACTAATTAACTTGAAAATTGATATCCATACTCACATTATGCCCGAAAAAATGCCTAACTGGACACAGAAGTTTGGTTATGGTGAATTCATTCATTTGGAAGAAAGGAATTGCAAGGCCTGCATGATGAAAGGCGACAAGGTTTTTCGTGAAGTAGATAAGAATACTTTTGATGCTGTTACAAGAAGAGAAGAATGTAATGCATCGAACGTTACAACACAAGTA
>Ga0164290_1001228_pt1 | contig 45285 bp, 38 predicted proteins | sample Micstemetagenome_FD_108782 | JGI IMG/M metagenome (GOLD analysis project Ga0164290, IMG submission 108782) | Contaminated culture microbial community from soil near Moab, Utah, USA - Microcoleus steenstrupii SON62 (Illumina Assembly) | ecosystem: Environmental > Terrestrial > Soil > Soil crust...
ACCGGCGCCGATCCCGGCGGCTGGGGTTGGAGCGATCTGAGCGGCGCTGTGCCGGATGCTGACGACACGCCAGGCGCACTGCTAACGCTGGCGAACTTCCTGAAGTCGCCCTCACGCCGCGACGCCGACAAACCAAAAATCTTGGACGCCGCCGCGATCGGCCTGCGCTGGCTTGTCGGCCTGCAGAATCGCGACGGTGGTTGGCCGACGTTCTGTCGGGGGTGGGGAAAGTTGCCGTTCGATCGGAGCGGGACCGACCTGACCGCTCATGCCATCCGCGCCATCCACGCGTGGACTCCGTATCTCGAGACCGACACCTTCCGCCGGCAACGCCTCCGCGCAGCCGAGCTCGATCGAGCGACACGCCGCGGCTTTGCTTTCCTCAGCCACTCGCAGCGCCCCGATGGCAGTTGGGTCCCACTCTGGTTCGGCAATCAGGATCATCCCGACGAAGAAAACCCTGTTTATGGGACCTCGAAAGTGCTGATGGCCTACGGCGAAACGGGCCACGCTCGCGAGCCTGAAGCCCGCCGAGCGCGTGCCTGGCTGCTTGCGCATCAAAATGCCGATCATGGCTGGGGCGGCGGCTTTCTGCCGGAAGACGCCCTCACCGGCGGACCGCTTTTTCACGTCCGCGAATGCGTGAAAGGTGCGGTCTGTAGCAGCGTTGAAGAAACGGCGCTCGCCGTCGAGGCTTTGCTCGTCAGCCGCGAAACGGACCATTTCGAAAGCTCCCTCGTGCGCGGGGTCGAGTGGCTGGTGGCGAAAATTGAGCGATCCGAGCACCGCAAATGCTCGCCTATCGGGTTCTATTTCGCTAAACTGTGGTACTACGAGCGGTTGTATCCGCTCCTGTTTACGGTCGGCGCCATGGGGCGGGCGGCCCGCATCCTCGCGGGTTTGCCGCAGTCCCTCCAACCTGGCATCCCTCTGCCGACCGGAACAGGATGATCGGGGTTTGATCTTCTGCACGCCTGACCGACTTCGCACGACTACCTGAGGATGCACGCTTGGCTTTTGCACCGCTCACTCAGACGTTTCCCGACGCCACGCCGCCCGAATTCGCGGGCGAAGCGCCCCGTCGTTCCAAACGGCGTCAGACATCGCACTTGAAGCTGGTTCCTGAGACTCGCGAGCTTCGCGACCAGTTACAGGCCCGTTGCGTCGCCCTCGCCGCCCGGCTCGATAAATCGCGTCCCCTCGGCAAGGACGAGATGGAAACACTCGCCCGCACCCTGCTCACCGAAGCCGGTCAGCCGGAGGGCTTTGTCGGCTGGACGATGGTGGTGCTTGCCACGGAGTTCTACAAGGAGCAAGTCGCGGCGATTCCTCCCTCGCGTCGCTTGTTCCTGTTGCCCCACTGCTTGAAGCACGCCGAGGGCTGTCCCGCCGACTACGACGAGTTCGGCTTGGAGTGCAAAAAGTGTGGCGCCTGCAGCATTGCCGACTTCCGTTCGACCGCCGAGCAGCAGGGCTACAAGGTGCTCGTCGCCGAGGGCTCGCCGATCGTTCTGAAGATCATTGTCAGCGGTCACGTCGACGCGATTGTCGGCGTTGCCTGCCTGAACGTTCTTGAAAAGGCGATTGATAAGATCCTGCTCGCCGGCATCCCTTGCATGGCGGTGCCGCTGCTGTCGAGTGACTGCCGAAATACCTCAGTCGACGAGGACTGGGTGATGCGGATGATCGACGTGCAGCCGACTCAGCCGGCTGAATCGACTCGCACCTACGTCCATCTGCTGCGCGCCGCTTCGAATTTGTTCAAAGTGGACGAACTCGAACGGCTCGTCCCGCGCCTGCGCGGCGGCAAGCGACTATCGGAGGTGAATGGCCAAGGCCTGGCAGCAATCGACCCGATCGCTGCGACCGAGGCGATTGCCCACGACTTCCTCGCCAAGGGCGGCAAGTACTCGCGTCCGTTCATCACACTGGCCGTCCACGATGCGCTCACCGGCGGCAAAGGGACCACCGCAGAAGGCGCAGAGCACCTGGCCCAGTTGCCCGACGCCGTGAAGCGCGCCGCCATGTCGATCGAGACCTTTCACAAGGCCTCGCTCGTCCACGACGATATCGAAGATAACGACGCTTTCCGCTACGGCGAAGAAACCGTTCACAAACGCTTCGGCACGCCTACGGCGATCAACGTCGGCGATTATCTGATCGGAATGGGCTATCGCCTGGTCAGTCGGGAGGCGGCCGCGCTGGGTCCCGATACGGCTGCCGACATTCTCGATTGCCTCGCCGACGCTCACTTGCGACTTTCCGAGGGGCAGGGGGCCGAACTGCTCTGGCGCGATGCTCTCGATAAGCGTCTCAAGCCGCTCGACGCTCTGAAGATCTACGCTCTGAAGACATCTCCCGCCTTCGAAGCAGCGCTGTACTCCGGTGTGCGACTGGCTGGTCCGGCAGCGGAGTACGCGGAGCCCGTGAAGCAGTTTGCTCGCAACTTGGGCGTCGCCTTCCAAATCCTCAACGATCTGAACGACTGGGAAGGGGACGACAACAACAAACTCTCGGCCGGCGGCGACACCCTCGGTGGTCGGCCGACGGTGCTTTGGGCGCTGGCGCTCGAAGCTCTGCCTCCCACACAACAAGAAGAACTGCTCAGTCTCGTCACCGATGAACATCGCTCGGCGACGGAGCGTGTCGCGCGGGTTCGCGAACTCTACCAACAGGCCGGTGTCTTCGAAAAAGCTCAGCGTCTGATCGACAAGCACCAGGAGCGGGCGGAAAAGATCGCCGACGAGCTGCAGCCGGAAGAACTTCGCCGCTTGTTCTACTATTTGATCGATTCCGTCCTTGATGGCGCACGCCCCCAGGCCGCGCCGGCCCAGAAGTCGGTCGTACAGATCCAGATGGAAGTGAATCGCTAAAGACAAACTCTCAATCCGGCTGACCCGCTGGTTTGCCCCGCCCGACCCTAGCCCGGCACGAGACCTGATGAGCGCGAGCCCGCCATTGCCCGATCTAACGACTCTCGTGGCGCTCTTCTACGAGAATCCGGAAGAGCTCGGTCTCTTCGAACAGGTCGATGCGGCGGAAATTCCAACTCCCTATCGCGAATTGCTCGATCACAACGCTCACATGACCGTCACCATGGAGGACTTCCATCGCAGTCCGGTCGATGTCCGCGTACTCGCCACGCGTCACGACGGAGCGCTCTACTCACGCAAGATCCTGCTAAGCCGGCAGTCCGATGGCCGTGTCGTTCAGTTCGGCATTCCGCGACTCAATCTCGAGCTGCTAGACGCGGAAGTGAGAGAAGAGATCGAAAGCCAGCGCACGCCGCTGGGGCGCGTGCTGATCAAGCACAACGTGCTCCGCGAAGTGGAACTTGTCGCTTTGTGGCGGGTGAAAATGGGGGGCGATCTGACACGCTTGTTTAGTCAGCCCGCCGGGGGAACCGCCTATGGCCGAACGGCGCTCATCCATCTGAACGGCGAACCGGCTGTCGAACTTTTGGAGATCGCGGCGACCATTTGAACCTGCTAAGCTAATCCGCCAGCCGGTCGCTGCTTCGCGGCAACGCCACCCACCCCGTTCGCCTTCCTGCCTTACCACCTTCCTTGCGGTCGGAGTGCCATGATGGACTCTTACGACTGTATTGTCCTTGGCGAAGACGGCGCAGCCACAAGCTGCGCAGCGCTATTGGCTGGGACGGGGCTTCAGACGCTGTTGCTGATGCGCTCCCAAGCACAGGGGCTTCCCTGCGATCTGCTACTGCCCTGTTGTCACAGCGTGCTCGAACGCCTGAAGCTAGTGGACTCGCTCGCGGCAGGATTAACGCCTCCGGGCCAGGCGTTGCAGGTCGTCGATGCACAGGGCAACGTCCCGCTCGCAATCGACGGACAATCCGCAGGAGATGTCCGCTTCTGGCAACCCACTGCCGGTCTGTTGCATCAACTGCTTATCCAGGCGGCTGAGCAGAATGGTGCGCGCGTACTGCCCTTCCACTCCGCCGTGGAGGTTCATCGGCTTCGCCCAGATCGATGGCGGGTCAAGGCGTCCGATTTCGGCAGCGAGTTTCGCAGTGCAACCGCCGCGTTTGTCGTCGACACTCGTGGAGAAAGCATTCCAGGCAGAACATGGACAGAGATTTGCGGCGTGTACCAAAACGCCGCACCTGTTACTGCACGCGCTGCAGCGGTTGCGAGCCGATCGCTGGACAGTGCTGGTTGGTGTTCACTCACGCCGCTCGCTGATGGATTGACCAGCGTTCGAGTTCTCTGCGATGTGCCGGTGATGCCGTCTTCGGAAAGCAGCTTGGCCGAACTATGGGAGGATCGGCTCGTGCAGTCTCCCGTGCTGCTTGAACATCTGGCAGCGGCGGAATTGACGAGTGACCTACGCGGCATGCCCTGCACTGGTCTTTACGATCCTTGGGGAGCGTTCCGCGATTCGTGCGATCTGCTCCACGGCGAGTACCTCGCCAGCCGCGTGGTCGAGCTGTTTCGGATCGGGCGGAGCGATGCGATCGCCGCTCCGCTGGGACAACCGGATGCGGCGGAAATCGTGGCCAAGACTAGATCTGCGCTGGCGATGCTTTTCGGCCAGGATGCCCGTCCGTCGAGCAGCTTCGCCAGTCATTTCCACGCGGTACAATTGCTGAATCGGCTTCTGGGAGATTGCGGCTCCGTTCATTCGCCATTTCCGTCGACAGGAGACAAAGCTATTCTGACACGAGCTTAAAAGGCTTCTATGACTCTGTCAGAAACGGATATCCGCCTACCGACGTACTCCCGGATCGCCGCCGTGGGGTTGGCGTGCTTCTTTGCCGCACTGCTGGGGCGGTTCCTGTCACTTCCGGGAGCAATGCTTCCGGTGGTTTGGCCCGCTTCGGGCGTTCTCGTCGGCATTCTCTCTCAGGTTCCACCCCGACGCTGGCCAACGCTTCTGCTCCCCGCCGCCGCCGGAATGCTGCTGTCCGACATTCTGATCGGATCGTTCGATGGCCGCGTTTCGTCCGCCTTCGTCCTGGTGAATCTGACACAGGCTGCCTTCATCGCCTGGCTTTTGCACCGTTTCATTGGCACCCCTTTCAGGGTGAAGGGGGCAGCCGATATCAACGGTCTGATCGTGGCGGGGCTTTTCGTAGGCCCGATGCTGGCTGCATGTTTGGGAGCTGTGCTTAGCCTTTGGGGCGGCGGTGCGGGTGGGTTTGGCTATTACTGGCAGCGATGGTGGGCAGCGAACTCCATGGGAGTGGCCATGTTCACTGCACCGGTGGTGCTCGCGCTCACCCGCGAAACCATGTTCAAGTTACGGCCCCTGCGAGTGCTGGAAGCGTGTTTGCTGTCGATCGGGCTTGTCCTGATCGCGGGCGCTATCTTTGGGGCCTGGCCGCGCGAGCACACCTCGTCGTTACGGTTTCCCATGTACGCCATTCCCTTTCTCGCATGGGCCGGCATTCGCTTTGGTCGGCAAGGGACGGCGCTCGCAACGCTTTGCATTACGCTGTTTGCCTGCTGGGCAACGGCGCGACAACTCGGTTGGTACTCGTTCCTGCAATTGCCCGACTCCACCCGAATGGCTGCTTTGCAAGGATTCACGCTGATCGCGTCGATGACGCCGCTGTTTCTAGCCACCGTCTACGATGCTCAGGCCAGGTCTGACCGTCGCTTCCGCACTTTGGTGGCTCATTCCCCGACAGTCGTCTTCGAAACCGATACCTCCGGCCGCTGCACGTACGTCAACGAGCGCTGGACGCTACTGACCGGCAAGCCACGGGAAGCTGCGTTGGGCTTTGCATGGATTTCGACCGTTCACAGCGAAGACCAGGCACGCGTCGTGAAGGCGTGGCTCGACATGACCTCGCGTCGCGAGGAAACACCCAGCCTGGAGTGCCGCTACTACGGCGCCGACGACCAGGTGCACTGGGTCATCATGAATGCGGTGGCCATGCGCGCCGCTGGCGAAGTCATCGGCTATCTCGGCACGATTCTCGATATTACCGACCGCCGCTTGGCCGAACTCCGCTTGCAGCAATCTTATGAGGAATTAGAGCGCCGGGTGGACGAGCGCACTGCAGAACTGACGAGTGCCAACGAGAAGCTGCGTCACGAGATTGCGGAACGCATTCGCGCCGAAGAGCAGCTTCAGCAACAGCAAAGCCAACTTGCCCACGTGTCGCGCCTGAGCACGATGGGCCAGATGATGGCGGGTCTGGCGCACGAAGTGAACCAGCCGCTCTACGCTATCAGCAACTATGCCCGCGGCATGCTCCGTCGCATGCAGACGGGTGATCGGCCGCTTGAGGAAACGCAGGAAGTGCTCGAAGAGGTGGCACACGAAGCTGAGCGGGCAGGCGAAATCCTCCGGCGGGTGCGCTCCTTCGCCCGGCGTCAGAACACTGGCTTGTTACTTACATCGCTGCAGCAGTTGATCGGCGATGTCGTGCGGCTCACCGCGTTCGAAGTTCGGAGGCGCGAGGTGACGTTATTGTTAGATTTATCGGAAAACTCGTTATTCGTTTATTGTGATCCGATCCAAATCCAACAGGTGCTCGTAAATCTGGTCAGGAACGCGATTGAGGCGATGGAGGACTTGCCCGCTGAGGAGCGGGTAATCAGGATAGGTACGTTTGAGCTGGACGGCGAAGTGGGCTGTGCGGTTTCTGATGCAGGCCAGGGAATTTCGACCAGCGATCTCGACCGCATCTTCGATCCATTCTTCACGACGAAGTCGCAAGGACTCGGCATGGGGCTGCCGATTAGCCGGTCGCTCGTTGAATCGTTCAGCGGCAGACTTTGGGTGGAACCGCGACTGGGAAGTGGAGCGTGTTTTTGCTTCACATTGCCGCGGGCAGAGGCAGAGGACGTCGGACAGCATGAACGCTACTCGACCGACCGTGTTCCTGGTGGATGACGACCAGGGAGCGCTGGATTCGTTGCGCTTCCTCGTCGAATCCGACGGCTTACGAGCTGAGAGTTTTCGATCCGCTCAGGCTTTTCTGGAACGGTTTGACCCCGAAGCTCCGGGTTGCGTAGTGATCGACTATCGCATGCCCGATATGAACGGGCTCGATCTACAAGACGAGTTGCGGAATCGCGGCGCCACATTACCGGTCATCGTCGTGACAGCCCACGGTGATGTGGCCAGTTGCGCACGGGCGTTTCGCGCCGGGGCAGTTGATTACCTTGAGAAGCCGCTCAAGGGACCACTGTTGTTGGAACGATTACACGCCGCCATCCTTCGCGATGCCCAGCAGCGCGAACAACTTAGCGGTTGTACGGATCTACAGCGACAACTGTCGACGCTGACCACGAGAGAGCGCGAAGTGCTCGGCCTGCTGGTGCAAGGACGTTCACTAAAGCAGATCGCCATCGAGTTCGGTGTGAGCATTCAAACCGCCGCGAAACATCGTGCAAAAGTGCTCGAAAAGCTGAATGTGGCGAACGATATCGAGTTGGTGCGCCTTGTTTTCGGCTACGACTCGACTGCCAAAGAGACGAAGGTCGTACGGTGATTGCACGTGGCGCTTGCTGACGCAACGTGCGAAATCAACCGGCATTTGTCGGGTACCCGCGCAGAGGGGGCCGGTCGTGATGTGCGAAACTTTCACCTAGTCGACCTGATCGTCCAGGGCGATACTCTCTCAAGCTAACAACCAAAATGCGGCTGAATTGGCCAAGGCCAGTGAATTCAAGCCGCTCTCGATACCTCGCTGCCTGCCGGGCTCTGGCGAATTGCCCCTCGTCATCCCGGCGGGCACTTTTTTTGCGCTGCCAGAAGCCAACCGACGGCGGCGACCGCCGTTGTATCAACGCTTCCCGATGCCAGCCTGTCTAGGTCAGTGACGGAGGTACCTAACCAGGCTATCGTGGCGATGACGGTTTGTATCGCAGCATCACGGGGCCAAGCAGGCAAGTGTCTGAGCCGAGAACAGAAGACGCGCAGGCGGTGGTCGGCCGGTTAGCTCCGTCGCCAACCGGCGCTCAGCATGTTGGCAATGCTCGGACGTACCTGCTTGCGTGGCTCTCGCTTCGCAGTCGCGGCGGCCGGGTGATTCTGCGAATCGAGGACATCGACTCACCTCGCGTGAAGCTTGGAGCCGATCGCGAGGCCGTAGACGACCTGCGCTGGCTTGGGCTCGATTGGGATGAAGGTCCGGATGTCGGGGGGCCCTGTGCTCCTTATGTACAGACGTCTCGAATGGAACTCTATCAAGAGGCACTGCGTGAGTTGCAAGCGCGCGAGCTCGTATATCCCTGCACTTGCACGCGGGCCGATGTTGCGGCGGCAGCGAGTGCCCCGCACGTTGGCCAGGAAGGGCCGGTGTACCCCGGTTTGTGCACGGGTCGAAGGGTAGCCGATGCCCCTTTGCTCGATCGGCCCTACGCCTGGCGGCTGCGTACGCAGGACGTTGAACGACATCTAACTGATCGAGTCGCGGGAGCACAGCGCTGCAACGTGGCTCGGGAACTGGGCGACTTCGTCGTAGCGAAGTCCGACGGCACGCCGGCCTATCAGCTTGCCGTCGTGGTGGACGATCATGCGATGGGCGTCACGGAGGTGCTACGCGGCGATGATCTGCTCCCCAGTGCATTTCGACAACTCGAACTCTACGAGCTCTTCGGCTGGCGACCGCCGACGTTCGCCCACGTACCGCTCGTCATCGGCAAAGATGGTCGTCGCCTTGCCAAACGCCACGGCGATACCCGCCTGAGTGCGCTGCGGCAGGCGGGCGTTACCGCCGATCGCTTTGTCGGCTGGCTGGCGTGGACCTGTGGTCTGTTGCCGGAACCCCGAGCGGCGATTCCCGGCGATCTGCTTTACGGATTCAACTTCGACCGGTTGCCGCCTGGCCCACTCGTCTTCTCGGAGGCGAATCTCCGCGACCTGCTGCGGAAGGTTTGACTCTGGCGCAGGTGCTTCAGGCATGGGTCTCGATTATCATGCGGTCGAATCGAACCGTTGTGACCGCCGAGGCCCGCTGCCATGTTGCGTTTCTTGCCGCTGTTAGTGGTTTGCACTCTATTCCATTGTTTTGCTTCGCTATCGAAGGCGGAGGAAGGGTCTGAGGGCGTACCGAGGCGGCCTAACATCCTGCTCGCAATCGCGGATGATTGGGGCTGGCCCCACGCCGGCGCTTACGGCGATCCCGTGGTGAAAACACCGACGTTCGATCGGCTGGCGCGAGAGGGAGTGCTCTTTCAGCATTTGTATGTCTCGTCGCCTTCTTGCACGCCCTCGCGCGGTGCGCTGCTTACAGGACAATGGCACTGGCGGCTAGAGGCGGGCGCAAACTTGCACTGCATCTTCCCGGACAAGTTCAAGACTTACCCGGAAATGCTTGGTGATGCTGGCTACTTTGTCGGCGTGACGGGCAAAGCCTGGGGCCCTGGTCGAACCGAATCGCCCAATCGGCCGATTGCCGGCCAGCGGTTCAAGAATTTTCAGACATTTCTCGACGAGCGGCCGAAAGACAAGCCGTTCTGCTTCTGGCTTGGCAGCGCCGATCCACATCGGCCTTACGACGAAGGTTCGGGACGCGCCAGCGGCATCGAACTGGACAAGATCAAGCTTCCGGCATGCCTGACAGACAGCGAAGTGGTGCGCAGTGACGTGGCTGACTACTACTTCGAAGTACAACGCTTCGATTCTTTTGTCGGCGAGGCACTGGCCGCGCTCGAAGCGGCCGGGGAACTCGACAACACGATGATCGTGATGACCGGCGACCACGGCATGCCGTTTCCACGCGGCAAAGCCAATCTCTACGACATCGGTTCGCGCGTGCCGCTGGCGATCCGCTGGGGTAATCATCCGAGAGCGAGCGGAGAGCGAAAGTCCGGCGAGGTTCGAACGATCGACGACCTGGTCAGCAACACCGACCTGGCGCCCACGTTTCTCGAACTCGCCAAAATCCCGCAGCCGAAATCGATGACTGGGAAAAGCCTGGTGCCGGTGCTTCTGACTTCGGACGGCAAACGTGCGAAACCGCACCGCGAGTTCATGCTACTGGGCAAAGAGCGCCATGTGCCGATGCAGGAGACTCCGGACATGGGCGGCTATCCTTGCCGTGGGATTCGGACCCACGATTACTTGTTCATCCGCAACTTCACACCGCAGCGCTGGCCCAACGGCACGCCGAACTGGCAGCAAGCGGCGATTCCGGGCGTCTGGTACGGCGACTGTGACAACGGCCCCAGCAAGTCTTGGATGATCGATCATAAGGACGACAATGACACGACCCGCCGCCTCTACGACCTGGCATTCGCCAAGCGACCTGCCGAGGAACTCTACGACCTGAAGCGCGATCCCGATCAGCTGAACAACGTCGCGGCTGATCCGATATACGCCGAGATCAAAGGCGAACTGGCTCAGCAACTAAATGATCTGCTGATCGCCACGGGCGACCCTCGAGTGAAAGGCGACGGAGAAAAGGTCTTCGAATCGCACCCCTATCTCGGCAATGGGCCACGTCATCCTGCATCTGAGAGATCTGAAGGACGCAAGGGGAAGAAGAAACTCTAGAGCACCCCGCCTCAACAACTGCTCACAGTACGCTCGCCGCTGCAAATTGGCTCGTCGCCGCTTCGCGATAGTGGCCGGCCTCCTGCATGAGCTCTTCATGTGTGCCGATCTGAACGATGCGGCCGTGGTCGAGCACTACGATCAGGTCGCACTGCCGTAGCGTACTGAGGCGATGGGCGACGACGAACGTCGTGCGGCCCTGCATGGCCTGCTCCATCGAAGCAAGGATCTCGTGTTCGGTGTGGGGGTCGATCGCCGCGGCCGGATCGTCGAGCAGCAGAATCGCCGGATCGAGTAGCACCGCGCGGGCGATGGCCAGTCGTTGTCGCTGACCGCCTGACAGATCGAGTCCGTCCTCGCCGAGAATGGTCTGATAGCCCTTGGGAAGCTGCGTAATGAACTCATGAGCGGCGGCAATTTTCGCGGCCCACTCGACCTGCTCCTGAGTCGCCTCCGGGTGACCGAAGGCGATGTTCGCCGCGACCGAATTGCTGAAAAGGAAGGTCTCCTGAAACACGACGCCGATTTTGCGGCGCAGGTCGTCGACATTTAGATCACGCAGGTCGTGGCCGTCGAGCGAAATCCGGCCGCTTTGCGGGTCGTAGAAGCGGCAGAGCAGGGTGAGCAGGGTCGTCTTGCCGGCTCCTGTGGCACCGACGATCGCCACCTTCTGTCCCGGCCGCACTTGCAGCGACACGTTCCGTAGCACCGGATTGCCCGGCACATACTCGAAGCTGACATTGTCGAAGCGTACGTCGCCTCGCGCCGTCGGCAGCCGAATCGCCTCGGGCGGACTCTGAATTGCCACCGGGGCATCAAGAATCTCAAATACCCGGCGCGATCCGCTGAGGCTCTGCTGGACGCTGTTGGCGATGTTCGTGAGATTGGCCACTTGGCTGGAAAACTGCTGCAGCAGCCCAGCGAACACCACCAGGCCGGAGCCCAGCGGCAGTTCCCCCTTTGCGACCAGCCAACCGCCATAGGCCAGCAGAACTACCAGGTTGATCTGCGTCATGTAGCCAATCGTCGGTCCGAACAGGCTGACCCGCCAAAAGATGCCTCGCTGCTGCGCCTTCACCGCATGGTTGGCGGCAGCGAAGCGGGCGATCTCTTCTCGCTCGCGGCCAAAGCCTTTGATCACCTGCACGCCTTGCACGCACTCGGCCAAGCGCAGGATGACGCCATCCACCAGTTCGCGATTTCGGTCGTACAGAGGTCGCACGGCCCGAGAGAAGAGCACTGTGACCAGCCACATGATCGGGGTCGTTGCCAGGCAGGCGAGCGTCAGCCCGACGTTCAGGCTGAGCATATAGGAGAGGTAGCAAATGAGCGACAACAGGAGGATGACCAGCTGAATCAGCACGCCGTCGACGAAAGCCCGCACGGATTGCACGTCGCTCGTCACACGGTTGATGATCGAGCCGGTAGCGTTAGCGTCGAAGAACGAGAAGCTCAGCCGCTGCAGCTTGTCGTAAACCCTTGCTCGCAGGTCGACAACAATCCGCGCATGCACGAGGTATCCAGCTGACGTGGTGTAGGTGTAGTTCAGCACTCCACGCAGTAGTTCCGTCGCCACCACCATCGCAGAGATGAACGCCACTTGCGCCATCGGGGCCCAGGTGAGCGGCGGATGGACGCCAAATGGACCCTGGGGAAGCTGTTTACTGTTGCCCGCAAAGAACCGAATCAGGTCGATGCCATACCCGGTCAAACGCAGGCAAGTGACGGCCGTCAGCAGCAGCAGGCCCTGCAATACAAGTAAGCGAATGCATCCCCACCGATACTGCCAACTCAGGTCCAGCATGCGGCGAACGAGCTGCCAGTTACTCACCTCCGCGGCAGATATAGGCTGACATATGACCGAGGGTTGCGCGTGCAAGGCCGATTGCATGCCGGCAGGAACGGGCCGGACGACCGGGCGGCTCTTCTTGCGGCGACGTTTCGAGGAAGGCGGTTGAGGCAAGGTAGTGGCGGGCGCAAATCGAGTCGGGAGCGCGGCGGCAGAAAACGAGAGAGGTTTGGATCAACTCTATCCAAAAACCGCCCGCAGGAGAACGACAATGCTGCTAGGCGCGAGGTTCACCGCCCCGATTGCGAGCTGAACCAAGGAGCATCGCATAGGGACACTTGCAACTTACGGCCACCCGCTATCATAGGTAAGCCGCTAGCGGGACCGAAGGTTGGTTTTGCCGCCAGCAAACTGGAAGGAACGTCGAGATGGGCATGCTGAAAGAGTTTAAGTCGTTTGCGCTCCGCGGGAATGTGATTGACTTGGCGGTCGGAATCATCATCGGAGCGGCGTTTACGGGAGTCGTAAACACACTGGTTGGCGATGTGGTTATGCCCGTGATCGGGCGCGTCGTTGCGAATGTGGATTATAAGGACGTCTACATTCCATTGTGGACACAGGCCAATTTGGAGAAAAAGATCGAGGAGAAGAAGATTCCGCGCTTGAAAGCTAACCAGCGCTACAGTCTGGCGCAAGTTAAGGAAGCCAGTTTGCCGTACATCGGTTATGGAGCGCTCGCTACATCGATCTTGAATTTTCTGATTGTCGCGTTCTGCGTCTTCCTGCTTGTGAAGGGCGCCAACTACCTGGCTCGGACGGCGAACGTTACTCTCGGTCCTCCACCAGCCGAGGCTCCGCCCCAAGAGAAGCTGCTCGCCGAGATTCGCGACCTGCTGAAAGCTCGGCCGCTATGATGCGTCGGATTAAATCTGGTGGCCGTTGCCATAAACCAAGCTGAATTTACCGAACCGATTGTCCAAAGCTCGCAGGTGTTGCCATGGATCCCCGCTCTCCCGGTTCGTTTCCGCCCGGAGGTGCTCAGCCGCCGTGGAACCAACCCTACGGACAGCCTGGAAGTTCAGGACAGGGCACTCCTGGTCAGCCCGGCTATGGCGGTGGATTCGGCAACAATCCGAACGCATACGCGCCGCCCGGATTCGGCAACAACCCGTATGGCAATCCCTACGGCGATCCTCGCTTTCAGCCACAGCCACCGAAGAAGTCGCTGTGGTGGTTGTGGCTGTTGCTCGGTGGCGGTGTGGTGATGGGCGTCGTGTGCTGCGGTTTGATCGGCCTGATGTTTGTCGGCTTCAACCTGATCGAGCAGGAACTGACAACTCAGATTCAGCGGGACCCGGTCGTCCAGGAGCACATCGGCGAAGTTGAGAACGTAGAGTTCGACTTCATGAAGAGCGTCACCGAGACCGAACGTAGCGGCGACAACGACACGATGGTTTTTCATGTCGAGGGGACGAAAGGCTCCGGCGACATCATTGGGCGATCAGTGACCGGAGACGACGGTGTCGAACACCTCGAAGGCGGAGTTCTCCGCATGCCCAGTGGCGAAGAGTTTCAGCTCTCGGAATAGGCGCCGGCTGGCCAGGCGGTGTCCGCTCCGTTAGCAAGTCGTGTCCGGCTTATCGCCGCTCGGTTGCTTTTTTCTCGCCCGAGCGAGGCCACCAGGTGCGCACCCGTTCAAGCACCGAGGTGCGTGCGCCCGATCGCTCAGTGGGAGCCGTCGTTTTACTTGCGCCAGCCGGAGCCCTCGGTTGTTCCGGTCTCGGCGTTTGCACGACCGGCGGTTGGTTTTCTGCAGGTCCGACAAGCGGCGATTCTTCCAGCTTCACAAACTGTCGCAAATACCGCGGCCAATAACTCTGCAGGAATCGATGGCAATCGCCGACTTGCCCAGCCGAAAGCTGGAAATCGGCGGCGGCGATGTACTTGAGCAACTCGTCGCGCTCGTTGTCCTCGAACCACAGGTCGTAGACTTCGACGCTGTCGATCCAGACTTCCCCTTCGTCCATCAAGTCGAAGCCAACCCGCAGGTCGGTCAGCCCGGATAGCGGCAGGTCAGTCAGCGGGAATCGATAAGAAGCCCAACCCTTCTGGAGCGGCTTCAACTGACGGCCTTCTTCGCTAACGCCCACATTGGCACGACGGTAGTAGGTCTCGCCGTCGAGTTTGCCTTCAATCGCTAGGCGCAGTTTCGGTTGCCGGCTTGGGTCGTCGACGCGCAGCCAGGCGACCACGGAGAGTCGGCCGGTCGGCGGTGGCGCGAACGGCTCACTGCGGATCCAGACAATCGGCGCCTGGCCGTCTTCTTTCCGTCGGCTGACCACGTGCAGCGACTGCGGACTGCGGTACCCTTGTGATGGATCGAGCGCAACCGTGATGCCTTCACCGCGAGCATGAACCCAGCCCGGAAACTCGCCGTCGACCAGGTTCATCTCAAAGGAAGGGTTAGCAAGCACGTTGCGCATTTCGGGGGAGCGGAGTGAGTTGGTGCGCTGACGCAGGTCGCGGATCTGCTCACGCAAATCGTCCTCAACATCCTTGGCGATGAGTGCCCGCCAGGCTGAGACGTCGGCATCGGCCGAATCGATCTCGCCGGCCATCAAATCGAAAGGCTCCATGCGGGTCGTCCAGGTCGACTTCGTGCCATCGCGAGTGAGACTGGATTCGCGGTCGGCTGCGTAGCTTTCGACATGCAGCGGCCGAGCCGATTGCCAGTCGATTTCGACCGTCACTGGCCAGGGCGAATCATTCACCAGGTAGAAGTAGGTCCGGCCATCGCGTCGCAGCGTGCGAACGATGATCGGTTGCACGCGGCCGCCCGTGATGCGCGGCTCGACGGTGCGGAACGGTTCGGGTGGGAGTCGCCGATAAATCTGCGCAAACTCTCGCAATGCCTTCTCCTGCCCAAGCGGGAGGAGCCAACCGCCGTCGATGACGGTTCGTGCATCGATCGCTGCCACGCTGTGCACGAATCGCTGCCGGGCTGTGTCACCGGCGGGAGGAATCTGAGCGATGAACCAAGTGTGCGTGTTTTCCGCGCCGAAGGGGCTGAGGCTGTCGAACTGGGGCAACTGCAGCGGCGCTGGTTCCAAGTAATGCATCGCCGCGCCCTGACCGAACGAGGTGAACAAGGCACTTAGTTCAGGTGACTCGTTCCAAGCGGCATACATCGATTTGCCGGGTGTGGGACTGCCCGAGGCGATGCGCTGGGGTCGGGGAAGGAAAACCGGGCCGTCCTTGCTCAGCAGCGTCGGATCGAGACCCACACTCAGAAGTGCTTCATGCTGGTCGTCGCCCGGTGGCAGCGTTGGTCGCAGCCATTGCTGCATGTTGCGTCCGGCGAGCAAGTCGGCCGAAGTGATATACAGCTTGGCGTTCTGCGAGTGCTCGCGCACATCTTCCTGCAATGTGGTGAATAGCCCGCTAAGGTTCTTGGCTCGCCAGGTCTGCCAGCTTTTGTTCTGCGCTCCGCTGAGCACTTGGGCTCGTTGTGCAACACGATTCGGGCCACCCGGCAAGGCGACCGAGTAGGTGTTCTGAAACTGCGCGAGCGTAATGTCGTCGTAGCTGTAGCCTCCCTCGGGCAGCAAGGTGAACGTATCGCTGCCGCTATGCAGTGCGACGCCAGCGAACGACGGGTGCTTGCCATAGCGCTCGGCCAATTCGTCGACCACGCGTCGTACGGCTTGTTGTACGCGCGGATCGAGCGGGTTGTAGTACACTCCCATCCCGCGCCGCAGACCGTGCCGCTCAGCCCAGGTGCGACCGTCGGGCCCGATCGGTTCAAGTCCGATGGCTTGCTGAGGGTTGGTCAGGCGAATTGTTTCGAGCTCCGGCAACGGCGATGAGAACTGCACCGCGGGAATCACCTGGATGCCCGAGCGATCGCACATTCGCATGACGAGTTCCACGACATCCTTGCGCAGCGGATCCTGGCCGAGTTCAAAGAACGTGCCTGTGTCGTATTTGGGTGTGGGCTCGAGGTGACGACTCGGGTAGATGGCCGATCCTTCGCATGCAACCGTCAGTACAACCGCGTTATAGCCCGCGTGTTGCAGGTACTCGACCATGCGGCGAGCACCGTCGTAGAACGTCGCCCAATCATCCAAGCTGCGTCCGGTGACTGGGTCGAGCCCCTCGGTGGCTGAGAAGTTCTCGGCAAAGAGCGGTTTGTCGTAATAAGCGGCGAGCAGACGCTGCGGCTGCCGACCGACGGGTGGCAGTTCAAGTGCCGGCAATTCATCGGGACCCGCCTGCACCACGATCCGCCCGTACACCGCCGTTTGTTCGCCATGGCGATTGGTGAGCACGAGCACCGGCGAACGGGTTTGCGGCCAAAAGGGGATGCGGAGTTTCTGCACTTCTTGACGCTTGCCTGCAGCCGGAGCCGGCACGTCGATACCGCTATCGAGTCCGATCGGGACGACCTGGCCAGCTGCATTAGGCTCGACCAGGCTCACGCCCAGCGTTTGCTCCATGTCGCTCGGATAGTCGATCTCGAGCATGTGAAGTTTGCCGGGTGCAGCGATGGAAAGCGGATACGCCTGCCACCCGTCGGTCGGCAATTCCACCCAAGTCTGCTCCAGGTGCTTGCGAGTGCGAATCGGGCCGCTGCCGATCGGACCGTTGGACCAACTGGGCATCTTTCGCAGGGAGCCGAACCGAGGCAGGCGATCCCACCAGCGAGGGTTTACCGGATCGACTTCGTCGGCAATCCGCCACGGCTGAGCCGCCGGCAGAATTCTCGCGGCCGGAGCTACTACGACGAACTGGATCTTGCGTTCGGCGATCGGCTTGCCGCGGACCAGTGAGGTGGTCAATCGCTTTGGGTAAAGAGCGACGCGAACGTCGTACACGCCTTCTTCGAGCGGCACCGGAAACGACATGGGCAAAGGCGGGATGATACCATTCTCATCCGTGCGGACTTCTTCTTCCTGCCGGTTCAGCTCGGTGTCGGAGCGTGCATACTGCAGCGTGGTCGAGAGCAGGTAAGTCGTGCTGGGAGCCACGGGCAATGCGGTGGGGCTAAGCTCGGCCTCGAACTTCTCGCCCGGTGAGAACACGAGGGAATCGCGACTCACTTTGACTCGTAGCGTATCGCCCGGGGCACGCTGCGCAAGCAGCCGGTTGTTGCGGTCGTCGAGCTCGACGTTGTGAAACGCCTGGGCTGCTTTGCTGATCGGAATCTCAACGGCCGGCGCCGGGCTGCCGTCGGACGACAGCGAAATCAGCAGTTTCGCATCTTCCGGCGCTTGAACGCGTACATCACATCCGTCATAGCTATGCGGTGTGCGAGGGAAAACGCGAAGCGTCGAACGGTCGACTTGTTGAATAGATCCCGGAGCATCGGCTTCAAGGCCAAGGACCAAAAGCTCGGTCAGTTGACCAGAAGTGACGCGGATGGTTCCTTGCCAACTGCGAGCTTCTCCGCCGCCCCAAGCGATTCGCAGCCGAACATCAAGTTCGGCCGCCACGGTGTTTGCCGTTAGGCCACACACCAGCAGCAAGCCGGCGATGACAGTGCGCAGCAGAAGGACAGCGCGGCGCAAAGGCCACGCGCGAGGTCGCAGCAGCGGACATCCGTGTCCTGCCATGAACCAGTCCTGCGCACGCAGAAGGAATCAGACCCACAAAACTGTTCCCAATTCGGCCGCGGTACTCCGCCGTCGCGGTCTTAGGGAGCGGCGAAGTATAGATACGGTGAGCCTATTTTGCCCACACTGATTCGTTCAGCTTGAAGATCGTTCTCTGGCTTGTGCTGCAGTGCTAGCAGCCTCAACGCCAGATATTAAGCAGAGGCTCGGGAAGTGAGGCAACCTGCGCAGGACGGCCGCTGAGCAGATGGGCATGTCGTCGGTTGAGCTCGGTCGCGAGCAAGTGGACGATATCGCCGCCGCGGCTGGCGACTTCGTTCACTTCCCAGTAGTCATCGGGTTTGACAAAGAGCTCACGATGCAATTGGTCGCCTTCTAATGTTTCACGCATTAGCCAGGCCGGCGTGCGGATCAACCGTTGGTTTGGCCCGAGCGAAAACGCAGATTGCCACTCGGACCCCGAAGGTTCATTGAGTAACCGGAGCAAATTGCGAGACGACGTCGCGTCAACGGGCGGCTGACCTAGTAATTCGGCGAAGGTGTTCGCCAGGTCGGCGGGCTGCACCAGGCCTTGGCGACGCTGCGCGAAAGTGCTTCGATCGGGCAGTCGCAGGAGGAGCGGCACGTGAAGCAGCTCGGAATAGAGCGCGTCATCGCATGGGCCGACACGCCCGTGGTGACCGAGCGGATAGCCCCGCGGTGACGTAACGATTAATGACACCTCATCCGACCAGCTCTGGCGATCGATTTCATCCAGCAGCATGCCGAGGCACATGTCGAGCAGTGTGACTTGCCCGGCGTAAGCCTGGCGAAAGCCGAGCAAGACGTCCGCATCAACGTCGGCTGTCAGTCTCATATTCGGCGGTTCGGAGAGCGAGGGAGGCGTCGGATCGTCTTCGTCGGCGAAGCGGTTGCGCAGCGATTGTGGAGCATCCCATGGGCCCGACATGCCGCGTGAGTGAATGAACAATACGAAGGGCGATTTGAGATTCCGCAGCGCGTCGGCTGCTGCCTGAAAGAGATGTGCCAGGCCGGTTTCGTCGACATCGCTGGCCAGTTGATCGGTGGTGGGTTCCGCCAGCACGATGTGCTCGCCAAATGCCTGACAAGGCTCGAAACCGGCGACCTGCGCATCGTCCGCAACCAGCACTGTGCGCCTGCCGGAATCGGCGGCGCGTTGCAGCCAAGAGTTCCCAGATGATGGAGCGACTTGTGGTGCTGCCTGTAGCAGTGATTGCTCGGTGCTTTCGAGCGTCATCTGCAGTATCTGCCACGCACTGCGACCCGCGGTGGAGTTGAGGGCGTGTTGACCGAGCAGATAGCCTTGGTAGGTTTGCTCGAGGTCGGGGGAGTCGGCCAGAGCGTTCTCGCAGAGCAGCGAGGCCGCGGCGAGGCGATTGAAGTTCGGCGTATCGATCCACGTTGCGCCGTAGGGGCCAAGCCAACCGGCGCCCAGGCGATCGACAACGAGAACAATCAGCGAAGAAGGGCTCATGGCGCTTTCGGGACGGCGCTCGACTGACTCACGAGAGCCTGGACGGTGAACCTCCAGGCTGGTCGGATTTCGGGCGATGTCGTCGTTCCGGTAGTCCGTAGGCGGAGCGACTGGACTTCAGTTCCCACGCAGTTCGTGAGAACTGAATCGCCTAGGAAGGTTAAGCGGGACTAGTGTGCAGCGCCGCCGCGTTTGTAGTCGACCACGTTCCAGGCCAGGCCGCAGGCACGCATCAGGCGTATAACCATGAAGGTGGTGTCGATTTCCCACCACTTGTGGCCGTGCGGTGCCATCCGTGGATAGGCGTGGTGGTTGTTGTGCCAGCCTTCGCCGTAGGTGATGAGGGCAACCCACCAGTTGTTGCGGCTGTCGTCGGTCGTCTGGTAGTTGCGATAGCCCCACATGTGGCTCGCTGAGTTCACGAACCAGGTGGCGTGTAACACGAACACCAGGCGCACAAACATGCCCCACACGATCAGCGAGGTGGCCATGAACCAGCCGCCATAGGCATATCCGGCGGCCGCGATGATGCCGGCGAGCAGGAAGTGCGACGGAATGAACATATGCCCGATCCAACGCATGCCGCGGTCCTTGAGCAGGTCCGGAGCCCAGCGATTAATGTGTTGTTCGTGGTACTGGGGCCCGCGATACCAAGCCAGCCAGAACATGTGGCTCCACCAGGGGCCGTCGTGGGGCGAGTGCGGGTCGTCTTCTTGATCGCTGTGCGCGTGATGTTTGCGATGATTCGCGACCCAGTCGATCGAAGAACCTTCGCCGGCCAATCCGCCGATGAAGGCGATCAGGTAGCGAATGGGGCGATACGTTTGGAAACTGCCATGCGTCAGCATCCGATGGAAGCCCAGGCAGATGCCGATGCCACCCGTGAGCCAGTGGAGGAAGACCGTCAGTGCGACCGCTTCCCAGGTGAAGAAGAACGGTGCCGCCAGACAGCCAGTATGCAGGATGGCCAGCCAGATGATGTTCGGCCAATTGGGCGTTCGCGGCGGGAGTTCAGCCTTTTGCGAAGGCTTTGTTGCCGCGGTGTCGGCTTTCGCGGGCCGGTGATCCACGTTGCGGCCTGGCTTGCTGAGCTTCTGTGAATGCTCGGCCTTCGCCCGTTTCGAATGATTTTTATTCGGTGCTACCGATGCCATTGCCTGTATTCTCTTTGTTTCGGTGTGCGGCTACGGGTTGTCCGGCGAACATCCTGTCAGCGGGCCGGAGGTCCGGGCCGTATCTGTCGCAGGCAATTGTAAGGGGCATCGAACGGACGTAAGTTCCAGCCGCGTACCTACTTGGTAATAGTTGTGTAAGGGGCCCTAGGTGCGGAGTCCCGCAGTGCTTAAGTATTTCCGGCGTCGCATTTTGTAGCGGCTTCTCAAGGCTGACCGCTCTGGCACGAACAACAGGAAAATTTGCCTTGACCACGGTAGCTCCCCCTCAAGGGATGGCTGCGTCCGATGCATCAGCCATGCCGAAACCGTTGACGAGCGGTAGGTCACCGGTTCCGATGACGTGTGCAGGCACCTTGTGGGCGTCCACGGCGAGAACAGTTCCATGGCTACATGCAATTGGCAATCGGGGATTTGGCGACTTCCGCTGATCGTTCGCGCCGCAATGGGTTTGGTCTTGGTCGTCGCACCGGCCGTGCAGGCCCAGGAAGCATCGTCCCCTGACCGCCCTGCTATGGTCCGCCGCATCGACGAACTCATTGAGCGCCGCCTGAGCGATGAAAACGCCCAGCCAGCGCCGCTTGCATCCGATGCCGAATTTCTGCGTCGGGTGTATCTCGATCTCACCGGTGTCGCTCCTCGCGTTGCGGAAGTGCGAACGTTTCTGGCTGACGACTCAGCCGAAAAGCGTGAGCAACTGATCGACCGATTGCTGAACTCGCCCGCACATGCAACGCACCTCGCCAACACCTGGCGGCGGATCATGCTGCCTGGCGGGATGAACCTGGAACAGGTCAACAACGTGGTGGGCGTTCAGAATTGGTTGCGTTCGCAATTTGTCGACAACTTGCGCTACGACAATCTGGTGAGCGAGTTGCTCGTGGCCACCGAGGGAGATCAGACGGGACCAGCGCTGTACTACACCGCTTTGGACCTTGCACCGGAGAAGCTGGCGGGCAGCACGGCAAGAATCTTTCTCGGCCTGCAAATTGAATGTGCTGAGTGTCACGACCATCCGTTCGACAAGTGGAAGCAAACCGACTTTTGGGGCTATGCCGCGTTCTTCGCGCAGCTGGAGCGAGAAGAGGGGCGACGGGGCATGAACGCCCTCCGCATCGCCGATCGCGATACGGGCGATGTGAAGTTGCCCAACACGGAGACGGTCATCTCACCGCTGTATCCGGGCGGCATTCAGCCAGCAAGCGAAGAGCTTGGCACGCGGCGGATGAAACTGGCAATTTGGATTGCGTCGCGCGACAATCCGTATCTGGCCCGTGCTGCCGTCAATCGTGTGTGGGGACAATTGTTCGGCCGCGGAATTGTGGAGCCGGTCGACGACCTGGGCCCGCACAACCCACCAAGCCACCCGGAAATCTTAGACGAATTGGCGGAGTACTTCGTCGAAAGCGGGTTCAATCTGCGCGAGCTCTATGGCACCCTCACTCGTACGCAGACCTATCAGCGGACCAGTGAATGGCATCCGGAGCCCGCGCCGCCGCCGGAATTGTTCGCGAGAATGTCTCTCAAGTCGCTATCCCCGGATCAGCTCTATGACTCGCTCAATCGCATCTTGAATCGCACTCCGGCGCAAGCGGCCGGCAGCCCGCTACTCGATCCGCAGCGTCAGGCGTTCATCGCTCGAGTCGATGCGAGCAGTAAGTCGCCGCTGGAGTATGAAGCGGGCGTGCTGCAAGCGCTCACGCTCATCAACGGCGCCGACATCACCGAAGCGAGCGATCCGCAGCGAAGTGCGTTGCTGGGTGGCGTCGACGCGCCGTTTTTGACCGAGGAACAGCAGATCGAAACGCTGTTCCTTGCTACTCTGTCGCGGCCGCCGAGCGAGGAAGAACGGAAAGCTTGTTTGGCGACGCTCGAAAGTCGTTCGCCGGGTGAGCGCGGCAAGCAGCTAGGCGATATTCTTTGGGCGCTGCTGAACTCGGCGGAGTTTGCGTTCAATCACTAAGTACTGGGCGAAGGTGGCCGGGGCTGGACTTAGCGAAGCGACGGAAGCGCCGAGGTTTCGCGAGTACGCTCCAGCCCCGGACACCCTCACTCGAACGTGCGAGTTGTGCTCGTTCAGTCGGTAAGTTCAATCCAAGCGAGAACTTGGCCGGTTTTGAGCGGCTGGTCGATCGCAACGCAGCGCTTCACGAACGTGCCGCTGGCTGGGGCGCTTAGATCGATGGTCACGTCACCCGCCGAGATTTCGACGAGTCGGTCCCCTTCGACCACGCGAGCCCCGACGTCGGCCAGCCACGAGGTAGCCGTCGCGGTCACGCCCGGCAGATCGAAATCGGGAAGAGCCAGTTGGCGGCGAAGTGCGGACATCGACAGGCGACTCCTCGGATGAGCTTGGGGGTCGCGTGATGTACCACATTCGCATAGCCCGAGCGAGAGCGATTGCGCCTTAGCCGGCAGTTAACAACTGCCGGAGAAAGGCAGAGAGATATCGCCAGTGCGGCAGCGTTGTGCCGAGCGCGGAAGAGATGCGCGAAGCGACTCGCGTTGCAGCGTCCGTTCGCGGTTCTCCGGAAGCTGGTTAGCTTCCGGCAAAGGGGCGCGGCGGAACCTGGCCTAGAACATTTCGGCCATTTCGCGGGCGTGGTAGCTGCTGCGGACGAATGGCCCGCTGGCGACCTGCTTGAAGCCCATGCTCTTGGCCGTCTTGCCGAGGAAGGCGAATTCTTCCGGCGGGATGTAACGCACGACCGGCAGATAATGATCGGCCGAGGTGCTGCTCGGCATCAGGTACTGGCCGAGCGTCAGAAAATCGCAGCCGGCGTTCAGCAAATCGGCGAGCGTGTCGAGGACTTCTTCTTGGGTTTCACCCAGGCCCAGCATCAGGCCGCTTTTCGTCTTGATCGACGGATTCAGCGCTTTGATGCGGCGGAGCAGGTGGAGCGTCCAGCGATAGTCCGACTTGGGGCCGCGGACCTTCCGATACAGACGCGGCACCGTCTCGGTGTTGTGGTTGAACACTTCGGGTGCGGCGGAAATGACCACGTCGAGCGCCGCTTCGTTGTTCACAAAGTCGGGCGTCAGCACTTCGACCGTCGCTCCGGTCCGTTCACGCACGGCGAGCACACAGCGGCGGAAATGGTCCGCGCCGCCATCGGGCAAATCATCGCGCGTCACCGACGTAATGACGACGTGCTTCAGACCGAGTCGATGCGAGGCTTCGGCCAGTCGCGCCGGCTCGTCTTCGGCAGGCAGAGCAGGGGGCCGACCGCGGGAGACGGCGCAGAAGCCGCAAGGCCGCGTGCAGACGGCGCCAAGGACCATGAACGTGGCCGTCTTCTGCGAGTAGCACTCCATCCGGTTGGGGCACTTCGCATTGTCGCAGACGGTTTCGAGATTCAGTTCTTCGAGCAGGCCGGAGGTGAAGTTGCCAAAGTTACCCTTGGGCACTTCGCGCTTCAGCCACCGCGGCAGGCGGCGATTTTCTGTCTCGTGGCCGCCGATACTGACCAGCTGCACTTCGGGCGTGCTGCCATGCGAGCCGCAACCACCCTGCGAACCGCAGCCGTCACCTTCCTGGCTGGTGCACTGCATTTTCGAGCCGGTGGCGGAGACGAGCGGCAACTCAAGCGGCGGATTCACGCGAAGCGGTTCCCGGGAGTTCAGTCAGCAGCGGATGGCCGGTGTGCATGTGATAGTCGTCGCAGCCGAGGCTCTTCGCCAGGTGCTGGACAACGGCGGAGCGGACATTACTCATTCTACCCGCTGCGGGCCGCTCGGACAGGAGAGATGAGAGGGTCGGTTTCGCGCCAATCGCCAATTTTTCGGCCGTTTCACCGGCGTTAAGCAATGTGGGCGGAACCACTTCGACACGGCCAAAGCCGCGATTTTCTGGAGCCACGTTGATGTAGGCCCCGTGCGACGTCATGCCGTGTTTCACGGCAGCTCCCACCGCGGCCAGCATGCCCGTTTGTCCCCACCAGCCGCATCGGCCCGGGAGTTCTTTGGCCGCGACGCCAAGTTCGCCGAGCGCTCCGCCCACCGCTTGCTGCAGGCGGCGGACGTACTGGCCGACGGTCCAGTGGTGCCAATCGAGCGACAGAATCGGATAAATGGCCAGCTGCCCGGGGCAGTGCAGCAGGCATCCGCCACCGCGGCTGACATAACGCACGCCGAGTTGCCACTCCGAAAGTTCCGCGCCGGTGAAATGCACCTGCCCACGCGAGCCGCTGCGGCCGATCGTGATGAGCGGCTGGTGCTCGCAGAGCAGAATCACCATACGACCATCCGCCCGGGTGAGGGCGTCGTAGGCCAGTCGGCGCTGCACATGCAAGCAGTCCTCGTAGTCCACGCACCCTAGCAGGTGGAAGTGGGCGGAGAACGGGCGCGGTTTCGCCGGAGCTTTTCGCTGAGGCATCTGTCCGAAACTCTCAGTAACGGCCAATCGGCCGGGGGTAGATAAGCGGGCGGGACTTTAACAATCCAAGCCGGAAGGGACAAGGGAAAAGGGATCAGGGAAAAGAGACGGAGCGTTAACGCGCGAAACGGACTTGACGCGCCGCTCGTCGGGAGAATGTTGTCCCTTGTCCCTTGTCCCTTGTCCCTTGTCCTACTTACCTCCCCGCCATCCCTGCGCCACAATAGAAGGCTCGCAACTCAATCGAAGTGAACCAAGGCGCCCATGGCCAAGAAGGACAAAAAGAGCGGCAAACCGGCGAAGGCCAAGGAGCCCGAGGGCATCCTCGTAGCCGACAATCGCAAGGCCCGCTTCAATTACGAGATCCTCGACATGCTCGAGTGCGGCATTCAGCTGCACGGAAGCGAGGTGAAGAGCTTGCGCGACGGCAAACTCTCGCTCGAAGAGTCGTACGCCCGGGTGAAGGACAACGAAGTCTGGCTGGTCGGGGCCGACATCGCCGAACTCAAGCAAGCGTCGATCTGGAACCACGAGCCAAAACGTCCCCGCAAGCTGCTGATGCGCGGCGAGCAGCGGCGAAAGTTTGCCAACCAGGCCCACGAAAAGGGCCTGACGCTTGTCCCGCTGAAGGTCTACTTCACCGACCGCGGCATCGCCAAAGTCCTGCTTGGCCTCTGCCGAGGCAAAAAGATGCACGACAAACGCGAGACGCTCAAAAAAGCAGACGCGAAGCGCGATATCGCGCGGGCGATGCGGCAGCGGTGAGACGAAGAGGCTAAGGGGCCAAGAGGCGAAGAGGCAAAGGGAAAGATGGATGAAGATCGACTCAAGTATCGAACCGGATCCGATAGCGCAGCGTAATCACTTGGTTCTGTTGGAAGGTTTCGACGAGGAAACGGTCTGCGGGCCTTGACGATGAGTCAAGAGCAGCCGACGCTCCCTTCGCCCCTTCGCCCCTTCGCCCCTTCGCCCCTTCGCCCCTTCGCCCCCCGCCCGCCATGCTCGAACTCAAAAACATTCGCAAGTCGTACCCGCTGCCCGGCGGTGGCACTTTGCCGATCCTCGATGTGCCCAGCTATCGCCTGGAGTCAGCCGAGCAAGCGGTGATCGTCGGCCGTAGCGGCTGCGGCAAAACGACGCTGCTGCATGTGATCGCCGGCATCAGCCGAGCCGATTCGGGGGAGATTCGGCTGGATGGGATTAACATCGCCTCGCTCTCTGAAGCGGGGGTCGACAAAGTCCGGGCCGACAAGATCGGCTACGTGTTTCAGACGTTCAATCTGCTCCCTGGTTTCACGGCACTGGAAAACGTGATGCTCGGGATGACTTTCGCGCGCGGGAAGAAGGACGTCGGTCGCGCCAAGCATTTGCTTGAGCGAGTAGGCCTAGCGCACCGGTCGCACCACAAGCCGCGGGCCATGTCGGTTGGCGAACAACAGCGCGTCGCTGTGGCACGCGCGCTCGCGAATAAACCGAGCCTCCTGCTGGCCGACGAACCGACGGCGAACATCGATCCCCGCAATCAGCAGATGATCATCGACCTGATTCGCGAGACATGTCGCGAGGAAAGCGTGTCGCTAGCGCTGGTGACGCACTCGATGGAAGTGGCGGGACAGTTCGATCGGGTCGATCGGTTGGAAGAGATCAACCTGGTGACCAAAGCCGCCCTCGCCGCGGGTTGATTTTAGCCGGGGCGCGAGCACGCTCCGGAGAAGAGCCGTTGGATACAACTTGCATTGGCGACTCCACTCACCGTTCTCCGGAGCGTGCTCGCGCTCCGGCTAAGGGAATGACGAAACGATCTGGGACGAACTATGAGCCTCTTTCTCATCGCCTATCGCAGCATTCAGCAGCGGGGCGTCGCGTCGCTGCTCACCATGCTTTCGATGGCGCTTGGCGTGATGCTGGTCGTGGCAGTGCTAGCTATCTTTGGCATCGTCTCGCAGTCGTTCCGCAACAACGCCAGCCTCGGCTACAACATGATCGTGGGTGCGAAGGGAGGCCGCGAGCAACTGACGCTCAACACGGTGTACTACCTCAGCTCGCCGGTCGAGAACATTCCGTACGAGTTCTATCTCGAATTCCTCGACAAGCCGCAGCGCGAAGAGCTGCTCAAGGACGCGCTGCGTGAGAAGGCGTATGACCAACGCTGGGAAACGGTCGATTCGGCCGCAACGCTTGTCGACGGTGGTTTGGCCTCGCTGGTCGCTGAGACCGCGCTGCAGTCGCTCGACACGATCGAAGGGCAGCGGCTGGACCTCGATCGCGACGGCAAGTATGGCGCGATGACGGAGCTGGCCATTCCGCTCTGCCTGGGAGACTACTACGGTCGGTTTCGCGTCGTCGGCACCACACCGACACTCTTCAACGATCTGGTCTGGGACATCGAGAACAATCGCAAGTTCGAATTCGCCCAGGGGCGCAACTTCGTCCATCGCAGCAATGAGCACGGCTTTTTCGAAGCGGTGGTGGGAGCTACCGTCGCCCGCGAGATGGACCTCAAGGTCGGCGACCAGTTCTCGCCCGCTCACGGCGACCCGGAAGGGCACACGCACGAACGCAAGTTCACCATCGTCGGCATCCTCAAGCCGAGCGGCACGCCGAACGACCGGGGCGTGTTCGTGAACATGGAGGGCTTCTACCTCATGGAGGATCACGCGAAGCCGATCGAAGAGCAGAAAGCCGCGGAGCCCGAAGAGCCCGCCCCCGGCGATGAAGCGAAGGCTCGCGAAGCCATGATGGCGGCGGCAAAGAAACGCGGCGAGGTGGAGCGAGAGCCCGACCCCGATCCGCTGCCGGTCGAGCAGCGCGAGGTGACGGCCATTCTGCTCAAGACGCCGACAATGATCGCTCCGGGCCTTGAGAACGCGATCAATGAGGGACCCGTCGCTCAGGCCGTGCTGCCGGTGGCCGTGATCTATGGCATGTTCGAGTTCTTCGTCACACCCATCCAGTGGACGCTACTCTTGCTCACGGCGATGATCTGCGTCGTGTCCGGCGTGAGCATTCTGGTGAGCATCTACAACTCGATGAGCGAGCGGCGGCACGAGATCGCCGTGATGCGGGCCCTCGGCGCCGGCCGCGGCACCGTGATGACGACGATTCTGCTGGAATCGACGCTGCTGGCCCTCGGCGGCGGCCTGCTCGGCTGGCTGCTGGGACACACGGCAACGTGGCTCGCAAGCCCGATCATCGAAGAACGCACGGGCGTGCAGGTAAGCTTCTGGGACTGGGAACCGTCGGTTCGGATCCTGGAACTGATGGGCGTGCCAGGATCGTTCGCGCAGTCGTTCACGCTGCCGGTCGAACTCGTTCTGTTGCCGGCCTTGCTGGTGCTCGCAATCATCGTCGGCTTCTGGCCCGCCATGACAGCTTACCGCACCGACGTCGCCGAATCGCTCGGCAAGTAGTCGTACCGGCTTTGGTTGTTTTTTAAGACACTAAACCACGAAGGCACGAAGACACTAAGAGGAGAAGGAAGAGGGAGTGCGTTCGCTCTTCAAATCCTCCTGGTCTTCTTCGTGCCTTTGTGTCTTCGTGGTTTAGTGTTTGAAAACAATCCGGCTCGCCGGAAAAGTCACTTCACGACGAAGTTGACGAGCTTGTTGCCTGGCGGGACGATCGTTTTGACGATCTGTTTGCCTTCGAGCAGTTCAGCGATGCGCGGGTCGGCTTTGGCGGCGGCGACGATCGTGTCTTGATCGCTGCCGGCTGGGACGACCACTTTGCTGCGGAGCTTGCCGAGGATCTGGACGGGGATCTCGATCTCCGCGTCTTTTGTCAGCTCTTCGTCGAACGTCGGCCAGGGCTCGTAGGCCAGCGATTGTTTGTGGCCGAGCAGTTGCCACAGCTCTTCGGTGATGTGCGGAGCGAAGGGTGACAGGAGCAGCACAAACCGCTCCAGCACGCTCCGCGGCCGCACCGATTGCTTGGTGAAGAAGTTGGTAAACTCCATCATTCGCGCGATCGCCGTGTTGAACTCCATCCGGCTGATGTCGCTGGTCACTTGCTTGATCGTCTTGTGCAGCGTGCGGTTCTGCTCCTCGGTCGGCTCGACGTCCTGAACCGAGGCGTTGAGTGTGAGCTCTTCCGCTTTGTCATCAACGATTAGTCGCCAGGCCCGATCGAGGAACCCACGCACACCGACCACGCCGGCGGTGCTCCAGGGTTTGACCTGTTCCAAGGGGCCCATGAACATTTCGAACAGGCGGAGCGAGTCGGCGCCGAATTCCTTCACGACGTCGTCAGGGTTGATGACATTGCCGCGGGCCTTCGACATCTTCTCGCCGTTCTCGCCCAGGATCATCCCCTGGTTCACGAGCTTGCGGAATGGCTCGGTCGTGCTCACATAGCCACGGTCGAAAAGCACCTTGTGCCAGAACCGCGAGTAGAGCAGGTGCAGCACCGCGTGCTCGGCGCCGCCGACATACAGGTCGACCGGCATCCAGGCTTTTTCTTTTTCCGGGTCGACGAACCGTTCGCTGTTCGTGGGATCGATGAACCGCAGGTAGTACCAGCAGCTGCCAGCCCATTGCGGCATGGTGTTGGTCTCGCGGCGGTAGCGCACGCCGTCGATCGTCGGATAGAGCCACTCTTCCGGCGCCTTGCCGAGCGGCGGTTCGGGGCGGCCGTGCGGTTTGTAGTCGTCGAGGTGCGGCAGATCGACCGGCAGTTGCTCGACCGGCACTGCGCGGACGCGGCCGTTCGGTTTGCCGTCCGTGCCCAGTTCGTGCAGGATTGGGAACGGTTCGCCCCAGAAGCGCTGTCGGCTGAAGAGCCAGTCGCGGAGCTTGTAGTTGACCGCTTCGCGCCCGACGCCGGACTCGGCCAGGTCGCGTGTGATCCGTTTCTTGGCGTCGCTCGTTGGCAGGCCGTTGTAGGAGCCGCTATTCACGGCAGTGCCGTACTCGGCGAAGCATTCGCGGCCGGCGAGGGCGGCATCGCGGTTCTCGCCGTTGCCGGGATCGACGACGGGGATGATGGGCAGGTCGTATTGCCTGGCGAATTCGAAATCGCGCTCGTCATGCGCTGGCACGGCCATGATGGCGCCGGTGCCGTAGCCCCAGAGCACATAGTCGGCGATCCAGACCGGCGTGGGTTTGCCGTTGACGGGATTGATCGCGAACGAGCCGGTGAAAACGCCCGTTTTGGCTTTGTTTACATCCTGGCGATCGCGGTCGCTCTTACTCGCCGCCTTGGCGATGTAGTCATTCACGGCCTCCTGCTGCTCGGCCGTCGTCAGCCGCTCGACGAACGGGTGTTCGGGGGCGATCACCATGTAGGTGGCACCGAACAACGTGTCGGGCCGCGTCGTGTAGATTCGCAGCACATCGTCGGGGGCCTTGCGCGGCAAGGGTTTGCCCTTGCGCGAGGCTTTCCACGTTTCGATCGCGCCCTTGCTGCCAACAAAGAAATCGACTTCCGCGCCGACGCTGCGGCCGATCCAGTCGCGCTGCAGTTTCTTGATTCCCTCGGACCAGTCGAGCGGGTCCAGGTCGCGCTCCAGCCGATCGGCGTAGGCGGTGATGCGGAGCATCCACTGCCGCAGCGGCATGCGGACGACGGGATGGCCGCCGCGCTCGCTCTTGCCGTCGATCACTTCTTCGTTGGCCAGCACGGTGCCGAGGCCGGGGCACCAGTTCACGAGTGCGTCGGACTGGTAGGCCAGCCGATGCTCGTCCTGATACTGGCGAACGGCGTCTTCGCCTTGCGACTGGATTTCCGCCGGGATGGGAAGTTCGCTGATCGGTCGGCCACAGTTGCAGTCGGGATCGAACCAGGTGTCGTAGAGGACCAGGAAGATCCACTGCGTCCAGCGGAAGTACTCGACGTCGGTGGTAGCGAGTTCGCGGTCCCAGTCGTAGCTGAAACCGAGGCTCTTCAACTGCCGAGTGAACGTGCCGATGTTTTCTTCGGTGAAGTCACGCGGCGAACGGTTCTTCGAGATCGCGTATTCTTCGGCGGGGAGGCCGAAGGCGTCGAAGCCCATCGGATGCAGTACCGTTTTGCCGCGCATCCGCTCGAAGCGGCAGACGATGTCTGTCGCCGTGTACCCTTCCGGATGGCCGACGTGCAGACCCGAGCCGCTGGGGTAGGGGAACATGTCGAGGGCGTACAGCTTTTCCCCGGCGGGCATGTCCGGCGTGCGAAAGGTCTTGTGCTCGTCCCAGTACTGCTGCCACTTGGGCTCGATCGCGGCGGGGTTATAGCGGGGCATGGTAGTCGGCACACTCCGTGTGCCGTCGATTCTTGCTTGTGGGAAATGAACGGATGAGCAGCCCGGCTGCTGATACCCGGTTTGCACTGCAGCTGAATTCTGGCGAATCCAGCTACGGTGAGGTCGAAGCGATTTTGCCTCAAACCAGTTTGGCATCGCCAGTTGTGGATAAGAGCGAAATTCTAACGCGAGGGTTCAGGGGCGGGAACGGGCGGAGTGATCCAGTGCTGCGGTCAAAATTGTCAACTTAGCCGGCAAGTGACGCTCGCCGGGGAATCACCGGTTCGGTACGCCATCGCTGGTTGATGATCGGACGCTTCTTCATTGGCCGGTTCGGGATAGGGCAATTTCATGTTGTTCTCCGGGGCGTGTTACGTCCCGGCTAAGGGCGGGTGTACGCGTTTTTTGGTTGCCGTGGCCCGCGAGGCAGTGCGATGCTAAGATGTTACGTCTCCTCATGTTTTTGCCTGTCAGCGACCGAAGGAAAAGGTCATGCTCTATAACGCCCGTCGCCGTCTGAAACTCAACGAAGCCGAACGCCAGGCCATGCGCGACGCGGGCCGCTTCAATGCCGAGCTGCTCGACTTCGTCCGTCCTTACGTGAAGCCAGGCACGACGACCGGCGAGATCGATCGGCTCGTGTACACCTACACGCGCGACCACGGCCACGTGCCGGCTTGCCTCGGGTACCCCGGGCCGAAGGGGCCGTTTCCTAAGAGCTGCTGCACGAGCATTAACGACGTGATCTGTCACGGCATCCCCGGTGACTATGCGTTGCAGGAAGGGGATATTGTGAATATCGACGTGACGTCGATCGTTCGCGGCTGGCACGGCGATCAGTCGGAGACGTTCATCATCGGCCAGCCGAGTGACTTGGCTCGCCGGGTGACACAGTGCTCGCACGACTGCCTGTGGCTGGCGATCGACAACATCAAGCCGAACGGCAAGGTGTCGGACATCGGCGACGCGATTGTGCGTCACGCCCGGAAGATGGGCTTTAGCGTGGTGCAGGAGTACGTCGGACACGGCCTCGGTCGGCAATTCCATCAGCCGCCGACCATCCCGCACGACCCCACTCCTGAAAGCCGGCGGCAGAAGCTCGAGCCGGGCATGTGCTTCACGATCGAACCGATGATCAACACGGGCACGCGCGAGACGATCCTCAGCAAACGCGACGGCTGGACGGTCCGCACGAAGGACGGCGGCCTAAGCGCCCAGTTCGAGCACACGATCCTGATGACTGAGACGGGCCCCGAGGTGCTCACCTTAACCAAGAGCGGCCCGCAGCGCGGGCACCAGTTCTAAAGCAGAAGCGAACGGCGAGCGGGGGACGAAAGTCCCCCGAGTTGTTTTTTGCACGCAGGTAATGCGATGACACTTGAAGGTGTAGTCAGAAATGGCGTGATCGTCTTGGACGATGGCGTTCCGCTTGCCGAAGGTACGAAGGTTCAAGTGATCGTCACCGAGAAGCCGTCGGCTAAATTCCCGGATGGCGGCGAGACTAAGCCAGAACGGCCGATGTCGGACTTGGCGAAGATGTTGCTCAAGCATGCTGGAACATTGATTGACCTGCCGGAAGACGCGGCGGATCAACACGACCACTACCTTTATGGGACTCCCAAGCGGTGAAACCGGTCTTCGCCGATTCGCATTACTTTATTGCGCTGCTTAATCCCAAAGACATTGCCCATCAGGCGGCGCTCCAGTTCACTGCGTCTTTCGATGGTCGCTTGGTCACGACCGAATGGGTACTAGTCGAAGTCGCCGGACGGGCGGCCAGCCCGCCACATCTGCGAAAGCCGTTTGTGAGCTTCTATGACGACCTGAAAACGGATCTGTCGACGGTAGTGCTCGGTGGCGAACACAACCTCTTTCAACGAGGCATGGACCTGTATCGAAGCCGAGACGACAAGGAATGGTCGCTTGTCGACTGCATTTAGTTCGTCGTCATGCAGCAGTTCGGCATCACCGAGGCGCTCACCGGTGATCACCATTTTGAGCAGGCTGGTTTTGTCGCCCTGCTCAGATAGAGAGCGGTTTCAATTGCAATCTGTTGCTGTTCGTCGGTAAGCTGGCGCTCTCTTCTCGTAGCCGCTGCTGAAATAAGTCACTTTGACAGGGAGCGCTTCGATGCGTGCTTTCTCGCTACGCACGTTGCTCATCGCAACGGCGATTGTTGCCCTCTGTCTCGTAATTCTTGGCAGGCCGTCGCTGTTTTGGATGCGGGTGGCCCTCTCCGGCACGCTGGTGACGCTTGGCTGGTGGCTCATCGTGGCCATCGCCACACGAGATGAGCGGCGACGCTTTGGAGTGGCAGCCGCCCTTTTTGGAATCGGCTACCTAATTATCTCGCTCTATGGAACCGAACGAACCCAGTTCCAGAACAGCGCGTATGTAATGGGCCGGTCGCTCCTGACGCATCAAATGCTCGAAGCCGCCGCAAAGCTGGCGGGCCATGGTCAAGTAGCGATGAATCAGGACATCTCGCTCTGGGATACGCAGATGTTCAGCGAAGTGACGATGGTCGCCGTGCCGATCACGACCCCAGGCACGGCTGTGACGACCGTCCCTGCTGGTGGCTTCGGTGGCGGCGGGTTCGGCGGTGGCGGCGGATTTGCCGGCCCCATGACGTTTACCGCCGTTCCCGGACCCACGCCGAATGCCCGCTATCAATACTATTTGATCAGCGGGCACTGCCTGTTTGCGCTGTTGATTGGAGCAACTGCGGGCTACGCAGCCCGGCGTTGGCTCAAACCGCAAGCAGCTGCTCGCCCGACAAACGAGGACGGGTCAGCCGCAACTGGTGGGATTGGTGGGCCTCGCTGACCGCTCGACCCACCCTACGGTGACCGGATTCGCATCGTTGTAGGGTGGCTCGAACGCTAGTGAGGCCCACCGATACGGCTCATTCCCATTCTGGTTCGTTCCAATCAGGGCAAGGGTCAACGCTTCCCCAATCTTCCTCGTATTCCCCTCCGCGGACGAAGCGATGGAAGGACGACCAGGGATAGTCACTTACTTGTCTGACCAGCCCATGTTTGCACGGGTTCCAGTGGATGTAGTCGACGAAACGCTTCAGATCCGCTTCATCGCGGCACGTGTGTTCCCAGAATCGTCGCTGCCAAACGCCGCGCTCTCTTTTGAATCGGCGTGAATCGGAAACTGAGGCTTCTTGGCCACCACCCCGCAAAAACTGGCGAGTGAAATCTTCTTTGATTGCGCTCCAGCGAGTCGAGTAATCGTCGTCGCCGACGGGCAATTGCCAAACGGTGTGCAGATGGTCAGGTAGGAGTACGAACGCGATCACCTGGAATGGGCGTTTTGTCCGTTGTCGATCGATCGCCGCCCGCAAGAGCGTGCGGGATTGCTCGGTGATCAAGATCCTTCGACGGCTCGCGGTGGCCAATGTGAAGAAGAACGTTCCGCCCGCGACTCGCCAGCGGCGATAGTTCGGCACGTGTGCTCCCTCGTTTGAGACGACGAGGTTAATCGGAGATGGTTCGCAGCGGTGGGCCTCGCTAACGCTCGACCCACCCTACACCTACGGCAATTCGTAGGGTGGGCAGAGCGCTAGCGAGGCCCACCGCCCAGGCCTTGCTAGCGCGTTTCCGCCGGCAGGTCGCTTGTATCGGCGAGGTGCCAGTAGCTGCCAGCCGTTGGTTTGGTGCTGAGCGTGACTGCCTTGGTGACGGGGTCGACGGTGACGAACGACATGTCGAAGCCGCCGGCGCTTTCGGCGAGGGTCTGAATGAAGTAGGCGTCCCAGCCGTTGAACTTGCCGGCATAGCGGACCAGCCAGTACGAGGTCGGGACTTCACCCTGGGTGAAGATGAACCTGCCCGTGACCTGATCGACGCCCAGCTTGCGGTTGTTCAGCGGGCTGTTGCCCCGATTGAGGATCACATGCGAGCGATAGTCGCGGTGCTTGTAGACGCCGCGAAGTTCCCAGTGCGAGTTGGCATGCTCGATGTTGCTGATCGGACTGAGGGAGAGATTGGCCGTCAACGTCTCGCGGTCGAGCGACTGCGGCTCAACTGTGAGATAGTGACCCGCGATGCCGGGCTGCCAAAGCAGGCTCTGGAACGTCTTGGTGCGGACATAATCGGCCCGGCGACCCGTTTCGAGGTCCTGCGCGGTCAGCGAATTGGTCAAGCAGAGCAGGGCGGCAACGGCGAGCAGGCGAGTCATGGTGCGTTCTCCTGATATACGGAAGGCTAGCTAAAATGCGCAAATGGGTTGATTGCGCAAAATAGGCAGCTGTCCGACAGTTGAACGCGCCGGCTGAGCGAGGTCAAGCATGGCCGATCGCTCAGTAGGCGTTCTGGCGGGAGAAGACCACCAGGGCCGTGCGAAACAGGATCTTAATGTCCTGCCAAAGCGACCATTCGCGAATGTATTCGTGGTCGCACTCGACTCGTTTTTCCATCTTCTCGAGCGTGTCGGTTTCGCCCCGCCAGCCGCGGACCTGGGCGAGGCCGGTGATGCCCGGCTTTACCTTATGGCGGAGCATGTAGCCGTCGATCATTTTGCGGTACTGCTCGTTGTGGGCGGCTGCGTGCGGCCGCGGGCCGACAAGCGACATCGTCCCGCCGAGCACGTTGAACAGCTGCGGCAGCTCGTCGATCGACGTCTTCCGCAGCAGCCCACCGATCGGCGTGAGACGCGAGTCACCCTTCGTGGCTTGCTTCACCTGTTTGCCGTCTTCGCAGACTCGCATACTGCGGAACTTCCAAACGAGAATCTCGTTTCCATCGAGGCCGTAGCGTCGCTGCCGGAAGAACACCGGCCCGCGCGAGGTGAGCTTGATCGCAATCGCTACGCAAAGCATCGGCAGAGCAAGCACAAGTAGCAGCAGCGAGCTGACGACGAAGTCGAAGACGCGCTTCACGAGCCCATCAACGCCGTAGAGCGGATTCTCGAACACGCTGACCGCCGGCAGGCCGCCGATGTCGGTCCAGCGCGAGTGAAGCATCTGAAACACAAAGAAGTCGGGCACGATATAGACCGACGCCGTCGTATCACCGAGCTTGCTGAGCACGCTACGAATGCGATCCTCGGCCCGCATCGGGAAGGTGATGTAGATCACGTCGACAAAACCGGCCCGGGCGTCGGCGATCAGATCGTCAATGCCGCCGATCTGGGTTTTCAGTCCGGCGGGCAATTCGGGGTTGCGATCGGCAGGCCGATCGTCGTAATAGCCGGCCAGTTTCAGACCCAGTTCTGGCGCCGCGAGCAAGTTGCGACCAAGCTGAAATCCGAGTTCCGTCACTCCGACAATCGCTGCTGAGCGAGTATTCAGCCCGCGCTGCCAAATGAGCCGCTGCAGCAGGCGAATACATCCATACGAGACGACCATCGCGAGAGCCGTCGACAGGAACCACGTGCCCAGCACCACACGCGGGAACTCGTGCAACCGATCGATGGCAAAGCCGATTCCGGTGACCATCACGATGGCCACGAGCCAGGTGAGCAATTTGCCGATCGCCTGCCGCTCGGCGCTTGCACCACGGCGCGTGCGATAGACGCCAAAAGTTTCGGCGGCCAGGTAATGAACGATGATCGCCAGCGAGGCAGGCAAGATCAGATCGAGATGGGTATGGCCCGTCAATCGAGCGGCCACATACAAACCGCCGGCCACGCACACAGCGTCCATCAAGCGGTAGGCAGTGGCGGCAATCGAGAACTGCTGCTGGATACGACGGGCCGGCTGTCCCATGGTTCAAAACTCGCGCGAAAAGGGGTTCGCTAGGTGAGGACGGGCAAATATAGGTTGCGAGAACGCCACGCCTGCCGCCGCGAACGCGAGCCGCGTAAAGAGCACAGCCGGCAACCCCGTTTTCGCTCGGAACGGGCGGAATAAGCGATACAATGAGACGTCGGGCCGTTAGTAGTTACTCAGCGAGAAAGCAAGTGAGCCGCGCAGCGGCGTCATTGTGTAGTAGCCGTGGGCGTGAGCCCACGGGACGCGGGGGTCGCGACGGGTTAGCCCCGCAGGGGCGACATTGGTTGCGGCGAACGAGCGATTGCCAATGTCGCCCCTTCCGGGCTGCGCTGTGTTCGCGAAAGGTTCCGTGGGCTCACGCCCACGGCTAGTAAATTTCGCCACTTCGTGGCTGGTCGGTTCGACATTGGAAAAGCGTCCGAGCAGGCGAGGATTTGGTCATGCAGTTCTACCGATTCAACCTGCTGCTCATCGCCGCCTGGCTGCTGCTCGGGTGCCGGGCGGAACCGGCGCCCTCGCCCCCCGCCACGGTTGCGCCCGCGAAACAAATTTCGTCGACGAGGCCATCGCCGCCGGAGCCCGGGGCTCCAAAGGTCGAAGAGCCGGTTGTTGCAAAGGTCGAGACTCCACCGGAAACCGAGCCGGTAACCGCGGTCGAACCGGCGCCGCCGACCTACGGCGTTGAACGCATCTTGATTTTCGCCCCGCAGAATCCGCTGATCGTGGAACTGCGGCTGTCGATCGACGGTCAGCCTCACGAAGCGGCGCTCGATCAACTCGTCGAGCACGCGCTCGGCCTAGCCGATACCGATGGCGACGGCCGCGCGATGTGGGACGAGCTGACGGCGAGCCCGCGCTTCAAATTCGGTCAGTTCGGCAACCTGCCTATCGATGGCAACAACGGGCCGAAGCAGATCGTCGAACGCTACGACATCGATCGCGACGGCATCGTCGATCGCAATGAGCTGCCGCGCTTCCTCACCCGCAATGCCGGTGGGTCGCGGCCCTTCTCGATTCGCGGCATGGTCGACGACTCCCCGAGTGGCCGGCGCGAAACGCCTCTCTGGCAATTGCTCGATGCCGACGAGAACGCGCGCCTCTCCGCCGAAGAAATCGCGGCTGCACCCGAACGACTTCGTTCGCGCGACGCGGACGATGACGAGATCCTGATCGCCGCCGAGCTGATGCCTCCGTCGTCGGCGGTGCCCGGTGAGATGACGCAGAGTCGTCGCCGCGGCGGACGGGAAGCGGCTCGTTTGCTCGGCCCGCATGCGCAGTGGGATAACGTCCGCACGGCGCTCGAGGAGCAATATGCCCTCGGCGGCAGTCTGGAAGCCGACGATTTCCCCGCCTCGCCGAAGCTGTTCCCCTTGCTCGACGAAAACGGCGATGGCCGCATCCGCCGCCGTGAGATCGAACGCCTGAATCTGGCGACTCCCGATCTCATTCTGGCGGTCAACTTGCAAACCTCGACTTCGCCCGCGACCGGCGGCAGTGAACAGGCGGCGGATGCAGCCGCAGAGTCCGAGACAGAGACCACGCCAGATGAAGCGAACGAATCATCTCCGGATGCACCATCGCTAGTTACGAAGGCCGCGGCGCGCATCGAATTCGTCGCCTTCAGCGAAGATCTGCAAGGCGAGAAGAGCGCAACTTCGCTCCCCGGTGATCGGCTGCTCGTGCAAGCCGCCGGTGCGTCGCTGCTCATCTATTTGAACGACACGCTCGCCGCCGCCAACTACACGCAGCAAGCCGAGCAGCAACTCGCAATGTTCGATGGCAACAAGGACGGTTACCTCGAGGCGAGCGAGCTCAACGAACAAGCTCGCAACACCGTCGGCCGTATCGAAGCGGTCGACACCGATAGCGACGGCAAGGTGTACGCCGGCGAGATCGCCACCTACCTGGAGCAGCAGCAACAAGCGCTCCGAAGCCAGGTGCATGCCCGCGTCGAAGGCAAACCCGACAGCCTGCGCGAAACGCTTGATCGCAACGACGACGGTCGCATCGACTCGCGCGAGACCGAAGGGGCCGCCGATCGGCTCAAGTCGCTCGACACCAATGGTGACGGCGAGGTCGATCTCGACGAGCTTCCCGCCGGCCTGGTAATGGGATTCGCCCGCGGCAACCTGGAGAATCAGAACGCCTTGTTCCTGATGCCGCAGACGATGGCTACCACGCCGGCCACCGACGCCCCCCGCTGGTTCCAGCAAACCGACGCCAATCGCGATGGTTCGATCAGCCCCCGCGAGTTTCTCGGACCGGCAGAACTCTTTCAAAAGCTCGATGCGAATGGCGATGGGTTTGTGACGGTCGACGAAGCAGGCGACGTTCCCTGAGGCAGCGCGTGACACCAACGGTGCTTTGCAACGCGTACGTTAGCGTACCGATCTAAGGGGTTCCTCAACCATCGCGGCTGACCGCCTCGTAAATATTGCGTTAAATCCATCCGCTGATAACGAATCGACATTGCACCGCGACGAGCTGGCCCGACAATGCAGATACCACACGACTAATTCCCGGCGGGCCGCTAAACTCCTTGGCCCCTCGCCCCGAATTCTCCGCGGAGGCGAGACACATGAGCCAGCACCAACAACTGCGTGAGTATGCGCTTGTCGAGATGATGCTGAAGAATCGTGAACTCTTGAACGCCGAGTTCATTCGCGTGGTTGGCGTGTACGGTGAAGTTGAACTGCACGCCTTTACGGATCGAGACAAGATTCGCGCAATCCTCGACTTCGAGTTTCCGACCGAGCTGCCGTCTTATGAGCAGCCATCGCTTCGCTAATCAGCCGGGCTGCAGCGACCGGTTCTGCCAGTCGCCGTCCGCGCAAAGAGGCGCTCCTCCCAGGGACTGGCGCCTTTTTCATGCGCTGCTTGCTAGGCGGCAACGAAGTGAAGCGAGCAACCTGAGCTGCTCTCTCCATGCGTGGCGGTTACTTCGCGAGTCGCGGGTGGAAGGTCCGGCTCGAAGCCTGATCTAAGGGGATGGCGTAATGTCTTCCAGGAACAGGTCGCGGAGTTGGGGGAGGATGGCCGCGTCGGTTTGCTCGGCCTTTTCCCAGTCGACGTGGGCAAGTCGCTTGTCCTGGCGAAGTTTCGGATCGTCGAGCGCGAAGCGAGCGAACACGAGGCCCGCCTGAAATTCTTCCACGTTCTTCGGACGGTCGACGGTATCGCCTGAGCGAAGTTTCAGCTCCTTTGGGAACTGCTCCAGCCGGGGAAATTTATTCAGGCGGTCCGGTACCGGCTCGTTCACCGTGATTTCGGAGATGACGAGGGGGCCGCCGAAACTGTCTTCGAAATCGACTTTCAGTCGCGTGAGCGGAAAGGCCTTGGCGGGCTGAAAATCGGCAACCAGATCGGAATTGCCGGTTGGGCTTTCCTGCGTCAGACGCCAGGTCTGGGCGTCGACCTGCGTGAGATTCACCTCGCGCTCGGAGGGCCTGAAGAATGATGGGAGGTCGATGTGCATCTCCGCGTCGGATTGATGCTCGGTGTATCCGAGAACCAAGCCGATTTTGTTTTCCGGTTTCGCGGCCAGACGGATGGTCGGCCAGGTCTCGTCGTCGATGATCGCTGTCGCCGTCGTGGGTTCGTAGAGGAACATCCACTCCTCGGCAAGAAACAATTGTGGTGCGCCGTTCTTCCCAGCTAAGCCGACAATTCCAAAACCGTGATCACGGCTCCAGGCTACGTCGCCGCCAATGGGCTGCTTTCCCGGGGTCGGTAAGGTGCATTCGACCTTGATGTGAAAGCTGGAGAGCCGCTCATTCTTCGGGGAAAGGATTGGCACGCGTGCTAGGAGACCCTCGATCGTGACCGGTTCCGCGTCAGCGCCGCGGAGTGTCGATGTGGCCGTCACAAAGACAAGTACCAAAATCGCTGCGGCGACTTGGGAGTAGCTGAATTGGCGCATCGGACTTTGCACCCGGTGGACCTGGGAATGGGTAAAGCGAAGATCAATGGACGGTATCGTATCTGCCGCCCCGGAAGGCCTCCTAGGTCATCCGGGTGCGTGTTTTGTTGACGAAGTTTTGAATAGTTGATACAATGCGGTGGTTGCACTCTGGCCCTGGTTTTGGAGCGAGGGGCGGTTGGTGCTGCGCGGTCGGTTCTTTGGAGGTGGGTCGATGAGTTGTGGAATTGGCGAGTGTGGACTTGGCGTGGTTCTAGCAGCCCGGTTGGCTGCGAGTAGCTGGGCTGCGTCGTTCGCTCTGCCGAAACGTGGGTGCGAAAGTGTTGTGAAGAAGTGGGTGGTGGGGAGTGCTGCTTGGAGGACTTACGTCGATGAGGGGCTCCGATTCGAAAAGTGGCTAGCAGTTGTAAAAGGGTGTTGTTCGACTGGCCGCCGTTCCCCAGGTCTTGCGAGCATGGATTGCCGTAAGGCGTGTTCGGGTCGATGCTTTGGCGTTTGCGGTGGGATGGATAAGGCGCGAAACTCGGGAGTGAAAAGGGGTTGTTAAACTTGGGGCGGTCGTGGAGCGAAAATTGACGTAAGTCAGCGCAGCCCGGGTCGAAAACTGGTGCGTCGAGGGGTTGTAAAGGTCGTGGTTGCGAGTGCTGGCTCTCGGCGCGCGGGAGACGTGAGTCTATCGGTGATCGACATTGGGGAGTCATCCGATTTCGACGTCTTACCGAGAAGGTTACGTATCCGACTCGCCAGGCAGGAAGCAACTTGCGGTCGGTCAGGCCTGTGGTCCGCGGTTGCTTGACAAGCCTCGGGGGGTGGTTTACGAACGGTGTCTGAATCAATCGGCTGGGCTGAATTTGCCGGAGAGGGTGCAACATGTTCGGAGAAGCGGGCGGGATGCTAGCTGTCGTCATTGCGGTGGCGGTGCTCTTTGCGCTGTTGGTGGTGGTCGCGGTGTTCGCGAACTACTTCCGGCTTTGGATTCAGTCGTTCCTTACCGGTGCGGGAATCTCCATCTGGGACCTGATCGGCATGACGTTCCGCAAGGTGAACAAGGACGTGATCGTCAAATCGAAGATCATGGCCGTGCAGGCCGGATTCGGCGACGACATGCTCACCAGCAAGGCCCTGGAAGCTCACTACCTGGCTGGGGGCAATGTGCCGCTGGTAATTCGGGCCCTCATCGCCGCAAATAAAGCCAAGACGATCAAGCTCTCGTATCGCGAGGCAACGGCGATCGACCTGGCCGGCCGAAATGTGCTCGAAGCGGTGCAGACGAGCGTTTACCCAAAGGTGATCGACTGCCCGGCGAAGGGAAGCGGCCGCGAGTCGCTCGATGCGGTGGCGAAGAACGGCATTCAGCTAAAGGTGCGAGCGCGTGTGACGGTGCGGGCCAACCTGCAGCAACTGATCGGTGGTGCGACCGAGGAAACGATTATCGCCCGCGTCGGCGAAGGCATTGTCAGCGCCATCGGTTCGGCGGACGACCATATGCAGGTGCTTGAGAATCCTGACCGGATCTCGAAAGCGGTGCTCGCGCGGCGGCTTGACTCGCAGACCGCGTTCGAGATTGTCTCGATCGACATTGCCGACATCGACGTCGGCGAAAACGTCGGCGCCCGTTTGCGTGCCGATCAGGCCGAGGCCGATACGCGCGTGGCTCGGGCCCGGGCCGAAGGTCGTCGGGCGATGGCGGTGGCTGCGGAGCAGGAACAGCACGCGTCGATTGAGGAGAGCAAATCAAAACTCGTCGAAGCGGAAGCGGAAGTGCCCAAGGCGATGGCCGAAGCTTTCCGGAGTGGCAAGCTCGGGATTTTGGACTACTACAAGCTGCGGAATGTGCAGGCCGACACCGATATGCGACGGAGTATTGCCACGGTGAGCGGGCCGACGCCGGCGAAGGCATAGAATGAGATGATAGGGTTCTTTGTAGCTGAATTCGCCAGAATTCAGATGAAGCGGAGTGGATGATCCATTTATCGGGCGTCTGAATTCTGGCGAATTCAGCTACAGGTGATTTGAGTCAGGTTTTTTCGAGACGTACGAATCCATGAAGCGCGACGAAGTTGAAGAGTTTCTGCGGCGAGCGGCAGCCCGGCGGGCTCAGGCCGAAGCGCAGCGTCGCGCCCAGCAAGGAGCGAATCCTCCCGCACGTCCAGCACCGCCGGTGCCTCCGCAGCGAACCCCGCCCGCTCGGCTCGCTCAGCGGCTGGAGCCGGAAGATGTCGTGATTCTGGAGCCGGTCGAAGCTGAGATTATCGAAGCCGAATCGGTCAGCGGACCGCGTCGGCTGGGACCGGCGGTCGAGGGATTGCGAGATGGCTCGCGGCAGATCGGCAACCGTGCGCCGACGGCGTACGACGTGGATCAGGCCGACGAGAATATGGAAGCGCACCTGCATCAGGTGTTCGACCATAAGCTCGGGCACCTGAAGAAGGACAACATCGCCAGCGGCCCGGCGCCACCGGTCGCGTCGGCGAGTGACACACGCATTTCGGAGGCGGCTGCGAGCATCGCCAACATGCTGCGCTCACCAGCCAGCTTGCGGAACGCGATCATTTTGAATGAGATCATGACCCCGCCGCGACATTTGTGGTGAGACGACGGGGTTGGGCCAGTCTGTAGCTGAATTCGCGAGAATTCAGATGAAGCGGAGAAGATTTCAGTTGCAGGGCATCTGAATTCTCGCGAATTCAGCTACGAGTGATGTGAACGAAGTACGCATTGATCAGGACACCTTGAAATGGCAGCGTTGAAGATTGCTCCGGGTTCGACTCGCATCGGTTGGATCGGCACAGGCGTGATGGGCCGGAGCATGTGCGGGCATTTGATCGAGAAGGGTTTTTCAGCGACGGTCTATAACCGCTCGAAGGATAAGGCGAGAGACGTACTCGATCGTGGAGCCGCCTGGGCAAATACGCCGCGCGAAGTGGCTGCCAAAAGCGACGTGGTGTTTGCCATCGTCGGCTATCCCAAGGATGTTCGCGAAGTGTTCCTGGGCGAAGATGGCGCGCTGGCCGGGGCAAAGAAGGGCTGCGTGCTCGTCGACATGACGACCAGTCAGCCGTCACTGGCTCAGGAGATCTACGAGGCAGCGAAGGCCAAGGGCGTGCATGCGATCGATGCCCCAGTTTCGGGCGGAGATATTGGTGCCCGCGAAGCTCGACTGTCGATCATGATCGGCGGCGATAAGGATGTCGTCGAATCGCTGCAGCCGTGCTGGGAGACGATGGGCAAGACCATCATCTATCAGGGTGAAGCAGGCGCTGGGCAGCACACGAAGGCGGTGAATCAGACGTTGATCGCAACGATGATGGTCGGCGTGTGCGAGGGACTGCTGTATGCGTACAAGGCGGGGCTCGATCTGAACACGGTGCTGCAGTCGGTGGCTCCAGGCGCGGCAGGAAGCTGGTCGCTATCGAATCTGGGACCGCGGATCATTGCCAATAACTTCGATCCAGGCTTTTATGTCGAACACTTCATCAAAGACATGGGCATTGCCCTCGATGAAGCAAATCGGATGGGATTGTCTTTGCCAGGGCTCGCGCTAGCGAAACAGCTTTACGTGGCGCTGAAGGCGCAGGGTCATGGGCGGGACGGCACCCAGTCGCTGATGCTGGCGCTGGCGGAGCTTTCGGGCGTGGATTGGCGAGGGCGGTAGCCATACGAGATGGCACCGGGATGTGCGGACTACTTAGGCGCCATTCGATTCAGAAAGCGGAAGCTCTGCAGGACTGAGATACCGATTGTCAGCAGCGTGACAGCTAGTATTGAGTAGGCGTAGACATCGAGGCCGATGTTCGGCGTCAAGTAAAGGGCGATTGCGGTGATCGCGATGCTCAGTCCGCTGCCCAAAAGCCAACGGCCCGCATAGGCGTTGGCTGGATACCAGACGGCCGGATCGCTGAGTGTCCGCGGTGTGCGGAAGCCGTAGAGTGGATTGGGCGGGATCTTGCCAAGAATCAACGGCACGGCCAGGGCGGCGATCAGTAGGCCGGCAGCAGCATTAATGATGCAAATCGAAGTCATCTTTGGTGGAAAAAGGGCTTTTATCCGTCTGGATTATCAAGCAGTTGCTGTAATCGTTCGGCGAGCGATGGGGGAAGCCGTTTTGTCCAGGATTCATCGATGAGGTCCACGTCGATAAGATCCCTGAGGTGCTGCTGGCGGACCTTTTCCACGGCGCCCTCCCAGGAGACCGGTTGCAGGTTTGTCGGAGGTGACATGGAGAGCTTCCGCTGGACCAGCGATTCGAACGTCGGTTCGCTTAGCTCAATTCTACCTTCACCACAATCTTGCGAACCATCTGCGTGCCTGGCTGTCCTGACTTTTCGATCACGATGCTCGGCATGTGGACGTCGTGTGGGCCGAAGATGACGAACGTGCCGGCGGGGACGCGGACCAGCTCGCAGTCGCCGCGAAAGAAGCCGACATCGCGAGCAACGTCGTGCGGCTCGGTGATTTGTAACCTGTCGTCGAGCGGCGCCCAGCCCATTTGCTCCTCGCCGACGGTCAGA
>Ga0164290_1001229_pt1 | contig 45071 bp, 42 predicted proteins | sample Micstemetagenome_FD_108782 | JGI IMG/M metagenome (GOLD analysis project Ga0164290, IMG submission 108782) | Contaminated culture microbial community from soil near Moab, Utah, USA - Microcoleus steenstrupii SON62 (Illumina Assembly) | ecosystem: Environmental > Terrestrial > Soil > Soil crust...
AAAGGTGCCGCTGTAGGCTCCGGGCGCCTGCTGGTCCAGCCGGACCTCGCGCGAGCCGCCCGACGGGGTGGCGACGCGAACGGTGGCGTTGCTTGCCGTCATCGGATTGCCCAGGCGGTCGAACGCCTTGACGTCCACGACCCCGCGGCCGCCTTCGTGCCGAACGCTGACCTGATAGTTGTTCAGCGTCGCACGTCGGGAGATCGCGCGTGCCACCTGGGACCAGAACGTTCCGAACCCCGGCCAACCCACCCACTGCGCCGCCCAACGCGGCTGGGCATCGGACATGAACGCGACGGAGGTGCCGAGCCCGTACTGCCACGTCGCGAGGAGCGGGTCGTCCTTGTGGGTTCTCATTCCGACCCGGGCGAGGGGGCGGGAGTCGGTGAGGCAGTAGGCGAGGAGCGGGGGCACGCCTTCGTCCGCCACGCCGCGCAAGATCTCCTCGCCCATCGACAGTCGCGGCACGAACGCCCCTTCCTCAATGGCCGAACGGGACATGATCGCGGTGTCCTGCGTGAAGATCGCGGGAAGCTGCGACGCCTTCTTGGCGAGGTAGAACCGGCCGCCACCCGCCGCGGCGAGCTGCTTCAGGAACGCGGTGTCCTTGCCCTGGCCGATGGACACGACGGTCGTGGTGATCTTGTTCGCGCGCATGCGCAACGCCGTCTCAAGCGCCGTGTCCTTGTCTTCGGAGTCGTTTCCGTCGGCGAGCAGGATAAAGTGCCGGATCTGCGTGTTCTCGGCCATCAGCACCTGCTCCGCCTTGAGCATCGAGGGACGGATGTAGATGCCGCCGCCGTTTACCGTCAGCCGGCGGATCTGCGTGACGATCTTGTTCTTGTCCGTCAGCAGCTGCATCGGCGCGACGAACTCGATGCCGTCGGAAGAACCGGCGACGGCCACGCGGTCGCGCTCCGACAGAAGCTTAACGGTCTCCTCCGCGGCGAAGGCGGCAAGGCGAATCTTCGGTTGGCCGTCCTCAATAGCCGACATCGAGCCCGAGGCGTCGGCGATGATGCAGATCGACGTGCTGGGGAACGTCTTTCGCTGCCGGATGTTCAGGTCGACGGGCAGCGCCTCGGCGACGGCCGAGCCGTACCAGCCTCCCGGCAAGAACGAGTTCTCACCGCCCACCATCGCGAGCCCTACGCCGCTGTCGCGGACCGCCGACTGGAACAGCCGCATCTGGTCGCGGGTGAAGGCGGACGCGTTGATGTCATTGAGAATGACCGCGTCGTACACCTGAATCTGCTCGGCCCGCGAAGGAATCGACGCCGAGCTACGCACCTCGGCCGTGATGCCGTTCCGAGCCAGACCGTCGACAAGGGACCGATCACTCGGGTTCCCCTGCAGCACCAAGATCCGCGGCTTGCCGCGGACCGCAACGAAGCCGAGTCCCACGTTGTTCCGGTTGTCGCTGTCGACCCCAGCCCGGAGGGTGGCGCGGTAGCGGTGGAATCCGGCGTCGCTGAGCTTCTCGCTGAACACGACCGAGTTCCGGCCCGGGTTGAGGCTGACCGGGATCCGCTTCACCAGCACGCCGTCGCGGTCGATCTCCATCACGCCCTGCTGGGCGGTCGCGGAGTCGACGACGACACGGGCGTCGAACGGCTGGTCGGCGCGAATCTCCGTAGGTGCCTCGAGACCGACGACGGCGACCTCGCTGCGCTGGTCGGCGAGTCCGAGCGGGACGTGGTCCAGAGGAATCCCCTCGCTCGCGGCGACTTGCGCCGCCTCGGTGAAGTCGCCCGCAGTCTCATTACCGTCGGACAGGACCACGATGCGTCGCGCCTTACCGTCTGGGAAGGAGGCGCTGGCGAGTCGAACGGCTGCGGCGAGATCGCTCGCTGAGGCGTCGACTTGGCTGACCACTTTCCCTAGCTGGCGGCGGCCTCCGGGGGCGGCATCGACGACGGCTTCCTTGCCGACGGCCACGACTCCCGCGAGGTCGTCTGGCCCAAGTCGCTGCATCGCTTCGCTCACGAACGTCTCGGCGCGTCGGCGCTCTGCCTCGGAAACCGAGTCGCTGCGATCCAGCACAAAGATCGTGCAGAGGCCGCGGTTCGGGCGCCTCGACTCTGGCCCAGCAAGCGCAGCCACGAGAAGCGTGGCTAGGACGAATCGCACGCCGAACGCAAAGCGCTTCCGTCCCCGTGCCATGCCGTGCACGTGCCGGAACGACCAGACGAGGCCAGCCACGATCGGGATGATGAGGAGCAGATACTGCGGGTGCGTAAAGCGCATCAGCTCCTCCTCGCGAACAGCCACCACTCGCCGGCCAGAACCAGCAGGGCCAACACGACGAGCGGGCGCCAGAAGTCCGCGAACCGAAGGGGGTTGGACGTGGCGCGAACCTCTCCTCCACCAACCACCACGTCCTGCACCGGGGCGAGGTCGGACTCGGCGTCGCTGCGCAGAGACGCGTAGACGGTCTTGGCGCGTCCGCCGACCTCGAGGCGGTAAGGTCCGACGGCTCGCGTTTCCCGCACCACGAGCGTGCCTCCCGTCGGCTTGAGGTCGAACTTGTCGCCGCCAGGCCCCACCAGCGTGCCACCGGCGGTGGTAGGAATCGAGAAAGGCGCTCCGGTCTTTACCGCGAGGAGGTCGGCGCTCCCTTCACCCGCCAAGTAGTCCAGCGCGTTGGCCACGAAGATGGGGAAGCCGACCTGCAGGGGAAAGTCGGATTGGAGCGGCTCGAAGGCGAGGTAGATCTGTCGCCGGCCGCCACGGTCGGAGCGGATCACGAGCGGGCCAGCAGTGGACTCGGCGAGGACCTGGCCTCCCACTCTCGGCTTCACCCGTTGCTGGCGATCGACGAAGACGCCTTGGAGGTCGACGCCGGCGAGGACCGGCGTTTGCTCCGCGGAGACGAACTTCGAGCCCTTTGCCTCGCCGCCGACCTCAGCCGGAGATGTCTCCCCCGCCGAACCGAGGGTGAGCACGCCTCTGGCCTTCACCGCTTCTTCTCGGATCCCGTCGAACACCACGACGTCGTACTTGCTCGTGCCGACTCCGCGCTCTTCGGCCGGCACTTCGGTTGCCCGGTCGAGGGTGACGCGAGGGTCGAGGGCAAGCGCCCGCTCGAGGAACGGGTTCCCCTTCGTGATCAGCAGGACCCGGAGGGAAGCGCCGGGCGAGGCGAGCGAGACCGCGTAGTTGTCGCTGGCGAGCACGTCGTCCGCCTTCAGCGCGGCTTCGAACACCTTTGCCCCGGCTGGCGCCGAGATCGTCCGTCCCCACTGTCCATTCGGCTTGATCTCGTCGGTTTGGATCGAGTCGATGACCTTTCCGTCGGCCCGAAGGGTTAGGGTTCCCCGGTTCGGCGCGAGGCTGTGGTTCTTGATCGCGCAGTACAGCTGGCGGCCCGCCGGCGTCTCCGCGGTGCCGAGGGCGCTGATCGCGAGATTGCGATCGGATCGGCCGACCACGCGGTAGATCAGGGCCGCCTTCCCACGCGAGAAGTTAGTGACTTTGGGGAAGACACCGTCGGAAAGGAGCACGATCCGAGCCCCGTCCACCGTGCCTACCAAGGCGCTGGCGAGGCGCAGTGCCTCGCCCACGTCCGTCTCCGCGTCCGTCGGTCGAACGCCTTTGAGAGCGAGCAGTTGGCGGGCGGGGTCACCGCTCAGGGGGAAGACGACACGGGGAGTTGGCCCCGCTTCGATCAGCGCGATCCGATCCGTCGGCTTGGCGCTCTGAATCGCCTCCTCGGCGAGGGCGCGGGCCGCCGCAAAGCGGCTCGGTGCGACGTCGGTAGCGGACATGGATGCCGACGTGTCCAGAACAATAACGGTGACCTCACCGGTCAGCCCTTGTTGCCGAGTCTGAGGTCGGGCCAGGGCGACGACGGCGAGCGTGAGGGCGAGAAGCTGAAGGAACAGCAGCCAACTGGGACGCAGTCGCTGGAACAGCGCGTTCGCCCGAACCTCCTCCGTCTTCGCGGGCCAGAGGAAGGTCGCGGGCACCCGCACGTCGCGTCGCCGCATCTTCAGCAGATACAGCACGATCACGATGCCGGCGAGTGGCAGCAGCCACAGAAGCGCCGCGGGATTCTGGAAGCTCAAGCGAACCACCCATCCCGGCGGAGCGTGTTCTTCACAATGGAGTCCAGCGGCTCGTTCGCGCGCACCAGGGCGTGCCGGCCACCCACACGGCGAACGGCCTCTCGAATTCCGGCGTTGTGCTCCTCGAGCCTCCGGCGGTACTCCTTGAGGGCGTAGCTGTTCGCGGTCAGCTCGACCACGGTACCGCCCTCGCCGTCGATCAGCCGGAGATCGCCCTCGAGATCCGGGTCGAGCTCGATGTCGCTCAGAATCTGGAGGAACAGGACCTCGTGGCCACGTCCGGCGAGCGCCCGAACTGCGGGCGCGACTTCCGGATCGAGTCCGTCGGTCAGCAGGAGGACCACCCCGGTCCGCGCCGAGGAGTTCGCGAAATCGCGCAGGGCGCGCGCGAGCGGCACCGCGGCGCGGCCGTCCGGTGCGGACTCTGCCGTCCATCTCCCAAGCCGAGGGTAGGACGCCCGCCCCCGCAGCGGCGCGATTGGCGGCTGCGGAAAGCCGACCCGCCGGGGCATGACGGCGTCACCCGCATTAAGCGCCACGTAGCCGAGGGCTCCGGCAAGTCTCCTCGCGAGTTGGAGCTTCGACGGCTCGCCAAAATCCATGCTCGGGCTCAGATCGAGCAAGAGGTGAACCGCCAGATCCTCCTCGTCCTGGTAGGTGCGCATGACCGGGGTGTCCAGCCGGGCGAGCACGTTCCAGTCCAGGTGGCGCAGGTCGTCTCCTTCGCTGTACTCGCGGTAGTCGGCGAACTCGATGGAAACGCCCTTCTTGCGGGTCAGCCGCTCGCCGCGCACGCGTCCGGAGAACGACTTACGGGGGTTGAGCCTCAGGCCATCGAGCATCCGGAACTCGCGAGGTTCGAGGATGAGGCTCACGGTGTCGGAACCTCAGTGAGGCTGGTGTATCCGTCTCCGTCAGTGACAACTGCGAGCAGATTCCGATCCAGGTCGACCAGACGTCTCGCGGTCAACCCGATGGGGTCCGGCATGCTGCTACGGGGCCGGGTTTCTCGTCGCGCGTCGGCCAGTAGCGAAACGCCGACGCGCGACGAGCTCATGCGGCCACGCGTTCGACGCTGCTTCAGCTCCGCGTACGCGAGTTTCTTCTCGGGCTTCCACGCTCCGTCCCGCACTTGGCGCACTCTTTCCAGCTTCCCATCGGTGTACTCGCAAAGGCGCTTACGCACAGGACCTCCGGGAAGTTCTTGGTATCAGGCTGCTCGATCTCATCGGTCCCCTTAAACCCGGATTGGGTCCCGGTCGCGCGTGTCGACGAACGTCGCAACTTCGTCGAGCACCTTGTCCGGTGTCATGCCGTCCGCTTCGGCTTCGAAGTTCAGGAGGAGGCGGTGACGCAGTACCGGCTTCATCGCCTTGCGAAGGTCTTCCTTGGCGACGTTGAACCGGCCGGCGAGCAGGGCATGAACCTTCGCCGCCGTTACGAGCGACTGAGCGCCGCGCGGGGAGGAGCCGAATCGGCAGTACCGTCCGGCCACGGGGGCGGCTCCGTCGCCCTCCGGGTGCGTTGCTACGACGAGCGAGAGGCCGTAGTCGAGCACATTCTCCGCGATCGGGACTTGTCGGACGAGGGCGCGCATCCGCACGACGTCCTCCCGCGAGGCGACGGCGGCCGGCTCGCTGGTGGCGGCGCCGGTGGTGCGCTTGACGACCTCCGCGAGGTCGGCCTTTGTGGGGTACGGCACGAGAATCTTGAAGAAGAAGCGGTCGAGCTGCGCTTCGGGAAGAGGATACGTTCCTTCCTGCTCCACTGGGTTCTGCGTCGCCATGACGAGAAACGGCTCCGGTAGCTCGTGCCGGCGGCCGCCGACGGTGACGCCTCGTTCCTGCATCGCCTCCAGCATCGCTGACTGAGTCTTCGGCGTCGCGCGGTTGATCTCGTCCGCGAGAACGATGTTGGCGAAGACCGGCCCCCTCCGAAACTCGAATGCGCGGCCCTCGTTCAGCACGTTCGTTCCCGTCACGTCTGCCGGCATCATGTCCGGCGTGAACTGGATGCGCGAAAAGTCTAGCGACAGCGATTGCGAGAGCGACCGGACGAGAAGGGTTTTGCCTAGCCCCGGCATGCCCTCCAAGAGCACGTGCCCACTCGCAGCGAGGCCGACGAGAACCCCCTCCACAACGTCATGCTGTCCAACGATCGCCTTCTGAACCTCGCCGCGGACTGCGTCGAACGTCTGACGAAACCACTGTGCTTCCGCTTCTGCCATGTTTTTTCTTGATCGAGGTCGTTGGGATGATGGAGGTGACGGGCCAGAGGTGTCGGATTCGGCACCTCTGGCCACTCGTCTAACTGCACAATCGTCCGTCGCAATTGGCGGGGACTCGAACGCTCACTTTCCGAGGCTCTCGAAATACTCCTTCACTCGCTTCTCGTGTTCCTTCGGAATTTGCTGTCGGTTGAGGGCGGATTCCGCTTTGCGTCGGTAGCTCGGCAAGACCTTCTTGTACGGCACGGAGGAGCGATTGCCCACGTTCGTCGGCGCTTTGATCTCCACGTAGGCCTCGGGGCCGGTGCCTTCGCGACGTTGCCCGCTGATCATGGTCGGAGCCGACTTGCCCTTGGCTTCCAAAGGCTTGTCGAGCTTGTTAATTCGACCGGTGTCGAACGGCATCGGCTGGTCGCTGCCGGGACCGCCACCCCCCGGAATCGGTAGGAGGCCGGGCATGAGGCCCATGCAGACGCCGTTGCTCTTTCCGAATTGCTCGGCATTTCTTAGCGCCTCGAGCATCTTCTTGAGCATCTCCTGCATCGCCTTGTCGTCCTTCAGCTTCTTGAGCATCTCCTCGAGCTGCTTCTGCATCTCCTTGAGCTGCTCCTTGCTGAGCTGAGGCTGGCCGGACTGCTTGCCTTGCTCGGCATTCTGCTTGAGCTTCTCCGCGATCTCCTGCATCTCCTTGAAGAGCGGGTCGTTCATGAGCTTGTCCAAGACCTGGCGCGCCTCTTCGGAGAGCTCCAAGCCCTTCATCTCGTTCTGGGCTTGCGCGTTCGCCTTCTGGGCGTCGCTCATCTTCTGCTCGAGTGCCTTTTTCTGCTCCTCCAGCGCCTTCCGCTCGGCTTCGCTGAGCCCCGGCTTCTGCAGCTTTTGGCTTAGCGCATCTAACTGCTTCTTCAGCGCCTCGAGCTCCTTCTGCGCAGCATCGGCCCGCTTCTTCGCCTCTTGCCGCATCGCCTCTCGCTGCGCCTGGGACACTTGCGCCATCTTCAAGTCTGCGTTCTGGAGACCTGCCTTATCGAGCTCCGCCTTCTGCATCCGCTCCAGGGCAGTCTGAGCCTGATCCATGTTCTCCAGGCTCTTCTCGGCACCCTCTTTGGCGAGTTTCTCCGCCTCTTTCGCAATCTCGTTTGAGCGCTGCAACGCCTCTTCCTTGGTCAGGCGTGCCTTCTCCAAGTCTCGCTGCAACTTCCGAAGCTCTTGTGCGAGCTTGCGCTCCGCCTCGCTCATCTCCTGCCGTGCCTCCGGAGTCATCAAGTTCTCGCGGGTGACACGCTCGACCTTCTTGCCCTGCGCCTGAACCTCTTCGCGTTCGCGCTTCGCCGTCTCGGAGAGTAGTAGCGGCGTGTTCCCGAGGAGGAACACCATCGCCGCGAGCGCGGCTAAGCCTACGGTCCCCGCGTGCCAGCGGTCCACTCGGACGGGATACACCTGCTTCGGCTGTACCGCGGCCAATCGGGTGTCGGCATCATGACGGAGTGCGGCGTCAAATTCTTCATCCCCGCTACGCTCGCGGGCCGTCGCCAAACGATCTTCGAGTCCAGCCCGGCGGTCAATGCTCGCGGTGAGGTCCGCCTCGGGCACGCGCCTGAGTGCTCCCACGACCGCACCGATCAGTGCTCCTGCCCCAACGAGGAGGGCCATGCCGGTCCAATCGGTGTACAGAATCGCAAACCAGTCGAGTCCCGCCCAAACGGCCGACGCGGCGGCGCCGAGGCACGCTCCCATCGCGGCGCCGCGCCAGGAACGGACCAGTCGAACACGCCGCTCGAATTGCTTAAGCCGTTGCGAGATCTGATTCACTGAGGTACCTCGTGCCCGCGAGCTTTCGCTGAGTCAGGCGATCGGCGGCCCACGCGATCGCAGTTCCGCCCAGAGCGAGAATGATGGTCCACGTCACGGCCATCGGCAGCGACGCGGCTTGTTCAAGGAAAACGGGGCGGAGGATATAGAGGTTCCAGGCGACGGCCCCGAGGTCGGTAATGCTCGACTCCGTGGTGGCGCTAATGAACGGGATCGGCAGGAAGACGAGGAACACGAAGGAGGCGAACTGCAGCATTCGTGCCGATCGAAGGCCGTTCGTCGCCGCCGAGGCGTAGCGCCCGATCGCCCAGAAGAATGCCCAAAACGCGGTGAGGTACGCCGCGTAGGTCCAGTACGCCGTTCCGAGCGCGACGCCGGCCGCACGCTGCCCGAGGTAGATCGTCAGGGTAGCCACCGCGATAACGATCAGCAGGAACGGAAGCGAGCCGGCGGGTGTGCCATTCAGAGAGTCGCGAAGCCGAAACGTGCCGTTGGGCCAGAACCTGCGCTCCGCGTCGACGCCGTAGCACGCGAGCGACGGCATGAAGATGAATAGCGGCGTCAGCACGCCGAAGAGAACGCGAAAGGCGTTGATCTCCGGGTTACCGATGCCGCTGATGCCGACAGGACCGCCGCTGGTCGTGAGGTACAGAAAACCTGCCATGTAGGCGAGCAGGTGAAGGCGAAGTCCTCGGATCTCCCGCTCGGGCTGCGGGGAGAGAAGCGCGCCGGCGGCAAGCAAACAGACCTTGCAGACCAATCCGGCCACGATCAAGACCATGACCCAATTCGGTATTTCGAGTGGGCCGACTAGGGAAAACGTGTCGGCGAACTCTGGCACCATGAACGGGTTGAGCGCGGCCTCGAAAGGCGCCTGCCGACTCGCAGCGCCCATCATCGCCGACATCCCGCGCACCCCGCCGAGGGCGGTGGTCAGCACGACGTAGATGAAGGCGCAGCCGTAGCTCCACATGATCGCGCTGACCGGCCGAGGGGCGACGGTCGACATCATCAGGGCCAAGGCGGTGAGGATCAGCGCCTGGGTGGAGAGCATTACGTATGCCACAAGGACGTCCGCCCAAGAAGCGCCGCCGAGGACCACACAGGCCGCCGTGACCGGCAGCGCCAGCACTAGCAGCATCCAGGTGGTGCGGTAGCTGCTGATCATCTTGCCGACGAGGTAGTACTTCGGCGGAACCGGCGCGGAGAAGATGAGATCCAGCGAACGCCTCTGCCGCTCGGAGACGACGGTAGTCGCCGAGAGGGCCGGGGCGACGAGCACGATCATGCCCCCCAGCAGCCGGATGATCGTGTTGTAGAACTCGGTGAGTTGGGCCTGCGCCTCGACGACGTCGACCTCGCCCCGCGAAGAGATCTGGGAGTACACCACCATGGCGATCCCGATGAGGATCACGAGGTACGTACCGAACAGCCGGGAAGCGCGATTACCCCTAAGCTGCACGCGATAGTCGCGCTTGGCGGTCGCGTTGGTGAAGTACGCCGCCGCGTTTGAGCGGACCCAGCCGGCGACGTCAAGCGTCAATTCACCGCTCCCGTGGTGAGCTTCAGGAAAACGTCCTCGAGGTCCGCCTGCTCCTCCCGAAGGGCAACCACGCGAAGGCCCCGGCCGACGAGCGCGGCGAGGAGGTCCGCCTGTCCCTCTTGGTCTCCGCCGAAGTCGACGCGGATCGTGCCATCGCCCGTCGCTTGCGCGGAAAGCACGTTCGGCTGCCCCTCCGCCACTCGGACGGCTTCGCCGGCATCGCGCAGGAGACGGATCTCCAGCACCCTGTTCGGCTGCATCTCGGAGACGATCCGGTCAACCGGGCCATGCGCGAGCATCTCGCCCCGCTCGATGATTCCGACGGTGTTGCAGAAGTCGGCGAGCTCCGGCAGGATGTGCGAGGAGACGATCACGATCTTGCCCATGCGGCCGAGTTCGGCGATCAGCTCCTTTAGCTCCGCGCGGGCACGAGGGTCGAGGCCCGAGGCCGGCTCGTCGAGCAGCAGGAGCAGAGGGTCGTGCACGAGGCACCGGGCGAGGCAGAGGCGCTGCTGCATGCCGCGCGAGAGCGACTGCACGTAGGCGTGCTTCTTCACCGTGAGGTCGGTCAGCTCGAGCACGTTGTCGATGACCTCGGCCCGCTGCTTGCTCGGTACTTGGTAGATCGCGGCGAAGAAGTCGAGGTACTCCCAAACCTTGACGTCGTCGTACAGCCCGAAGAAGTCCGGCATGTAGCCGATCATTCGGCGGACGTCCATCGGGTTGCGGCGGATATCGGCCCCATTGAGTACCGCGGTGCCGCTCGTCGGCTCGAGCAGCGTGGCGATCATCCGGATGGTGGTCGTCTTTCCCGCGCCGTTCGATCCGATGAAACCGAAGATGTCTCCCGGCTGCAGCGTGAACGAGATCCCCTTGACGGCGGTAAGGCCGGCGTACTCCTTGCGTAAATTCTTGACTTCAAGCATCGTTGCGACCTCCGGGCGTTGCCGGAGCCTGATCGGCGTCGTTGAGACCGTGGACGGTAAGGGCCAGCAGGACGAGGGAGAGGAGAAAATACACGGCGATCTGCGGCACTCCCCACCAGACCCTCGGCACGAGCGCCTCGATCGGGCGGTAGGAGTAGCGCTCCGAGCTCGAGTACAACTCGGCGAGCGCGTAGAACGGCTGGATGAGCGTGGTGAAGGCGAGAAGCTTGGGATCTGCTTGGAGGATGACGCTGAGGATCACCGGCACGAGGATAAGCGTGACCCCCAGCGTGCCGAGCGCGCCGCCCAAAGCGGTGAAGCTGCGAGACGTGCGCGAGCTGTAGAACAGCGTGAGAGCGCAGACGAGGGTCGCGAAAGCGATGGAGACGCCTTCGGCAAGCACGAGATCCCACCAGTTGGTGTTGTTGTACGTGACCGCCGCGATCAGGATGGGGAAGAAACAGAGCGCGACCGCGACGCCCATCGCGGCCAACGCCCCGATGAACTTACCGATCACGAGCTGCGACTTTGAGATCGGGGCAACGAGTAGGAGGTCCCAACTGCGCCGCTCGCGTTCGCCGGCGATCGCTCCGTGCATCATCGCCGGGGCGAAGAGGGCGAGCACGCCGGCCTGGAAGATCACCAGAGCGATGGGAGGAATCTCGCCGCGACCGTTGAACACGATCAGCACGAGACCCGCGTAGCACACCAGCGTCAGCGCCAGCACGCCGTTGTTCACTTGGCTGCTGCCGCTGAAGGAGAGGAATCGGCGGCGGAAGCGCGTGATCTCGATGAGCATCGGGTTGTCGCTCACCAACTCGGACCAGCGACTGCGATTCACGATTTCGCCACCTCTTGCGCGAAGTACGCGAGCTGAATCTTCGATCGGCCAGGGACCACCTGTCCGAGCTGCGGGCCGGGCCGAAAGCCATTGATGGTGCCCAGTAGGGCGACGGCGTTCGAGGCTGGGAGCCGCTCGAACGCTTGGTCTCTGTAGGAGAGGGAATCCGCCAGCGCGTCCGTCATTTTCACGGTCTTGGTGGCTCCGGAAGCGAGGCTTCCTAGCGGAATCTCAGCGTCGGCGCGCAAGAAGGCGTCGCTTACGTCGTAAGGACTGCGGTTCCGGACCGTGTAGCTCTGGCCATCCTGAGACTGCTCGATGCTGAACCACTCTCCCGAAGGCACTCGTTGCCGGTAGACGAGCTTGCGAAAGGCGAGATTGTTCGTCCTCAAGTTCGGTACCCGCACATCGCCCACGTCCAGCGGTTCCATCGTTCCAGTGTCTCTGCGTCGGCGGTAGTAGCCGTACTGGTCTTCCTCGACGCCGAGGCTGTCCACGCCCCGGAGCCCCAGATCGTAACTGCCTCCGACGGGGATGAACAGCTGCGTCTTTCCCACGAAGATCCCTTCCGGCATCCCCTCGCGGCCGATGACGATGCCTTGATGGGCCGACGACATCTTTGCCCCGTACAGCTCTTTCGCGGAGTTGAAGAGCGCGCCGGCGAAGCCGAGACTGAGAATCGGCGCGGTGAACCAAGCGAGCTCGCCCCGCTTCAGCTTCCGCAACACGAAGAAGTTCAGGGGAATCACGGCGACGAAGTACGCACCGAGGATGAGAAACACCTTCTCCGTGGAAGGGAGGCGCATGCTGAACGGGTCCTCTCGCACGGCGCCGGCTACGGGCGACGATGGAGATGCGTACGGCGAACCGACGCCGCCCGAGTAGGAGGAGGACTCTTGAAGGAACGGCTGGAGAAGCTGCTTGCCTCGAATCCCGTCGCCAGGATTGACGATTTTGGTGAACGCGCTTCTCCGGCCCTCCCAAGAGGCGAGCGGTTCCTCGAACAGGTTGAACGCCATGACGTGCACCTGGCCGAGGCCGAACGCCCGAGAAGCCGTTAGCGTCTGTCCATTCTCGCTCTTGCTGGTGACGCCTGAGATCGGCCTGCCCGACTGGATAGTGAACGACGGGGCAGGCATTCCGGCAGCCTGGCTTAGGTAGGGAGAACCGGCAACCGACCGGGTCTCAAAGCCCGTGACGGGAAGAAGATCCCGCCACCGGGCGTCGTTCAGGACCGGAGCGCTGGCGCCGCCTGAGAAGACCAAGATGCCGCCGGCGAGAGTCCATAGCTTGAGGGCTTCAATCGCCTCGTCGCTGATCCGCTCGCTCCCCTCGCCCAAGACAACGACGCTGACCGGAGAGTAGCCGACCGGACGCGTGGGTGCCTCGTTCGGCTTGCAGTAGCCGTCTCGCATGACGAGCTGATCCCGGCGACGTCCTCGATTCGCGTCCGTTCGCAAGAAGGCGAGATCTCCTGGGGCGTCGCTGATCATGAGAAGGCTGATCCCGCCCTCGATGACCATCGAGCTCGGCAGCGACAGGGACTGTTGCAGCCTTCCTTGGTCGGTGATCAGAAGGTACTGGCCGCCGCTCCAGTCGAGCTTAGGGTAGGTGAGCAGCCGCTTCCGCGATCCTCTCGGCAGTTCCACCGGGTAGTCCATCGTGAAACCCGTGGTGACCACTCGCACCACGCCGCTGGCGTCCGGACCGTCGTTCTCGAGTTCCACCGCAACCGGGTACGAGGTGGTGGAGGGGCTCAGCCCCTGGTACAGGGGAAAGGTCTGCATCCGCAGCGGGTCGGCGGCATGAGCGGCCGCACCGGCGAGCAGGAGCGCGGTGATGGGGGCAAGGCGAAGCGGCCGTATTGTCATGGCGCGATGTTGGGAGGACGTTGCACCGAGGCGGGATGGTTTGACACGTTCTAACAGATGCTCTTCAAGTTGGGTTTCAGTGTGCGCTCAGATTCAACGGTATGGGGTCGGATTTTCGTCATCCCGTGATACGTTCAGCAAGAGCCTGTCCGGCGACGACGGCGGCAAAGCCGAGAACGAGATTGCCGAACACGTACATGGCGGCCATGCCGTAGGCTCGTTCGGTGAGAAGCCTGTAGGTCTCGAGCTCGAAGGTCGAGAAGGTGGTGAAGGCACCGAGGAAGCCGACCCCGACCACGAGGCGGAGGTCGTGGCTACTTACTCGGGTCAGGGCTAGGCCAAAGATGAAACCGAGCAAGAACGAACCGAGGACGTTCACGAGCAGCGTTCCGATCGGGAAACCCGTCCCGCGGGCGATCGGGGCCGTGAGCAGCGAGAAGCCGTAACGCGCAAGGGTTCCGAGGGCTCCGGCAAGTGCCATCCACAGCAGCCGCATGACCCATTGTGGCGGCTCGAATCGGCTCAGAATGAGCGCATGATCAACTACGACACTTTCTCGCAGGTGGAGATGAGAGTCGGCACCATCGTGGCGGCGGAGTCGTTTCCCCAAGCGCGTAAGCCAGCCTACAAGCTCACCATCGACTTCGGTGAGCATGGGATGAAGCGATCCAGCGCCCAGATCACCAAGGTGTACTCCTTGGAGGAGCTGGTAGGGAAGCAGGTCATCGCCGTCACGAACTTCCCGCCAAAGCAGATCGGGCCGTTCATCTCCGAGTGTCTCGTCTGCGGCTTCGACCGATCTCCGGGAGAAGTGGTGCTGGCCCAGCCAGCCGAAGCGGTGCCGAACGGTACCCGGATGTACTGAGCACTGGACATCAAGTCTGCGGCCCAGGGGCTGGCGCAGAGTGAATGTGCGAACGATGAGACTGCAAACGAGAAACGAATACCAGATAGGGCTTGAGAGAGTAGTCGACTGGGTGCTTGCGCACCTGGACGAACCTCTCGATGCCCGAACCCTGGCAGAGCTCGCCGGGTTCTCGACGTACCATTTCCACCGAATCTTCGGCGGGATGATGGGCGAGTCGATCGGAGAGTTCGTGCGCCGAATCCGCCTCGAGCGGGCGGCTTGGCGACTTGCCAAAGGGGCGGCGGTGACCGAGACGGCGTTCGAGGCCGGATTCGAGTCGCACGAGGCATTCACCCGCGCATTTCGCACCGCCTTTGGAGTTCCGCCAAAGGTGTTTCGGGCCAGTCGCCAGCTAGTCTTCCACCTTCCCAACCCAACGGGAGTTCACTTCGATCCGTCCGGTTCGGCTCTCGTCCTTCGCACGTTACAAGGAGATCAGTTCATGCAAGCCGAAACGAAGGACATCACCGGTTTTCACACCATCGCCATCCGCCACGTGGGGCCCTATTGGCAGATCGGTGGAGCGTTCGGGCGTCTCAAAGCGTGGGCGGAGGAGCGGGGAATTGCCACGACGATGGGACTGGCGATCTACCACGACAACCCGGAGATCACGCCACTGGCGGAGCTCCGCTCGGACGCCTGCCTCGTGGTGCCGACGGCGATCGAAGTTCACGATCCCGAGGTGCGAGCGCTCGAAGTGCCTGGGGGCCGTTACGCCGTGGCAACTCACCTCGGCCACTACGCCAGCCTAGGTGAGACCTGGGGCCGCTTCATGGGCGAGTGGCTGCCGACGAGCGGGCTTGCCTTGGGCCACGGGCCGTGCTTCGAGCTATACGTCGACGACTGTAACCAGGTCCCCGTGGAGCAGGTGCGCACGGAGCTATACCAATCGATCGTCTGAGCGACGGATGGCGCAGCCCGGAGATTGGGAGCTAAGGTGTCATAGAGCGCCGGCCATGCCGTGCGACTCCGTCTACTCTCTTTCTTGACTCAGGCGGAACGAGAGAGTGAACGGAGTGGCACGGCGCAGGGGCTAAGCAACTTTCGGCGTGAAGCTCGTGCCACAGCCGCAGCTTCGGCTCACGTTCGGGTTCTCGAACTTGAAGCCGCCGCCGATGAGATTTCCTGTGTAGTCGAACTTGCTGCCGCGCAGATAAACCGCCGACTTCGCGTCGCAGACGATCGTCGCGCCCTCGAGGCAAAGCTCGAGGTCGATCGGCTTGCGCGCGGTGTCGATCTTCATCACGTACTCGAAGCCGCTGCAGCCGCCGCCCTTCACTCCGAGCCGGAGGAAGGCGTCCGGTCGGCCGTCCTTTGCGAGGAGGCGTCTCACTTGGGCGAGCGCCTTCTCCGTGATCTCGATCGGGAACTGCTCCGTCTTGGTCTCTTCCATTAGGTCCTTCAAAGCGTCTTGGTCAGCCGTCGTGGCTCGCTGAATAATTGCACGTTGGCCGTCTCCTTCTGGGTGAGGAGATCGGCGAGAGTGATACGATTAACGACGTTGTCCACCGCGCTTTGGATCACTTGCCAGAGCGAACGGACGCTGCAATCCACGGCATGGGTGCAGAGTCGGCTAACGCCGCCGTGACGGGTGCAGAACTCCTCGTCGTAAAGCTTGCCGCCGAGTGCCTCGAGCACTTCGCCGACGGGGATTTGGTCCGCGGGTCGGGCGAGGGTATAGCCGCCTTGTTGGCCGCGCGTGGAGTTGATGAATCCCTCCTTGCGAAGGATCATCAGCAGCTTGGCCACGTGCGTGGGCGTCATCCCCTCGATCCGGCTGATCTCGGGAATGGTCATGCTCGCATCGGGACCGAGCCGCGCGATCTGCAGCAGGCAGCGCAGACCGTACTCTTCCTGGGCGGAGAACTTCATTTTCGTTTTTCCATGGCGATCTCTAGTCGAGCCCGAGCATGAGCCGCGTCTCCTGGGACATGCGGTCGACGGTAAACGGCGGATCCCAGGTGAGCTCGACGCTCACTTTTCCTACTCCCGGTGTCTGCCGCACGGCACCTTCCACTTCACCCGGCAATGAGCCGGCCACGGGGCAGGCGGGGGAAGTGAGGGTCATTAGGACGTGCACGTCACGGTTGTCGTTGACCTGAATGTCGTAGATCAGTCCCAGATCATACACATTCACGGGAATCTCCGGATCGTAGACGGTCCGGATCTGCTCGGCGACCTCGTTGGCGAACAGCGACTTCTCGATGCTGCTCAGCGGCCGCGGCGGTTCGGATTCGATGCGTTCTGGCATGGTGGGTTTAGGCTTTGACGGTGGTTGAGACTTCCTGATTCGTGGAGAACGACTCGGAGACTCGGCCCCCGATCGGTCCTCGGGCGGTGGCGCGCCGAGCCCGCTCGGCCTGCGCCCCGCTGCGTAGATGACTGAGGACGAGCATGGTGATCGGAATCCAAAGAACCGCGGCGAACACGACGTAGATCGTCGCGACGATTCCTCCGCGGATGAAATCGTCGCTCTGCACCGGGCGAGGTTCGGCGAATGCCCGCGCGATGGACCAAGCCATAAAGGTGGTCCAAGCAGCGACGGTGCCCCAGATCGACGACGCCGCGGTCGACGTACGGAGCCATCGAGAGGCCGCGTACGTCGCGAGTACAGCGAGCGTCAGGCCATTCGCGAACTCTACGAACCCTGGACTCCAGCGCCACAGGGAAGATGAGTATCCGGTGGACCAGGCGATCGCCAAACGGGCGACCCTCCAGGTCACAAAGCTACCCAGGATGGGAGCAAGGAACAGACCGGGATCCGTTCGGGTGTCGGCGGGCAGCCAGTACGCCCAAAACCACCTGAGCGCGCGCTGCTGCAGATTGGACGAACGCCCCGAGTCTGCAGGCACCTGATTTGGGAGCATCAGCAACACTCCGGGAGCCCAAAACACCCCGGAAGCGAAGATCCCGGCGGTTAAGTGAGGAATCACGGTCACGGTGATCGCGAACGCCTCAAAGGCATCTCCTTCGTGGCGCGAGAAGTAGCGATAAACCGACCAAAGCATCGTCACGAGCCACGCGAGCATCGTGGCGGCGATGGTGGCCCAGCCGGCCTTGGGCCGTGCGTTGCGGAGAAGGGCCCGCGTAGCGGCCATCGCGGCAATCGTGCCGATCCCGAGGTCGATCGCGGAGGGAGACCATCCGTCGGACCGTCCGAGCAGGTAACGGAGGATGATGTGCAGGGCGCCCCAGGTGCAGAGACTGCCAAAGGCGCTCGCCACCAGGAAGCGCGCGTGCCTCATTCCGTGCTGACCTCTCCGCCGCCCTTGAGCGCTGCGCTCAGCGCGTGCCATGGGAGCGTGGCGCACTTGATGCGAACGGGATAGTCGCGAACGCCGGCCAGCACCTCGAGGTCGCCTAAGTCAGGGTGAGGAACCGGGTCCTCGGTCTCGGTCACCATCGACTGGAACTCGCGAAAGATCGCCTCCGCCTCGGCTAAGGTCTTGCCCTTCACGGCCTCCGTCATCAGCGAGGCGCTCGCGGTAGAGATGGCGCACCCCTGACCTTCGAAGCTGACCTCAGCCACACGGTCCCCTTCGGTGTGCAGATAGACCACGACCTGGTCGCCGCACAGCGCGGTGTGTCCCTCCGCGGTGCTCGTGGCATTCTCCAGCCGATGCCGGTTGCGCGGCCGCTTGTTGTGATCGAGGATCACTTCTTGGTACAGCTCGCGCAAATCCAGGCTCATCCCATCAGCTCCTTCACCTTTCGGACGCCGGCGACGAGCGCATCGACTTCCTCGAACGTGTTGTAGAACGCGAACGACGCGCGGGCGGTTGCCGGGAGGCCGAGCCGCTTCATCAGCGGCATACAGCAGTGGTGCCCGGCACGAATTCCGATGCCCTCCTGGTCCAGGATGGTGCCGATGTCGTGAGGATGGGCATTGTTGAGCGTAAAGGCGACGATTCCTGCCTTCTCCTTCGCCGCTCCCGTGAGCCGGAAACCCGGAATCTCAGAAAGCTGGTCCGTGGCGTACCTGGTCAGCGCGATTTCGTGGGCGTGGATCGCGGAGAAGGCGGCGGCGAGAGCCGCGCGGCGATCGGAGCCGTCCGCCCCAACGCCGAACGCCGTCCGCCCCAACGCCGAGAGGTAGTCGATCGCCGCCCCGAGCCCGATCACGCCCGCGATGTTCGGCGTACCTGCCTCGAACTTGGCGGGGATCGGTGCGTAGGTCGTCTTCTCGAAGGAGACGGTGCGGATCATGTCGCCACCACCGTGGTACGGCGGCATCGACTCGAGCAGCGCTCGCTTTCCGTAGAGGACGCCGACGCCGGTCGGGGCATAGATCTTGTGGCAGCTGAGCGTGTAGAAGTCGGCATCGATGTCTTGGACGTCGATGAAGGCGTGCGGACCCGCCTGGGCTCCGTCCACGAGAGCGAGGGCGCCAGCGTCGTGCGCCATGCGAACCATCTCCTTAACGGGATTGATGGTGCCGAGCGAATTGCTCACGTGCACGATGCCGAGCATCTTGACGCGGTGCTCACGAAGGAGGGAGGCATAAGCCTCCATGTCGATCTCGCCGGCGTCGGAAATCGGGATCGGCACGACCTGCGCCCCCACGCGGTCCGCCAGCATCTGCCACGGCACGATGTTGGAGTGGTGCTCCATCGTGCTGATCAAGATGGTGTCGCCCGCGCCGATGGTGCCGTTCGCGCCGAGGCAGGTCGCCACGAGATTGATCCCCTCGGTGCACCCCTTCGTCAGGATGATCTCCGCCGACTCCGCTGCGTTCAGCAGTGTTTGAATCTTCACGCGAGCGGCGTCGAACTCGCGGGTGGCCAGTTGGCTCAGGTGGTGCACCCCGCGATGGACGTTGGCGTTCTGCTCCGTCCAGTACCGGTCGAGGACATCGAGAACGGGCCTCGGCTTCTGCGAGGTGGCGGCGTTGTCCAGGTACACGAGGGGACGTCCCTGGACCGTCGTCGAGAGAATCGGAAAGTCCGCCCGCACCCGCGCGAGATCGACCGGGGAGGCGACGGAGCTCAACGGAGGGCCGCCCTCCCGAACGCCTGGCGAAGGGTCTGCACGCCGTGCGAGGCGCTGAGCGTCGAGTCGATCCGGACGCCGCAGCAGGGCCGCTCGAAGTCGCGAATGATCCGCTCGAAGTCTTCCGTGGGGCAGAGGGAGCGCTCGCCTCGGGCGGCGGTCACCTCGGCACGCCGTCGCACTTCGGCCACCGGCGTGTCTACGAACACCATGACCGGCTCGGCTCCCGCCTCAAGGGCCGCCTCAAAGACGGGGTCACGGATCCACGCCGCGTAGTTAGTGTCGTCCCAGACGACGTTGTGACCCGCGGCGAGGTAGTTGCGCATCCGTTCGTGCGCGATCCGGTGGGTCTCCATCCACTCGCTGCCGGGAATGGATTGGCCATCGAGACCGAGTCCTCGCTCGGCGTTGATGGCGTCAAGCGACACGAGGACGTAGCCGTCCTCGATCAGAGCGTCGGCAAGGGTGCTCTTACCCGAGTAGGGAAGCCCGCAGAGAATGAGGGCGGTCGGCTTCATGAAAGATCCTTGGCGCAGTGCTCAAAGAGCCTTGCCCACTCACGCCTTTGCGCCTCGACGAGGTGGGGAGGGTTGTCACGGAAGTGACTCGCGACCTCGTCGGTGAGGGTAAAGGGGTCGAGCCCAAGGCGGGACGGCAGCGTGCCCGCTCGACGGAACCAGTACTTGGCGTTGGAGAAATCCCCTTCTCGGCGGTGCATGATGCCGTGCCAGAAGGAGCCCTCCTCGGTCTCGATTCCTTGGGAAATGGTGTGCGACCGATCGAGGTCGTCCACGTAGAGCCAGATCGCGGCCTGGAGCACCGGTGAGAGACCCTGCACCGCCGACGCGACCGACCGAGCCGTCGTCGGCTCGGCGGGGACCAACGCGGTCATCGCGCGGTCGAGCGGGAGCTCCTCGAAGAGCTCCCGCGTTCGGTCCTGGATGTTGGCGGGCAGGTGGTGCATTCCGCTATCGTCGGCGCCAAGGCGCCTACCTCGCTATTCTGCCTGGTCGGGCAAAGCTTCGGTCTCGGCGAGCTTCGCGAACAGCACTTTTTCGAGCGCCTCTCGGGCGTCGGTCACGGTGATCTTGTCGATCACCTCGGCCGCGAACGCGTAGACGAGCAGCGCCTCCGCCTGCTTGAGCGGCACGCCGCGGGCTCGCAGATAGAAAAGCGCGTCCTCACGAAGCTGACCGACGGTCGCGCCGTGGGTGCACTTCACGTCGTCGGCGAAGATCTCGAGCTGCGGCTTCGTGTTGAACGTGGCCGTCGGCGAGAGGAGGATGCCCTGGTTGGTCTGCTTTGCGTCGGTCTTCTGGGCGTCCTCGTAGACGAAGATCTTGCCGTTGAAGACGCCGACCGCACGATCCCGAAGGATCGACTTGTAGGTCTCGAACGAGTGGCAGTTCGGCTTGGCGTGGTCGATGCGAGTGTGATTGTCGATCACCTGCTCGCCCGTTCCGACGTTCGCGCCGTTGAGCCAGGTCTCGGTGTGCTCGCCGTTCACGAAGACGTTGATGTCGTTGCGCACGATCCGTCCGCCGAAGTTCGCGTTGTTCGACGTGTACGTCGAGTCGCCCTCTTGGTGGATCGAGAGGTTCGCGATGTGAACGGAGTCGCCGGTCTCCTGCTGGAACTTCGAGTGCTCGAGGATCGCGTTTCGCGCGAGGAACACCTCGGTCACCGAGTTGTTGAACGCGACGCCCTGCATCCCCACGTAGCTCTCGATAACCTTCGCCTCGGCGTTCTCCTCGACGACGATGAGGACGCGCGGGTGGCTGACCAGCGGACCGTGGTCGGCCTTAGTGATGAACAGCAAGTGGACCGGCCGGCCGAGGGCCGAGCCGCGCGGCACGTAGACGAGGGCGCCCTCACCGAGGAAGGCGGTGTTCAGGTGGACGAAACGCTCGTCGTTCGTCGAGCCGAGCTTGCCCTCGAGGGTCGCGACTTTGGTCAGGTGGCGCTCCATCACTTCGGGGTAGATCCCGAAGCCATCCTGGAGGGTGCCGACGAAGACGCCGCCGGGAAGGGAGTCCGCACTGGAGACCTCAGGAGCGTACTGGCCGTTCACGAAGGTGAGGGTGATGGCGTCGAGCTTGCCGACGGCTAGCTCCTCCACCTCGCCTCGATCGACCGTCGCGCCGTAGGCCGGCTTGAAGCCGCCCTCCTCAAGCGCACGGAGCGAAACGTACTTGAATTCCTCGTCCTTCGACGTGGGAACGCCCGACGCCTGGAAGGCGGCGAAGGCGCGGTCGCGCACGGCCTGGAGCGACTCCGGGCCGAACGTCGAGAGCAGACCCTTGAGATCGGCGTAACTCTCGAGAAGCCGATGGGGGCGGTCTTGTAGATCGGTCATAAGGTCATTTGGTCTTCCAGTCAATTGGGCGGGCGCCGGGCGGCGGTCGAGGACCCCGCGCTCGGCTCCGCGCCGAACGCCTTTAGGCTCGCGCCGCGACCTCCTCTTCGATGAATCCGTATCCCTTCGCCTCGAGCTCGAGCGCGAGCTCCTTGCCTCCCGACTTCACGATGCGGCCCTCCATGAGGACGTGCACGAAGTCCGGCACGATGTAGTTGAGAAGTCGCTGGTAGTGCGTCACCATGACCACGCCGCGCTCCGGGCTGCGGAGGGCGTTGACGCCCTGGGCCACGGTCTTGAGCGCGTCGATGTCGAGACCGGAGTCCGTCTCGTCCAGCACGCAGAGGCGCGGCTCGAGAACGGCCATCTGGAAGATCTCGTTTCGCTTCTTCTCGCCGCCGGAGAACCCCTCGTTGACGGCGCGCGAGAGCATGCTCGCGTCGAGGTCCATCATCTCCGCCTTGGCTCGGATGTGGCGCATGAACTCCGTCATGGAGAACTCCGCCTCGCCGCGGTGCTTGCGGATGGCGTTGAGCGCCGCGCGCAGGAAGTACGTGTTGGTGACGCCGGGAATCTCGACCGGGTACTGGAACGCGAGGAACACACCCTCGGCCGCGCGCTCCTCCGGATCCATCTCGAGCAGGTCCTTGCCGTCGAGGGTAATCGTTCCGTCGGTAACCTCGTAGGCGTTCTTGCCCGCGATGATGCTCGCCAGGGTGCTCTTGCCCGAGCCGTTCGGGCCCATGATCGCATGGACCTCGCCGGCGTTGACCGTGAGGTCGATGCCGCGCAGGATGTCCTTGTCCTCGACCTTGGCGTGAAGGTTCTTGATCTCTAGCATGGTTGGGTGTGGGAGGGTCGCTCAGGGGAAGGGAAAGCGGAAGGTTGGACCCTCTGTTCCTACGCCGATTGTGAGCAGAAAATTGACCCAAAAGTCAAGATTGCGGCGGTACGGAAGGGGGCGAACAAGGTCGTTTGCCGGGTCGTCCATCCCGCGTGCGAGATCGACCGGTTCTGGGGGCGGGGCTATTGCTCGGCATCGGCTGCGCTGGGCTCTTCGACGCGATCGTGCTTCACCTGATCCTCCAGTGGCACCACATGGTCTGTACCGTCGCAGGCTGCAACTTTACGTCGGTCAATCAGTTGCGAGCCCAGCTCGTCAACGACGGATGGTTCGCGGCCGGTTCGTTCGCCACTCTGCTGCTGGGCGTGGTCTTCCTCTTCGCGGGAATGAACTCCTCCGGGGACCGCGTTCCGACCGGGCGTCTCCTCGGGGCGATCTTGGCCGGGTTCGGGGCGTTCAACGTCGCCGAGGGAATCCTCGACCATCACGTCCTCCGGGTCCATCACGTTCGCCCCGGCCCAGATGAGCTGATGTGGGACCTCGGCTTCCTTGCGGTCAATGCTCTCCTACTCGTGCTCGGCGTACGCCAATATCGTCGGAGTTTCCGCAGCGCCTGGCGGCGACGTTAAGGACGCCGAGCGTCCAGCCTCTATAAGGCCAGCACCCAAGCGGGAGTGCGGCGAGTTCTGTCGCGCGGATTTCATTCGAGCCCTTCCGAGCGTTGCCGAGAGGCAGCCCAAGGCGTCGAGCTCCTCAAGATTTCAAGACCGAGCGGACTCGGTGGTGGGGCCACACGCCGGAGAAGGCAGCCTCGAGGATCTCACGGTTCACTCGGCAGTACTGCCGCTGCCCACGCCGCTCTCGGGAGACCACGCCGGCCTCGGCCAGCACCTTCCAGTGGTGGCTTAGCAGCGCCATGCTGATGCCCGCACGTTGCGCGATGTGCGTGCCGCAGAGCTCCTCCTCCGCCGTAAGCAGTTCCACAAGCCGCAGTCGCGTCGGATCGGATAATGCGGCGAACACTTTGGCCCGGGCTTCGAGATCGAGCTCCACGACTCGAAAGCCTACCTCCTGGGTGTGATTTCTCAAATAGTCAAACATGTACTTGACTATCGACGTCATAGAGATAGATACTGATCCCATCGGAGGAACCGAACCATGAGCAACATCACGCAGGTCAACAGTCAGGAATTCAACCAACGCGCCCTCAACAACGAGGGCCTCGTGATCGTCGACTTCTCGGCCACTTGGTGCGGCCCGTGCCGCCGCCTTGAGCCAGAGCTGGAAGCCGCTGCCCAAGAGCTTGGCGCGAGCGCGACCGTGCTCAAGGTCGACGTTGACCAGAACCCCGACCTCGCGAATCAGTTCGGTGTCCAGGGGATCCCAGCGATCAAGTTCCTCAAGGGCGGCAAGCTCGTGGATTCGATCGTTGGTCTCGTGCCGAAGGCGACGATCGTCGCCCGCGCCAAGGCACTGGCTTAAACCAGCCGCAAAACGAAGGAGCCCGCCGTCGAACTGGACGGCGGGCTCTTTGCGTTTCTGACTAGCGCCGTCGCCGACGGACGAGCGCTATCGCTCCGATGCTCACGCCGACGAGCGTCGCCGGCTCGGGTACCGGAGCCATTCGGAAGGCCCGAGTCTCGCCCTGGTAGATGCCCGTTCCGGTAATGAAGCCCGCGTCGCTCACGCTCTCGGCGGTGAAAAGCATCTCCCAGCCGGAGTCGCTGGGGATCAGCGACATGAGGTCGACCATCTGGCCGTCGCGGTACAGAAACGACGTCTGGATGCCATCCGGACCGTGGCCGATTGCGCGGCCGACGATCCATCCGTTGTTGTTGATGTCCGTAGCCTGAGTGGCGGTCGTGTTCGCCAGGACGCCGAGGTCCGTGTAGCCTCCGCGGCCATCGAAGATCGCGGCGTGCTCATCGCCGCTCCCGTCGTTGGAATATCCGACCATGACTCCGGCATCGTTGATTCCGAGCGCCTCGCTGTTGGAGCGACCGGGTACGGCCATGTCCCGCACCTTCTCTCCCGGGCCGGCGAAGACGGCGCGGAAAGGAGAGAAGAGGGTGTACATCGTCCCGACGATCACGCCGTTGTTGTTGATGGCGTTGGCACCGCCATGCGACTGAGCAGACTCTGGATTGAGATTTCCGCGATCGACGATGCCGCCTGAAAGGCTCCACGAGAACGCGCGCGAACCGTGGGTGAAGTCGCTCGTGCCCACGACCTCGCCTTGGTCATTGAGGGAGAACGCGCGGCTATTCACTCCGCCAAGCGTGCCGACGTCGAACGCCCGACCGTCGGCATCCCAAAAGGTGGCCCGCACCTGTCCGCTCGCCGTCATGCTGTACCCGGCGACCTGCCCGCTCTTGTTGATGGACCATCCCTTCGCGTGGCTGTATCCGGAGAGCGGCCCAAGCTCACTCAGGACTCCGTTTCGCCACACCGCGGCCCGAACCGTGGTCCCGTCGCTGACCTCTCCAACGACGTCGCCACGATCGTTGACTCCGTGGGCGAACGTCTCGATGCCTCGGCCACGGTCGAGAAGTTCGATGTTCCAGCCGTTCGACTGGGCTGCGGCCACAGAACTTAGGGCGACCGCCGAAGCGAGAACGGCAGCCCGACCTCCGATTCGTCTAATTTCTGAAATTGCTTCTCCCATACCACGGTTGTACCGCGTGATGTGTGGAAATCGCAGCAGTGAAGGCTCTGAACTTGTGCGATACGGCCACTCGATGGTCTAGTCAGAATGGCTCGTCGGCCGAAGCAGTTCACGGATCGGTTCCACTGCGTGCCTCAATGCAAAGCTCCAGAACACCGGCCACCAGATCAGGTCGTTCGTCAGCAGCGTGATTCCGAACGCCCAGGGCAATCCTCCCTGGGCCGCGGTGAACAGAAAGCCGAGGGGGCCGAACGTCTTGCCGAGTAGGCCAACCCAAACCAAAGCGGCGTACCGCGCGGGGTCTTTGGCGATGAGCCAGTACCCAATGGCATAGACCTGCACCATCATTCCGACGGACTGCCATATTCCGGGATAGGTCGGCTCGGGCATTCCAATCAAACGGAAGAACGCGCCGGGGAAGAGCACCACCAGGGTGCCCCAAAGAAGGTTGTAAACCGCCGCGGCCATGAACCAGCGGCGGTAAACGAGCATCGGGTCGCGTGCCATCCCTCTAAGGATAGGCGGCCCGCCACCGATCAAAACGGCTCATCTCTCAAACCGTCGCCCACTTCGAGTCGCCCGCTTCCGGCCATGGGCACTCCCGATGTCGACTCTTTTCGTTGGAGGCCTTTCCCTCGGCGCGCAGTCTTACTTCCGCTGTCGTTGAGAGCATTGCGGAGCAAGAGGGGAATCGCAGACGATTCCCCTGGCACAACTGAGTCGACTGCTCTAGCTCACGCGTACGGCCAGTGAATCTCGATCAGCTCCTCTGGCCCCGTTTCCGGTTGTGGTGACTGCAGGTAAACCTCGCGCGGCGGGCCGGAGGCCCGGTGGCCCTGTTGGTGAATCCAGTGAGCGACCGCTTTGTAGGCGTCGAGGATGGCAGGGAAGTCGCACTGGTCGCCAGAGATTTGGGTGACGGCGGCCGTGCCACCTTCGAGTTGCCGCAGCACCAGACCCTTCGTCAATCGGGGATGGGCTTCGACCGGAAGACACACCTCCACCGGGCCGTCCGCCTCTGGATTCACCGGCCCGTGGAAAATAGCACGGGCGGGGGCGGCCTCTCGGACGCCCGCGTCCGCGGCGATCTGCCGAAGCTTGTCGAAGGTTTTGCGCAGGTAGTCGGGCAGCTGCTCGATCGGTACTCGCTGGTTGACACTGAGAACGGTCAGGGGCGGGATCTCCCGCGTTTCGATGACGAACTCCATTGGAACCTCCTCTTGAGAAAGGAGGCGGCCGAGGTCCTCGACGGACTGCCGCCCCATGGACATTCGCGCCTCGACGGACCGCCAGTAGTCGAGCACGAGCTCGGCCGCCAGCGCCGGATCGGCACCCAGGATCCGCTGAATCTGCTCCAACGGCATTCCGATCCTACGCATCAAGAGCACGAGGTGCGCGGTGCGTAGCTGATCGGGATGGTAGCAACGATAGCCGGAGTCGGGATCCGTCCGCGCTGGGGTGAGCAGCCCGAGCCGATCGTAGAGCCGCAGCGCCTTCAGAGAGAGGCGCGAGCGCTCGGCGAACCGGCCGATCGGGAGCAGGCCATCGGGCGAGGTGTCCATGGTCGGCAGTCTCGGGCCTGCCCCAAGGGGAGAGTCAAGCCCGACTCGCGCTAGCGTGCTGTTTCGTGGTGGAGGTCGATCGCGACCTTCCAACTTCCGTCCGCCTGACGCCGCCAGACCCGAACGAAATACCCTTTCTCAGCAGTGCCACGACCTTGGCTGATGCCGTACTCACCGAAGGTGTAGCCCAGGTCACCAGACGCCGCCACCTCCGCGCCGAGCGGCTTCCAAGTCGTGAGCAGCGGGTCCGTGAGGTCGTAGACCGCGTCTACGGCGGCGATGTTGGTCGCCGGGCGCTGCGGGCGGAAGAACATGCTCGGCTTGGCGACGTGCTTCTTCAGCGCCGCGGGATAGCTCACCTGCTCGGACTCGTCGAAGAACTTCTTCTCGGCGGCGACGAGGTCCGTGCCCTTGGCCGGCGGCAAGGGGCTCGAGGAGCCGGGGATCGCCTTGAGCGCAACCGGAGCCTGGGCAACCGGTTTCGGCGACTTGTTCGGCGTCCCGATGTCCAGGATAACTCGGTACTCGCCGTTCGGCTGCCGTCGCCAAAGCGAGAAGAAGTGCCCGTTGTAAGTCTTCTTCTTCGTAGCGGTGTCGGTGATGAAGTAAGGGCCCGTGCTGTAGCCGAGGGATCCGTCTCTCGAGATCTCGGCGAGCGTTGGGTACCAGGTAAGGGTCGCTCGGGCACGCCCGTTCAATTTCGGCTGGCGGCTCAACTCCTGATGCGCGTTCACCGGGCCTGGCGCGAACATCACTCCGTTCGGCGCGAAGTACTGGATGAACGAGTCACGAACGCCAATGCGAGCGGACGTGGCGGAGAACGCCCGTTCGGTCGCGACCATCTTTTGGAGGTCGGCACTCGCGTTTTGTGCGAGCAACACGGCGGCGATCATCGGGAGCGGCATCGTTAGTAATGTAGCCGACCGTCTGCTTTAGTTGCGTTAGGCCAACCGAAGTCGGCAACAAGGCGCAACTTAACCGGTTCAAGCGATGCCGTCTGCTTCTTTAGCGGTCGCCGCGGAGGCAGCGAAATCCTTCGGCCAGGGTCACGCCACTTCGCTCACCGTCGACCTCGGCGCTGTGCGCCACCATGTTCGCCACCCGGTCGAGGCGCTCGCCGAAGAACTGGCTTTTGTGGATCGCGAGGTACGCCCGCTTGTCGTCCCACTGGTCCGTAATGTCGACGAAGAAGTTGGGCGCACCCGTGGAAAACTTGAGAATCCACGGCACCTTGGCCCGTTGCGCCGCGAGGACCGTGGCATCGCCCGCTCGCCGGTGATCCTGGTGACTCATGCGCGGTGGGTAAACACCATCGAACGCCAACACGTAGTCCGGCCTCAGCCGCTCGATCTCGGTTTGGATCGCTGACACCAAGCCGTCGTCTGCTCGCAGTCTTCCGTCCGGTCGCGCGAGGAACCGGAGGGTCTTGCCGTTCCAAGCGCGCGCGGCCTCCAACGCCTCGGCTCGCCGTACGCGGCGGTTCGCCTCGTAATCTTCGAACGGATAGTAGCCCTTGTCGCCGTCGGTGCAGATGATCTGGTGGATCTCCGCAGTCCGGCTCAGCTTCTTGAGGGTTCCGCCGATGTAGAACTCGGAATCATCCGGGTGGGCCGTGACGAGGAGGATCTTGGTGCCCGGGGAGAATAGCTTCGCGGCATCAGGGTCGACCCGCGGGCCGGGATCTGCCGGCAACCGCTGAACGAGGTCGAATTCCCAAGGCTGCCACTTGTAGAGGCCAATGAACAGGCCGAGCAGCCCACCGTAGACAACGAGGCGACGGTTGCGCCGTTTGATCCGGACTTCGGGGCTGAGCGGTTCCTTCTTCAGCATGCTTTCCACCTTCTACGCGCTTGCGGACAGGGTGATGATACTGGCGTGAGTGTCGCGGGCGTCGGACGGACGGACCCTACGCCGGCCGATGTCGTTCTACTCTCAAGTAGGTCAAAAGGCCCAGCGGAGGCGAATAGTGTTCGGAACACTAAACCTCGGCCTCCGGCCATCGTCGCTGCCGACACAATGCCTTCGAGCCGATCCTCCAGTCTCGTCCTCGCAATCAGCGCCTTCTTGGCGGTCTCCCCCTCCGCTCACGCGTACCTGGATGGCGGCTCTGGCAGCTACCTGTTGCAGATGCTTGCGGCGGGGGTGCTCGGGGGAGTGTTCATGCTGAAAAACGCGGTTCAGTACGTCAAGGCCGGCGTCGCGCGCCGAGTCGATCGCTCCGCCTCCCCGAGCGGTCACAGTGACAAGTAAGGACCGTCACCCGGCCTCCTTCCGGGACCCCAGTGGGCACATCTTCCGCGACGGCGACACCTTGCTCCGGCAGGTAAACGCCTCGTTCGAGAACGAGTTCTGTCGGTTCATCGAATCGGGCTTGTACGACGAACTCCTACAGCGCGGGCTGATCGTGCCGCACGAGGAAGTCGACGCCACGCCCTATCTAGGTCGCGGTGCGTGGCGCGTCCTGAGGCCTGACGTTATCGACACCCTCTCGTACCCGTACGAGTGGTGTTTCGGACAGCTGAAGGACGCGGCTCTCGCGACCCTTCACATCCAGTCTCTGGCGCTGGAGAAGGGGATGTGTCTTCGCGACGCGAGCGCCTTCAACATCCAGTTTCACCACGGCCGACCCATCCTGATCGACACCCTGTCGCTCGGTCGCTATGTGCCGGGGCAGCCGTGGCGTGCCTACCGACAATTCGTGTCGCACTTCCTGGCGCCGCTCGCGCTGATGGCGCACGTTGACGTTCGGCTTGGTCGCTTGTTGCAACTGGACGTGGACGGAGTGCCGCTCGACCTGGCCAGCCGCCTTCTACCTGCGGCGACCAAGCTCAAGCCCGGGCTCCTGATGCACTTGCACCTGCACGCTAAGGCGGATCGCTCTCCGAAGTCCCCGGGCTCTCAACCGAAAGCGGAGTTCGGTCGAAACGCCATGATGGGCCTCATCGACTCTCTCCGAGGCAGCATCGAAGGCCTTCATTACGACCCCAAAGGCACCGAGTGGGCCGACTACTACGAGAACACGAACTACGCCGAGAGTTCGATGGGCGCGAAACGGAGGCTGGTCGGTGAGTTGCTCGATTCCATTCGACCCAGGCCCGCATCTTGCTGGGATCTCGGAGCGAACACGGGCGCTTTCTCCGATCTCGCCGCGGAGAGGGGGATCCGGACCGTCGCCTGGGACGTCGATCCGGCGGCCGTCGAGCGGAACTACCGGCGGCCCGACCGGAATCCGCTGATCCTGCCACTTCTGCAAGACCTCACGGCACCCAGCCCAGCACTGGGCTGGGCGCTCAGGGAGCGGGAGTCGCTCGCCGAACGCGGCCCGGCCGAAGTCGTGTTGGCGCTCGCCCTCATCCACCACCTGACGATCGCGCACAACGTGCCCCTGCGCGAAGTAGCCTCGTTCCTTGCCTCCCTCACTTCCTGGTTGATCATCGAGTTCGTGCCCAAATCGGATTCCCAGGTCCAGCGGATGCTTGCCTTCCGCGAGGATCATTTCGACGACTACTCGATCGACGGCTTCCGAGAGGCGTTCGCCGAACGCTTCAACTTTGAACGCGAAGTACCCATTCCTGGGACCGAGCGAACGCTGTTCTTGGCGCGGAGGAAGTCCGATGCGGGTTAGGGACTGGCCGATTCACCCCCTCTTCTTTGCCCTGTTTCCTCCTTTGTCGCTGTTCGCGAACAACGCCTCGCTCATTCCCCTCAGCGATCTCGTCCGTCCCGTAGCGCTCGTCCTCGCGGGGGTGGCCGTTCTGTGGGCGGGGCTGTGGGCTACGCTGCGCAGCCGGTCCCGAGCCGCCGTCGCGACGTCGATCGCGACGCTCGCCTTCTTCTCCTACGGACCGCTGAAGGTCGCCCTCGGGGTCGACGAGATCGTCCCTTGGGAGTGGTCGTCGCTGTTCAACCCGGGGTGGCTGTTAGGGTGGCTGGTCGTGATCGCTTTGGCGGTACGCGGGACGCCGAAGGATCGGTCGCCTCGGGGCTACGCGCTTGTCGGAGCGATCCTGGTGTCGATGCCGATGACCACCGTCGCCGGGGCTTACCTTCGGCAGCAGCGATCAGCTGGACCGGAGGCGAGCCGGGTGATCGGTCCCGCTCCCGACATCTTTTTCATCGTGCTCGATGGTTACGGCCGGAGCGATGCGCTGCGAAGGAGTCTCGGCTTTTCGGACGAAGCGCTGACGGACGGTCTTCGATCGCGTGGCTTCGTCATTGCCGATGACGCGAGAGCGAATTACGCCCAGACGGAGCTGTCGCTGGCTTCCTCTTTGAACCTTGACTACTTGCCGAGGGTGATCGAGTCGTTGCCCAACGATAACAATCGCGATCCCCTCGTGAAGAGGATCGACCAGAACGAGCTTAGCCGTCGACTCAGGAGCCGCGGCTACCAGTACGTGGCCGTGACGACTGGATTCCCGCCATTTCAATTCCGGAGTTCCGACTTACGATTGGCCGAGCCGACGGAGACCTCGATCTACGAAGCCGAACTGCTGAAGTGGACCCCGATCGGCATCCCCCGGCATGTGATGCTCTCGCAGTACCACGTGCGACGCACCCAGCTAAAAGCCGCCTTTTCCCACCTCGGCCGACTTGGAGAACGCGGCGCCGCGCCCCGCTTCGTGCTGGCCCACGTCCTCGCGCCGCACCCTCCCTTCGTCTTCGGCCCGAATGAGGAGCCCGTGCGGCCAAGCGGGCCGTACCGACTCGTCGACGGCAGCCACTTCATGGAGAACGGCGGCAGCCGCGAGGAGTACGCAAAGGGATACGCGGGACAGGCTACGACGATCGGTCGCATGGTGCTGCGGACGGTCGATGAAATCCTTCGGAGAAGCAAAACCCCGCCGATCATCGTCGTGCAGGGCGACCACGGCTCGAAGATGGGGCACGATCAAGAGAGGCTCGATCGAACCGACGTCGGCGAGGTGTTTCCGATCCTCTCGGCTGCCTTCGTGCCGGAAGGGATGAAGCCCCGGTTTACCGGCCGAACGTCGCCGGTGAACACGTGGCGAACGGTACTGCGCGAGCAGTTCGGCGAGGACTTGCCCCCGCTGCCGGATCAAAGCTACTTCTCCGGCTGGTCCACCCCGTACGAGTTCACGGATGTAACCCTGGAAGTGGACAAGTTCTCGCCGCGAAAGGGGTAGCGTCTCGGGGACCCGATGAGCCGCCCGGACCTCTACCCCACCAGCCGCACGCCTTCACTTGCTCCCGAGACGTTCCAGAACCCGCCGAAGGAGTACCGTGGTGCGCCGCTCTGGTCTTGGAACTGTCGTCTCGACCGAGAGCAGTTGCTCAAACAGATCGGCGACATGGATCGCATGGGCCTCGGCGGATTTCACGTTCACGTCCGGACCGGCCTCGACACGCCGTACCTAGGACCGGAGTTCATGGAGATGGTTCGCGCCTGCGCCGAAGAAGCGGCGCGGCGCGAAATGCGTTGTTATCTGTACGATGAGGATCGCTGGCCGTCCGGGTTCGCCGGCGGCCTGGTGACGCAAGACGACCGGTACCGGGCGAAGCACCTGCTGTTCACCCCAACGCCGTACTCCGGCGTGACAGCCGACGCGGTCAACGTCTCCAACTCGTGGGCGAACCGAACGGAGAACGGGGTGTTCTTAACGGCCTACGACGTCACGCTGGACAAGGAAGGATGTCTCGCTGACTACGCGCGGATCGAAGAAGACGCGCCGAGGACCGAGGGGAGTCGACGCTGGTACGTCTATCTGGAGACCCCGTCCTCCATCGCTTGGTACAACAACCAGACCTACGTTGACACCCTGAATCCGGAGGCGATCCGCCGGTTTATCGAGGTCACTCACGAGGCTTATCGGGAGGCGGTGGGCGAACACTTCGGCGGGCTGGTGCCGAGCATCTTCACCGACGAGCCGCAGTTCACCCATAAGCGCAATCTCGCCCATCCGTTCGAGGTGCGCGACCTCTTCGTTCCTTTCACCTCCGATCTGGCCGACACCTTTCGCGCGGCGTACGGCCAAGACCTTCTCGATCACTTGCCCGAGCTGTTTTGGGAGCTCCCGGGTGCACGCCCGTCTCTCGTTCGTTACCGATACCACGACCACATCGCCGAACGATTCGCGAGCGCTTTCTCCGATCAGATCGGAAGCTGGTGCGACGAGCACGGCCTGATGCTCACCGGGCACATGATGGAGGAGCCGACCCTCGCGTCGCAGACGCGCGCCTTGGGCGAGGCGATGCGCTCGTATCGCGCCTTCCACGTGCCCGGCATCGACATGCTATGCGACGCGATGGAGCTGACCACGGCGAAGCAGGCCCAGTCGGCCGCCCGGCAGTACGGCCGCTCGGGGGTCATGAGTGAGCTGTACGGAGTCACGAACTGGGACTTCGATTTCGCCGGTCACAAGCGCCAGGGCGACTGGCAGGCCGCACTCGGAGTGACCCTGCGGGTGCATCACCTCACGTGGGTCAGCATGGCCGGCGAGGCGAAGCGCGACTACCCGGCTTCGATCGGATACCACTCTCCTTGGTACGAGGAGTATCCGCTGGTGGAGAATCACTTCGCGAGGGTCAACGCGTTGCTGACGCGGGGGCAAGCGCTCTGCCGGGTCGGCGTGGTTCACCCGGTGGAGTCGTACTGGCTCGCCTTCGGGCCGACTTCGCAGACTCAGGCGGAGCGAGACGAGCGTGAGCAAAACTTTCAGGACCTCACGCGAACCCTGCTTCACGGATTGGTCGACTTCGATTTCTTGAGCGAGTCGCTCTGCCTCGACCAGCAGCCAGCCGTCGAGGGGCGGTCGTTGAGAGTGGGTGCAATGGCGTATGAGGTCGTCCTGGTGCCCGGCCTCCGGACGATTCGGAGCGAGACGTTGGATGTGCTTGAGGCACTCGCCGACGCAGGCGGCGCCGTGATTTTCGTAGGCGAAGTGCCCACGCTGGTAGACGCCCAGCCCAGTGATCGTGCCGTTCGACTCGCCGCACGCGCCGAGCGCGTGCCAATGAGCCGGGCACGAATCCTGCAAGCGCTCGAGCCCTGGCGCGAACTGGACGCGCGGCTTCCTAACGGGTCGCGCCCGGATGGGCTACTCCATCAGCTTCGGACGGACGGCGACACGAGAACGCTGTTCCTCTGCAACCCGAGCCGGACGCTCGCTCTCAACGGACTCTCCCTGCGTTTGCGTGGCGAGTGGAGCGTCGAGCTGCTCGACACGATCTCCGGAGAAGTGCGTGCGGTCTCGGCCGATCTGACAGGGGAGTGGACGGAGGTCAAGTACGATCTCTCGGCCTGTGGCAGCCTCCTCCTCAGCCTGAACCCCGGGAAGGGCACAAGCTTGCCGCCGGAGCCGGATATGGTTTGGCAGGAGGTTCGGCGCCTTGAGCCACCCAGGGAGATCGAGCTGCGCGAGCCGAACGTGGTCGTGCTCGATCAGGCGAGATTCCGGATCGACGGCGGCGAGTGGCAAGGTCCCGAGGAGTTGCTTCGGATCGAGAACATCGTTCGGAGCCACGTCGGCCTGCCGCCGAGCGACGGCCAGATCCCGCAGCCTTGGACGGATCCGTCGACGCGGCCGACGCTCGCCCAGGTGGAACTCGCTTTCGAGGTGGTGTGCGAGACGGAGCACGCGCACCACGTGGTGGCGCTCGCGCTTGAGCAGCCCGACCGACGCCGCATCACCTGGAAGGGGGTCGATGTGGATACCTCCGCTTCATCGGCGCACTTCGTCGATGAGTCGATTCGCGTCGTTCCTTTGCCTCTGCCCCTTGACGATGGGGGCGGAGTCCTGTCGGTCGAACTGGGGTTCGACCGGGACACTACGATCGAGTGGATGTATCTCTTGGGCGATTTCGGCGCCACCGCGGTCGGTCGGTCCACCGTTGTCGATCGTTACGGCGTCGATCGCGCGTGGGGTGACTTGACGCGCATGGGCCTACCGTTCTACGCCGGGAATGTCGTCTATCGGTCTGAGGTCGAGGGTGACGGTCAGCCGCTACGTCTGCGCGTACCGCGCTTCCGCGCTCCCTTGATCGTCGTGCACCTGGATGGCAAGCGGCTCGGCCCAATCGCCTTCCCGCCCTACGAAATCGATCTGGGGATTGTCGAAGGCAAGCAGGAACTCACGCTCGAAGTCTTTGGCTCACGAGTCAATGCCTTCGGCCAGCTCCACAACACCGACCCTAACCTTCGCTGGTTCGGGCCCTGGTCATGGCGCAGTACCGGCGACAACTGGTCGTATGAGTACCAACTGAAGCCGCAGGGGATTCTGTCTGCTCCGATCCTCTTGAGCCCGTCGTCCGAAGGGCTCTAGAGCACAGCGATCTGTCTCCGACACGTCCACGATGTGTCGGAGATGAATCTTCGTCGCAACCTCCGGATGGGTTGGCCTTGGCAAGGGCGCGAAGACCTATCCGTTGCTCAAGGTGATCGTCACCCGAGCGGGCACAGCCTCGGTGCCGCTGACGCCACAAGCGGCTGCGCGGGAGAATGGCATTTCGCTTCGTGCAGAAGGAACGGCAGCCTGCGCAGGGTCGCCGCGTGAAGGAATATTCTTTTCGCATGCAGCCCGTCAAAGTTGGCGTCTTTTCCATCGGCCTTGCCGCCTACTGGCCTCAGTTCGATGGGCTGCGCGAGCGGCTTGCCGGGTACGGGGAATTCGTGGCTAAACGGCTCGAGTCGTTAGGGGCCGAGGTCGTGGACGCAGGCATGGTGGACGATCAGCCATCCGCCACGGCAGCCGGAGACCGATTCGCCGCGGAGAACGTCGATCTCGTTGTCTGTTACGTCACCACCTACGCGACGTCCTCGCAGGTTGTCCCAGCCGTCCAGCGACTGAAGCGGCCGGTATTGATTCTCAACCTCCAGCCGACGGCCCAACTCGCCTACGCGAAGACGGGTACGGGCGAGTGGCTCGCGAACTGTCAGGCGTGCTGCGTCCCGGAAATCTCGTGTGCCTTCGAGCGGTGTGGCATCGACTTCCAGACGATCACCGGCCTCCTCGGACTCGATACGCAGACTCCCGCCGCCCTCGCGGACGAAGTCACCGTTGGGCACCCGGCGGCCCAGCGGGCTTGGCGAGAGATCTCGGCTTGGGTGCGCGCCGGCTCTGCCAACCGGACGATCGAGCGAAGCCGGCTCGGCTTTCTTGGCCACACCTATCCCGGCATGCTCGACATGTACTCCGACTTCACGCAGGTCACGGGCGCCTTCGGCGCGCACATCGAGGTGCTGGAGATGGAAGATCTGGAGTCGCGCCTTCCCGCCGCCGGAGACGCGAGCGTGGCCGAGAAAGCGGCCGAGGTTCGGCGGGTGTTCGAGATCGCCGAGGCCAACCCGAACGACCCAATCTCCATTCCGCCCGACGTGGAGAGCCTCGAGTGGGCATGCCGGGTCTCGGTGGGCCTAGATCGACTCGTGGAGGACTTCGATCTCGGTGGACTCAGCTACTACTACCGTGGTCTCGACAACGGTCTCTTCGAGAGACTCGGGGCAGGGGTGATCGTCGGCTGCTCGTTGCTGACCGCGCGGGGTATCCCCTGCAGCGGCGAAGGAGATCTGAAGAATCTTCTCGCCATGAAGCTGACCGACTGCCTCGGTGCCGGAGGATCGTTCACCGAGTTGTACGCGATGGACTTTCAGGACGAGGTGATCCTGATGGGACACGACGGCCCATTCCATCTCGCGATCGCCGAGGGCCGACCGATGCTGCGGGGCCTCGGCCTGTACCACGGCAAGCGGGGAAGTGGCATCTCCGTAGAGGCTCGCGTCAAGAACGGCCCCATCACGATCACGGGTTTGACCCAGACGCGAGGCGGACGCATGAAGTTGTTGGTCGCCGAGGGCTGGTGTCTGCCCGGTGAGGTGCTTCATATCGGGAACACCAACTCGCGACTGCGGTTCACCCGCGCTGCCGAAGAGACGTTCGACGTCGCTTCGTGGATGAACGCATGGTCCGCCCAAGGCCCCACCCATCACGTCGCTCTTGGCGTCGGACACCTTGCGGACTCGGTAGTTCAGTTCGCCCGGATGCGGAGAATCGACGTGGTCCAACTGTAGGATCGCGGGGGTACGTCAACGACCGCGGCGTGCTCTGGTCTCCCGCGTACGGGCGGCCATCCGCTATGAGTTGCCGACGTGACTGAGATCAGCGAACGATCCGGCGTCGAGCTTCCTCGAGTCGCTTCTGGAACGCGCCAGGTCTGTTCTCGACGCGTTCCACCTCGGTGATCATCGCCCGAAGGGCGTTGTAGGTCCTCCGCGTGTCGATCTTCGCGTACCCTTCGGCCTTGGGTGAATTGCTGCGCAGGAGGCGAGCGTACTCCTCAGCGCCTCTTGCCTGGACGGCGAAGAAGTCGAGGGTGAGGGCCTTGAGGCGGGTGTACTTCGGCGTTGCCGGCGTAGCCCGAGTCCGAGCTTCGGCTGCCCGGTGAATCTGGGCGATCCGCTCAACGCGGGCGACCTTCATTCTCCGAAGGTCCTCCCGAGACAGGGAGGCGAAGCGGGGGCGCGGAGCCTGGTTGAGTCGATCGAAGCCCGACTTCCACTGCCGCATCAACTGCGCGTAGCGGTCACGGAATGTCGGTTCGGGTCCGGCGGCCTGGGCCAGGGATGCCAGGCTTGCAACGACAAGCATCGCACGACTGAGCTTCACGCTTAGAAATACGCGTCGAGTTCGCGAGACGCACCCAGCCGAACTGCGGGTCTTTTCCCTGCGCCTAGCCTTAGCTAGACCTGGACCCGGCGGGGCGACCGTGCACCGCATCGTCTGGCTGCTCAGTTGGCGCGCAGGCTTCGCTCGATTGCTTGCAGATGCTTGGCGAAGAAGTGCTCGCGGCCCTCGACCCTTTCGATCTCGGTCAGCATCCGCCGAAGAGCCGCGAGGGTCTCGGCTTGTCCCACCTTGCCCAAGTCGCGTGAGCTCGGGGCACCGGCTCGTACGAGGCGCGCCCAGTCCGCATCCCGCTCTGCTTGCCCGCGAAAGAAATCGATCGTCAGCTGGCGCAAACCGGCGTACCGCGGAGTGACCGGAAGCTCACGAGCTTGTCGCTCGGCCTCGCGATGAGTGCTCGCCATCCGTTCGATGCCAGCGGCGACTGCCTTACGTGCCTCCTCTTTCGGCATCTTCTTGAGATCGAGCGGGGGCTCTTCATTCAGCTTGCTGGTCTTCAGACTCCACTCCGACATCACGGCGAAGAACGGACTTCGGAACTCGGCATCCTTGGAGGCAGTGCCCTTCGCAGTGCACCCAAGGGCTAAGGAAGCGAGCAAAGAGGCAAAGGCAAGACGCGTCATGGGACGATCATAAGGGAGCGAACCCTAGCGGCGCTTCCGACGGCCGTTGCCAAGCTTCCGCTGCTCGATGAGGGCGCGGGCTTGGCCAGCGGTTTCGCACAGGGCGATGAAGTTCTCTTCGACGCCCATCCGGCGCAGGGTTGCGAGCTGGCGCTCCGTAGGCGGCTGCTCTCTCCAGCGGGCGTCGGCGCGCACGATTTGGACGCAGTCGTGCCACGTCATCCGGATCATGCGGTCGGCCTCATCGAACGCCTTGCCCAAGTCCGTGCCGAGCGGCATCGGCGGGTACTCCATAAGGCTTGAGGAGAGCGTGAGGAATCGCCGCCCGAGCGGGTCGGTCTCGATCTTCGCCATCCGATCCTGTTCGAGTGCGCTGTTGCCGCACGGGAGGGCGTAGTCCTCCTCGCCCACCTTTAGCCAAGCCAGACCGGAGACGCCGATGATCTCCTCGGGAATGGACAACTCCTTGATCAGGTCGACCTCCGTAAGCACGGTGTCGAGCTCCTCGAACGACATCGGGCGACGGAACATCTGCGCCCGCTTGGCCGGCACCAGTTCGTCGGCGATCTTGGCCGCGGTGAAGAGGGACTCGCCCTGAAGATCGAAGTCGGCCGGCAACCCGACGAGTCCGGCAACGCTGGCTTGCTGCGGCACCACCTTCGCCGGTGTCTTCTCCTCATCGTCCGGCGGAGCCTGCAGGCCGAATTTCGTGGAGAGGTCCACGACGTCGATCACCATGCAGTCCGCTTTGCCGCTCTCTGCGATCGCGCGACGCCGCTCTCGAGCCGTCGGGACACCGTCGACGACGCCGGGGAGCACGCGAACGCCGCGGCCAGCCATCTGGGCGTACAGACCCCAGCTCTGCGTGGGGCGGAGCATGAGGACGCAACTCACCTCGGGAGCGTCGAATCCCTCGGTGGCCACGTCGACGTTGACCAGAACCTGCGTGCGGCCGGTGGAGAACCGGCGGATGATCCCTTCGCGCACCTCGGACTTCATGGTGCCGTCCACGTGCTCGGCCGAGACGTGGTTCGACCGGAACATCTCCGCTACGTCCTTCGCGTGCTGAACGTCGACGCAGAAGACGATCGTCCGCCGGTCGCTCGCGATGTCGCTCCAGTGGCGGAAGGCGGTGTAGTTTCGCTCCTGCGTGTTGACGGCGCGGGCGAGGTCGGCCTGGTTATAGTCGCCGCGCACCGTTTTAACCTTGCTGAGGTCGGTACCCGTTGCTACCCGGTACCCGCGGAGATCGACGAGCCAGCCGTCCTCCACCGCGTTCCGCAGCCCGTAGCGGAACACCACGTCCTCGAAGATCGCCTCCTCCGTACCATGGAGGGGCTTGTTGTCCATCCGGTGGTCGGTGGCGGTGACGGCGAGCGTGAAGCAGACGCCTTCGTAGGAACCGAAGCGCCTCAGGACGTTCTGCCACGTGTCCGCCGGGGCGTGGTGCCCCTCGTCCATGATGAGCAGCCCGGGGTGGAACCAATCGAGCCGTTTGGCATCCGGCCGGCCGATGGTTTGGACCCCAGCGACGACGACGCGAGACTCGAAGGGAGCCTTTTGGTCGCCGCCCTCGATTCCTACCTGGAGCCGGGGAGACGTCTGTGCGATACGCCTCGCCGCTTGCTGGAGAAGTTCCGTGCGGTGGGCGACCACCAGCGCCGTCTCTCCGTAGCTGCGGTCGAAATCGTCGACGAGTGCGGCGAACAGCGTCGTCTTGCCCGTACCGGTGGGCATCACTACCATGACCCGGTGCAGGCCCCGGTCGCGGGCGGCCAGCACGGCGGCTTTCGCCTTCTGCTGGTACTCACGCAGCACGATAGGCGCGGCTTGACCAGGCACAACCAGGTCTTCGGGATCGAACAGTCCGCTGCTCATGAAGAGACGCCGTCCATGGCGAGCCGCAGGGGCTAAAGGGGAGATTCCCGGACGGGCCTAAAGTGTTCCACACCGGGGGGCTGAACTGCCCGCTTCGGAACTAGTTTCGGCAGCCAGAGAGGATGCTGGCAGAACTACCGGCTTTACCGTCACCCTTTCGTGTCAGCGGTTGCATTACAGTTGCCCGCTAAACCCTGTAAATGACAACATGGATATGGGTGGAATCACCTACGCATAATTGCCGGTCCATTATCATGAAGAGGAATCTGAGTATCGCCGCTATGGCCGTCTTGACGACGTCCGCCTTTGGTCAGGCCGTTGACCGCGACGGCCGCGCGTTCACCTACGATGGAACGACCGCGACCAACGGATCGGTCACGTACATCCTGGACAAGGACGTCTTTTCGCCCGCCAGCGGATCCTCCACTAGCCTCAACAACGCCATTACCGGCGCTTCGCTGACGGGCGCCGCCTTCGGCGTGAAGTCGGTCATCAACGTCCGATCGTACGTCTTCGTCTCCGGCAACTTCGCCGCCACCATCGAGGCTCGCGGCGCCGGCTCCGACACGCTCTCGGCCGTGGCAGCCGACTCGGGCACGACCCTCGACGCGGACGGCTTCATGCTGAACGACATCGAGGTTCGAACGAACCGACTCCTCTCTTTCGCGACTTCCGGCTTCTCCGCCCTCACGGACGGCACGAATACCGTCGGAAGCATCCGGTACAAGATTGACCTCTACCGGCACACGGACAGCGCTGGTTCTCTCGAGGCGACCCCGCTCGCCACGACCGGAGATCAGTCGGTCACGGACAAGGGCTACGCCGACGCCAACTTCAACGCGAAGTCGGTTGCTCTGGCGAGCCTCACCGGCGGCAATGGCCTCGGCAACGGCAACACCAAGGGCAAGCTCACCTTGCGCCTTCGCCGCAAGGTCTCGCTCAATCAGTTCGCCCAGGGCGGACAGAGCTACACGGCCAACGGCGTCGTCACCCTCACCGTCAACTGACGCGACTTCCCCCGGCTGACCCGGTCTGGCCGGGGGGAACCCCTTCTCCTTGATCTACTTCGGACTCGCTCCGTCGCCTCCGCCTGTCAGCCAGGGCCTGAACCGCAGGCCCGCGGTCGTTCGTGCCGCCGCACGTCCGGACGCGAGCGGAGGGACCCGCCGAGGAAGTCTAGGACCCAAGAAGAGGGAGGGACAGGCGAAAGTCGAGGTGATCGGCAATTGGGCCGCCACGCTCGAGGTTCGGGGTCCGGGTTCTGGCGAGTCGACGGTTCACATCAACGACATCGCCGTGGACGCGAACACGACGCTTCGGTTCCAAACCTCGAACTTTGCCGCTCCTCAAAGCGTGCGCGATGGTGTGATCGGCAATATCGCCTACACCCTCGAGGTTTACGCGGGATCGATCGGTAATCTCGGTACGCGGATCGCTGGTCCAATTACTGGTACTGACGCTGGTTTCAATGGCAAGCAGCTGCTTCTGCCCGAGGCGAGTCAGCCATCGAACGGACGCATGGTGATCCGGCTCACGCGGCAGATCACGCTAACGCAATTCGCTCGAGGCGATACCTCTTACAGCGCTCAGGGAACGATCTCCATGATCGTTATCACGGAATGATTTCACCAGCCTTTCGCCGCGTCGTCGGCCTCCTCGCGACGAGTCTAATCTTGGCGAGCACCGCGGTTGCGCAGTCCAGCGCCACCGGTCTCCGGGGCTTCACGCTCTCGCCGCTCATGTTTCGTTCTGAGATCCCCAGCGGGGGCTCGCACTCCCTGGCCGTGGAGGTCCAGAACCTTGAGCCGACGGTGGTGCGAACGTCGCTGCGAGTTCAGTCGGCAACCTTCGACGATTGGACGTACCGGGCGAATCTGGGGCAGGCGCACGAGCGCGACTGCTCGCGATGGTTTCGGCGGGCTGAGTTCCAACAATCGGTGCGGCCGAACACAGGACATACCTTCCGCCTCCAGCTCGACGTTCCCCGAGCGGCGCGCGGCGTCTACTGGTGCATGCTCTCGATCGTTCCGGTACCCGATCGGAGCACCGGCGTCTTCCTGACGGAGTACCAGGTGCCGGTGATCCTGTTCGTGGGGCAGCAACCGCGGCCGGGACTCAAGCTTGGCGAGCCGAGCGTCGAGATCTCGGCCTCGGAGCGGGCGGTGCAACTCCCTTTCGAGAACACGGGCGACGCGTTCCTGATTATCGGCGCCAGCGGCGAGATTCGGGATCGCGCCACCGGCAAGCTGGTTCAAGAGGTCAGTGAGCGGGACCGAAACCTCTATCCCCACACGCGGCGCAATCTTCGCTTCCCGATTCCCACCCTGCCGGACGGCGACTACTTCGTAGTTGTGAGACCCCAAGCAGGCACCCGTGTCTTCCCGCCGATGCGGAAGGAATTCTCCGTGCGGAGCGGGAGGGCCGAGTCGGAGGGCGGCGGCAGAATGTCGTCCCTTGCGCCGTTCACGATGGAGCCGCAGCGTCTGCGCGCCGAGCTTCCCGCCGGTGGACGTCGTGCGCTGGCGATCAAGTTGACCAACGATGGAGCCGAGGCGGCGACGATTGAGTTGAAGGCGATGGGCGTTCGGCAGAACGAGACCGGAGCCTTCCAGTCGATCCCAGACGGACCTTCCGGCTCGCTCAGCGTTGAGGTCAGCCCCGGCACGGTCACCGTCCCGGCTGGACGAAGCGTCTCCGTCCGGCTGAACCTCGGCGTCGCGGCCGATGCGACCGGAGATCACTGGTTCGCGGTCTCGGCACGCGGCGTCGGTGGCACCACGATTGCGGAAGAGATGTACGGCAGCGTTATCGTGCCGAACAGCGCCAAAGCCTCGGCCAAGCTCGGCGAGCCCGAGGTCGAGTTTGTTAAGGGCGTGCCGCTCGCGGTCTCGTTCACCGTCGCCAATACCGGAAACGTTGCCTTGATGCCGATTTACGGCGCGTCCGTCCTCGAGAAAGGCGTCACGTCAGTGGCCCAGCTGCAAGTTCCGCGGCTCGGAGACGGCGGACTCCTCGCGGGGAATCGCCTTCGCTACCGCGTGATGCTCCCCGCAACCTTGAAGCCCGGGGCGTACCTCGTGAGCGTGAGTTGTCAGTACGGAGAACGAATGTTTGACACCCTGCGCGTGCCGATCAAGGTGCCAGTCCCTCTGAAGGCGGTCCCTAAGACCACGAAAGGGAAGACGACCGGGAGGAAAGGCTAATGCCCGGACCGATGGCCCTCTTGGTGAGCTCGGCGATGCTCGCCCCGGCCGGCGGCTGGTACGCCCCGCTTGGCGAGGTCCTTGCCGTGTTGCAAACGAAGGTGCCGCGCGTGGCGCAGACCGGTAGCGGAACCCTTACCAACGTCTACCTGGATGCGGACCTCCGAACCGTCCTAAACGACCTGAACGCCGCGACGGGCGCGGTGGTGGTCGCCGACGAGACGATGAAGGACGTCGCGCTCAGCACGGAGTTCAAGAACGAGCGAACCGAGGCCGTCCTCGAGCGGATCGCGCTCCAAGTCGGTGGCTACTGGAAGCGTCGGAGCGACAGCATCTATCTTCTCAGCAAGGCGACTCCCGAAGCATCGCTCTTCCGAGAGTTCGCCACGACCGAGCGGTTCATGCCGGGCAACCAGACGGCACAGAGCCTCCAATCGCTCCTGCCCGCCTACCAGCGGCCGTACGTCAACTTCGATCTGAAGACGAACATCGTGACGATCACGGCACCGGAGAAGCGGATGGCGCAGATCCTCGCGGACCTCGAGATGGCCGACACCCCGTCGCGCCAGTTCATTCTCGAGGCGCTGGTCACCGAGATCACGACGGACGGGAACAAGGACTTCGGCTTCACCTGGAGCTGGAAGAACTTCTCGGTCGGCAGCGATCTCAGCATCGGCTACGATCGGGCCGGCTTCCAAGACGTTGCGAGGCTTAAGGCACTCATCGAAAAGAGGGAAGCGACTCTGCGCGCCAACCCTCGCATCTCCGCCTTCGAGGGCCGCGAGAGTGTGCTCAATGTGGGGCAGGACACCTACTACTCGCTGGTGAGCGGCAACCCTCAGTTCCCGTTCAACCAGATCCAACTCATCCGCACCGGCGTCACGCTCAAGTTCACCGGCCTGATCTCGCGGGACGGCACGATCACACTCAATCTTGAGCCTGAGGTCAGCGACGCGGTCGTTACCGTGAACGGAAATCCGACCACCAACGTGCGCCGAGCCAGCACAACCGTAAGAGTCCGCCCGGGCGAGACCATCGCGATCGGTGGGCTCGTGCAAGAGGGAACGGACCGTCGCGTCGTTCGGATTCCTCTCCTCGGATCGATTCCGCTCCTCGGCGAGCTGTTCACGCGTCGCACGAACACGCAGCGACGAACCGAGACGATCATCCTGATCACGCCGAGGCTCACGGAGGCTGGCGTCGGCGACCGAGGCATCGACTCCGGCCGCAAGCTGCCGCCACCTTAGGCGGGTGACGTGGCGCGGGCAACGTGCCCGCGCCACGCGTAAGCTACTTTGCGATCTCGTACCAAACGGTGCGGTCGCTGGCCCGCGTCCGGAAGGTAGTTCGGCCACCCTGGAAAGTGGACGGCACCGAGTTTCGCCGCCGACCATTGCCGTCCAAGGCGTACACCTTGCGCGCTCCGTCGGTCTTCAAGGTCACCGTCATCGGGACGAACTCGGCCTGAGTCGGGCCGGTACCCCACTGGTTGCCGACCGAGGTGCGGCCGGCGTTCCAGGCCATTGCCTTGTTCTCGACCCTCCCAACCACGGTGAGCAGCGCGCGGGCGCTCTTCGCAAGCGGCAGGCGATCTTGGCTCGTGAGCGTGACGGCGGCGAACGACGGCGCCGCTCCGCCGAACTCCAGTTGGGCATCCGACATCTTCAGGATCGAGTTTCCAATTCGGCCGACGGCGCTCTTCGCCTGGTCGTGGTCGGCGATCACCATTCCCCCGTTCTTCGCGATTCGGGAATACATGACCGGGCGATCCGCCACCTTGGTCGACCGGACGGTCGCCCCTTTGGCCCCGCCGAGTCCGACGCCGATGCGCGTGGAGTAAAGGCTCGGGAGTCCGACCTCTCGCCATGCGGCGTCGGCGGAAGGGTAGCGCCCGAACTGCCGCTCGGGGATCGTCAGCGTCGCTAGGTTGGAAGCCATCGGCTGCTCCATCCCCCGGAAAAGCATCGCCGCAGCGGGGAAGAACGCCGTCTTCGCGGGGTTCGATCCGATCCCGAAGAAGCCCTGGATGCGGTCGTTGTCCTCTCGGCCGGTCCCGTAGTAGCCGTAATCGAACAAGGTGATCATGTCCCAGTCTTGGGTCGCGGCGAACAGTGCAAGGA
>Ga0164290_1001230_pt1 | contig 44904 bp, 32 predicted proteins | sample Micstemetagenome_FD_108782 | JGI IMG/M metagenome (GOLD analysis project Ga0164290, IMG submission 108782) | Contaminated culture microbial community from soil near Moab, Utah, USA - Microcoleus steenstrupii SON62 (Illumina Assembly) | ecosystem: Environmental > Terrestrial > Soil > Soil crust...
CAGACTGCCGAAGATTACGTCCAAAAACTATCAAACAGCAGTGCACTCAAGAAGGCCGGCGTCAACTCAGAAAAGTTCTGGCTCCGAAATTTTATTTAAACGGAATTATGGTCACTCACTTAGTCGATCTTCCGGACGCTTCCCGATCCATGAATGGTTTTGCTGACAGCAGCAGTGCCTTTGTAGGCTACGTCGCCCGAACCGGCGATATCCACTTTCAATTGCTTGCTGGCAAATACCTGGGCATCGCCCGAACCCGCAATTTCCACTTTGGTTTCTTCGCTCATCAGGTCGTATGCGCGGATATCGCCGCTGCCCGTGATTTCGGAGCGGAATGAACGGGTGGTTCCTTTCAGGTGTACGGTTCCGCTTCCCGTAATATCGGCGGCCACTTCGGGCATGTCCAGGTCGAGGTGAACATTGCCGCTGCCGGTAACGCCAATGTTGAGGCGCTGCCCGGTGAGCCGGCCTTTTGCAATCACGTCACCGCTGCCAGTAACGTCAATCCCCCGGTAGTCGGGCGCAGACACATAGATTTTCCACCCGGCTTTCGGGCGGATGTTTGTGCCGCGCTTCGTGCCGATATGCAGGGTGTTTCCCCTCGTTTCCACCAGGATATACTCCTGCAGGTTCTGGTCGCTCTCCACCCGCACCGGCTGAAAGCTTCCCTGAACCAGTTCTACATCCATCGGCCCGGTAACCTCCACTTTTTCGAAGCCGCCTACATTGCGGCTTTGCACACTAAGATTACCATCACCACCCACAAAGCGGATGCCCATGTACTTGCAGGAAACGGTGGCGATAAGCAGAAGGATCAAAACGGTCAGGTTGCGCATAGCTGTGGTTTTATGGGTTTGACGCCGCAGACCTGCAGGTGGTTACGGCCAGAAAGACCCCACTAAGAAAAGAAGAAATCCGCATTTAACCGGCATCTCCTGTTGAATGAAAGCAGGAAGGAAGTTGCCCCGGCCATTCTTCGTACCTTCACGCCGCCATGACCGAAAAGATCCTGATTCTCGACTTTGGCTCGCAATACACCCAGCTGATTGCCCGTGCTGTGCGTGAAGCCAACGTTTACTGTGAAATTCTTCCGTTCAATAACCCCCTGCCATCCGATCCGTCGGTAAAAGGCCTGATCCTCTCCGGTTCGCCCTTTTCCGTCAACGACCCGAACGCGCCCCTGGTAGCAGTGGCCGAACTGGCGCAGCAAACGCCCGTACTCGGCATTTGCTACGGCGCACAGCTTACTGCCAAGGTATTCGGCGGAAGCGTCGAGAAGAGCAGCAAACGCGAGTACGGCAGGGCCTACCTGCACCTGGAAAAAGCCGATGCGCTGCTGGGCGGACTCACCCCTTCTTCGCAGGTGTGGATGAGCCATGGCGACTCGATCTTGCAATTACCCGAAGGCTTCGAAGTGCTTGCCACTACCGACAGCATTCCGGTAGCCGCTTTCCGCGCACCAGGAGCCGGTAAACCCCTCTACGGGCTTCAGTTCCACCCCGAAGTGTATCACTCCATTGAAGGGAAGAAGATCCTGAAGAACTTCCTGGTCGATATCTGCGGCTGCAGCCAGGATTGGACGCCGGCCCACTTCATCACCGACACCGTGGCCGCCCTGAAAGAGCAGATCGGCGACCGGCAGGTGGTGATGGCCCTCAGCGGCGGCGTAGACTCTACTGTTGCCGCCACCCTGATCCACCGGGCCATCGGTCCGAACCTGCACGGCATTTTCGTAGACAACGGGGTGCTGCGTAAGGATGAGTTTCAGCAGGTGCTGGATACGTATCACCTGCTGGGATTGAACGTAACCGGTATTGATGCCCGGCAGCGCTTCTATGATGGGCTCGCCGGAAAAAGCGATCCCGAACAGAAGCGCAAAGTCATCGGGGGATTGTTCATCGACATTTTCCAGGAGGAGGCCAACCGGATCGAAAACGTATCGATGCTCGGCCAGGGCACCATTTACCCAGATGTTATCGAAAGTGTATCGGTACACGGGCCATCCGTCACCATCAAAAGCCATCACAACGTAGGTGGCCTGCCCGAAAAGATGCACCTGGAGCTGGTAGAGCCCCTGCGCTACCTGTTCAAAGACGAGGTACGCCGCGTGGGCCGCGAACTGGGCATTCCCGACGACCTGATCAACCGGCATCCCTTTCCCGGTCCGGGACTGGCCATCCGCATCCTGGGGGAAATCACGGAAGAAAAAGTGCAGCTTTTGCAACAGGCCGATGCGATTTATGTTAAAGCCCTGAAAGACCATAACCTCTACGCAACGGTGTGGCAGGCCGGGGCCATCTTATTGCCGGTGAAGAGCGTTGGCGTGATGGGCGATGAACGCACCTATGAATTTACGGTGGCCCTCCGGGCCGTCACCAGCGTGGACGGGATGACCGCCGACTGGGCGCATCTCCCCTACGATTTCCTGGCACAGGTATCGAACGAAATCATCAACTCCGTACGCGGCATCAACCGGGTGGTGTATGACATCAGTTCGAAACCGCCGGCGACGATTGAGTGGGAATAAGAGAATGGGGAACCAGGATGATGGGCTTCGGGTTCGCTGTCAGCCTGAGCCTGTCGAAGCCCCGCTCAGCCTGACATGACTGTCATCCTAAGCGAAGCGCAGTGGAGTCGCAGGATGACGGCAGCCCACCCTTAACCAAGCAACACAAACAACACATGAAGCGAATTCTGAACATCCTGTTTCTGGCTCTGGCGGCCGTTACCCTGCAGGCACAGCAGCCAAAGCGGCACAAGATTGCCCTGTTGACGCCGCTTCATCTCGATACCGCCTTCGATGCGGGCAACAGCTATCGTTTCGGTACTTCCTTCCCAAAATACCTGAACCCCGGGCTCGAGTTTTACCTGGGCGCCCAGGCCGCCCTCGACTCGCTCGAAAAAGCAGGAGCTCCGCTGGAAGTACACGTAATGGATACCCGCTCTGCGCGCACGCCCCTGGCCGACCGCCTGCGCAGTGCCGAGCTGCGCGATGTGGAGCTCTTCCTGGCCAGCAGCAATCCATCCGAAACACGCCTGCTCGCAGAGGAGGCCCTGCGCCGGAAGGTGCCCTTTGTGTCGGCCTCACTCCCCAACGATGCCGGTGTAGAAGGCAACCCTTACTATGTGGTACTGAATTCGACCCTGCGCACCCATTGCGAGGGACTTTACAAGTATATCCAGAAGAACAACCCGGGTGCCCGTGTGCTGCTGTTGACCCGCAGCGGGGCCCAGGAAACCCAGGTACGGGAATACTTCCAGGAAGCCGCCCGCTCCGTAAACGGTACGGCGGTAAAAATACAGGCGGAGGACATCGGCGAGGAGCCGGATGCGGCACGCATCCTTCCTTTGCTCGACAGCACCCGTAAGAACATTGTCATCGCCGGCAGCCTCGACGAAGGCTTTGCCGGCAAAATGGCGGGTGCGCTGCGCATGGCTGGCAAGACCTACGAACTGCAAGTGCTCGGCATGCCTACCTGGGATGGCTTCAACCTCCGCCGTCCCGAGTTCAGCGGACTGGAGCTCATCTACACGACGCCCTTCTCCTACAGCCGGCCGAACCCATTGGCCAACCGCATCGCGAAAGCTTTTCAGGACAAGCAGAACGGCCGTCCTACGGACATGTATTTCCGCGGCTACGAAACCGTGCTGCGCTTTGCCCAGTTGTTACTGGAGTCCAGAGCAGATACGGCATCGGACCTTTCGCGTAAGCTGACGACCGTGTTTACGCCTTTCGATATTCAGCCCGTATTCCTGAACCGCAGTCAGCCCACGCTCGACTACTTCGAAAACAAGCACCTCTACTTCGTGAAGGTGCTGAATGGCAACCGCAGCCAGCTGCCTTGAGGATGGCGGGCAGGCATAGCATCGATGTGCGCAGTCAGGGACCGGATAGCGAACTTTTCACTGCCTCATCCGTTACCATGGCATCATTCTTTTTGCCCCATCCGTATGCCGCTGATCGAGTTTACCGACAAAGGTCTGTACTGCAGGGCCGGAGGATTCTATATTGATCCCTGGCGCCCGGTAGAGCGTGCCGTGCTTACGCATGCCCACAGCGATCATGCCCGCTGGGGCAGCCGGCACTATCTCGCCCATCACGACTCGTTGCCCATCCTGAACGCACGCTTAGGACCCAATGATTACCAGGGCGCCGCCTTCGGGGAAACACTTTACCTCAATGGCGTTCAGGTGTCGTTGCATCCTGCCGGTCATATCATCGGCTCGGCGCAAGTGCGCGTGGAACACAAGGGAGAAGTTTGGGTGGTGAGCGGCGACTACAAGCTGGAAGACGACGGCATCAGCGGGGCTTTCGAGCCCGTTCGCTGCCATCATTTCGTTACGGAAAGCACCTTTGGCCTTCCCATCTACAACTGGCAACCGCAGGCCGCTATCTACAGCGGCATTCAGCAATGGGTACGCGGCAATCAGGCGGCCGGCAAATCCTCCGTCTTCATCGCCTACAGCCTGGGTAAGGCCCAACGACTCCTGCAACCGCTGAGCGAGGTAAGCGAACGGATCCTGGTGCACGGAGCGGTTTACAACATGCATAAGGCCCTGGTGGACGCGGGATGGAAACTACCGGACGTGGAACGCGTAACGCCCGACACACCCAAAGAGCAGCTGAAAGGGGCTGTGGTCATTGCCCCCTCGAGTGCCGAAGGAAGCAGCTGGATGCGCCGCTTCGCGCCACTTGCGGTGGGTATCTGCAGCGGCTGGATGATGGTGCGCGGAAACCGGCGCCGGAAAAATGCCGATGCCGGCTTCGTACTGAGCGATCATGCCGACTGGAATGGTTTGCTGACCGCCTGCAAGGCCACCGGCGCCGAATGTGTGTACGTAACCCATGGCTTCCAGGCGGCCTTCAGCCGTTACCTCAACGAGCAGGGGATACAGGCCCGCGAAGTGCTGACCGAGTATGGCAACGATGAGGAGGCGGGGCCCGCCACTTCTGAAGAAGAAAACCGCAATGCACTATGAACACCGCAGAGGTAATCAGCAGGCAGGAACCAGCGGGCTTCCGGGCTTTCGCAGAGCTGGTGCTGCGGATCGGCACCACCACCAAAACCAACGAAAAGCTGGACGCACTCGTATCGTATTTCCACGGTGCGGCCGATAAAGACAAGGTGTGGATGATCGCCATCTTCAGCGGCCGCCGGCCCAAGCGGGTAGTCAACTCCACGCAGCTGGCCAGCTGGTGCGTGGACCTGGCGCAGCTTCCCTTCTGGCTGTTCGAAGAATCGTACCATACGGTGGGCGACCTCGCAGAAACCATTGCCCTGCTGCTGCCGGAAACGAAGGGCATTTCTGGCTTTGCAGAACCGCTGCATTACTATATCGAACAACTGAAAAACCTCGAAAAGCAAAGCGAGGAAGCCCGCCGGTACTTTATCATCGAGTCGTGGCGGGAAATGGGATTCGCCGAGCGTTTTGTCTTCAACAAACTGATCACCGGCGGATTCCGCATTGGTGTTTCGCAGAAACTGATGGTCAATGCGCTGGCCCGGACGGTTGCCGCAGAGCCCTCCGTCATCGCCCATCGCATCAGCGGCAACTGGGATCCATCGACCACCCCTTTCGAGGACCTGCTCAGCGCAGAAAGCCAGACGGGCGACCATTCGAAACCTTATCCCTTTTACCTTGCCTATGCCATTGAGGAGCCGGCATTGACGGGGCTCGGCGCTCCGGAAGAGTGGCAGGCCGAGTGGAAGTGGGACGGCATACGCGGGCAGATCATCAAGCGCAACGGAGATCTGTTTGTTTGGAGCCGGGGCGAAGAACTGATGACCGAAAAATTCCCGGAGTACTCAGCGCTCCGCGACCTCCTTCCCGATGGCACCGTGCTCGATGGAGAAATACTCCCCCTCTTGCCGGCAGCTTTGCAGGAGCAGCCGACTGTGCTGCCTTTCGCCCTGCTGCAAACACGTATCGGCAGAAAGAACGTTACCAAAAAACAACTTCAGGAAGCGCCGGTTGGATTCTATGCCTATGACCTCCTGGAATTCGAAGGCGCCGACTGGCGTGACCGCCCGTTACATGCACGCAGACAGCAGTTGGAGCAGGTAGTGGCAGCCGTACAACACCCGGTCCTGCACCTTTCGGAAATTGTCGGCTTCAGCAGGTGGACCGAACTGGCCGAACTACGCCGGCACTCGCGTGCGCGGAATGCCGAGGGCTTCATGCTGAAGCAGAAAAATTCCGCTTACCAGGTAGGCAGAAAGCGGGGCGACTGGTGGAAATGGAAGATCGATCCGCTGACCATCGACGCCGTGATGATTTATGCCCAGAAAGGAGCGGGACGACGCAGCAATCTCTACACCGACTACACCTTTGCCGTGCGCGATGGTGAACGCCTTGTGCCCTTTACCAAAGCCTATTCCGGACTTACCGATAAAGAGTTTGCGCAGGTGGATGCCTTCGTGAAGAAGAACGCGATCGAAAAGTTCGGTCCCGTGCGCACGGTAAAGCCCGAGCTGGTGTTCGAAATCGCTTTCGAAGGCATTGCGGCCAGCAACCGGCACAAGTCGGGTGTGGCGTTGCGCTTCCCGCGGATCAGCCGTTGGAGGCAGGACAAGAAGCCGGAAGAGATCAACACCCTGGAAGACCTGAAGCAACTGCTGGAGGTGTATGGGAAGTGATTCCTTTCACCTTTCGGCGACCTGGATGCTTCGTACCTTTAAGTCAATCGATATGAAAAAAATAATCCTGCTGACCTTCGTCTGTGTTGCCCTGATGGCTTTCGGATACCTGGGCTTCCAGGAGGAGCCCGAGGTGATCGAACCCAGTCCGCAGCGGACGGGGGGTGATGCGGGGAAAGGCTACGATTACCTGGTCAACGGAGATTATGTACGCAGCGGTCTTCCGTTGCAGGTGTTCCGGCTGGCCTATGGCAAAAGTGATTCCCTGCTGCAACGCCCGGGTGCGAATGCGGGCATCCCTTTCGGCTTTACGGCCGTAAAGGCAGGCAACGGAGAAATCGTGGTGGCGCCCAATTGCCTGCAATGCCATGCCAGCGTGTTCGACGGCAAGCTGGCCATCGGTTTGGGAAATGCCCAGATCGACTTTACGACAACCCGGGGCATCAGCGCTCAAAACGTGGGAATGCTGGAGAACATGCTCCGGAATGGCGCACCCAAACAATACGAAGCGGCGGCGCCCTTCCTGACCGTCACCAAAGCGATCAGCCCCTACCTGAAAGCTCCGGTGCCGGGCGTCAACCTCGCCGATCACCTGACGGCCCTGCTGGTGGCCCACCGCGACCCGACGACCCTCCGCTGGAACGAACGACCGCAGCTCGAGCTGAACCGCGATATCATACCCACCGACACACCACCGTGGTGGCTGCTGCGCAAGAAAAACGCGATGTTCTACAACGGCTTCGGTCGCGGCGACTTTGGACGCTTCCTCATGGCCTCGAACCTGCTGACCGTAAACGACACCGCAGAAGCACGGGAAGTAGACGCCCACATGCCCGATATGCTGGCCTACATCAACAGCCTTCGTCCGCCTGCCTACCCCAGGCCCGTCGACCAGAAGCTGGCGCGCAAAGGCAAAGCGATTTTCGAAAAGAGCTGCGCCAAATGTCATGGCAGCTACGGTGAACAGGAATTCTACCCGAACCTGCTCATTCCCGGATCGATCATCCAGACCGATTCCTTGTTGTATGCAGCCAACTATTCCTCCCCGCAATTCATCAACTGGTTCAACCGGAGCTGGTTCACCACCGGATCGCACCCGGCACGCCTCGAACCTGCGCGGGGTTATGTAGCCCCTCCCCTCGACGGTATCTGGATGACGGCACCGTATTTCCACAATGCCTCTGTTCCCGACCTCGAAGGCGTGCTGAGCAGCAAGGCCAGGCCCCGTTACTGGTCGCGCGATTTCACGAACCCGGAATACCGCTACGATATCCCGGGATGGAAGTACAAAGAAGAAGCGGCACCGTCATCCGGCACGTATAATACAGATCTGAAAGGATATGGCAACAGCGGTCATTACTTTGGCGACCACCTGGGCGATGCGGAACGCAAAGCCGTCATCGAATACCTGAAGACTTTGTAATAAAAGAACTGCCCGGATGAATCCGGGCAGTGTCGAGACAAACAATCACAGAACACCTATTGAATGAGGAAGGAAATCTGCTCCTTCAGATCATCTCCATGCAGCTGCAGGTAGTAAGCACCGGGCAGCAGGCTGGCGGGAAGCTGCAGCGCACGGCTGACAATACCGCCCGGATGCTGGAGCTGCTCGCTGTAAACCATACGTCCGCCTCCGTCATAGATTACCAGTTGGTACCGGGCTGCCCGCAGGTTGGCCGACTGTAGCACCAGAGAGCTTCCCCTGATTGGGTTGGGATACAAGGACAGGGCTGCGCGATCACTGGCCGTATACCGGATCACATTGCTGAAAGTGAGCTTGCCATCCTGATCAACACCCTTGATGCGATAGTATACCCGGGCGGGCGTTGCATCGCGGTCGAGCGACTGATATCGTGCTCCGCCACCATTGTTGACGCGCACAGGAACAGAGGCAATCGTAGTAAAGCTGCGTCCGTCGGCAGAACGCTCGATCTCGTAATGCGACACATTCACCTCGGTAGCCGTTTCCCATTCCACCTGAAGGCCATCGTTGCGCTTTTGCGCACGCACCCACAGGAACTTCATCGGCAGCGGGTTCACGCGGTTCACTGTTGCCAGCGTATAATAGGATCCCACTTCGTCCTGTGTATCCGATTGTACGGAGCCGCTTTCGGCAGTCCCTGTTCCGCCCGAAGTACCGGCTTCGGCCCAGCCGTCATTGGTGAGGCGGGCTATACGCATGTCGGAGGGAACCTTCACATACACTTCATTAGTACAGGAACTGGAGGCGTCCCATGACAAGGACACTTTGGGACGGGCGGCGCCACCCTGGCGCTGCAGCATCCAGTACTCGCAGTTACTGACCTGCACGATGGGAGGTACCATGTCTCCCGACAGCGTCAGCGCACTGGCACGGAAGTATTCGGCCACGAAGTCGCCGTAGGTGTTGGAAAGACCATTCATATTGATCGGCGCATAAATGCCCTCCTTACCGATCGGAAAAACAAAAGCGGAGTTGCCGATCTTGCGTAACGGGCCTTCCACATACGAACGATTGCTGCCCCCGGAGGGTGCGGAGCTGATGTCCATAGTCAGCAGGTTCTGCGCGGTGCTCACGAGTATGCCATTCTGCATTCCCAGGCTTCCGCTTACGGTTACCGGGGTCAGCAGTGTCTTTCTTCCGCCACCATTAATGTTGAGACCGTTGAAGTGGAAAGCCGTATTGGTTGTACCATTCTTGGCGGTTACCGAGATATTCTGATCGGTACCGATCAGGCTGATCGTATTACCATTAGTGGTGAAGATGCCCCCGGAGCCAGCCAGCACTGCAGACAGGGTCAGGTCGCCACGCACGTGCAGGGTACCGGCAGACGGAAGGTTGATTCTGCTTTCGGCCATCCGCGTACCGGTAATGGCGAGGTGATGATAGGTTCCGTTGATAATGTTCTGTGTGCCGGCACCATTGTAGTCCACAAGGCCGGTCCCCGAAAATGTGCGGTTATTCGGGAAAGCCGTAGTTGCCCCGGTGCGGATCGTGCCGTTATTGACAATGCCGGACAGCATTCCGCTCAGCGCGTTTGTACCCATATCGAGCACGGCACCCGCATCGATGGTCAACTGCTGGCTGACCGAAAAGGAACCTCCGGCGTTCACAGCAGCCTGCGTGTTACTGATGCGGAGCGACTGATAGGTAAGTTGAGGATGTGCCGGTACGGTTTGGGCACCGGTGCCCTCAAAAGCAATGGTGGACGGACTGGTAAGCACAATACTTCCGGTCGTGAATTGTACGGGCAGCGACAAGCTACCGGTAATGGCCAGGGTTCCCGAAGCCAGCGTCACGGAGCTATTGCCACGTGTTCCGCTGATTACCAGGTTATGGTAGCGCCATGCCGGCACGCTCTGGGCACCGGCGCCATTGAAGTTCAGAGTGCTGCCGGTAAGGGTCACGGCTCCCGAGCCCGGTGTAAGCGTACCGGAAATAAACGTCGTTCCATCGTCGGCAAACACGCGGCTGCCGCCCGATACGTTCAGGTTGGCATAAGAGCCGCTCACGACGTTCTGCGGGCCTGCGCCGTTATAGACAACGGTTCCGCCCCAGGTGCGGCCTGCAGGCAATGGTGTTTGTCCGGTATGGTTTGTCAACAGTGTGCCGGCATGAACAATGGCTGAGGCCTGCAATGGAAAGACTCCCAGGTTGAAACTGGAACCGGCAAGTGTGCGGAGAGTGCCGTTGACCGAAACAGGACCTGCCGCTGAAACGGGTGCGCTGGTATTCTGAATCGTCAGGTTGCCAAGGGTAAGCCCGGGAACGGTTTGATTTCTGGTTCCTGCCATGATCAGTGTAGCGGCGCCGAAGCTGCCCGATCCGGAACCGGTCCAGCTATTACCCAATGTCAGGCTATGGGTGCCGGCGTCGAGGAATGCGTCGTTCTGAAAAGTACTATCCACAGAAGTGTTGCCGCTCAGCGCCTTCGTGCCACCGGAGAGCGTAAGCAGACCGTAGCCGACAGCAGCTATCGGTTGTTCATCACCGTAATAATGCACGTTGCTGCCTGCCGAAAACGTATAGGTAAAACCTGAGGGCAGTCCTTTACCCTGTCCCCCGCTGCGCAGGGTGGCGCCATTGTTTATCGTAAAGGACCCTGTGCCCGAAGCACGGCTGAGCAATCCATCACCCAGATCAAGCGAGCCGGAATTGAGCGTGATGGAGCTGTTCATGGCGATTGCCTCTCCGAGCGAAAAAGTGCCCTGGAGTACCAGATTGCCCGGATACGCAGAAAACAAACCGGGCACCAGCGTCATCGGCGCCACAGGCGAAAGCGAAAGCGTACCCGGTCCGCCCGACAACACACCGCTTACAGCGGCAAGCTCCTGTCCTACCGACAGGTTTGAACCGCCCATCGACAGGCTGGCAGAAGCAAGTTCGAGGCGCCCGCCGACCACATAGTTCAGTCCCTGCCCGCCCAGCGTTGTAGGCGCATCAATCACAAGGTTATTATAGTTGAGCAGGGTTGAAGGCAGCGTGTTAGTGCCTTTCAGCCGCACCGTTCCCGCACCAGGAGTGAACTGGGCGCCCGTGCTTGCAGAGAAGGCACTGCATTCGATGGTTCCACCCGCGGCCATGTTCAGATGACCGGGGCGGTTATGGGCACCTCCTCCCATGGTAACCGCGCCATTCACGGAAAGCTGGGCGGTAGCGCCAAATTGAAGTACGGCCGCCTGCTGCGAGTTAACCGTACCGTCGTTGATGCGCAACGTAGCGCAGGAAAAAGAAGACGACGGAAGGGTAACGATAATGCCGGCCCTTATGGTCACGTTGTCGGTAGGTGAAGGAACAGAGGCGCCGCCATTGCCGTTGCTGGTAGCCGACCAGGTGGCGGGATCCGTCCAGGAGCCGCTGCGCACGGCAAACCGGTTCTGGGCCTTCGTTGATAGCTGCAGGAAAAAAGAAGTGGCGATCACTAGCGCCGTGCGGCAGAAGGCAACTTTCCGGATACGGATTGCCCCTGCGCATAAATGCGGGTAGATGTTTTTCATTTGTCGTTTTAATTAGGTTATAGGTTGCAGAAAAGTGTAAGTTCACCGGTAGAAATACGGCAAGGCCCGTGCGGTCATACACAGAATCACCAGCAAAAACAGGCAGAACCGAGATGCCCAGGTTCTTTCAGAGATCAGGTTGCTGGAGCACAATAATCGTTAAGGGAAAACCAGAAAAAAGGAGCAGGTGTAGAAACAGGTTTCATATGTTGGAGTTTAGGTTAGCCAAAGTGCGGTGTTCCCGGAGCCTAGCAGCCGGATGTGACGGCGACACCTTGCATTAACATAGAATGTGCCAGCAGCGGCAAGTGCCGTGCTTGCCTGCCTAAAAAGCCCTCAGGGAGATGAAAAGTCCTGCTACCGAACAGTTGCCGCCGCGCTCTGAAGCCGGTAGGCAAGCCCGAGCGCCCCGATCCTGCATTCCCGCTTTGGGCAAGCGAATTCCACACAAAGGCCTGGCACCGCCCGGCCGTATCTTTGCCAGGGCCCATTCGGTCTTTGTACATGATGCAGCTGAAGCAATCAAAAGGATATAGCGTGATCCGGGAATGGCTGGAACACAAGGGGTATCGGCCCTTTCGTTACCAGGAAGAAGCATGGCAGCACATTATCAGCGGGTACAGCGGCCTGGTAAATGCTCCCACCGGCACCGGAAAGACCTTTTCCGTGTTCCTGGGACTGTTGATCCGCTTCATCAACGAGCACCCGGACGACTATAGAACCCGCACCGGCAATGGCCTCCTTCTTCTTTGGATAACCCCGCTGCGGGCACTTGCCACCGATATCGGTAGGGCGATGGAAGAGGTCATCAATGAGTTGGAAATGACTTGGAAGGTCGGCATCCGCAACGGCGACACTTCGCTCAGCGAGCGGGCCAAACAAAAGCGAAACCTGCCCGAAGTGCTGATCATCACTCCTGAAAGCCTGCACCTGATGCTCGCGCAGAAGCACTACCCTGAGGTCTTCCGGCACCTTCAGCTTATTGCGGTGGATGAATGGCACGAACTCATCGGTTCCAAGCGGGGCGTTCAGGTAGAACTTGCGATCAGCAGGTTGACGGGTCTTGCTGGATCCGACCGAAAGTCAATCGTAGTAAATCAAGAATCAGCCAATACCAACCTTCCCAAACCTACACAAACCCTAAAAAACCCGTCAAAACCTTTCCTTTCTGTCTGGGGCATCAGTGCCACGATCGGCAATCTCGAACAGGCAACGGAAGTACTGCTGGCGCCCCTGCTCCATGCCAACGGCGGCGAACAACCGAAAACCGTGCGGTCGGGCATGAACAAGGCGCTGGAAATGCACGCGATCATTCCTGAAGAAATCGAGAAATATCCCTGGGCCGGCCACCTTGGACTGAAGCTGGCACAGCGGCTTCTGCCCATCATCCACAACAGCCGCACCACGCTTATCTTCATCAACACGCGCGGCATGAGCGAGCAATGGTACCATACGCTGCTCAACATCGCGCCGGAGCTTTCCGGAGCCATTGCGCTGCACCATGGCTCCATCGACCGCGAACTGCGCAGCTGGGTCGAGGCCGCCCTGCATGAGGGTAAGCTAAAAGCAGTGGTGTGCACCGCCTCGCTTGATCTGGGTGTCGACTTCCGGCCGGTAGAAACCGTTATTCAGGTGGGCTCTCCAAAAGGCGTAGCCCGCTTTCTGCAGAGAGCCGGGCGTAGCGGCCACCGCCCCGACGCGGTCAGCCGCATCTATTTTCTGCCTACCCATTCGCTGGAGTTGATGGAAGCCGCTGCGCTGCAGGAAGCCGTGGAACAGGAACTGATAGAAAGCCGTCCTCCCTTTATGCTTTGCTATGATGTGCTCGTGCAATATCTCTGCACCCTTGCCGTATCCGACGGCTTCCGGCCCGAAGAAATACTGCCTGAACTGCGCAGCACTCATTGCTACCGCGAGCTTAGCCGGGAAGACTTTGAGGCCGTACTCCGCTTTATCACTGCAGGAGGCATCGCGCTCCGGCAATACGACGAATATCATAAGGTAGTCGTGGACGATGGGCTCTACCGGATCACGAGCCGCCGCATTGCCATGCGGCACCGCATGCACATCGGAACAATCGTGAGCGATGCCATGCTGCAGGTAAAATTCGTTGGTGGCGGCTATGTGGGAATGATCGAAGAGTACTTTATCTCCCGCCTCGAGCCGGGCGACAGTTTCACCCTGGCCGGAAAGCAACTCGAACTGGTCATGATCAAGGACATGACGGTAATGGTACGGAAGTCGAAAGCGAAAAAAGCCATCGTACCGAGCTGGCAGGGTGGGCGGATGCCCCTCTCGGCACAACTTGGTTCGGTTCTTCGTACACAGTTCGAAAAAGCGGCGAAGCCCCTACCCTACGACTCCGGAAATTACCCTGTAGAAATACAGGCATTGAAGCCCCTTTTCGAATTACAGGCCCGGCTGTCACATGTTCCCTCCCGCGACGAGCTCCTGATTGAACAGATCGAAACGAAGGATGGCTTTCACCTCTTCGTGTATCCCTTTGAAGGACGGCTGGTGCATGAAGCGGCGGCGGCCTTGCTCGCTTACCGCATCTCGCGCTTACTTCCGATCACGTTCTCCATTGCCATGAACGATTATGGCTTCGAACTGCTGAGCGACCAGCCGGTTCCGGTAGATGACAGCAATGTGTACGAGCTTTTCTCACCTGAGCACCTCTTTGCCGATATCCAGCAAAGTGTCAACGCCACCGAAATGGCCCGCCGCAAGTTCCGCGACATTGCCGTTATCGGTGGCCTGATCTTCCAGGGATTTCCGGGAGAACACAAGAAGGCACGGCACCTGCAATCATCAGCGGGGCTCCTGTTCAATGTATTCAACGAATACGAACCCGGCAATGTGCTGGTACGGCAGGCTTACCAGGAAGTGTTCGATCAGCAGATGGAGGAAGCCCGCCTGCGCGGGATGCTCGAGCGCATCCAGCGGTCAAAGGTGGTACTGACCTATCCGCAGCAGCTCACCCCGCTCTGCTTCCCGATCAAGGTCGACAGCATGCGTGAAAACCTGACCTCAGAAAAACTGGAAGACCGGGTAAGAAAGATGCAGCAGCAGCTCGAACGGGGAACGTGAAGGGCTAAGGGGGGTAGTGGGACGGGAGTCCTGGCTTTGGAAGATTCTGGGAGTTTGTGGAAGGGTCGGGCAAATGAAGGATGGGGAGTTATCTTTGGCGACCTATGCAGGCACCGGTTCTTCATCAGTTATGTGGCCAGCGGCTCTGGCTTTCCGGGAGTCGGGCTCTGTTCTGGGAGGAGGAAAGCATCCTGCTCCTCTCCGACCTGCATCTTGGCAAGAGCGGTCACTTCCGCAAAGAAGGTATTGCAGTTCCGGGCGCAGTGATGAAAGAAGACATGCAACGTCTGCTCGAAGTGCTGCAGTTCTTCCGCCCCAAAAAACTCGTAGTGGTCGGCGATCTTTTTCACAGCCGTGCCAATATCGAACTGGACCTCTTTCTGCGGTGGCGCACCGACATCGCCCACCAACCCATCTTACTGGTTAAGGGCAATCATGATGTTCTTTCCGATGATTTCTACCAGAGCGCCGGCATCGAAATACAGACCCAGCCCCTCCTCCTGGGCCCCTTTGGTTTCGCACACGACCCGGCGGATGCGCCCGCCGGAAGCTATACTTTCTGCGGACACCTGCACCCCGGCATCCTCCTGAGCGGCCTCGCACGGCAGTCGCTTCGCCTGCCCTGCTTTTACTTCACTTCCGGCTACTGCATTCTGCCGGCATTCGGACGCTTCACCGGCCTGGCTACGCTGCCCCCGGGCAAGGCGCAGTCGGTATTTGCCGTGGCCGAAGAAAAAGTGATGAAGATTATCTGATCCGGCGGGATCCTGGCCGACCGGTCAGGCCTTCCGCTTCCGGAGTTGATTGTAATCGAGGAAATAAATGACCCTCAGGGTGAACTCATTGCCATGCGGCAACCCGAAACTCCGGAACAGGTTTTCCGTATAATTACGGTAACGCTGCCCGCTGAGGCTCGTGGTGCCATCCAGCCAATTCTTCCACCCAACAATCATACGGCTGCCGGGCCGGAAGTCCCAGGTATAGAAGGCATCGAGGTTGAATACATTGTAGTTCTGCTCGCGGCCCGGCAGAAAATTATAAGGCAGATGCCGCCCCTTTTCATCGACCCGGAAGAAGTTCCTGTTCTCGAACTGGCTCCAGTTGTGGCGGGCCCGGAGGGTCAGGTTCATCCGCGGAGTAAAGTTGTAGATACCCGAAAGGATGCCCGTCATCTCTTTGTACTTACGGTAAACGATAACCGCAGGATCCTGCGCTACAAAGGCAGAGCCGATCTGCAGGTCATCCTGCTGGCGATCGAAGCTGATCGTCATAAGAAGGCGGTTGCTGAAGCGGTAGCGTACACTCAGCGACTGGCTGAAGTAATCGCTCCCGGCAAGGGAGGCGCGGGCATACCCGGCTTCGAAGCCGACAAAAAGCTTCTTCCGGCTGTCGGTGCTTCCAGACAGGTTCACGTACCCGAATGCGGGCCGCTCGAGGCGATAGCGCATATCGCGCAGCTCAAAAAAATCGATCTGTGGCGCGGGTGCTCCGCCAACTACCACCGACAGGTCCCAGAAGTTCCGGAACCAGGCAAAGGCGTTGGCGCTAAACTCCAGCGAACTGAAGGTATGAGGCCGGTAAAGATTGGTCTGGTAGACCTGGAAGCCGTAGTTGTAATTCAGGAAGGCACCACGCGGCTCGAACTGGTGATAGGAAATACCGGCAGTATAGGTCAGCTCGTTGGGTGCCTGCAGGAAGCCCAGGTCGCGGGGATCGTACTTATCGGACTCGACATGCACCTGCCCGAAAAAGCGCAGGCGGCCGCCCACCTTGGCAAGGCGCAGGCGTCCCGAATACCCGTCATACGGTTTCAGAAAACGCCGTCCGCCGATCGTAACCGTGTCTGTGTTGGTGAAGTACTGTCCCCGGCTCCAGGGCGTATAACCAAAGACCTGGCTGCTGCGCAGGGTGCCGCTGATGGCGTAGTTGTTGTCCTTGTCGAAGAGCGCCCAGTCGAGTGCCGATGTGTTGGCGTCCCTGGCATTTCCGTCACGGATGGTGTTGGCATTGGTGAAGGTCAGCGAAGAACGTCCCTTCAGCGCCTGATCGAGCACTACCAGGCTGTAATTCGTGAGGGGTTCGGTGGCAATAAGAGAATCCTGTTTGCTGAAGCGGTTCCGCACCCGGGCTTCCATAGGTGCCGTTACTGCATTAAGGATGCCGATGCCCAGCTTGCCGGGTGTGCGCCCCGAAAATTTGACGGCATTGTAAAGCCGCGTCACCGAAGGATTGCTCAGCAGTTCATACACCGAATCGCGGCCATAGGTGCCGGCCACGTTGAAGTAGCCCGATGGGGTGGCGCCGATGCGACGCGAATAGAACAACCCGCCCGCTTTATTAAACAGCTCCGTTCCTTCCGTAAAAAAGGGACGGTTCTCCTGGAACTGGATTTCGTAGGGAGTGAGGTTATTGACGACGTTATCGGAAATGACCTGCCCGAAATCAGGGATCAGCGTGGCGTCCAGCGTAAAGCTTTTGCTGACGCCCCACTTAACATCCATACCGCCATTCTGGGTGAACTGTGTGCGTTCGGCACCGCTGCCGGCAGGATTGATGCGGGCGATGCCCGACAGGTACGGCGAAAAGCTCAGCCGAAGCGGCGAGCGGATATCGCGCAGCCCGCCGAGCCGGCCAAACTGGTTGACAAAGCCGTTGACGGTAGGACTGACGGCATTCCAGTAATCGGTTTCATTGTCGCGGCGGCTGAAGCGCTGCAGCTGCAGGCCCCAGGTTTGTATCTGGGCTTTCGTAAAGCGCAGGGAGATATAGGGTATCCGCATTTCTACGGCCCATCCGCTATCGTGCACGGCGGTGGCGCTTTGCCAGACGGCCTCCCAGCTCCGGTCGCCGCTTTCACCCGAACCGCTGCCGCCGAGGCGGGCATCGGTCTGCACATTGGCCGAAGTAACCCCGAACAGGAAGGCATTCTGCTGGTCGTTGTAGGTGTCGAAGTAAACGGCGAAATAATCCACGTCCTGCCGCTGCTCACCGTCGCGGGGCGTAAGCTGGCGGCGGATCAGGCGGGGATCGTCGGACAGGAAAGCGCCGATATAGATGGCCACGTCGTCAAAAACCACCCGTACGCGGGTGCGGTGACGGGCCGGCTGGCCAACATTGGGAAAGTTCTGGATAAAGTCGGTAGCGATCTCCGCGCCCTGCCAGGCAGCGTCATTCAACTGGCCGTCGATACGCGGCGGTGCCGCGATGCGGGTAGCGGAAAGGTCGCGCTTTTGGGCGGCGGCCTCACAGGTCAGCAGGTAGGTAAGAAGAAGAAACAGGTTTCGCAACATGCCCAGTCAGTCTTCGGTTCAGAACGATAAAGATAAAGCGAAAGACCAACCGTAAGACAGGGAAAGGAAAAATCCGGTCATCCGGGCACCTCCTCCCTGTGGTAACCGTAAAAACCCGGTCACCACACCAAAGATCTCCGCAGCGTATCCAGGAACCGGACGCTGCGTTATCAGTTCATTTTTTTCTTCAGCACGCTTACCTGCTGCTGCAGGTTGGTGACGAGGGAGGCGATCTGGTTGACATCCCAGCGCTGCTGCGTGTTGGCACGGGAGATGATCATCTGGGCCTGCCACACTTCCAGAATATCGTCGGCCGACAGGGAATAAGGCTGGTAGGCCGGATTATCGCTGATCAGCATGAATTTGTTCTTAGAGCGGTTATTGCGGGCCATGCGCTTGTAGACGATGCCTTCCGTCCGGGAAACGACGAGATAGGTCTGGTTGGATTTGATGTCTTCGAGGCTGCCTACCTTCTCGCCTACGATCACCGAACCACTGGGAGTCGGCATCATCGAATCGCCTACGATCTCGAAAGCGCGGTAATCGCCTCCGGCCAGCATGGGGAGCGTGAAGGTATTGAGTTCGTCGATGAATTCCGGATCGGAATAACCAGCCAGGTAACCGGCAGCGGCTTTCATGGGCACGAAGGGAATCTCGCCCCGGCCGGCCGCCATCTTCTGGGCACGGCGGCGCGACAGGTAACTTCCCTTGCTTTCGCTGAGGTCTTTCCGGAGCAGGTCGTCGAGCGATAACTTGAACAGGTCGGCCACCGCTTCGAGCACGTCGATGCGCGGATCGGCACGCTCTTCTTCATAAGCCCCGAGGAGGGAACGCTTGATGTGCAGGCGGGTGGCAAATTCCTCCTGCGTCCAGCCCTTTAGCTTGCGGAGGTATTTCAGGTTCTTGTTGGAAAGGCCCATGCGACTAACTTATTTAGCCGCAAAATACTAATTAATTTAGAACCCGAAAGGCCAATTTTTCCAGGGCAGGCCCGGGTAGCGCCAGGCCGCTGCATCCCGGTGCGCCTTACCTTTGCCGGGCACAAAAAATGCAGCACCGAGAGACGAACGAAATTTTCCCCGAATGGCAGACGACAAAAAGACACCCGTTATACTGGTCACGAACGATGATGGCGTGACCGCCCCCGGAATCCGTAACCTTGTGGAGGCCGTAAAGGATCTTGGAAAGGTAGTGGTGGTGGCGCCCGACAAGCCTCAATCCGGCATGGGTCATGCCATCACGATCGGCCTGCCCCTGCGCCTCCATCGCGTGCATTACTTCGGCGACATCGAAGCCTACCAGTGCACCGGCACGCCGGTCGATTGCGTAAAGCTGGCCGTCGACAAGGTGCTGCATCAAAAACCCGATATCTGCATCAGCGGCATCAACCACGGTGCCAACCATAGCATCAACGTGATCTACTCCGGCACCATGTCGGCTGCGGTGGAAGCTGCGATCGAGAGCATCCCCTCGGCCGGCTTTTCCCTGCTCGATTACAGCCTCGAAGCGGACTTTTCCGCTGCCCGCAAATATGCCCGCATGATCGTGGAGCAGCTGCTGCAAAGTCCGCCCGACAAGCACACCGTACTCAACGTCAACTTCCCGGTGGCGCCGCCCGAAGACATCAAGGGGATCAAGCTGTGCCGCCAGGCCTATGCCAAATACGAAGAAGACTTCCTCGAACGCACCGACCCGCACCAGCGCAAATATTACTGGCTTACGGGCGAGTTCGTTAATTTCGATGAAGGAACGGATACCGATGTGTGGGCCCTGGCAAACAATTACGTGAGCGTGGTTCCGGTTCAATACGACCTCACCCATTACAAACAAAAGCAGCAACTTGAAAACAGCTGGCACATTTTTTCTTAAACGCGACGACCTCCGGCTGGGCATTATCCTCGGACTGCTGGCGCCGCTAATCCTGTTCTTCATCATTTACAAGGCCCGCTTCGGGGCGCTGGACCTGTCCGAATTCCTGTCGCTGTTCCGCTCCCAACGCAGCCTCATTACCTTTTTCGGTGCCTGGTGTCTTGTGGGCAATATTGCCCTCTTCACCCTCTACATCAATACCGACCGCGACCGCACCGCCCGCGGCATCTTTGCGATAACGCTGGTTTATGGCATCGGCGTGCTGCTGGCGAAAGCAGTGATTTGATGAGCCGATTAGCGGATCAGTCGATTAGCTGATGGAGATTTTTCCATGGAGAATGGGCTGAGGGTGGATGCAAACAGAGACGATGGGCAATCAGAAAAAAACTCTTCGAACCGGGAAACACGCCTCACTTTGCAAAACCCCTCCATTCTATCCTTCACCTCGCGCTTAGCTCATCAGCTAATCGGCTAATCAGCTAATCAGGTAATCCGCTAATCAGCTAATTTGCAGCCATGAAGTACTACCTCATCGCCGGCGAGGCATCGGGCGACCTGCATGGGAGCAATCTCATCAAAGAGCTGCGCCGCCGCGATCCGGAGGCAGTGCTGCGCTGCTGGGGCGGCGACCTGATGGAAGCCGCAGGAGGCACCCTGGTCAGGCATTACCGCGACCTGGCCTTCATGGGTTTTGTTGAAGTACTGATGAACCTGCGCACCATTCTCCGCAACCTCGATTTCTGTAAGAAAGATATCCTCTCATTTCGTCCCGACGTGCTGGTGCTGATCGACTACCCGGGCTTCAACCTGCGCGTGGCCGAATGGGCGAAGCAACAGGGCATCCGCGTGGTTTATTACATTTCGCCACAGGTATGGGCCTGGAAGGAAAGCCGCGTAAAGAAAATCCGGGCGGTGGTCGACAAGATGCTGGTCATCCTGCCCTTTGAAAAAGAGTGGTACCAGAACCGCTGGCAATACAACGTGGAATTCGTAGGCCACCCGCTGGTGCAGGTGGTTCAGGAATTCTTAGCCAATCATAAGCCCGAAACTGAATACCTGAAACCCGTGATTGCCCTGCTGCCCGGCAGCCGAAAGCAGGAAGTGGCGGTAAAACTACCCGTGATGCTCTCGGCAGTCGCGCACTTTCCGGACTACCAGTTTGTAGTAGCCAAGGCGCCCTCGCTCGACGACAGCTTTTACGCGCAGCAACTGGCACCCTATCCCCATGTGCTGGCAGTACGTAACGAAACCTATGCCCTGCTGGCCCAGTCGACGGCGGCCTTGGTAACATCGGGCACGGCCACACTCGAAACAGCGCTCTTTGGTGTGCCACAGGTCGTCTGTTATAAAGGCTCCAACATCTCCTACCAGATCGCCAGGCGCCTGGTGAAGATCAAATACATTTCGCTGGTCAACCTGATTATGGACCGGCCCGTGGTCAAGGAACTTATTCAGGGTGATTGCACGCCCGAACAGGTCATCCGTGAATTGCGGGCCGTCCTCCACGATCAGGACCGCAAGGCGCAGATAAAGAACGACTACTACGAGCTGAAGCAACTCCTGCAGCAGGGAGGGAATGCTTCAGCCCAGGCCGCAGAAGCCATTGTGACGATGATGCGGTGAGTTTCCGGAACGGTGGTCGTTTAATGGCTGCGAAACAGCTTGATGGCCAGAATGACCAGGCATAACAAAAAGACCAGGATGGATACCCGGTTGATCCCATGCATGTACCGGACCCATTTCGTATCGGGCCGGTTCGGATCGGGCTTGCGGAGATAGAGGTATTCAGCGATTTGACGGAGTACTCCCATACGAGGAAATTTTTTATGGCCCAGGGCCCTGAGCATCAACATTCCGGCAACAAAAAAGTTGCAAACAGACCGGCATCAGGGCGCCGGCGTCCAGCGCCGCTCTGCGGCCTCACCACGGAGGTTGTTGCTTTCGGGCGAAGGTACATGCGGAACGTTGCGCACCTTACGCCGCTTTAATTTAACCGATTTCCGCGCCTCAGCGGCAGGGTGCTTTATCCGCAGAGCGTTAAAAGGCCAATGGTTCAACCAGGGGATCATAGGATCATGATTAAGGGTGTGTAAAGGGTACCGGATAAGGGCAATTTACAGGCAAACCTTGCTAAAGAAATGGAAAAAGGCTTCTGTAGTGCCGCTTTTAAGATTTCCCATGCAGCAAAGAGCAGCCGTAAACGCCAGCTTCCAATAATGGTGCGGAGGATCAGGGAAGGAACAGGTACTCTTTATCGTCGAGCTTGCGCAACTGGTCGCCCAGCAATTCATCGGGGGTGCGCATGCTGTTGTACCGGAGGCGCAGCGATGCGGCATAACCATCCAGATCGGGAAACAGGGAAGCGCGGTTCAGGTTCATGCGCTGCAATTCGCGCAGCACCGGTTTCTGCAGAACCGCCGGCAGTTCGATCTTGATGACCGCGCGCTCCATGTCCGCACCCAGAAAGCCGAGCTGTTCCATAAACGGAACAGAGGCGATGCCCGTGCTGACGAAGATGGACTGTTGCAGGGAATAACGCCGGTTCATGCGGAAAGGCTCTACCGGAAATACCAGGCGGCAACGATTCTCGTAAAAGATCTTTTCGAACAGTTGTTCATGAATGAGTTGTCCGCTCTTCAGTAGGTCTTCGTTATAGTGCGCGGAAAAGGCTGCGAGGGAGCGGGCTTTCAGGTAATGGATGTTGATGGCCCAGATGGCGATCGTGTTGCTTTCGGTTGCACTGCAGATTTCAAATGCGAAATAGGCCGCAATAAATGGCGACTTGGTGAAGTCGAGCAGCCGCGTGGGGGCGCCATGGTGCTGCATCAGCGCCAGCCATTCGATCAGGTGTTCCGGAATCTGATCGCGGGTGAGGTAGTTGCGTGCGCCCCGCTGAAACTCCGCCACGAATTCCTGCTCGATGTTCGGATGGAGCCCTACAAAGTCTGTACGTTCGATGGCATTCTGCAGCTCCCAGCCGGCGTCTGCCTGCCCCCTGAAGACCCAGTTCCCGGATAGGCTGTCGAGGAACTGCCGGTAGCTCTCCCAGTCGTTGAGCGATATGGTGGTATAGGTATGCGCCATCGAACGCAGGTCTGAAAAAGTTGCGCCAGCGCCCTGTGCGCTCCGCTTTATCAGCAATCTGCTCCGGCAGCCGGCACCCGGATCATGCTCAGTTGAAATACGGCCCCCTTTTTGTGTACCTGATACACATTCGGGGATTTGGGTATCTTCGGGAAACGGATGGCTTGCTTGGGGAACGAAGGCGGGGTATTTCCCTTCCGGGTAAACGCACGATTATGACTGACCTGGCTATCACCATAAGCAATACCAACCGTACGCAGCGCATTGCCGTGAGCGGTGTTTTCTTTCTGCAAGGCCTTTGTTTTGCCAGCTGGGCTTCCCGCATTTCTACCATCCAGGAACAACTGCAGTGGTCGCACGGCCTCCTCGGGCTCGTGTTGCTGGCCCTGCCGGCAGGGTCGCTGATCGGCCTCGTGCTGGCCGGATGGCTCGTTACGCGGTGGGGAAGCCGTCGTGTGGCCTGCGGGGCACTTATTGCCTACAGCGGGGTCTTGATCCTGATCGGATGGGCTGCCACGGCTCCCCTGCTGGCACTGAGCCTGCTGCTGTTCGGTATTGCCGGCAATTGCACCAACATTGCCATGAACACGCAGGCCGTAGCTGTGGAAAACCGCTATGGCCGGAAGATCATGGCTTCCTTTCACGGCCTTTGGAGCCTGGCGGGCTTTGCCGCGGCCGGTGCGGGGGCCTGGATGATCGGTCGCCACATAGCGCCGCTCTCCCATTTTACCGGCGTCAGCGCCCTGATCGTTGCCGGTCTGCTGCTATTCCAGGCAGGCCTGGTGCCCGATGCCCCGGACAGCACCGAAACCACCCCGCCTTTCCGTCGCCCCAACAAGGCCCTGCTTTATCTAGGACTCATCGCCTTTTGCTGTATGCTCTGTGAAGGCACCCTCTTCGACTGGAGCAATATCTACTTCCAGAAAGCCGTTGGGGCGCCGCCCGCCTGGGTAGGTGCCGGCTACACGGCGTTCATGCTGACGATGGCTACCGGGCGCTTCCTGGCCGACCGCATCAGCCACCGCCTGGGCGTTCGGCGCACCCTTGCCTGGAGCGGTGGGCTGATGACAACGGGGCTGGCCCTGGCAGTTGCTCTTCCGAACATTCCCTTCGCCCTGGCCGGCTTCCTGCTAACCGGCTTTGGCGTGTCGGCCGTGGTGCCGCTGGTCTTCAGCGAGCCCGGCCGCACCACACGCGAAACGCCCGGCATGGCCCTTGCTGCCGTATCGGGTATTGGCTTCCTGGGCTTTCTTGCCGGGCCGCCGCTGGTTGGCTTTATCGCCGCGCTGGCAGGTCTCCGGTGCTCTTTTGCCCTCGTGGCCCTCGTCGGGCTGTGCATCCCTTTTCTGGCCGTTGCCAACCGAACAATAACACCCAAACCGTCCTGACATGAGCAAACAACACAATCCTACCGAATACCCGCATCCCTTCTGGGGCCCCTACCTCAGCGAACGCCAATGGGGCACCGTCAGGGAAGATTATAGTCCAGACGGCAATGCCTGGCAGTACTTTCCTTTCGAACACGCCCGGTTCCGTACGTACCTGTGGGGCGAAGACGGGCTGGCTGGCATCTCCGACCGTTTTCAGTTGCTTTGTTTCGGGCTGGCTCTCTGGAACGGGAAGGATCCCATCCTGAAAGAGCGCCTCTACGGGCTGCATAACTACGAGGGTAACCACGGCGAAGACGTGAAGGAGTTGTATTACTACCTCGACAACATGCCGGATCATTCGTACATGGAATTCCTGTACCAGTATCCGCAGGAAGAATTTCCCTACGAACAACTCAAAACCGAAAACGCCTCCCGCAGCCGGCTGGAGCCGGAGTACGAGTTGCTCGACACGGGCATTTTCGACAACGACCGCTACTTCGATGTGAAGATCACCTATGCCCGCGGACAGGGTGATGAGCTCTTTATCCGCATCGATGTCACCAACCGCTTCCACCGGAGTGCCGACCTCCACGTGCTGCCGACGCTTTGGTTCTCGCAAATGGCTAACGGCAAGGAACATGCGCCGCAAATCAGCCGGCACGGAAAGTCGGGCGCCCGTGCCTGGCACGACCGGCTCGGCGCCTGGTATTTCTACTGTTCGGACACCGCCGACCTGCTGTTCACCAACAACCGCACGAACCTGGCACTGCTGCAGGACACGGCAAGTGAAGACCTTTTTGCCAAGGATGCGATCAATGAAGCGGTGGTCAACGGCAAACGGGTGGAGCAACTGAAGGAAAAGCAGGAAGGCAGCAAGATGGCCGCCTGGCACCGGCTGCGCGTTCCGGGCAAGGGCACTGAAACGATCTGGTGCCGGATCAGTCCGCACGAGCTCGACGACCCCTTCCGCGAAGGATTCGAAGAGGTGTTTGAACGGCGACGCAAGGCTGCCGATTCCTTTTACGAAAGCCTGCTTCCGGCCACCCGCGATCCGGAGCTGCGCACGATCTATCGACAGGCCATGGCTGGTCTGCTGTGGAGCAAGCAGTTCTACTATTACGATATCGAAAAATGGCTGCAGCGGGGCGATGGCATTTTGCCCGCAACACCGCAGCGTCTTGAGGGACGAAACCACAACTGGCAGCACCTCAAGAACCAGGATATCATCTGCATGCCCGACAAGTGGGAGTATCCCTGGTATGCCGCCTGGGATCTCGCCTTTCAGTGTATTGCCTTTGCCGCCGTCGACGCAGCCTTTGCCAAGCAGCAACTGCTGCTGATCATGCGCGAATGGTACATGAAGCCCGACGGGCAACTGCCGGCCTACGAATGGAACTTCAGCGACGTGAACCCGCCCGTACATGCCTGGGCGGCCATGGAAGTGTATGGCATTGAAAAACGAAAGACCGGAAAGGGCGATATCGTTTTTCTCAAAAAGATTTTCCAGAAGTTGCTGATCAACTTTACCTGGTGGATCAACCGGAAAGACCGCAACGGCAACAACATCTTCGAAGGCGGCTTTCTCGGACTCGACAATATCGGCGTGTTCAACCGCAGCTTATATGGCGAGCATATGCGCCTGGAGCAAGCCGATGGCACCAGCTGGATGGGCACCTATGCCCTCAACATGATGGACATGGCGCTGGAGATCGCCCTGCATGATGAATCGTTTGAAGACACGGCCACGAAGTTTTTCGAGCACTTCGTACTCATCGCCGAAGCCCTCAACGAGCATCATCTCTGGAACAAGGAAGACCGCTTTTTCTATGATGTGCTTTGCGTACAGGGACAGGAACCCCTACCGCTCCGCATCCGATCCATCGTGGGTCTTACGCCCCTTTTCGCCGTATCCACGATCGGACGGAGCACCCTGCAGCAATTGCCCGACTTCCGGCGCCGCACCGAATGGTTCGAGCGCTACCGGAAGAAGTTCAATAAATTCTGGCCCAACGAAGAGCGCGGCGACCAGGAAGAACTGTTGCTGTCGCTGGTGCGCCGCGAACGTCTTGTATACCTGTTGCAGCGCCTGCTCGACGAATCCGAATTTCTGTCGCCCGGCGGCATCCGGGCCCTCTCGAAATACCACCGCGAGCATCCGTATTCGGTGTGGGTGGATGGCATCGAGTATACCATCGCCTATGACCCCGGCGACTCCACCAGCGAGATCTTCGGCGGCAATTCGAACTGGAGGGGGCCGGTTTGGATTCCGATCAATTACCTCATCATCCGCTCGCTGCGCACCTATGGCCGCTTTTATGGCGACAGCCTGCAGGTGGAGTACCCGGCCGGCTCGGGCTGCCTGATGAATCTTTGCGCCGTTGCCGACGAGCTCACCCGCAGGGTCGTGAGCTTGTTTACCCGCGATGATACGGGCAAGCGGCCGGCCTACGGACCCTACAACGGGTTCTATCAAAAACCCGGAAATGAGGATCTGGTTCTTTTTTTCGAGTACTTCCACGGCGACTCGGGCCAGGGCCTGGGTGCCAGTCATCAAACGGGGTGGACGGCGCTGATTGCCGGATTGATACAGGAACAAGTCACGGACGCGGCTGCCGGTGCGGTCAGCGCATCGGGAGCCAGCCTGGAAGTTGCGGAAAATTCTTCAGCGGCATGAAACAGCGCGGCCGCCCGGCAGAAAGCACCGGGCGGCCGTAGCTGTTTACAGCAGGATCTTTAAAAGAGGTTGCGGCTGAGCACCACCCGAAGGCCTGCACTCGTCAGCGGCAACCGGCCGAAGCCGGCCGGCTTCAGCGGCAGCTGCACATAGGGCTCCAGGCGCAGATCGAGCTGCCGGAGCAGGTGCATCCGGTAGCCACCCGAAAGTTGCAGTACCGACACCCAGTCGCGCGTGGCACGCTGGTACACGGTATCGAACTTTTCGGTGTCGCCGGAAAAAGTATTGACATAATTGTATGAATACCCTTCTCTCTGCATCAGGTAACTCGAAACGCCGGCGCCGGCAAACCAGTTGCCCTTTCGCCTGCCGCGAAAATGGTAATACAGGCTCAATGGAATCTCGATCATCCGGCAGTCGCCGCTGACCGATTCAAGTATGCTCCCGCGGGGCACGTATACATCGATTTTCAGATCACTACCCCGGGCATAATAGTGTTTACGGCTATAGAGCACGCCCCCCTCCACCGCAAGCCGCGGGCCGATGCGATAACCCAGTACGATTCCCCCGTCGACACCGGGATGGCGCACAGGCTGCATTCTGATCGTGGTGCCCCCTGCTCCGGCCAGTAAGCCTCCGTAGAAACGCCCCGACTTCCGGGAAGGCGTTTTGGCTGCGGCGGCCGGTGTCCCGGGCTTGGGCACCAAAGACGTTTCGGCCGCTTTCGCGGAAGTATCGGTGGCTGCCGGCTTCTGGGTTTCGGTTGCTGCCGCCGGTTGCGCCGGGTCGGGCGAAGCGCTGCCGTCCTTTCCGGCTACGGGGGATGCGGTTGTCCGGGGATCATTACCGGAGCCGGTGGTAGTGCTGGTTTCGACCTTATCTGGAGAGCCGGTCGCCGGGCGCTTTTCTTTTGTAGTGCTGCGGCTTCCGGCACCCCGAAGCGCAGTGTTTTCTGAAGCACCGGGGGTCGCGCGGACACCCGAACGCGCCGTAATGGCAGCTCCTGCTGTTCCGGCGGTGGAAGAACCCGTCAATCCCTGTCGGGTAGCCATCGGCTCCTGGCGCCGGTCCTTTTTCAAACGATCCTTAACTGCGGGCAACCGGGTAACCGATGCTGGCGGCGCGCCGGCAACAGTGGTTGAAACGGAGGTTACCGAGGTTGCTGTTCCGGCAACAGAACCCGTTCGATCAGCGGTCGCCTTCGATACACCGGAGGCCTGGTCGGGCAGGCTGCCACTACCGGGTCTCGTTCCTGCTCCGGCCGGCGCAGCAGGATCCATATCTGCCGGGCCAGTGAGGGAACCGGCCTGCAGCGACTGTTTTCCGGCGGGCTGACCGGATGGCGGGGCGGATGCGGCAGCGGCCCCGGAATCACCTGGCTTTGTCGCGGAAACAGACGCCGTATGCTCCTCTTTGCTGCTTTCGGCGGCAGCGCGGGGATGCCCGCCAGACTGTTGAACGTCGGCTGTTGCCTGCCTGCCGGCGGGCGCTTCTTCGCCCTGCTGCCGGACAATCATACATAGGAAAGGAACCAGCAGCAACAACAGCAGCCAGCGGTAACGCCCCCGATTCCGGACGGAAGCAGGAGGGGGTGGAGGTTCTTCGACCTGCCCGAGCTTTTCGGCCACCTTACTCCAGTCGGCGCTTCCCGTATTCAGCGGGAAGCCTTCCGCCGCCTGTCGCCAGATATGGTCCCTGTCGTCAAGATCAGCGCGCATAGGTCATTTCGTTGTCGAGGTTTTTTAAATTCTTTTGAAGACTCATTCGTGCCTTGGCCAGGTTCGATTTTGAGGTACCGACGGCAATACCCAGCCGGTCTGCGATCTCCTGGTGCGAAAACCCATCGATTACATACATATTGAACACGGCCCGGTAGGCGGGCGGAAGCCTGCGTACCTCACGGATGAGCTCTTTGTAAAGCAGGGCCTGGTCGGATGTAGTTCCCCCACCGTGCTCTCTCCATACATCCTCGGGGAGCTCGGCGATTTCCGGAGCAAACTGGTTCCGGCGTAGAAAATCAATCGCCGTATTTACCATGATGGTTTTTACCCAGCCCATGAACAGCGCCTCGATATTGGCACCGGCGGGACATTCGAAGCGTTCGAGGTTGCGGAAAAGCTTTACAAAGCCATCGTTAACCACGTCCGTGGCCTGGTCGTACTGGTAGACATAACGAAACACCACCTTCAGGCAATAGCCGTAAAAGTGCTCATACAGGGCCTTTTGCTCGCGGCTGTCCTGTCTGATGCAGTTCGTTATCGTAGCATGAAGATTCAAATGTGGCGTGGCGAATCCGTTATCAAAATACGGGGTTTTTGCCATGGGGTTGCCTGCGGGTGCGGTTCCGCTCCGATTTACCCGATCGGTACCAGCGTTCTCGTCGGCCCCTACAGGGTGGCCAGGTCGATGACAAAGCGGTATTTCACATCGCCCTTCATCATCCGTTCATAGGCTTCGTTGATGGCCTGCATCGGAATGAGCTCCACATCGGATACGATATTGTGCTCGGCACAGTAATCCAGCATTTCCTGTGTTTCGGCGATACCGCCAATCAGCGAGCCCGCAATGCTGCGCCGCTGCATGATCAGATTGAAGGCGGCAACGCGTGCCGGCTCAGGAGGCGCTCCGACACAGATCAGCACGCCATCCGTATCGAGGAGGTTGAGATAGACATTGTAATCGTGCGGGGCCGACACGGTGTCGATGATAAAGTCGAAATGTCCCTGCAGGCCTTTGATTGTTTCCGGATCACTGGTCAGCGCAAACCGCTTTGCTCCGAGGCGCCTGGCATCGGCTTCTTTGGAAGGAGAATGACTCAGCATAGTAACATCCGCACCGAAGGAAGCCGCGAACTTAACCGCCATATGTCCGAGGCCGCCCAGTCCGAGCACGCCCACTTTATGCCCCTTGCCGATCTTCCAGTGCCGCAGCGGCGACCAGGTGGTGATACCTGCACAGAGCAGGGGCGCCACCGCTTTCAGATCCAGTTTGTCGGAGATGCGCAGCACGAAGTCTTCCTGCGTAACGATCTGCCGGCTGTAGCCGCCGTAGGTCACTGTTTGCCCATCGCGCTCCAGCGAGTTGTAGGTGCCCACCGAACCGTTCTCACAATACTGCTCCAGTCCCTTCTGGCATTTTGGACAGGTTCGGCAGCTGTCGACCAGGCAACCCACACCCGCCAGGTCGCCCACGCGGAAGCGGGTCACTCCGGAACCCACTTCCGTTACGCGTCCAACGATCTCATGACCGGGCACCATCGGATAAATAGCGTTACCCCACTCGTTGCGCACCTGGTGGATATCGGAATGACACACCCCGCAATACAGGATCTCGATCTGTACGTCGTTTGGGCCCGGCGTGCGGCGCTCCAGCGTAAAAGCGCGGAGAGGTGTGGAAGCATCGTAGGCGGCAAAAGCACTGACAGTCGCAGACATATTTTTCTGGTTTTAGGTAAAAGTAAAGGATGCCGCCGGTATGCACATGGACGGGCTCAAATGCAGGCGGTTTGTTAAAAACAGTTGAGCGGGCGGAACACCGCTGGAGTGTATGTTCTGGTAGCTGCGTCCTTACTTATATTGAGCACGAAAACCATCACTTATGCCAACCCGACTCCTGCTTTCCCTGCTGACCCTGCTTTTTCTTTCCACGGCCCTTCTGGCGCAGGAAGGAACGAATGCTGCCGCCGACGACCGGAAAATCGTGGCCCTGATGTCTACAAAGAAGTCTTTTTTCCCCGACTATACCGTGGACTCGCTGGTAAAACACATGAACATCTTCAATGAAAACCCCGACCTCCGGTATGTGCGTTGCACGGAGGATGACACGCGTACGGGCTTCTATGCCGACTACGTGATCGATATTCACTTTGAAATCCGTCCGCCCCATCTCGACCGGCCGCGTCCTGCACTTTCGACAAAAAGGCGCTTGCCCGCAGAAGAAGCGGTAGTGGTCAATCAGCGGGATGCCGATGGGATCATCCGCGAAAAGGTGCAGATGCGCCAGGTGGTGCGCGACCGCTCGGAACCCGCGCAGCTGGTGCCCGGGAAAGGAGAAGTACAGGTAAAAATCCTGGAGAAAAGCCGGAATGAAAAAGTAGTCAAGCGTTACCTGCAGGCGCAATCCGATGATGAAAAGGAACTGAAGTTTGAGTTGATCGTATCGCTGATGAACTTCCTGATGCGCCGCTACAATCCAAAATAGCCAGGAAGTTTCCCCGTATCGAAAGGGCTGCTCCGGCCGTAACAAGGTCCGGTTTTTTCAGGCATCCTGCGCTGCCGCTGGCAGCCCGGACACTATGGAACCTGCACTCAAGCAAACATTCGTTCAACGTTTTGCCCAGGCGGGCCTGCTGGCCAAGGGCGTCCTTTACTGCCTGATGGGGCTGATTGCCTTTATGGCGGCATTTCAAATCGGGGGGCGTTCCACGCGGCAAACGGATGTTGCGGGCGTGCTGGACCTTGTGCGGCAAACGGGCGGGCAGATCATGCTGGCCCTGCTGACCCTGGGTCTTTTCTGCTATTGCGGATGGCGCCTCCTGCAAGCCTTTGCCGACACTGATCAGGAAGGACGGGAAGCCAAAGGCCTCGCAAAACGCGGGCTCTACCTGCTCAGCGCCCTTGCCTATGCATCGGTAGCGATCGCTGCGGCCCGGCTGCTGCTCAACCAGCCGGGCCAGAGCGGAGGCGACAGCAAGCAGACCATCGCCCGCACCCTGCTCGAGCAGCCTTTCGGGCAGTTGCTGGCCGGAATCGTGGCGCTGATCTTCATCGGCACCGGCGTTTACCAGCTCTACTATGGCTTCCGGGAAAAGTTCCGGAAGCATGCAGGCACAGCCGGCAGATGGTTCATCGCCGCCGGAAAAATCGGGTATTGCGCCCGCGGTATTGTGTGGCTGATTCTGGGGTGGCTCTTTGCAAAAGCTGCCTGGAAGGCCAGGGCTTCGGCGGCGGGAGATACCTCCAAAGCCATGGGCTGGCTGTCGGACGGGACCTGGGGAACCTGGCTGCTCGCCGCGGTAGGCCTCGGACTTGCCTGTTATGGCCTGTTCAATTTCGTGCGGGCCCGCCATGAACGATCGCGCCACTACTGAACTACGCCGAAATGCCCTAATTTGGCCGCATGCGAAAACTTATGCTTCTTGCCTGCGGTTTTGTGGCCCTGCAGGCTTCCGCCCAGCGTGTGCGGCTTTCTTCTTCCGTTCAGGCAGCCATGAACCGCATCGACACCAATACCATCCGCAACCATGTGGCCTACCTCGCCGACGACCGGCTGCGGGGGCGATTGCCCGGCACCGAAGGCTACCAGATGGCGGTAGACTATGTGGTGGAACAATACCGGAAAATGGGTATAGCCCCCGGTGGCGACCCCGGAAGCTATACACAGAAGCTGATCCTCCGGAAATCCGTACTGAACAACGCATCGGCAGTGGCCTTCCTTACCGACCGCCAGGGAAATACCGACACGCTTTCCTTTGCCCGCGACTACACGCCGGAGCCGCATCCCCGAAACACTCAAGCCTCCGCATCCGGCGCCCTCGTGTTTGCCGGCTATGGCGTCGATATCCCCGGTGTGTATTCCGACTATACCGGGCTGGATGTGCAGGGCAAGATCGTGGTGCTGGTCAGCGGCGCGCCCGACGGACTGAAGTCGACCCTGGCCGCGCATTTCTCCAACTCCGGCAATAAAATGAATATCGCCCACGCCAAGGGTGCGGCCGGCGTATTGCTGATCAACCTGGCCGGACGTCCGGGCACCAATACCAACCCCCAGCTGCAGTCGAACGTGGCGCTGAATCCCGAAAAGACCGCCGCCTTTGGCCGGCGCTTCACCGGCAACCTGCAGATAGCCCTCAACGGCAACCGCGCCACGCTGCAGCGCCTCTTCCTGAACTCCGGCAAAAACCTCGACCAGGTACTAACGGCCATCCGCAACCGACAGCAGAGTTCCTTTGAATTACCTTACCGTCTTTCGGCCAGCTACCAGACGAATCACAACGACTTTGAAAGCTACAATGTGATCGGCCTGATCCCGGGTTCCGACAAGCGTCTGCGCCAGGAATACGTCGTGCATTCGGCCCACCTCGACCACCTGGGTGTGGGAAGGCCCGTAAACGGAGACTCCATCTACAACGGCGCGCACGACAATGCGTCGGGTGTGGCTTCCTTGCTGGAGATTGCCCGGTTATACAAAACTTCGGGCGTCCGTCCGCGCCGCTCCATCCTCATCGTGATGGTCACCGGCGAGGAGATGGGACTGATCGGATCTTCCTATTTCGCCGCCAACCCGACCGTGGCGCGCAATGCCATCGTCGCTGATGTAAACACCGACATGCCCACGGTGATCGCCCCGCTGTTGTCGGTGGTTCCGCTCGGCGCCGAACACTCCTCGCTGATGGACAATGTGCGCTTTGCGGCCGGCCAGCTCGGACTTTCCATAGAGGCCGACCCGGAGCCCAACGAGAACCGCTTTGTGCGCAGCGATCAATACAGCTTTGTCATGAACGGGATTCCGGCGCTGCACATCAAGTATGGCAACAAGACGAATGACCCCAATTTCAACCTGGTAGATTTCGTGAAGCAATGGCGCGCCAAATATTACCATCAGCCCCAGGACGGCATGAACGGCATCTTCAACTGGCCGGCCGCCAAAACCTATGTGCAGTTGAACTTCCTGATCAGCCTGTCGATTGCTTCGAATGACGGTCGTCCTACCTGGAACGAAGGAGACCTGTTTGGCACCCCCATGCAATAAGAGCAATCATGCCGATAACGGAGCGCTTGGGTCACCCGGGCGTATACAAAGAGCCGTCTCTTCCGGGAGACGGCTCTTTGTTATGCTGACTGATCGCTGATCAGCGTCAACGGATGTGCTCCGGGGCAGTTTTGTGCCGGCTAGCTCAGAAACACATACAACACTGATAAGATAAATGCGATGATCAGGCTCAAGGTGACTAATGCGGGGCCCGGCAAAAGGTCTTTCCGCTGCCGGGAAGATGTTCCCCGAAGTGTGGAGGTGTTTTGCATCATAGGTTGTTTGACCCTGTAGTGCTAATTTGATGCCCTTTTTCCGGCCCGCAGGCCGATACGGATTGTTAAAGCCTCCTTTTCTTATCGGCTGATGAGTATCCGCCGCCGCAAAATGCCATTATCGCTCCCTACCTGCAGGAAGTAGACCCCGGCAGGTGCGGCCGAAAGATCGACCCATTGGTCATAGGCTCCTTCGCGTACCGCTACGCCGCTTTTCCACACTTCCAGGCCGGCGCTGTTGCAGACGCTCAGGAAAAGCTGTTGCGGTCGCCGCAATTGCAGGCTGAGCCGGAAGCGGCCGGCTGACGGATTAGGAGATAGCTGCAGGCCCGGATCCGCCTCGATGCGGCTGACAGAGGTCGTCATGCAGCTGCCGCTAACAAGGGCGGTAAAGGGTACGGAAACCCCGTTGTTATTCTCTTCGCTTTCCGCCACCTGGTTGCTGCCATCGGCCACCACCATGAGGCGGTAATCGCCTGGGATGGTGCTGCAATTGAGGCGAAGGGTATGCGCCATAGGAGCGGAGGTGCTGCCTGAAGCCTGGCCGGCAGCAACCGTATTGGCCAGCAGCACATCCCCGTTAGCATTAGGCGTAAGCACGGAGTCGGGCGAAAGGTAAAAGAATACCTGGTGGGCACCTGCCGCAACGGCGCCCTGGTTGGCGATCGAATACGACACCGTCACATCCGAGTTGACTTCGAAGCGGGTGGAGGAAAGGGACAAGCCCGTGAGCAGCAGGTCGGGCAAACATCCGGAGGCCGGGCTCATGGGCACCTGCAACGCCGAAGAAAAGGCCATTTGCCCGGCGCTGCAATTCATGCGGCGGCGGTAAAACGTAGTTGCCTGCTGACTGATCGTGCAGGTAGGGCCGGTGGCGCCGGAAATGGAACTCCAGGTGATGCCATCGGGCGATGACTGCCATTGCACGGACAAGCCTTCGGTAGACACCGGAGTGCCGCCATTGACCAGCAGGGTAAACGTTGCCTGCGGACATACCGAAGAGGGGCCTGCTACCGTACCCGCCTGCAAAGGCTGAAGGGAACAGGCTACCGGAATCACTACCTGGATCGTGTAGTCTTCTGCCTGTCCGAAACTGGCATTATTACAAGGCGCAGGAAACGAAGAAAAACGCTTCGACACACGCATCCGTACGGCACCTGCAGTGACGCCGGACGGAAGGGTAATGTTGACCGATACCGTGCGTCCATCGTTACCGTTGGAGTTGGTGATGGAGCCGACATTGATCGACTCGCCGGCATCGGAAAAGCTGTTGTTCCGGTTCCAGTCGAAGAAAACGCGGATATGATCCGTATAATTACCGTCGGTGTTTCCGGATACGGTAAGCGTGTAGGTCGTGCCGGGCTGCACGTTGGTGCTGATGGCCGTGAAGTTCTCATGGCCTGCAGAACCGTTGATCTGTGCGTTGGAAGTATTGTTGATGGAGCCGAATACCACCCGGCTGATGGGCGCTACGCCCAGGGGGAAGCGTTCGGCGCAATAAGGTGCCGGGAATTGTGCCCGGGCCTGGTGCAGGCAGAGGATGCCGATAGAAACAAACAGCAGTTTCTTCATACGTCTTCGTTTTGGTGCGGTGTTTCCCCGGCTTGCCTGTCGAATTTAGCCAAAATCGGGCTAACGGGGGAAACTGCAGGGTACCGAAGGCGCCGGGAAGGGCCCTGCTGGTTCATCCTCTGCAGCGGGAGAAAACCGCAGGAGCCGCGGAGAACGCATCCCTGCCTTTCGGCGTCGCGTAGCAGCATAGTTTTCAGTCAGTAAAACAGATTTCCGTCTGCTGTGCGTACTGCAGGCAGACCTATCCCGCCCGGGGCGGAACGCCTCGACAAAAAGTCAGGGTGCCGTTCTATGACCATTTCGCATGACAGGCTCCCGCCTGCGGTGTAAACACAGCCCCTATGCCGCACTGCCCCGCTGAACCTGCCCCGCCACGGGCCTGTTGTGTAGACACAATTTCCATCCCGCACTCGCCCGCTGAACCTGCCCCGTCACGTGCCTGTTGTTTCGACACAATTTCCATCCCGCACTGCCTCGCTGAACCTCCCCCGCCACGGGCCTGTTGTGTGGACACACATGCTCTATCCTGCACTGGCCCGTAGGGCCAGTATGTATTTGCCCGGGACGAAGTCCCGGGTAGGAAACGTGTGGTTGATTGGCTGTGGCCCATAGGGCCACCATGTGGCTGAACCGGAGAAAAAATCAGGCATCACATGCAAGGTCTGCATCGGTTCTTCCCAGGCATCCTTCCTGCTGCGATAGGCTGCTGCATCGCCCCTCGCACCTGGTGGCCCGCCGGACCACGGTGCTACCCACCACATCGCCTACCCGGGACTTCTACCCGAGCAAACAAAAAACGAAGCTCTTCGCCCTGACACCACCCTGCCAGCTCTACTGCTAAAGATGGCCCACACGATGGGTCAACGGCCGGGGCAGAGCAGCCACGCTGGTTTTCTTTGAGCGTACGCGAGGCTCCATGTTTAGGTTAAACCGGGCTCCTGCCTAGCCTAACCTTTCAGAACCGGTCTAGGGCTTAACCGTCAGTAGGTAACGCACCATCTCGCGGGCGTCTTCGCGGCTCAGGTTCGGGTGCGGCGTCATCGGCATCTTCCCCCAGTTTCCGCTGCCGCCGGCAATGATCTTCTGTGCCAGCGAATCCTCCACACCCGGTTTTCCGGCATAACGCTCTGCAATCGCGGCATAGGATGGGCCAACGGCGGGTGCCTTCACCTGGTGACAGGAAAGGCAATCGCTCTGCGCGATGAGTTGTTCGCCTCGGGAAGCGGCAGGCTTGTCGTTATCGTTGCCGGCGCAGGAAACCATGAAAAGCACCAGGCCGGTGAAAATCAGAAGCGTTTTCATACCGGAAAGGTAAGTGCTCAGCGCCACTGGGGCACCAGCACCCTGCGGGCCGGCAGGTAGCGAAAACGGAGTTCCTCCGTGCCGCGCTGCACCAGCAGCGTTCCCGGCTGATCGGGAAGTTTCCGGAAGCTTCCCCCCTTGATCTGGTCGCCGGCGCGCACACCGGCCGCTTCCGCCGCCGAGCCCGGACGTACCGAAAGAATACGCACGTCGCGTGCGAGCCGTCCACCTTCGGGTTCGAAACCATAGTCGAAAACGCTCGCCGTCCGGAGGCGTACGCGGTCGGTGGCGGCCTTCCACTGCTCCTCGCCAATAAACCGGCCTTCGTGGATCAACTCCTGCAGCTGCGCGCTGTAATCGGCGCCCGACACCTCTTTCAAAACCTTCAGGAAGAGGGCCTCCGAGAAAGGCCGGCGCTCCCTGCGTCCAAACGCAAAGAGCCGGAGCATCACCTCTTTCAAACCTTGCCGGCCCCCACTGCGGCGCAGCAGGTCGGCGTCCAGCCAGGAAGCGAAGATCAGCCCGCGCTGGTAAGGCAAATGCCGGAGTGCAGAGGCTGGATGGTAGTTTTCTTCGAGAACGGTGTTCGGATATTGATGGCTGCTGTCGGAATGATAGAGCGTAAAGATGGCATTGATCCGCTCCAGGTATTCGGCCTCCGAAAACAGGCCTTGTTCCAGCATGGCCCTATGAGCAAAGTAGTCGGTAAATCCTTCATGAAACCACTTGAAGGCATTTTCGGGCCGCCCTTGAGGCAGCACTTCGCCGAACCAGCGATGCATGAACTCGTGGTTATAAAGGAAGAACAGGTCAGAGATGCCAAACACGGGCGAATTGGTAGCCGCGGTAACGAAGGTGCGTGTCAGGGCGCGGCCTTCCACGCTGCGATCCTGCGGCGTGTGTACTTTCACGGGTAGCAGCAGCACCAGGAAGGGCCCGGCCTTCTTCTCCTGCCAGTAGGCGCGTTGGGCCCTTACGGTTCTCTCCACCACATTCACCAATGAAGTGTCGGCAAACGACCAATGGCCTCTGATAGCCACCCACAGGGGTTGCCCCTGGAGTGACTGGCGGTGGATGCGGAAGTCGCCGGAAAAGTAGACGGCTTCCTGAAACTCGTGCAGGGTGGCGGAGAACCGCTGCCTTCCCTCGTGCGGTCCGAAGGTGCTGCCCTGCTTCCAGGTCGCTGGCATTTTTTCCCAAAGCAGGTCAATGATATAGCTGCGTCCGCTGCTGTCGTCGGGCACGACCCACAGGTCCAAACCCAATCCGTAGAAATACGAATCGGTGATCATGGGTACCTGTATTTCTTCGGGTGCGGGCAGGCTGTCGCGCAGCCCGCTGAAAACCACATAGCTTAGGGTGAGGAGGGCGGAAGGCGCATGCCAGAGGCGCAGGCCCCCTCCCTCCCGCTTCTGTTGCCGCAGGCCCTTGCTGCCGATCAACCGGAAGCGGCTGCTGTCGTGCCCGCCTGCAGGTAGCGACAGCACCGTAGTGCCCTGTGCGGAGCCGGAGAGCTGGAGCTCCACCTTCAGGGCCTGCCGCCCTTCGAACCGGATGGGTTGAATGGAATAAAGGATCCGGGGCAGTGCCTGCGCCGGACGGTACCCCAGGAAAAGAAGGAACAGTAGGAGTCGATACATAATACAGCGTTTCAGAACGATCAGGCACCAAGTTGCGGCTTCCAACCGGCACAGCAGCGGCCTACCTGCATCAGTTGCAGCATTCCGGTCATCAACCGGCAGCTGCCGGCTGGCGCCTCAGGCTTACCATTCCCACCAGTTCACCTGCTGAAAGGGAACACCGATCGTACAAGGCTGCCCGATAAAGGGGATGAGTAGGGGTATCCCGGCCTTCGTTGCGGCGGCCTGAACGCGCCGCACCGGCTCACTCCAGTGGTGTTCGGATTCGGCAAACTTGCCCCAGTGCACGGGCAGCAGCGCCGCCGCCTTCAGGTCGAGTGCGGCTTGCACGGTTTGTTCGGGAAAGAGGTGATGCCGGGGCCATTTTGGGTTGTACTGTCCACATTCCATCAGGGCCAGGTCGAAGGGGCCATAGCGGGCGCCGGTTTCCTGAAAGTGCAGGCTGTAGCCCGTGTCGCCGCTGAAATACACTTTCTTTCCACTGCCCTCGACCACAAAGGCCGCCCAGAGGGTTTTGTTTTGTGCAAACGCCCGCCCCGAGCGGTGATGCGCCGGTGTAGCGGTGATGCGCAAGCCGTGCAGGTCGAGGTGCTCGTGCCAGTTGAGTTCGGTGACCAGCGCGTCGGCGATACCCCAGCGCCGCAGGTGGGCGCCGATGCCCAGCGGAACGACAAAGCGCCGTACCTTCTTACGCAAACGGCGCAGGGTTTCATAATCGAGGTGATCGTAATGGTCGTGTGAGATGATCACCGCATCGATTGGCGGCAGATCCCGAAGCCGGTATTCGTGGGCAAAAGGGAAACTTTTCATCAGGCCGCGAACGGGACCTGCATGATCGTTGAAGATCGGGTCGAAAAGAAGGTTAGCGCCGTTGATCTGCAGCAGGACGGTGGAATGGCCGAACCAGGTAACGGAGGGCGGAGAAGCTTCGGAGCGGCGCAGATCGGTCAGCGCCACCGGCAGGCGGTAGGGCGGACGCACATCGGCAGGGCGTTGCAGCATCAGCTTCACGATATCCTGCCAGCGCACTTTGGGTGCCACGGCCGTATCTCTTCCAAACACCAGGAACTCCCGGTTCCGGAAAGCGCCATCCCGGAAGTTGTGGACCGTATCAATACGACGCAGCTCCTGATTTGTGGGCTTGCCGCCGAGGCTGCGCAGGGAGTGGCAGCCAGCCGTGCAGGCGGCGAGGAGAAACAAAATCAAAACAAAGGACTGCCGCTTCCACATATGCGATTCATGATTTTTGTCGGCCTGATTCACGATAAGGGAAGAGCCGCTCCCTCAGTAAATACAAAACACGGACTTCCTGTTCCGGATCGAAGGTAGGCAGGTGTTGCGTTGTTCTGTATATCACACAAAAACAGGCCGCAGCAAGCATGTCAGTACCAAAAGACATCTACGGGGACGCTCCAGCCACCTGAGTTGAGGACAAAAAAAGGCTACCTAATGGTAACCCTTTCCAGGTGGACTTGGCCAGCGGAAGGTCGAACCGGATGTGGGAGTTATTGGCGAGAATAGAATCAATTAGGTCCTTTCTAAGTTTGCTTAATCCCGCTTATTAAATCCTTTCAGTACCACTGGAAAATAAGGTATAAAACAAGCTGCCTCAGAAAACCGCCGGAACCTGACTGCTCTGGGCTTCCCGCTTCCCTGGTTTTGGCTTGCCTTCTCTGCCAGGCAAAGCCCGATTTCTTTACAAATGCCCTTCGATACGTAAAGAGATAGTGCTTTTTCTTTTCATGAGCACCATAACGTGTAAAGAAAATCCAGTTTTCTTTACACGAAGGTTTAGCTTTGCTCAAATTCTCGCCATGGCCTACCAGGTACAGCCGCTCCCACCCACTTGCGAACTGGAAACCCGCGCCGTGCTCCGGCAGGTGACCGCAGCGGCACGGGAGCTTTCCCTGCTACGAGGGAAGCTGGGCATCATTCCCAACGAGAACATCCTGATCAACACACTGGCGCTGCAGGAGGCTAAAGACAGCTCGGCCGTTGAGAACATCATTACCACGCACGACGAACTCTATAAGGCGCAACTTTTCGAAGACTATGTGCAGAACGCCGCCGCCAAGGAAGTCAGCCGCTATGCCGAAGCACTCAAGCAGGGTTTTGCCTTGGTGCGCCAGCAAAAGATCATTACCAACAGTACCATCCTCACCATCCAGCGTATCCTGGAGCAAAACGAGGCCGGCTACCGCAAGGTGCCCGGTACCAGCCTGGTGAACCAGCAAACCGGGGAAACGGTGTACACACCACCGCAGCATCCACAGGATATCGAGGACCTGATGCAAAACCTGGTGGCTTTCCTCAATGACGACACCCTGAGTGACCTGGATCCGCTGATCAAGATGGCGGTGCTGCACCACCAGTTTGAAAGCATCCACCCCTTTTACGATGGTAACGGCCGTACGGGCCGTATCCTGAACATCCTTTACCTGGTACAGCAAGGCCTGCTCGACCTGCCGGTGCTGTACCTGAGCCGGTACATCATTCAGCGAAAGGCCGACTATTATCGCTTTTTGCAGCAGGTACGTGACACCGGTGAATGGGAAGGATGGCTCCTGTACCTGCTCAAAGGCATCGAAGAAACCGCCCGCGACACCGTGGTGCTCATCGAGGGCATGCGCGACCTGATGCAGCAATATAAAAACCGCCTGCGCAGCAACCTGCCCCGCATTTACAGTCAGGACCTACTGAATAACCTGTTCAAACATCCCTACACCAAGATCGAGTTTATCCAGACCGAACTGGGCGTAAGCCGCCCCACCGCCACCAATTACCTGGAGGCACTGGTGGCACAGGGCATGGTCAGGAAGGTGAAGCTGGGGAAAAGCAACTATTACATCAATGAGCCGCTTTACGCTTTGCTGCGCGACGGCATGCGTCCGGACGCCACAGCGGCCCCGATCATCACCCAGCACGAACCGGGTGTGAAATAGAAGACAGATTACAGCACAGCGCCTGCATTGAAAGCAATAATCAACTTTTATATTTAATTTGAGCCGCAACCAACCAACCGCAAAATTTACCCGCCAATGACTACTGCTACCGACACCCCTACGACTGTATCCGACGTTCTGGAAAATGAAGAAGTGGACCTTGCCACCGACGGCGATGAGGCGCTCGACATATCCGACAACCAGCGAAAATTGCTCTGGCAGGCCAAAGACTTTTCCATCCGTGAGTTTCTGACCATGAAAGCCGACGGCGAACTGGTGTTGCAGCCCGACTACCAGCGCAACTACGTGGCCAGTCCGCTCATTGCCAGCCGTCTTATTGAATCCATCCTGCTGGATGTGCCCATCCCCGTGGTGTACCTTGCCGAGGAAAAAGACGGCACCTTCTCCGTCATCGACGGTCAGCAGCGCCTCACTTCCTTCCTTTCGTTCGTAGAAGGTAAGTTCCCCAACGGCGATGAATTCCGGCTTTCCGGCCTCAAGGTGCTTTCTGAGCTGAACCGAAAAACCTTTGCCGCCCTCGATAAGGAGCACCAGATGAAGATCAAGACCACCACGCTCCATTCGATCATCATCAAAAAGGAATCAAATGAAGACATCAAGTTTGAGATATTTGAACGGCTGAATACCGGTGCTACCAAGCTGAACGAAGACGAGATCCGCAATACGGTTTACCGCGGCCCCTACATCAAGCTGTTGGCAGACCTCGAAAAGAATGATACGTTCCACAAGTTGGTGAACAACGAAAAAGCGCGCAACCGCATGAGCTATCGCGGCATGATCCTTCGCTTTTTCGCCCTGGCGGAAAAATCCTACCTAAACTTCCGCTCGCCCATGAAGCAGTTCTGCAACCGTGAACTGCGGGATAATCGCTTCCTCAGCGATGAAAAAGCGCGGGAGTATAGTGATCGTTTCGAGCGCTGCGTGGACCTAGCCAAGGTAGTATTTGGGAAAACGGCCTTCCGTCGGTATTTGCCGGGCAACGGCACCGAACCAGGCAAATGGACGACCAACCAGGTGAACATGGCCTTGTTTGACCTGCAAATGGTAGGATTTGTGAACTATACCAAGAACGAGGTGCTGTCGAACGCAGATGCCATTCGGGAAGGACTGCTCGACCTGATGATCACGAATACCGAGTTTCAGACCCTGATCGGATTCAAGACCTCCGACACCGACAACGTGAAGCGCCGTTTCCGCATCTATATGGAACTACTGGAATCCATCATCGGCGACAAAAGCTCCCAGCAGCGCACGTTTTCTTATGCCTTAAAAGAAGAACTTTTCCGCGAAAGTCCAGTTTGCGCCCTCTCCGGCCAGCGCATCCTGGCCATTGAAGATGCGGAGGTGGATCATATCATTCCGTTTGCAAAAGGCGGGAAGACGGAGAAGGAAAATGCGCAGTTGGTGTTGCGGTATTTCAACAGACAGAAAAAAGACAAGCTGCTGATAAATGGAACTGTACAACCCTGATTGCTGAGCGGCCATAACTTGATCCAGGCCATCAACCGGGTGGCCACCGTCTTCCGCGACAAACCCAGCGGCCTGATCGTGGACTACATCGGCATCGGCGACCAGCTCCGCGACGCCACCAAAAAATACACCGGCTCCGGCGGTAAGGGCGATGTCAGCATCCCGATCGACGAAGCCTTTGAACTGGCCGGAGATCTGATTGCGGCACTGAAGGCGCGCTTGCCTCAAGGATTGGATTACCAGAACTGGATGGGCCTGAAAAAGGGCGACCAGCTCAAGCTGGTGAGCCAGGCCACCACCGCGGTGGTCAAAGACGACGAGGTGAGCAAGGAGTTCATGCTGAATGAGCAAAAATTAAGCGGCCTGGCTTCCATTGTGCAAAACCATCCCTCGATTGCTACTATTTCTCTCGATATCGTATTCCTACAGCATGTGGGAGCTGCCGTTCGTAAGATCAAGAACCCGGCGGTAAACATCCGTCAGAAGGAAGGCCAGATCAAAGAGCTGATTCACCGCAGCATCGTCAGTGAGGAAGTGGTGGATGTGTTTGAGATGGCCGGTATCCCCAAATTCGACATCTCCATTCTGAACGACGAGTTCCTGGCAACCGCAAAAGAAAAGAAAAGTGGCAATGAGCTGAAGCTGGAGCTGATCCGGAAGATCATGAACGAGGAAATCAAGCTGCGCCAGTTCAAGAACCTGATCAAGTACCGCAAGCTCCGCGAGGAGGTGGAAAAGATCATCAACGACTACCACAATCACTTTTTCGACTCGCTGGTGGCCCTGCAGAAGCTACGCGAAGCGGCCCGCGCCATGCAGGAAGAAGACGAACGCCGCCGGCAGCTGCGTCTCTCGGAAGAGGAAGAAGCGTTTTACGAGATCCTTGCCCAGCACCCAAACGCCGTGCCTGACAACACCTTGATCCGGGAAATCGTGCAGGAAGTGACCGCTGCCGTAAAGAAGAATCTGCAGATCGATTGGTATAAGAAGCCCGATGCCCGGGCGCAGATCATGCTGGCGGTGAAGCGGGTTTTGCAGCGGAGGGGCGTGGGTGCCGAACTACAGGCGATTTTGGACGAGATCATGGAACAGGCGGAGGCGAGGTATCGCGAGTGGTTTGGGGAGGTGGCGTAAGTAGTAAAACGCAATTGCGTACAAAACACGTTGTTCTCAAATTCAGTTTTTCGATATGGCAAGCACCAATAAACCTGAGTTCATCTTTAGTGCCTGTAGTATCCAGGACGCGTACAAAGAAGTGCTGAATCAAGACAGGAAAGTGTGGGCTGAAACGCCGCGATCTCAAACCTGTGTGCTTAAAGTCTGGCACAGAGACAGCTCCTTCTTTATCCTATCAGAGGCTCATTTGAAGTTTGCCAGGGCCCAGGGGCTCGATTTGATCGCTGTATTTCCGGATCACATCCAGCCAATGGTGTTTGCTGTGGAAGACCTGGAAAAAGTGATCTGTTTCAACAATGAAACAGGCGAAAAAATAATCATTGAAAAGGGCTTGTTTTGCTGGTGAAAAAAGTTGCGGGAGAAGGATTCGAACCTTCAGATGTCCGGGGAAATGATCGTCCGGCGCTTCGCCACTGGTCCTGCCAACCGAAACGAGGCAGGGGTCGTATGATAGCAGCCCCGCAATTATTCTTGAGGATCGATCCCGGCACGATGAAACGGGTGGGATGCAACGCACCGGGGGAGTACAAATGCTCCACCTTTCGGTGAGGCAAATTTAAAGCGTATCCGCCTCGCATAGCTTAGGCGGATAAGAGCGGATACCGGAGTCGAACCGATAACCTTCCCGCGTAGCCGCGGGACGCTCCAGCCAACCACTTCAAGGCATAAAAAAGGGCTACCATCTGGTAACCCTTTCCTGGTGGAGGATACCGGAGTCGAACCGGTGACCTCTTGCACCCCGCCACCGGCGGGGAGCGCTCCAG
>Ga0164290_1001231_pt1 | contig 44867 bp, 40 predicted proteins | sample Micstemetagenome_FD_108782 | JGI IMG/M metagenome (GOLD analysis project Ga0164290, IMG submission 108782) | Contaminated culture microbial community from soil near Moab, Utah, USA - Microcoleus steenstrupii SON62 (Illumina Assembly) | ecosystem: Environmental > Terrestrial > Soil > Soil crust...
CGCTGCACGCCGCACCCTAGAGACAAGCCATGCCGGATTATGAGATCTACCCGCCCACGCTGGACGAGGTGCGCTCCGGCGACCTCGGCCGGCGCCTTCGGCAGTTCAACTACGGCTTCGTCGGCGAATACGCCGAAACGGCGCCCGTCTGGCTGAACGCGAAGGACGGCGATGGGGCGGTCGTCGGCGGCGTCCGGGGCTTCGTCTTCCTACACTGGCTCAACATCGACATCCTGTTCGTGGACGCAGGCATCCGCGGCCGGGGCCTCGGCCGCCGGCTGCTCGCCGCCGCCGAAGAGCAGGGCAGGGCGCTCGGTGCCGGCCAAGCCAAGCTGGAAACCTTTGAATGGCAGGCGCGCGCCTTCTACCTGAAACAGGGTTATGCGGAATTCGCCCGCATCGATGATTACGTGCCGGATTTCTATCTGGCCTATATGCGGAAGGCGCTGTGAAGATTGGGGCCTGCACCGACGCCCGCCGGGAGACACCATTGCGGACGCGGATGCCCCTTACTAGGTTTGCTCCATGCACATCGCAGAAGTTGAAATTTTCTCGGACGCCACCAATGCCGCGGTCATGCGTCATCCGGGTCGGCACTTCCCCGGCGTGTTGGTTCAGGGCGATACGCTGTCGAACCTCTGCAAGGCCGCCGACGAGGCGTGCGCCGGGCTGTCACCGAACACGGAGGCCTTCGCAGCCGCAAACGACCTGAGAAACCACCTATGGGATCTGCTCAACCACTATAAGCTCGTGCTCGATACACATGGCTTGCCGCTTCCCTTCGCCGATTAGGCGACGAAATTCGGTGACACTGCACTATTTAACGCTGGCACAACTGGATTGCGCGCTAAACCGCCGCATATCGGTCAGCGTGTTCCTGACAGTGGGCCCGCACTCTGGCTAGCCACGTGTCATGCCACACCCAGGTATTCTTGTAATCCCCGTCGCGGCCAAACCCTGCACCAGGCTTCTTTGCCTCCAATTCCTTCCAAAGATTGGTGTGATGCTGCATGCCAAGCGGTAATTCACGGTGACAGTGCACTTAATTTTGGTTTCGGGCCTCGCTTGGCCGGACGCAGGGTTCGGCCGCTCTCCGCTTCGAGCCGCGCGAGGAAGTCTTCCCCGCCCACGGGGCGCCCGATGGTTTCGGCCCGACGCAGCCGGAGCGTCATGTCCTCGTCCTCGGCGCCGGCGAGCAGGCCGGCGAAATCGGGATAGCGCGTCCTGACCGGCGCAGCCAGGGTCAGTCCGTCGCCTGCGCGTTCCCCGGTCAGCACCCGCGTGCTCGACCAGTCCCAGTCCGCCGCCCGCTCGACCAGGCGCGCCCGCACGGGGTTCAGCGCCACATAGCGCAGCGCCGCCCCGAGATGCGCCTCGTCCAGGGCCACGCAGCCGAACCGGCCCTGCCAGAAATGCCCGGTGCGCTTCAGGCGGGCATGAACGCGCCCCGCATAGCGGCGATGGGTGGCGGCCAGCGCGCGGCGCAGCGCGTCCGGTTCCGGCGGCACCAGGATCAGATGCACATGGTTCGGCATCAGCACCCAGCTCCAGACCTCCACCCCGGCGGCCCGGGTCTGCTCGGCCAGCAGATCGCGATAAGCCGCGTAGTCGTCGTCATTGAAGAATGTCTGTGCGCGGCCGTTGCCCCGCTGGGTGACGTGGTGGGGGATGCCGGCGAAAACCTGTCTTGCCAGTCGAGCCATCGACGCATTATCGAGGTACGGCTGCGCTTGTCAATTAAGTGCACTGTCACCGTAAATCCCGTAAATCCAGTGACAGTGCACTATTTAAGCTTGTGGTCGTGATGGAAGGCAAGCAGGCCGTGTGGTATATGGGCAGGTCACTGAGTTCCAGACGCAGCTATCACCGATTTATCCGCGGGGCTTAGGCGATGTCTATTGAGTATTCTGCGATTATGAGTGAGCGGGATCCAGTATGCATCGACATATTATGTCAATTTCCTGAAATATTATCTGAAGTGGAGGTTCTTTTATCTACTTCGGAGGAGGCTCGGCTTCGGTGGCATAACCGCCCAATCCGCTTGGAATGGCCGGAATACATAATTATATTTATAGATGGGATGGAAATAGTTATTGCGTTCCATACGGGAAACAGCATGGAGATGGATAGTTTTCTGAATATTGTGAAAAGAATTTACAAGAATCACGCTAATATATTGCTGAATTTCAAAGAAATTTAGGCAGAATACTGTGACAGTGTGAAATTTGTGGCTGGATTATTTTTGGAGATTGGCGGCCTCATGAAAAAAGCGCGGCTTCTCCGGATCGAGCCGGAAGTCGGTGTGACAGGCGCGTGTGAAAGTACTTGCAAAATTGCGCAAATTCGCGTAGACTTCTGTGGTCGCTGCTCGCGAGGGCGGCGCTGTCGTTGTGCATCGTGAATCTCCCAAATGCTCATGTCACCGGCGTCCGGGAGGCAACGGACGATGATGTCCGCCACACTGCTTTACGTAAGCGGAAAGAGTTGGCTGGAATTGGCCAAAACTGGCTCGAAATGGCTTTTGCTGGTCGCGAACCGGCGTCGTTCTGGCTCGAATTGGCGCGAGTTGGCTGAGATAGGCTAGGACGCCGCCGGGCCGAAACCGAAGATACTCCATATAAATCAACACGTTGGTCGGATTTCGGCTAATTCTGGGCCTTTGCGCATGCAAATTCGCATGCCGGCTGGGCGGGCTGCTCCGCCGAGGCGGACAAAAATGTCCGCTCCGGGCATGGACCCGATGTCCCACGCGACAAATGTTCCGATGGGCTCCGGCGGCTGGAGGCGGACAGGAATGTCCGGCACCGGAAGCGGCCAGATCTGGCCGCCGGTCGAAGCGGCCATTTTTGGCCGCGGGCTGCTCCGCCCGTGAAGCGGACCAAATTGTCCGGTGGACAAATGTTCCGATGCCCGCGCCGTCCGGGCTCCGCGCGGGCGGCCGTCCCACCCAACCCTGCCCCCATGCTCCGCACGGGGGAGGGCTCGAGGCCGCCGCCAGCGGACAGAATTGTCCGCCGCGCCGCCGGGACGCGACTCGCGGCGCCGTGCTAAGGAGCGGTTCTCCGAACGGGTGACCAGATTCCGTGCAGGCGAAGACCCAAGTCCATGCCGCGTCCCTGATCCGGCGGCTCTTGGCCGAGCATGTCAGGCCGCATGCCGGCCGGCTCGCGCTCGCCGGGGCGCTGATGCTCGTGGTCGCCGCCGCCACGGCCGCCAATGCCTGGCTGATGGAACCGGCGCTGGACCGCATCTTCGTCGCGCGCGACGCCGATATGCTCTGGCTGGTGCCGGCGGTGATCGTCGGCCTGTCGCTGGTGAAGGGCCTCGCCGCCTATGCCCAGACCATGGCCATGCACCGCGCCGGCCAGCGCATCGTGGCCGACCTGCAGGCGCGGCTGTTCCGCCACCTGATGGGGGCCGATGTCGGCTGGCTCGCCCGGGTGCATACGGGCAAGCTCGTCTCCTCCTTCCTGGTCGATGCCACGCTCTTGCGCGACGCGGTCAGCCGCGGCGTCGTCGCCGTGCTGAAGGACGGGCTCACCTTCCTCCTCCTCGCCGGCGTGATGGTCTATCAGGACTGGCGGCTCTCCATCGTGGCGCTCCTGGTGCTGCCGGCCATGGCCATCGGCATAAGGCGGCTGGGCCGCCGGGTGCGCCGCCGCTCCGGCCAGATGCAGGAGGAAACGGGCAGGCTCTCCGCGCTCCTCTCCGAATCCTTCGCCGGCATCCGCGTGGTCAAGGCCTATGGCCGCGAGGATCACGAGACGGCGCGCGCGCGCGAGCTGATCGACCGCCGCCGCCAGCGGCTGATGCGCCTCCTCCGCGCCCAGGCGATCTCCTCGCCCGCCATGGAGGCGCTGGGCGGCCTCGCGGTGGCGCTCGCCATCCTCTATGGCGGCATGCGGGCGATGGAAGGCACGATGAGCCTCGGCGCCTTCGCCTCCTTTGTCACCGCCATGCTGCTTGCTTACGCGCCCTTGAAGAGCCTCGCCAACCTGAACGCCTCGATCGCCGAGGGGCTGGCCGCGGCCGAGCGGCTCTTCATCATGCTCGATGTGCGCCCCGCCGTGATCGACGGGCCCGAGGCCCGGCCGCTCCTCCCCGGCGGCGGCACCATCCGGTTCCGGGGCGTCCACTTCGACTACGCGCCGGGCAAGCCCGGCCTCCGCGACGTCAGCTTCACCGTCCCCGCCGGGCGCAAGGTGGCCCTCGTCGGCCCCTCCGGCGCGGGGAAGAGCACCATCCTCTCGCTCATCCCCCGCTTCTACGATGCCGCCGGCGGCCGCATCACCATCGACGGGCAGGATCTGCGCGAGGTCACCATCGCGTCCCTCCGCGCCGCCATCGCGCTGGTCGACCAGAGCCCGCTCCTCTTCGACGACACCGTGCGCGCCAACATCGCCTATGGCCGCGAGGGGGCGACCGATGCCGAGGTCGAGGCGGCGGCCAGGGCGGCGGCGGCGCACGACTTCATCACCGCGCTGCCGGAAGGCTACGACACGCCGCTCGGCCCCGGCGGCGGGCGGCTCTCGGGCGGCGAGCGCCAGCGCATCGCCATCGCCCGGGCCATGCTGAAGGACGCGCCCATCCTGTTGCTCGACGAGGCGACCAGCGCGCTCGACCCCGAATCCGAACGCGCCGTGCAGGCAGCACTCGCGCGCCTCACCCGCGGCCGCACCACGCTGGTGGTGGCGCATCGCCTCTCGACGGTGATCGATGCGGACGAGATCCTGGTGATCGAGCAGGGCCGGGTGGTGGAGGCCGGCCGGCATGCCGAGCTGCTGGGCCTCGACGGCGTCTATGCCCGGCTCTATGCGAACCATCTCGAGCCGGAACCGGCCGAGGCGGGGGCGGCATGAGCATCGGGCGCCTGATCGGCCGCTTCCTGACCGCGCCCTCGCGGGTGGAGCGCATCGGCCGCTGGCTCGGCGCCTATGCCCGCCTGGTCTGGAAGCGCGGCCAGTGGGAGGTGATCGGCCAGGCCCGCGCCGCCGAGTTCTGGGAAAGCGGGCGGCCCGTCATCATCGCCTTCTGGCACGGCCGGCTGTTCCTCTTGCCCTTCGCCTGGGCCACCGCGCGCCCGGTGGCGGCCCTCGTCTCCTCGCACCGGGACGGCGCCGTGGTGGCGGCGCTGCTCCGCGAGTTGGGTGTCGATTCGATCCGCGGCTCCACCAACCGCGGCGGCGCCACGGCGCTGCGGGCCATGGTCCGCGCCGCGCGCGGCGGCGTCTCCATCGCCATGGCCCCGGACGGGCCGCGCGGCCCGCGCATGCGCGCCAGCGACGGCATCGTGGCGCTGTCGCGGCTGGTCGACGCGCCGATCCTGCCCGTCGCCATCTCGGTCGAGCGCGGGCGCCTCTTCGGCTCCTGGGACCGCTTCCTGCTGCCGCTGGTCGGCGGGCGCGGCGTCGTCATGTGGGGCGAGGCGGTGCAACCGCCGGTCTCCGCCGATCCGCAGGCGATCGAGGCGGTGCGCCGGCGCCTGGAAGAAAGCCTGCTGGCTCTGACGCGGCATGCCGACGAACGCTGCGGCCGGGTGCCGGTGGAGCCGGAACTGGCGGAGCCGGACATTGCGCGCGCCTGACTTCTGGTGGCTTCCGCGACCCACGCCGAAGGCCCGCCTGCTCTCCGCGGTCTCGCTCTTCTGGTCGCTCGGGGCCGCCCTTCGCCGGCTGCTGCACCGCCCGGCCAGGGGGCCGGTCCCGGTCGTCTCGGTCGGCAACCTCGTCGCCGGCGGCGCCGGCAAGACGCCGGTCGCCATGGCGGTGATGGAACGGCTGGGCGCCTTCGGCCTCAACGCCCATGTCATCGGCACCGGCTACGGCGGCAGCATCGGCTGGCCCTATCGCGTGCAGGCCCGCCAGGACGGGGTGCACCAGGTCGGCGACGAGGCCTTGCTGCACGCCGCCCGCTGGCCCACCTGGATCGGCCGCAGCCGTCTCCGCGCCGCCCGCGCCGCGGCTGCCGAGGGCGCCGTCGTGGTCGTCCTCGACGACGGGCACCAGCAGCGCTCGCTCGCGCCCGACCTGTCCTTCGTCGTCGTCGATGCCGAGGTCGGCTTCGGCAACGGGCTCCTGATGCCGGCCGGCCCCTTGCGCGAGGGGGTCGCAGCCGGCCTCGCCCGGGCCGATGCCATCGTGCTGCTGGGCGAGGGCGAGGGGCCGCCCCTGCCGGTAGCGAAGCCGGTCCTGCGCGCCCGCCTGCTTCCCGAACCGGCCAGCCTGCGCTTCAAGGGCGAGCGCGTGGTCGCCTTCGCCGGCATCGGCCGCCCGGCGAAGTTCTTCGGCACCCTCGCCGCCGCCGGCGCCGATCTTCGCCACAGCGCCGCCTTTCCCGATCATCACCGCTACAAGGCCGACGAGATCATGCTCCTGGTCGAGACCGCCTCGAGCGAGCGGGCGGTCCTCGTCACCACCGCGAAGGACTGGGTGCGCCTGCCCCGCGCCGCCCGCGGCATGGTCGAGGTCTTCACCGTGCACTGCGCCTTCGAGGACCCGGCCGCGCTCGATGCCCTGCTGCGCCGAGCCTGCGGTGCCTGACCGGCTGCGGGCGGGTCTGCTGCGCGCGCTGCTCGCGCTCCGCGGCCAGGCCCTGGCCCCGCCGCTCGCCGCCGCCTTCGGCCCCTGGACCCGCCGGCATGCGCTGGCCGATGCCCTCCTGGCCGAGGCGCTGCCCGATCTGTCGCCCGCCGCCCGCCGGGCGACGCTCGCCGCCATGTGGCGCAACCTCGGCCGCGTGGTAGCCGAGATGCCGCGGCTCCAGCCGCTGGCCGAAGCGGCGGCGGTGAGCGGCGAGGCGCATCTGGCCGAAGCGCTCCAGGCCGGGCGCGGCGCCGTCGGCGTCTCGGCCCATCTCGGCAACTGGGAACTCCTGCCGCACGTGATCCGCCGTCTGGTGCCGCCGGCACTTCCCGTCGCCGCCATCTATCGCGCGGCGAACGACGCCGGGGTCGAGGCCCTGGTCCAGCGCCTGCGGGCCGCTTCCGGCATCGACTACCTGCGGAAGGGCCGCCGCGGCGCCGCCGGCGCGCGGGCCACGCTGGCGCATGGCGGCGTCGTCCTCATGCTGGTCGACCAGCGGGCCAGCGACGGCCTGGCCGCGCCCTTCCTCGGCCGCGCCGCCATGACGACGACGGCGCCCGCGCGCCTCGCCCTCGGCCTCGGCGCCCCCATCCTGCCGCTCCGCATGCGGCGCCGGGCCACGGACGGCCATGCGCTCGGGATCGAGCCGCCCCTCGCCGCCGCACGCGACCTCGCCGCCCTCACCACCGGGCTCAACCGGGCGGTGGAAGCCTGGGTGCGCGAGACCCCGCAGGACTGGCTCTGGCTGCACGACCGCTGGCGCGGCCCGCGGCCGCCGGCGCTCTGATTGCGTCCTCGGCTCAGCGGCCGCCGGCCACGTCGATGATGGCACCGGTCGTGTAGGATGCGGCATCGCTCAGCAGCCAGAGGATGGCCTCGCCGACCTCCTCGGCTCTTCCGGCGCGGCCGATCGGCGTGCTGCCGCCCAGGCGATGTGCCCGGTCCGGATTGCCGCCGCTCGCATGGATATCGGTGTCGATCAGCCCCGGCCGCACGGCATTCACCCGCACGCCGGCCTGCCCGAGTTCCTTGGACAGGCCGATGGTCAGCGCATCGAGCGCGGCCTTGGCCCCGGCATAGTCGACATACTCGAAAGGCGCGCCGAGCCGCCCGGCGACCGAGGACACGATGACGATGGACCCGCCCCGCCCGCCCCGGTCGCGGGACATTCGCCGCGCGCCCTCGCGGGCGCAGAGGTAGGAGCCCAGCACGTTGACGTCGAAGACCCGCCGCATCCGCTCCGCCGTCATCTCGGCCAGCGGCATGGATGGCGCCACGATGCCGGCATTGACGACCAGGCCCTCGATCGGCCCGAACTGGCGTTCCGTCTCCTCGAACATCGAAAGGACATCCACCTCGACCGACACGTCGCCCTTGACCGTGGCCGCCCGGCCGCCGGCCGCGCGAACAGCCGTCACTGTCTCCGCCGCGGCATCCGCGCCGCCGAGATAGTTGACGCCGACGGACCATTGCCTCGCGCCGCAGAGGATGGCGGCGGCGCGGCCGATGCCGCGGCTGGCGCCGGTGATGAGAACCGTCTTCTGGGCCATGCGCTATCCTCGTAGGGATGGAAACCGGGATTGGTGCCGAAGCGATCATGGCCGGATACGATCGCTCGCAGGACGAAGCGGGGGACATCGAGCCGCATGGAGAACCCGCGTCGCCTTCTCCAACGTCTATTGAAGCAGCAGTTCCATCATGTCCGCCAATCCGATCGCTTCCACGTCTTTGCCCAGCGGGTAGCGCTCCTTGCCGGGGTAGACGACGAAGCTGCGCGTTGCGTTCAGGTCGGTGAACGCCTGGTGAAAGCCCTTCTCGACCTTGGGCGCCAGGCCGAGCTTTACCTCGATCGCCCATCGCGCTCCGTCATGGCGTTGCAACACCAGGTCAACCTCCGCGCCAGCGCTGGTGCGATAGAAGAAGGCCTCACTCGCCGAGGAGGACAGGCGCAGCAGGGTCTCGATGACGAAGCCCTCCCAACTCGCCCCAACTATGGGATGCCCCATCAGGGCCTCGTGATCGCGCAGGTGCAGGAGGCTGTGCAACAGGCCGGTGTCGCGAACGTAGACCTTTGGCGTGCGGACCAGTCGCTTGCCCGAATTGGCGTGCCAAGGCTGCAGCCGGCGAACCAACAGCAGATCAACCAGCAAGTCGGTGTAGCGGGTGACAGTCTGTCCGCTTATCCCGAGGCTCGCAGCGATGCGCGCGGCATTCAAGAGAGTGCCTTGCCCGTGCGCCAGCATGGTCCAGAACCGGCGAAGCGTCTCGGCAGGGATTCGTGGCCCGAACTGGGCGATGTCGCGTTCAAGATAGGTACGGATGAAGTCTTCGCGCCACGCTGCGCTATCGGCGTCGTTTGCTGCCAGGAAGCTGTCTGGAAAACCTCCGCGCACCCAGAGCCGCCGATGCTTTGCGATCGGCACTTCGGCGGCATCGACGGGCGCCATCTCGACATAGGCGATCCGTCCGGCAAGGCTCTCGCCGCTTTGGCGCAACACGTCGATTGAGGCGGAGCCCAGTAGCAGGAAGCGTCCGGCCTTGCGGCCTCGTCTGCGTCCCTGGTCAATGAGGCCGCGCAGCGTCTGGAACAAGTCGGGCGCACGATGAATTTCGTCTAGGATGACCAGCTTGTCTTCGTGCGCCGAGAGGTAAAGCGCGGCATCTGCGAGCTTGGCCCGATCTCCTGGTGCCTCCAAGTCGAGATATACGGAGGGCATGCGATCGGCGAGTTCGAGGGCAAGGGTCGTCTTCCCCACTTGACGCGGCCCGAGCAACGCGACTGCTGCTTGACGCTGCAGCGCCTCATTGACGGCCTGTTCGGTACGGCGTCGTATCATTCTTGCAATTCTTCCAGGCTATGGAAGAATTGCAAGGATATGCTGATATGTCGTTGGCAGGTTCCCGAATAGCTTTTCGATGATCTGATCCCACTTTTCCATCCCTGGGCGCGAGGGTATGGCCAGCATTCGGTGGTTGGGCCGGACGCTCTTCGTACCGACCGCATTCCCTTTTTGTGCTTGGCTACTTTGGCAGTCTCAAGACTGGGAAGGGGTTCTCCCGGTAAGCCTCCAAACCACCAAGATCCTTCTACATCGAGCGCGCAACCACGGCTGTCGCTTTTGCTTGCAACTTGTCAGACTTCAGGACGCATCGGCGCCCGCGCCATCATGTCCTCGCAGGCGAAGAGGATGCGCTCGGGTGTCGCCGGAGCGTCCAGGTTTACCGTCAGCTTGTGATGCCCGAGCGAGGCCACCGCGTCGCGGAGCGCGCTCCAGACCGATATCGCCAACAGCAGTGGCGGTTCGCCCACCGCCTTCGATCGGAAGATGGTGGGGCGCGGGTTCGGCGCGTCGGCGAGGAGGCGGCAGTTGAACTCGGCCGGCACGTCGCGGCTGCCGGGGATCTTGTAGGTGGAGGGGCCGTGGGTGCGTAAGCGCCCCTTGTCGTCCCACCACAACTCCTCGCAGGTGAGCCAGCCCATGCCCTGGATGAAGGCGCCTTCCACCTGGCCGCGGTCCAGCGCCGGGTTCAGCGAGTTGCCGCAGTCGTTGACCAGGTCGACGCGCAGCACCTTGTGCTCGCCGGTCAGCGTGTCGATCGCCACCTCGGCCGCCGCCGCGCCATAGGCGAAATAGTAGAAGGGGCTGCCGGTCATCCTCACCGGGTCCCAGTCGATGTCGGGCGTCTTGTAGTAGCCGGTGGCGGAGAGCGAGATGCGTCCCTCCCAGCAGAGCGCGGCGAACTCGCCGAAGGACAGCACCCGGTTGCCGATCCGCACTTGGTTGTCGGCGAAGACCACCTGATCGGGCGCGCATTCGAAATGCCCGGCGGCGAATTCGATCATCCGCGCCTTGATGGTGCCGGCGGCGGCGAAGGCCGCCATGCCGTTCAGGTCGGACCCGGTGGAGGCGGCGGTGGGCGAGGTGTTGGGGATCTCCGCGGTCGTCGTCGGGTTGATCTTCACGGCCCCGAGGTCGATCTGGAATACCTCCGCCACCACCTGCGCCACCTTGGTGTGCAGGCCCTGGCCCATCTCGGTGCCGCCATGCGACAGGCGGACGGAGCCGTCGGTATAGACATGCACCAGCGCGCCGCCCTGGTTCAGCGCCGGCTTGTTGAAGGAGATGCCGAATTTGAGCGGCATCAGGCCGAGGCCCTTCTTGATCACCGGGCTGGCGGCATTGAACGCGTCCACGGCCTTGCGCCGCCCGGCCCAGTCGAAGGCCGCCATGGTCTCGTCCACCACGCGGTGGATGATGTTGTCATGCACGACCTGGCCATAGGGCGTGACGTTGCGCTCGCTGACGCCGTAGTAGTTCGCCGCCCGCACGTCCTCCAGCCGCCTGCCGAGCGTGCGGGCGACATCGTCGACGATGGCTTCGATCGCGGCCGCGCCCTGCGGCCCGCCGAAGCCGCGGAAGGCGGTGTTCGACACGGTGTTGGTCTTGCAGCAATAGCCGCGCGCCCGCACGGCCGGCAGGTAATAGGCGTTGTCGATGTGGCAGAGCGCGCGGGTCATCACCGGCGGCGTGTGGTCGGCCGACCAGCCGGCGCGCGCGGCCAGGATCGCGTCGAGGCCCAGCAGGCGCCCCTCATTGTCGAAGCCGACGTCGTAGCGGATCAGGAAGTCGTGCCGCTTCCCCGTGGCGATCATGTCGGTGTCGCGCGACAGCCGCAGCTTCACCGGCTTCCGCACCTTCCAGGCGCAGAGCGCGGCGATGGCGGCGACCAGCGTCGCCTGGCTCTCCTTGCCGCCGAAGCCCCCGCCCATGCGGCGCACCTCGGCCGTCACCGCGTTGAAGGGCAGGCCGAGGATATGCGCGACCCCGTGCTGGATCTCGGTCGGGTGCTGGGTCGAGGCGATGATGCGCATGTCGCCGTCTTCGCCCGGCAGGGCGATGGAGATCTGGCCCTCCAGGTAGAAATGATCCTGGCCGCCGACCCGCGCCTCGCCCTTCAGGCGGTGCGGCGCGGCATCCAGCGCGGCCTGCCAGTCGCCTCGCTTCATCTCCATCAGCGGCCAGACCAGCGCTTCCTTCTCCAGCGCCGCCTCGATGGAGAGGATCGGCTCCAGCGCCTCGATGTCGAGGATCACGGCTTTCGCGGCGGCGACGGCCTGGTCGCGCGTCGCGGCGATCACGGCGGCCACGGGCTGGCCGACATGCTCGACCGTGCCGGTGGCGAGTGCGGGTTCGTTCTTGCCCACCGGCGCCACGTCGTTCACGCCCGGAATGTCGGCGGCCGAGACGATCCCGGCGACGCCGGGCATCGCCAGCGCCTTGGCCGCGTCGATGCCGCGCAGCTTCCCATAGGCGACGGGGCTCAGCACCAGCGCGGCATGCAGCGTGCCGGGCGGGGCGGCGATATCGTCGGCATAGATCGCCTCGCCCGTCGTGTGCTTGAGCGCGCTGTCGTGGCGAACGGAGGCGTGGACACCGCCGCTGCGGGGCTTCAACGCGATGCCGCTCATAGCGTTGCCACCTCCAGGGCCATGCCGGGTGACGTCTCCGCCAGCAGGAAGCGGCGCAGCAGGTTGCCGGCAACGGTGCTGCGATAGCGCGCGGTGGCGCGCATATCGCCGATCGGCTTCAGTTCGGCGCCGATGGCGATCACCGCTGCCTCGACCGCGGCGGCATCGAAGGGCTTGCCCATCAGGCCAGCCTCGGCGGCCTTGGCGCGTACCGGTGTTGCCGCCATGCCGCCGAAGGCGAGCCGTGCGTCGCTCACCTTGCCGTCGACAAGGCTCAGGCGAAAGGCGGCGGCGACGGTGGAGATGTCCTGGTCGTAGCGCTTCGACAGCTTGTCGATGCGGAAAAGTTCGCCCGGCTTCGGCTTCGGCAGATGGATCGCGACGATCACTTCATCCGCTGCCAGTGCGGTCTTGCGATAGGCGAGGAAGAAATCGGCGATGGCGATGCGGCGCTGTCCGCGCGTCGAAGCCAGCGTCAGCTCCGCGTCCAGCGCCAGCAGCAGCGGCGGCGTGTCGCCGATGGGAGAGGCGGTGCCGAGATTGCCGCCGATGGTGCCGGCGTTTCGGATCTGCCGCGACCCGAGGCGGGTGAAATAGGGGCGGATGGTCGGGTGCAGCTTCGCCAGCGCCGGCATCGCCTCGGTATAGGAAAGGGCGGCGCCGAGGGTGAGGCTGTCGGCGCCGTCTTCCAGCCCCTGCAGCTCGGGCACGCGTGTCACGTCGATGGCGAAGGGGATCGGCGCCCGTGACCGCGACGGCCCGAGGCCGAGATCGGTGGCGCCGGCGATCAGCACCGCATCGGGGTGCTTCGCCCGCAGGTCGAGCAGCGCTGCCAGGCTTTCCGGCACCTCATAACGTTGGCCGCTGCCGGTGAAGCTGCCACCCGGCGGCGAAGCGAACGTCTCCGCCGTGGCGGCCGGCAGCGCCAGCGCGGTCTCGACGATCGGTCGATAGCCGGTGCAGCGGCAGAGGTTGCCGGCCAATGCCTCGTGCACGTCGTCCGCCGTTTTCGCTCCACCGTCCCGCTGCAGCGCGTAGAGCGACATGATGAAGCCAGGCGTGCAGAAGCCGCATTGCGTGCCGTCCGTCTCCGCCAGCGCGTGTTGCACCGGATGCGCCTCGCGCCCGGGCCCCAGCAGCCCCTCGACGGTGGTGACGCTCCGTCCGTGCACCTGGCCCAGGAGCGTTATGCAGGCGTTCACCGCGCGGCCGTCCACCACCACGGTACAGGCGCCGCAATCGCCCTCGGCGCAGCCTTCCTTGGTGCCGGTCAGGTGCTCGGCCTCGCGCAGCCAGTCGAGCAGCGTGGTGGAGGGCGGCGCGGCGACGCTCCGGCCGGTGCCGTTCAGCGTGAGCCAGATGCCGCTCATGCCGGCTCACTCATGCCTTGGCCGGCGGATGATGCTTCAGCCAGTGCTTCGCCAGGTCGATGCGCCGGCAGACCCAGACCTTGTCATGGGACAGCACATGGTCGAGGAAGCGGATCAGCGCGATGGTGCGCCCGGGGCGCCCCACCACGCGGCAATGCAGGCCGATGTTCAGCATCTTCGGCGCCTCCGCCCCTTCGGCGTAGAGCATGTCGAAACTGTCGCGCCAGTAGGTGAAGAGGTCGTCCGCCGTCGACAGGTACGACCCGGCGACCGAGCGGTAGTCGTTCACGTCGAGCGTGTAGGGGATGATCAGATGCGGCTTGCCGAACTCGTGGGTGTAGTAGGGCAGGTCGTCGGCATAGCTGTCGGAATCGTAGACCAGGCCCGGATGCTCCTCGAGCACCAGGCGCCGGGTGTTCGGGCTGGTGCGGCCGGTGTACCAGCCGTCGGGCTTCGCACCCGTCATGCGCTCATGGATCTCCAGCACCTTCCGCACATGCGCGCGCTCGGCCAGTTCCGACATGTTCTGGTAGTCGATCCAGCGCCAGCCGTGGCTCGCCATCTCCCAGCCGGCTTCCATCATGGCTTTGACGCCGTCGGGATTGCGCTCCATCGCCATGGCGACCGCATAGACGGTGAGCGGCAGCTTCCGTTCGGTGAAGGCGCGGAAGACGCGCCAGAAGCCGGCGCGCGAGCCGTATTCGTACATCGACTCCATGTTCATGTTGCGGGTGCCGTGGAGCGGCACGGCGCCGGCGATATCCGACAGGAAGGCTTCCGAAGCCTGGTCGCCGTGCAGGATGGTGTTCTCGCCGCCCTCTTCGTAGTTCAGCACGAACTGCACCGCCACGCGGGCGCCACCCGGCCATTTCGGATCGGGCGGGTTGCGGCCGTAGCCGATCATGTCGCGCGGATAGGTCTCGGTCATAGGCGGCGTCCTCAAGCGGGCTCTTCTGCCCCGATCTTAAGCAGGAGCCGTGCCAGCTTCACCCGAAGGTTCGGGGCCAGCGGCGGGCGCCGTGCCGGATGCGAAGGATCAGCACTTCGTCTCGGCGAAGGCGATAGACGATGATGTAGGGCGTCCGCGGCACCACCAACTCTCGCGTACTGGAAACCCTCCCGCTTCGCCCGATCCGAGGATGCTCGGACAGAAGAAGAGACGTTGTCTTGATCCGGACCGCTACCTGCCGGGCGGCGAAAGGATTACCGGCGGCGATGTAAGCGGTGAGTTCGAGAAGATCGGAACCGGCGAGCGCCGTCCAATGGATGTTCATGCACCGAGCTTGCGCAGCGTCTCTTCAAGCTGGCGCATGACTTCCTCATGGGAAACCGTTTCGCCCCGATCGGCTTGGGCAATCCCTTCCTCCACCGCCCGGATGAAAGCTGCTTCATCGTCAACTTTCATGAGGCCTGATCTTCGTGCCGCAAAAACCTTTTCATGGGGTATGCCTAGACCGGCATCGAACTCCGCCTCGGCCTCAGCAAGGGCGGCCGTATGGGCTGCATCGGCCTCGATGCTGACCAAGCCTGGGGGCTTGGCCGCAAACTCGTCCCAATACTCGACATGGCTGCGAAGCGTTTCGCCGATCAGATCCTCGAGCGATTGTCCGCGCTCGGCGGCGATGCGCGCCAGGGCCGCTTCCAGATCGGGATCGAGTTTCACCGTTATCGCCATGACATGAGGTTACCACAACCGTTCGTTCCCAGACAGGCTTTGACGCCCGCGCGCGCCCGCGCTACATAGCGCCCATGACGACCGCCGCCGCCCTGCACCGCTGGTATTTTACCCCCTCCACATAGGCGGCGGGGACGATCATCTTTTCACCCACGCCGCCGCGGTCCGGCGGCGTTGGCGTTTCTGGGGCTTCCGGGCCGAGCTGCGGCTCACAGTACCGGAGCCCGAGCATGACCTTCCTGGACGACAAGCCCACCCGCATCCGCCCCGCCGTCTGGGCCGATTACGAGGCACTCTGCCCGCTTTTCGCCGAGCTCGACCGCTTCCATCGCGAGGCGCGGCCGGATCTCTTCGTGCCCATCGCCGGCCCGGTCCGCAGTCCCGGCCTGGTCCGCGGCCTGATCGAGGGCAAGGACAGCGCCATCCTGGTGGCAGAGCGGGTCGAGGGCCTGGTCGGCCTGGCGCTGCTGATCGAACGCCAGATTCCGGCGAGCCTAGTCCGCCCGGCCCGCCGGGTGGTCGAGATGGAGAACCTGGTGGTGACGGCGGCCGTCCGCGGCCAGGGGATCGGCCGGGCCTTGCTCGCCACGGCCGAGGCCTGGGCGCGCGATCGCCGCATCGCCGCCCTCGAACTGGGCGTGCATGAATTCAACGAGGGCGCGGTCGGCTTCTACCACCGCGCCGGGATGCAGACCGCCTTGCGACGCATGCAGAAGGCGGTCTGATCATGTGTTCACGGCCGATAGATACGCCCTACGTCCGCAAAGTAGCGCTACGCTAAACGTGCGTGCTGTCACTAGTAAACTTGCCATGTTTCTTGTTGTGTGCGACAAGAAACCATGCTGCTTCGAACGATACAGTTTACCCAAGAGCAGGTGAGAGATATCGCGCAGGTGTCTCCTGGCGAGTTGCGCCAATGGCGTAAGTCTGTGCCTTACCTCGCAGCTAAGCCAGGGAAAGCCGCCCGCTTCGCCTATAGCGATCTCGTGGGGCTCGCGTTAACCCGTGAATTCACGGGCACGTTAGGGGTGCGCATTAGCGAGATTGGAGCAGGAGTCGACATGCTGTTCCGCGCCTTGGCCGAGGCGCGACCGCCCCACCTAGAGGGCTTAGTTGCGCTCGTCGAGCGCTCAAGCGCTCGCATTGTGCCAGCGAGCGATCCGACCTCTCGCCAGATCGTCTGCCCGTTGATCGTTGCGCCGTGCGATCCGATCCTGGCGGAGATTGCCGCGCGCATGATGCCGTTGGGCCCCGCTTCAAATCAGACCGCGCTTCCGTTCCTGCCGCAGGCGATCGGACGGGGTTAATGACGGACGAGCCCCTTCAACGTGTTCTCGAAGCGACGGGCTACGTCACCGACGGTGAGCCTGCTCCTGGCGTGCGGCTAGGCTCGGATGCACAAGGCCTTCGCCGAGGACGACACTTTACGCCTGATGCCCTCTGGCGCGGACCAACAGCGACGACTGTCTACTTCAAATACGCTAGCGCTCGACCCGACGAGGTGACTCTTAGCTCATGGCATCGCGAGATCTGGAATGAAGGTTTCGCCCCCCTGCTGTGGATCGTCTCGCCGCAGGCCGTTGAGCTCTACAATGGCTTCAGTCGCCCCATCTCTGACCGCGACGCGCAGCAGCACCTGCTCCGGACGTTCAAGGCTGTCGAAGCGCAGCTCATCGAACTCGACCACTTGGCTGGTCGGCTCGCGATGGAGACGGGACAGTTCTGGCTGCGCTCGGATAAGGTCAACCGCAAGACCAGCGTAGACGAGCAGCTCCTGTCCGATCTCGCGGCGCTTGAACGGGATCTCGTCGGGGCCGGCATGGATCGGGGCGCGGCGCAGGGATTGATCGGCCGTTCGATCTTCACTCAGTATCTGTCCGATCGCGAGATCGTCAATGCTGCCCGCCTCAAGCAGGAGTGCGGCGCCGAGCGCTTGCCGCTGGCCCTTCGCGACCCAGAGGCGGCGGCTCGCCTCTTCGGCTGGCTTGCTGATGTATTCAATGGCGACATGTTTCCGCCAACTGCGAGCACCGGGACGATCGCGCCCGCGCATCTCGCGCGAGTGGGGGACTTTTTGGAAGCGGTTGATCCCAAAACCGGCCAGACCACGTTCTTTCCATACCAATTCGACGTCATCCCGGTCGAGTTGATCAGTTCGATCTATGAGCAGTTCGCTCATTCCAAGGTCGGCGTTGCGGCGGAAGAGGAGACAGAGGATTCCGCCACGGAGACACCGGCGCAGGCGAGGCGGCGCGGCGTTCACTACACGCGGCTGCCCGTCGTGTCCCTCATCCTCGATGAGGTCATGAGTACCACTACCGGCGAGGAAACCGTTCTCGACCTCACCTGCGGTTCGGGAGTCTTCCTCGTCGAAGCCCTGCGGCGGCTCGTCGAGAAGAAGGGTGGCCAAGCGCCTACGCGCGATCTCATACGCTCTGCCCTCTACGATCAGATTTTTGGCGTGGACATCAGCGAGGCGGCCGTTCGGGTGGCGGCATTCAGCCTCTATCTTGCCGCGTTGGAACTCGATCCTGATCCGCAGCCTCCCGAAGCACTCAAGTTCAAGAAACTGATCGGCTGTAGCCTGCTCATCGGTGACGCGCGAGATATCGAGACCACCCCCAATGGCGCGTCGCTCCGAGGCATAGACGGTAAACCGCTTGCTTTCGACGTGATCGTCGGCAATCCCCCGTGGACGTTCCGAGGAAAAGCAGGAACTGACGAGCGGCGGAGTCGACAGCAGCCGGACCGGCCGCGCGCGCCGCGCGGCGAAGGTTTGGATTTCGTGCTGCGTGCTACTGATTTCGGGCATGCGAAGACGCGCTACGGTATCGTGCTCAGCGCGATGCCATTTTTCGCGGGAAGCAAGACGGGAGCGCGCGCTGCGCGCTACGTAGTTGAGCAGCTGGCGCCTGCAACGCTTGTCAACCTTGCCCCGCTCACTAAGTGGCTGTTCCCGACAGCGAAGATGCCGGCGGTGGTTCTCCTGGCTCGTCATCGGTCGCAGAATCCCGCCCTGCTCACGGTTGTGAACGTGCCGTGGTCGCCCTCAACCGAGAAGTCTTACACCTTCGAGATCGCTCCTGGCGACATCACGGTTCTGCCGCTCGCGGAATGGAGTGTCGACCCCGAGCGGCTCAAAATGGCGGTGTTCGGGCGTAGTCGGGACATGGCGCTGCTCGATCAACTCCGGACCGATTACGAGTCGCTCAGCAACTGGCTGCGGAGCGTCGGCTCCGAATGGCGCGATGGGTTGATCCTGGGCAAGCCAGCTAAGCGGACGCGCGACGCAAAGCATCTCGCGCGTCTTCCGTTTCTCAAGACGCAAGACCTATCTGCGTTCCAGATCCCCAGAAGTTTGGACGTATTCTCCGAATCACTGGCGCAGTGGCCCCGCGCCCGGGAAACTTACAAAGCTCCCCTCTTACTAATCAAAGAATTCCTAAAGGCAGGCCCCCGTCCGGTAACCGCTGTTGCAGAGCGCGATCTCGTCTACACCGATGCTTACTTCGGTGCGTCGCTCCCGCGCGAGCAACTCGACAGCGCGCGGCTTATCTCCGCGATCCTTGGATCGGCGCTTGCGAGCTGGTTTTTCCTTATGACTGCTGCCGAGTTCGGCGTGTGGAAGCGTCGGCTGTTGACCAGTGACGTCGGATTGCTCCCACTCCCGGATCCGCAGCAAGCGCTCGACACCGATGCAGGGCGTCGGATCATAGCGCTCGAAGAAGCCTTTCGAACCGAAGGGCCGACTGAAAGCGGCTTGCAAGCACTCGATTCAGCGATCTTCGAACTCTACGGCATCGACGATGTCGACCAAGTGATCGTGCGTGATGGCCTTCTCCGTGCCGGCTGGCAGTGGTCCGAGGGGCGCGACGCATCCGCCGAGCCGGCCACCGTCAGTGGCGATATGATGGCCTACGCTAGCACGTTCGGGGCCGGCCTTGATGCCTGGTTACAGGCGGCTAACGCGCGTAACCTGCGTGGAGAGATCTTCGACTTGCCCGTGACGTCACCGCTGCGTGTGGTGCGCTTCGTGATTGGCAAGGGCCGTCGACAGCCCGCTGTTGAAGTCGTTCAACCGAATGGCGGGTTGCGCGATGTGCTCGACAGGATCGGGCGCCGGCTCCATGTCCGGATCGGCTCGGCACTGGTCGGCGAGCGCGAGCTTCGCGTCCACGGCGAGGACGAGGTCGTCATCATCAAGCCGGCGGCGCGGCGCTTCTGGATGCGCAGCGTCGCGCTTGAGGATGCCGATGCGGTCGTCTCCGAGAGCTTCACCGGAGGGGTGGCGTGAGATTACCTCTCGGCCAGTCGGCGGCGATCGGACGAGCCTTCATCGACCTCAGCCCCGAATTGATCTTGGCTGTCGTTCGCACCGTCGAGGCCGGTTGGCCGATTGCTCTCGCGAGACCTGAGGTCACGCCGGAGGCTGGCGAGGTGGCGATCACCGAATGCCTACGAGAAGCAATGCGAATCGCGCTCGTCCAGCAACGCTTTCCTTGGCGAAAAACCATGATTGTCGCGCCCGGAACAGAGTCTCGGTCGCGGCCAAGTATGGTCTCGCCCGATGGTCGCACGGATATCCCGCTGTTCCTAACGCGCGTCTTCGCGCGCTCGGGTGAGCACGATCCGCACGTAATCTTGGAGTGCAAGCGCGTCGCCGAAGGCGATGCGAGTTTGGCGCGTGAGTATGTAGTCGAGGGAATCGATCGTTTCCGCACGGGTAAGTACGCCGAGAACCACCGCCGCGGCTTCATGATCGGGTATTTGCTGTCCGGCAGCGCCCAAGGCGTGGTCGAAACCATTAACCGCTACTTGTCGGGACGTTCGCGTCATCCCGAAGCGCTTGCCCCCTCGGCCGTCGGCGTCGCGCCGGCCGCTTGGGAAAGCGAGCATCCCAGAACGGGCGGCGGTCCGATCGCGCTGCATCACGCAATGTTAGCCATGGCATAGCCGAGGCAGTTTCTGGAAGGCACACGACGGCTGGTCGATCAGGGTGACTGGCGTCCGGCCTACTTGGACGCCAGCACCATGATCATCTGCCGGCCTTCCATGCGCGGGAACTGCTCGACCTTCGACAGTTCGATGAGGTCCTCGCGCACCTTGTCCAAGAGCTTCATGCCGAGGTCCTGATGGGCGAATTCGCGACCACGGAACCGCATGGTCACCTTCACCTTGTCGCCCTCCTCGAGGAAGGAGCGCATGGCGCGCATCTTGACGTCGAGATCATGCCCGTCGATGCCGGGCCGGAGCTTGATCTCCTTGATCTCGATGACCTTCTGCTTCTTGCGGGCCTCGGCGGCCTTCTTCTGGCTCTCGTACTTGAAGCGGCCGAAATCGAGGATCTTGCAGACCGGCGGCGATGCCGTGGGCGAGATCTCGACCAGGTCGAGCCCCACGTCATAGGCCATCTGCAGCGCTTCGCGCGTCGCAACGACGCCGCGGTTTTCGCCGAGATGGTCGATCAGGCGCACGGTGGCGACGCCGATTTCGGTGTTCACGCGCGGTCCATCGCGGGTGGGCGGCGCATTCGAGCTGGGACGCGGAGCTATGCTCGTCTTCCTTCCATTGCCAAACCAAAAAGAGGCTTACGTGCCAGGGACAGATCAGGTCCCTGGGACACGTGCCTCATTGCAGAGTGTATCGAGTGCGTCGCGCAAGGCAAGGCTCTCCTGCGCCTGCGATCCCAGGCGGCGGATCGAGACCGTCTCCTGCTCGGCCTCGCGCCCGCCCACCACCAGCAGGACCGGCACCCGGGCCAGGCTGTGCTCGCGCACCTTCCAGTTGATCTTCTCCGGCCCGATGTCGTATTCGGCCCTGAGGCCGGCCTCCTTCAGCGCCTGGTGCACCTTCAGCGCATAGGCTTCCGCCCCTTCCGTGATGTTCGCCACCACCACCTGAACCGGGGCCAGCCACAGCGGGAATTTGCCGGTGAACTGCTCGATCAGGATGGCGATGAAGCGCTCGAAGGAGCCGAAGATCGCCCGGTGCAGCATCACCGGCCGGTGCTTGGCGCCGTCCGAACCGACATAGGCGGCGTCCAGCCGTTCGGGCAGCACCAGGTCCACCTGCAGCGTGCCGCATTGCCAGTCGCGGCCGATGGCGTCGCGCAGCACGAATTCCAGCTTCGGGCCGTAGAAGGCGCCCTCGCCGGGATTGAGCGCATAGTCGATGCCGGCCCGGGCACAGGCGCCTTTTAAGGCGCCTTCCATCCGGTCCCACAGCTGATCGTCCCCCGCGCGCACCGGCGGCCGGTCGGAGAATTTCACCTTGAAATCGGCGAAGCCGAGGTCCTGGTAGATGCCGGAGAGCAGGCCGTAGAAGCGCACCGTCTCGTCCTCGATCTGATCGAGGGTGCAGAAGATATGCGCATCGTCCTGGGTGAAGTTCCGCACGCGCATGATGCCGTGCAGCGCGCCCGAGGGCTCGAAGCGGTGGCAGGAGCCGAACTCGGCCATGCGCAAGGGCAGGTCCCGATAACTGCGCAAGCCCTGGTTGAAGATCTGCACGTGGCAGGGGCAGTTCATCGGCTTCAGCGCGAAGATGCGGGCTCCCGGATCGGCCACGTATTCCTTCAGGCCTTCCTCGTTCTCCGCGATGTACATGTTCTCGCGGAACTTCTCCCAGTGGCCCGACGCCTCCCACAGCTTCCGGTCCACCAGCTGCGGCGTCTTCACCTCGACATAGCCGTCCTTCTCCAGCCGGCCGCGGATGAAGCGTTCCAGCGTGCGGTACAGCGTCCAGCCCTTGGGGTGCCAGAACACCATGCCGGCGGCTTCCTCCTGCTGGTGGAAGAGGCTCATCTCCTTGCCGATGCGCCGGTGGTCGCGCTTCTCCGCCTCCTCGATCTGCAGCAGGTGCTGCTCGAGCTCGGCCTTGCTGCGCCAGGCGGTGCCGTAGACGCGCTGCAGCTGCTGGTTCTTCGCATCGCCGCGCCAATAGGCGCCCGACACCCGCGTCAGCTTGAAGGCGAGCGGCAGCTTGCCCGTCGAGGGCAGGTGCGGGCCCATGCAGAGGTCGAACCACTGGCCCTGTCGGTAGATCGAGATCGCCTCGTCCGTCGGGATCTCGTGCACCCACTCGGCCTTGTATTTCTCGCCCTTGTCCTTGAACAGCGCGGCGGCCGCGTCGCGGTCCCATTCCTCGCGCGTGATCTCCTCGTTCCGGGCGACGATCTCGCGCATGCGCGCCTCGATCTTCTCGAGGTCGGCGGGCGTGAAGGGCTCACTCCGCACGAAGTCGTAGTAGAAGCCCGTCTCCGTCGACGGCCCGAAGGTCACCTGCGTGCCGGGGTAGAGCTCCTGCACGGCCTCGGCCATCACATGCGCGCAGTCGTGGCGGATCAGGTCCAGCACGTCGGGATGATCGCTCTTCAGCGTCAGGATCTCGACCCGGGCATCCTTGGCGATGCTGTGCTTGAGATCCTTCAGCACCCCGTCGACCCGGATGGCGAGCGCGGCCTTGGCGAGGCCGGGCCCGATATCGGCCGCCAGCCTGTCGCCGGAAACCGGCCCTTCGTAGCGGCGCACGCTGCCGTCCGGCAGCGTCAGCGCCACGCCCAAGGCTTGCACGTCAGACATCGGGAACCTCCAGAGGCGCGCAACTTAGGCGGGGCGGGGGTGGTGTCAAGGATGCGGGCATCGTCTTCTCCTGCGGGGCCGGGGCGGCGCGGAGAGGCGGGGGCCGGACAAAACAAAGGCCCCGTCCGTCTCCGGCGGGGCCCTCGGGCTCGTGTCGCGATCAGCCTCCGATCAGCGCGCGCAAACCCTCCGGCCCCGCGAGGGGGTCGTGACGGTAGTGCGCGTGGTGACGGCGATACGCATGCTTTAACACCTACCCGTGCGGATAGATATTGTAAAGCGTAAAAACGCCATCATGTACTGATCGATCGCTTTAGTGCTATGGTTACCAACCACCGTATAGATATCGCGGTGCGCTCTCGAATAGTGTCAGATATGTTTACGAATCCGAACAATATTCCGCCCAGACGTTCGCCAACATTCTGTTTTTTCTCGACTGGCCTGCGTTTTGCTTAGATCTTCAGCACATCTAGTGTTGTTGAATGGGTCGTTCTGGAATGAAAAAGAGCACGCTTCTGCTGGCCGGCCTTTGCGCCCTGTCCAGCCCCGCCTTCGCCGCCCCGATCATCAGTGATTTCGTCGTGTTCGGTTCTACCAGCGTCACCACTGGCAGCAACGTCGGTGCCGTCGCGGTTCCCGTCAGTGCTGCGGTGGGTAGCAATGGGACGGTGAGCATCGGCGGCGGGGGCAACTACGGGGATGGCGACGATGCCATCATTCTCACGGGTGGCGGCGGCTACACCGGCGGCAGCAACGCGAAGACGGTGGGCGACATCATCTTCAGCGGCAACGTGTCCATCGGCGGCGGTTCGACGGTCCAGGGCAGCGTGCACAGTGGTGGCAACGTCACCACCGGGAGCAATGCGACGGTCACGCAGAACATCGTGGCCACCGGCAACGTCACCATCGGCGGCGGCAATGCGATCGGCGGAAGTGTACTGTCCGGGGGCAACATCTCCACCGGCAGCAACGCCTCCATCACCGGCACCGCGCAGGCTTCCGGCACCGTCAGCCTAGGCGGCAGTTCGACGGCGGGTGCGATCGTCACCGGCGCTCCGGCGCCGACGCCTCTCGCTTACGTGCCTGTGGCAATGCCGACGGCGAGCATCTTCTCTGCCGGCGGTGCCGACGCGACCGTCGGCGGCGGCGGCGCGCTCACCCTGGGCGCCGGCATCTATGGCGATCTCACGACCGGCAGCAACGCCGACGTGAACCTGTCCTCGGGAACGTACTTCTTCGACAGTTTCAAGCTCGGCGGCGGAACGGATCTGACCCTCGATCTCTCGCTCGGCGGCATCCTCATCAATATCGTCGGCGACCTCGACTTCGGCAGCAACGTCAACGTCATCCTGGTTGGTGGTGATGCATCCGATGTCCTCTTCGAACTGCATGGCGAAGCCACGGTCGGCGGCGGCACCAAATGGTTCGGCACGCTATTCGCACCCGACAGCGAAGTATCCTTCGGCAGCAATGCCCGGATCACGGGTGCGGTGTACGGCGACATCGTCGGCATCGGCGGAGGCAGCTGGCTGACCCATGTCCAGTCCGATGCCCTGTTCCCGACCGCTGGCGGCGGCGGACAGGAAGTTCCTGAACCGGCGGCGCTCGCCAGCCTCGGGTTCGGCCTGATCGCGCTCGGCCTGTTCCGCCGGCGCCGGATGGGCTGAGGGCGGGCCCCGAACACGTAAGACGGTTCCGCCGGCCGAGACGACCGGCCGGCGGAACCGTCGCCTCGTTGACGCGCGAGCGCGCGCCCTACTCTCGCGCGTCCAGGCGTTCCAGAGTTCTGGTCAGGATGCGCTTCAGTTTGTCGATGGCGCCGCGAGGTCGAAGGTCGTCGCGTGATGCGTCACCGCGGTCGGCTGGCGCCCTTCCAGGCGCGCTTCGATCATGCAGCGCTTGCCGTCCTGTCCGCTCCCCGCGGCATTCTCGTCGCCGAGACGAACCGCCACCCGGCTGATCCGCTCGGCGAATCGCTTGAGCGCCGCTTCGACCATGCCCCTCACGTGCCCGGCCAGGTTTCCGTCCCGTCGATGGTGTTGTTCCTAGTCACCTGGATCTGCATCCGGCCGCTCTCCCTGCAAAGGGAGAGAACACTGCTCGCGGCTATCCCTTCCCCGCCGCCGCGACGAAGCGGTTGCGCAAGACCCCGATGCCGCTGATCTCCACCTCCACTTCGTCGCCGGCCCGCAGGTCGGGCGAGGTGCCGTCGGTGCCCATCCAGATCATGTCGCCGGGATAGAGCGTGATGTAGCGGCTGATGGCCGAGATATAGGCCTCGACGCCGAACAGCATCGAATTGGTGGCGAAGCGCGAGGTCTCGGTCCCGTTCACCCGCACCCGGGTCTCCAGCGCATCGAGATCGACATCGGTCTCGATCCAGGGCCCCATCGGCTTGAAGGTATCGGTGTTCTTCGCCCGCCACAGCGTGCGGTCCGATTTCTGCCAGGCCCGCTCGCTGACGTCGTTGCCGATGCTGTAGCCGAGCACGCAGGACAAGGCCTCGGCCTCGGAGAGGTTCTTCGCCCGCTTGCCGATGACGACGGCGAGCTCGCCCTCGTACTGCACCTTGGTGGCGCCCGCCGGGATGACGACGTTCTCCTCGTGCGCGATCAGCGCGTTGTTCGACCGGTAGCCGACATCGGGCTGCGTCGGCAGGTCGGGCATGGTGCCGAACTTCGCCGCCGCTTCCTTGATATGCGCGGTGTAGTTCAGGCCGACGCAGTAGAAGGTCGGCGGGATGACCGGCACCTCGATCTTCACCTCGGCGAGGGCATGCACCGTCCGCGTCTTCTCCCAGCCCCCGAAGGGATCGCCCGCGACCTCGACGATGCGCTCGCCTTCCAGGATGCCGTAGGCGAGCGCGCCGGCTTGCGAGAACCTGATCCAGCGCATGGCGCTTCCCCTTCCTGGCATTGCTTTTCGGATGAGCCTAGCACGACCGCCGGCCCGCGCCGGCCGCAACCGGCCATCAATCCATCGCGGCAGGGCCGTCCGGCACGCCGGCGCCGATGTCGACGAAGTGGAAGCTGGTCGGCATCGGCAGAACGCGGTCGCCGCGTTGCGTTTCCAGTGTGTACTGTTCCTGCAGGGGTGAGTAGATATTGATCATCTGCCGCACTTGGCCGGTCGCATCGGCGTCGACCGGGAGCGCGATCCCCTCATAGGACACGATCCTGCCATCGGGCAGCGTGTCGCGGCGATGATAGAACGTGCCGCAAGGCTGGGTGACAACGCTTCGATACCGCCTGCTTCGCTCCGGCCAGTCGCCCGGCGCGGTGATGTCCTTGATGTTCCGTCCGGTGATGTCGGCGCCATAGATCTGCCGGAGCGCCGTCCCGGCAACGCGCATGCGCACCAGATCGGCATTCACCACTTCCATCAGCGAGATCCAGGGCAGGAACTCCGCCACGTCCTTCAGTTCCATGTCGGCCTTGCGCGGCAGTACCCGCTGGCCCCGCCAGGTCATCCAGGCGCCGATCAGCCTGGGGCTGCCCTTGCCCTGCACGATGCCTGTCAGATCCGAAAGGCGCATCCCGTACACCGTGTCGCTCAAGGGCCCGCGGATATGCCGGCGCCCGATGCCGGCATAGTGGAGCGCGGCCGGCATGCGGAAAAGGGGTCGGAGTAGATTTTCTTCGCGTTCGGATCGGCCACGCCGCCGAAGCTGCCTCGTCCAGCGTCTGCGCTTTCTCCCATGCAGCAGCGACGGCGTCATCATGAAGGCCGCAGGCGACGGCACCGGCATGCGAGAGCCTGTTCCGGCGCGTGGCGACACGCTTTCAGGTGACGTCGGGATGCCCCGCGCCGATATCGACGTACTGGAAGGCGGTCGGCATGGGGACGCGGTGCGGCGCCGCCGGCTCGTCCAGCGCATACCAGTGCTGCAGGGGAGAGATGATGCAGAGCATGTGGCGCTGCCGCCCTTCCGCATCGGCGTCCACCGGCAGGGCCAGGGTTTCGTAGGACACGATCTTGCCGTCGGGCAGCGTATCGCGGCGGAAATAGTAGGCCCCGCAGGGCTGGCCCACCTGTGCCAGGTAGCGGGCGCTGCGCCGCGGCCAGTCGGCCGGGTCGGTGAGGTCCTTCAGGTTCCGGCCCGTCATTTCCATGCCATAGACGTCGCGCAGGCTCGACCCGGCGACGCGCAGCCGCGCCAGGTCCTTGTCGATCACCTCGAGCAGTGCCAGCCAGGGCAGGTCCTCGGAGAGGTGGGCGAGGTTCATCTCGGCCTTGCGCGGCAGCAGCCGCCCTCCCCGCCAGCCGTCCCAGGCTTCGACCAGCCGCTGGCAGCCCCGGCTCAGCACGACTTTCGGCAGATCCCGCACATCCATCCGACGACGCCTCCAACCCGCGGGGCGGAGGTTAGCACGAGAGGTAGATGCCGCCGCCTTCGTCTAGAATGCCGGTCCGAAAGGATTGCGGATGACGAGGCCGCTTAACTGCCGACCGTCCTGCATGTCTTCGGAATAGAGCACCCTGCAGCCGCCTTGCAGCGCCGCTGCCAGAATGAAGGCATCGAAGGTGGCGAAGCGGTGGCGTTCGATCAGATCGAGGCCGAGATCATGTGTTTCCTCGTCCACGGGGAGGACGCGGCAAACACCGCGGACCGCATCCAGGATATCGCGCAGTTCAGCGATGCTCAGGCCGAGCTTCCGTAGCGCCACCGAAGTGAACTCGTTCAGCACCTGAACGCTGATGCAGCCCCCCTCTGCCAGCAGCGTCTCGGCTCGATCGGCTTTCGCCTTTTCGTCCGACAGCAGATAGAGGAGGACGTTGGTATCGAAGAACGACTCAGCCGCGCTCATTGGCCTGCAGCCGGTCGAACTTGAACCCGGCGGGGAGGCGGCCTCGATACTTTCGCAACCGCGCCAGCGTCTCGGCCGGCGCCGGTGTTCTGGCGACCTCGAAGCTGCGTTCTCCGGCAACCTGTATTTCGATCTGATCGCCTTCTTTCAACTCCAACGCCTCCACCACGGACTGGGGAAGTCGCACGGCAAGGCTATTGCCCCATCTGGATACCTGCATGACGCACCTCAGATATACAATTCTCGGAAGTATATCATGTTGCCGCTCGAGAGTCCTTCGCGAGCCCTCCTCACACCGGCCAAAGCAACTCCGCCAGCTCGTCCAGCGTCTGCGCCTTCTCCTGCCAGCCCGCGATGCTGATCTGGCGGTTCAGGTCGCTGGCGTCGTGCAGCAGCGACAGCGTCATCAGCCGCCGCCGGAAGGCCGGCGTCAGCGCTTCCGGCCCGTAGCCGTATCCGCGGAACAATGCTTCGAGCCGCCCGGGCTTGCCGTCCGTCATGAAGCTCGAGGGTCCGAGCAGGTCGTACTCGCCCCAGCCGGTCATCACGTCGCCGAAATCGATCAGCCCGGCGAGGCCCCAGCGCCCGTCCGTTTCGGCCAGCAGGAAATTCTCCGGGATGTATTCGCCGGTCAGGATCACCGGCGGCGCGTCCAGCGGGATCACGCGCCGGGCGCTCTCGAGATAGCCGTCGAGCCCGTCGAGATACTTCGCCGCCAGGCCGAGACGGGTGTGCCGTGCCCGTGCGCCTTCGATCTGCCGCGCGATGAAGGCGGGCCAGCCGGGCTCGATTGTGGCGAGCGGTCCCGGCGGCACCCGCTGCACCGCGGCGATGCTGGCCCCGATCTCCTCCAGCACGCGCGCTTTCTCGGGCTCCGGCAACCCAGGCCAGACCTCGCTGCCGAGCCGGCCGGGGAGCCGGGTGATGACGAGCCAGGCCCAGCCGTCGCGCTCGCCCTCGGCCAGGATTTCCGGGATCGGCAGGTGAAGCCTGCCCCGAAGCTGCGTCAGCGCGGCGCGTTCGGAGACGAACTGCGCCCGCAGCAGCGGCGGGAAGACTTTGAGGATCGTGCCCCGGTCGAGGCCGACCACGAGATTGGTGCCGGTTGCGAAGTGATGCGGCTCGGACGCCGCGAAGCCATGCGCGCGGGCGAGGTCGAGGGCCGCCGGCAGGCAACGCGCCGGATTGGCCCGCCAGGCGGCGAAGTCCCGGTAGGTGGCGAAATCGGGAAGGGTCGTCATGGCGATCCCACCTACTTGCCGGCCGCCACCTCGTCATTGGCCGCACGGAAGAAGGCACGGTCCTGCGCGCGGTCATGGATGTCGTCGCGGCTCGGCGTCGCCACCACACCGGCGGCACGGGGTGCGTTCATCCGTTCGATCGTCCGCACAAGGGCGGCACGGCGCCGTTCGGCATCGCGCAACGTGGTGTCGGGGGGCATCGGCGCTCTCATCACAGGGGCGGACAGCTTATAGCGCGACACCCGATGGCCGGGTACACCCGGTCGCGTTCCGGCCTGCACCCAGGCGTGCGTTGACAGCGTCCTCTCCCGTCCGCACCGTGGCGGCAATCGAGGGAAGGAAACCGTCATGAGTGCCGCGCCGGAGCTGCCGCCGCCCCCGCCGATGAGCGCCGGCCTCTCGCGCCTCTTCGCCCGCATGCTGGAAGAGATCGACAGGCCCGAAAGCGTCGAATGGGACGCGGGCGAAAGCCGCCTCGATTCGGCCGTCTATGCCGATCCCGGCATCCATGCCCGCGAGGTCGAGCGCATCTTCCGCCGCCTGCCGCTCTGCCTCGGCCATGCCGACCAGTTGCGCGAGCCGGGCTCCATGATCGCCCGCGACCTCTTCGGCCTGCCGCTCCTGATCACGCGCGACCGCGACGGAGAGATCCACGTGCTGCTCAACGTCTGCCGGCACCGCGGCGCCCGCCTCCTTGCCGGTGAGGAAACGGTCTGCAGCAAGGCGACGCTCTCCTGTCCCTACCATGCCTGGACCTATGGGCTGGACGGTGCCTTGCGTGGGATTCCCGGCGCCGCTGGCTTCCCCGGAATCGACAGGTCCGCGCATGGCCTGCGCCGCCTGCCCTCGGCGGTGCGTCACGGCCTGGTCTGGGCGATCATGGACCCCGCGCGGACGGACATCGACGTCGCCGGGTTCCTGGGGCCGATCGATACCGACCTCGCCGGTTTCGATTTCGGCGCACACCGCTTCTTCCGCCAGCATGCGCGGCGGCGGAAGACCAACTGGAAACTGGTGATGGATGCCTTCCAGGAGGTCTATCACATCAAGAAACTGCACGCGGCGACCATCTCGCCCTTCTTCATCGACACCAAGTCGACCGGCGAAGGGGTGGGGCTGCATACGCGCATCCTGGTCGGCCGCGACCGCCTGCCCGAGGCAAAGACGTTGCCTCCCGAATACTGGGACCTGCGCCGGCATTGCACGCTGACGCATGCGATATTCCCCAACAGCCTGATCATCTACCACCCCGATTTCACCAGCCACATGGGGATGTTCCCGGCCGCCCCGGGCGAGATCCTGTTCGTCCACACCATGTTCACCCCGCACGAGGCGCGGAGCGAGAAGGAGCGGGCGCATTGGGAGCGCTCCTTCGAGCTGATCGATGAAGGGGTATTCGGGGCGGAGGACCTGTTCATCTCCGAGCAGATCCAGCTCGGGCTCACCTCGGGTGCGAATGAGGGCGGCTTCGTGCTCGGCCGCTTCGAGCATCACCTGCGCCGCTTCCACGCCAATGTCGCGGCGATGCTGGCCTGAAAGGGCCGGGGCGATGGCGGCTTCGCCGGGTGATCCGCTCAGGCGGCGAGCGGCTGGTCCTGATAGCTGAGGCGGGCGCGCTGGGCCGATTGCGCCAGGGCGAGGCCCGCCTCCAGCTCATCCTCGGTCGCTTCTGGGATTTCGTCGGCGACCGCACCGATCAGGGCGTGATGCCCCCGCGCGAAGAGCGCTTCCGCCATGACGTCGAACTTGGCGGCGCAGGCCCTGACATAGGAATCGTTCAAGACAACTGGATGGCTCTGCGTCATCTCTTCCCCCGGGGGCGGACGGATGGGTCGAGAAAGAAACGCGACATGCTGCCTTCGGTTCCGCGTGACCAAGTTGGGAAGAGGTGGAGGCGCGTGTGCGGCAAAAATCTTATTAAAAGGAAATTTTCTTGATTGTTCGGTGATTTTGGACTATTATTCAAATCGACCGGCGTGGGCGTCTTCTCCTTCCGGCTGCTCCTGGACGCTGTGAATATCTCGAAGCTGTGCGTCGGCTGCTGAGCCGTCGGCGGATGGCCGGAAATGGCCGTCGCTCGAGGCGGCCAGATTTGTCCGGACAGCACTGCATGGTGTGATGCCGTGGCATACCGGGATCGACGGCGTCCCTTAGCCGCGCCCTCGGCCTGCGGTCGAGCGGCCAAAGCATGGCTCAAATCGGCCGGAATTGGCCCGGAACGGTCTCTGGCGGGTAGGGCGGGGGCCTTTTCTGGCTCGAATTGGCTCGAATTGGCTGAGTTTGGCCGGCCGGACTTCTGTTCGAGACGAAAATATCCAATTCTAACATGGGTTTATGGAATTCCGGGCGCCCGCGCGAGGCGCGACGCCACCGGGCATGGATGCGCGAACGCCAGGCGGACAAAAATGTCCGCCCCGCCCGGCGCGCTCGCCGGTGCCGATGCGGAACGGCGGACAGGATTGTCCGCGACGCTCAGTCCCGCGCAGCCGGCTCCGGCCGCTTCCAGAACCGGCGGGTCTCCAGGAACCGTGCCCAGGCCTTTTCGAAGGCCGACAGTTCCAGATGCTCGACGGCCGCGAACCAGCCCTCCACCGCCCCCTCGGCCCGGGCCCGGCGGGTGCTGCGCCGGGACAGGCCGCCCAGGCGCTCCCAGGCTTCGCTCACGCGCTGGCGGCCCACGGCGCCGTCATTGATCGCCCCCAGGCAGTCCTGCACCCCGGCCAGCGCGCCGATATAGGTCCGTACGCGCCGCTTCTTGTAGAGCTGGCGGAAGAAGTCGGCGGCATAGCGCAGCTTCTTGGCGGCGATCCGCAGTTCGTGCAGTTCTTCCAGGGTCATGGCGTGATGCGCGCGCCCGAACTTGCGCAGCGCCCGGTGCCGCTTGCCGAGCGTGAGATCGGCGAAGCCGCCGACCGGGGCTGTCCAGGGGGCGCTCCGCCAATCCGGCGGGGCGGGGCGCTCGGCATAAGGCGACCAGTCGGCCGCCAGCAGTTCGAGCAGCGTCAGTTTCAGATCCGTGTGCTCCGGTGCGCCGATCGCCTGGCGCAGCCGCCGATGCCCCTCCTGCCGGGCGGCACGGGCGATCCTGTCGAGCCGGGCGAGCCCCGGATCCTCCCCCGCCCGCTGGCGGAGCGGCGCCAGCGTCTCCTCGACCAGCACGTCCCATTCGCGCGCCGGGCCGAAGGCCGCCATCAGCTCGCGCAGCCGACCGCGCAGCGGATCGGCGACGTCGCCCGGCAGGGCCTTGGCGAACAGGCTGACGGCCGAGCGCAGGCGCCGCAATCCGATGCGCAGCTGGTGCACCCCCTCGGGGTCCTCGCCCGCCAGCGAAGGCGCCTCGTTCGCCACCATCTGGCGCAGGCAGGATCCGGCGATGCGCTTGAAGGCGGTCTCGATCGTCAGCGTCTCGTCCAGCTCGACCGGGCGCGCCTTCTCGGCCGGCGGCGCGGCATCCAGCAGGGCGAAGCCGCGGGCCGATTTCGCCCTGAACTCCAGCCGGAAGGGTACCTCGGCCAGCAGACGGCGGGCGAAGGCGAACAGCGCGGCGGGCTCGCCCGCCTTCAACTCCAGCTCCACCTCGGCCACCGGTTCGCCGGCGTCGCCCGCGGTGATCCGCCCGCGGTCGATCGCCATCTCGATTCGCGTGGCGGTGTCCGGGGCCAGCAGGCGGAGCGTGCGCGAAACCTCGACCTCGACCAGCGGCTTCAAGTCGCCCGGCGCCACCCCCTTGCCGGCCAGGATGCCGGGGACGGGCGTGTCGGCGGCGCGGTCGAGGTCGGGCTCGGGCCCTTCGATCGCGACCTCCCATTCCCGGCGGGTGGCGAGGTCCGCGTCGGACGGGCCCTCGGCCTTGATCGTCTGCGTCCAGCGCGGCCCGTCCTGGCGGATGCGCAGCGTATAGCCGCGCCGGAACAGCAGGCGGTCGCCGGTGTCGTAATAGGTGCTCTTCAGCCGGCGGCGGCGGACCGGTCCCTCGGCGGCGGCGAGGATCGCCTCCGCTTTCGCGAGCGCTCCGAGCGCGCGGCCTTCGAAGATCAGCTTTATCTCGGTTTCAGTCGTCATGGTCGGCGCTTCGCGCGTCTCTACATGCTTGCAACCTGTCGGCCCTTAGCATGGTCTTCTGATTGTCATCTATCGCAGTGCGGCGGATGCCGGCCTTGCCGATCGTTCTTCCGCCCCGTATCGATGGCAGGGCAAAAGGGCGAATCGGATGCTCGCAACGGGGTGGGGGAACCCCCTGGGATGATGACGAAGTGGTGGAACCTGCTGGCGGCGGCGGTCCTGGCGGCCCATGCCGCGCCGGGTGCGGCGCAGGGCCTGCAGCCCAATCCGGAACGCGAGCCCGCCCGCGAGGTCGAGGCCGAGCGCGATGCGCGCGAAGCCGCCCGCGCCGCCGGGGAAAGGGGCGATCTCGGTCCGGAGGTCCGCTTCGATCAGATCCTGGCCGATCCCGACGACGTCCCGCTCAACCTGCGCTATGTGGAACAGCGGATCCGCGCGGGTGACCTGCGCGCCGCCGCGGCGACGCTGGAGCGGGTGCTGGCAATCGAACCCGACAATGCCCGTGCCCGCCTGCTCTACGGTCTCGTGCTGCTCCGCCTCGACAATCTGGCCGAGGCCGAGCGCGAGCTGCTCGCCATCCGCCCGCTGCCCATGCCCGACAGCATCCGGGCCGAGATCGACGGCTACCTGAAGCAGATCGAGCAGCGCCGGCGCCTGACGCGCTATACGGCGAGCCTTTCGCTCGGCGGGCATTTCGACACCAACCGCGACGCCGCGCCGCGCTCGCACACGCGGCGCGCCCTCGGCATCACCGGCACCGCCGACCACGGCCAGGACGACCTCGCCGTCCTCGCCATCGGCACGTTCGAGGTCCGTCACGACCTCGGCTATCAGGCCAAGCACGACGTCTTCGGCCGGGCGACGCTTTTGGTGGACGAGCAGATCCGCCTCTCCCAGCAGGATCTGAAGGCGCTGTTCCTGGAGGCCGGCGGCAGCTTCCGGCTCGAGAACCTGGTGCTCATTCCCTCCGCGAGCTACACCCAGCTCGAACTGAACCGGCAGGACTACCTCTATGCCGGCGGGCTGAAACTCAGGGCCGAACGCAGGCTCGATTCCTTCGTTCAGCTGCAGGCCGAAGGACAGATGCAGTACCAGGACTTCGACGCGGTCACCCGCTTCGGCTCCGGCAACCAGAACCAGACCTCCACGGCTCCTCTCGCCGACGAACAGTCGGGCTACCGCCTCGACATCGAGGCGGGCATCACCCTGAACATCGCCGCCGACCACCAGTTCACGCTGACCGCCGGATGGACCAACAAGGAGGCGAAGGAGAACTACCAGGCCTATGCGGGCGGCCGCCTGACGGCGAGCCATCTCTGGCTGCTCGGCAGCGGGCAGTTCCTGCTCGGCAGCGCCTCGATGGAGGCCCTGGCCTATGACCGCCCCGACCCCCTGGTCGATCCCAACATTCCGCGGCGCGACACGCTCTATCGCGCCCGTCTGACCTATGGCGTCCCCTTCGCCACCCTGTTCGGCGACGGGCTTCCGGCGGGGATCGGCGACATGGTCTGGAGCACGACGGGCGAATTGCTGGTGTCGGACGGCAACCTTCCCAACTACAGCTATGCCAATGTCAGGCTGCAGGCGCTCGTCACCAAGCGCTGGGAGTTTTGATCAGGGCGCGGCACCGGTCCGGACGGCATGCGCATAGGCTGCGTTGCGGACGGCGATCACTGGCCGGAAGATCGGGCAGGATTGCCCGCCGTCGATCAGGCTGGCCGAGGCCGGCGCCAGGGCCTTGAGGTAGCCCCGCACCCGGCAGACATAGGCGGCCCGCTGGGCCGGCGGTCCGCCGTTGTAGCGGCCGAGCGCCTCCCGCCAGCCGGCCGAGGCCTTGCGGTGGCCCTGCAGCAGCCGGGCGGCGCGGCGGACGTTGCGCTCGGGGTCCAGCATGCTCTCGGGCCGGTCGAAGCTCCGCGCATGCGACCGCAGCGACAACTGCATGCAGCCGACATGCGCTTCCTCGACCAGGCTGCCGTCGGGTTTGCGCAGCAGCGCCTCGGCCGCCTTGCGGCTGGCGGGATAGTGGCTCTCGCCATCGCGCTGGATGGCGTTCGGCTGCGGTGTTCCGTTGCGGCTGGTCTCGGCCAGCGTGATGGCGTGCAGCAGCCCGACCGGCAGGCCCAGTTCCTTCTCGATGCGGACGGTGAAACGCGTGCAGGGCTCTTCCTGGGCGATGGCCACACCGGGAAACAACGGCAGGCAGGCCAGGAAGGCGAGGACGGCCCTCAGCTCCGCACCGCGCCGATGGAGAACAGGTCGACGGGGGTCGCGAACAGGTCCCAGATCACCTTCGCCGCCACGGCCAGGACCAGCAGGCCGAGCAGGCCGCGCAGCTGCACGGCGTTCAGCCGCGCGCCGATGCCCACGCCCATCTGGGCGCCGATGACGCCGCCGATGGTCAGCAGCAGCGACAGCGGAATGTCGACCGTCTGGTTCTGCACCGAATGCAGGAAGGTGGTGTTGGCGGTCACGAAGACGATGTGGAACAGCGAGGTGCCGATGGCGAGCAGCGTCGGCATGCCGAGCAGGAAGATCATCGCCGGCACCAGGATGAAGCCGCCGCCCACGCCCATGATGGCGACCAGGATTCCGACGAAGAGGCCGATCAGCAAGGGCAGGGTGACGGAGATGTAGAGCCGGGACTTGCGGAAGCGGATCTTCAGGGGCAGACGGTGCAGCAGGTAGTGCTTGTGCAGCTTTTCCCGCCGCGGTCCTCCGGCTCTCCTGGTCTTGATGATGGTCCGGGCGCTTTCGCCCATCATCAGGCTGCCCATGATGCCGAGCAGGACGGCGAAGGTGATGGCGATGACCAGATCGATCTGCCCCAGCCGGCGCAGCACGGCGAACAGCCATACGCCGATCCCCGATCCCAGCAATCCACCCAAGGTCAGGACCAGTCCCATGGTCATGTCGACATTGTCGCGCCGGAAATGCGCCAGCATGCCCGAGAAGGACGAGGCCAGGATCTGCGGCGCCTGGGTGGAGACCGCGACCGTGGGCGGAATGCCGAGCATGATCAGGATCGGGGTCATCAGGAACCCGCCGCCCACCCCGAACATGCCCGACAGGAACCCGACCACGAGGCCGAGACCGAGGAGCACCGTCATGTTGACCGAGACTTCGGCGATCGGGAGGTAGAGCTGAAACATCGTAACGATTATCCGCCTTTAGCCGACCACACTCCGGTTTGGCGGGGGTGTCAAGGAAGAGCGCTCACGCGGCCTTGTCGGCGATCTCCCTCGTCGCGGTGAAGCTGATCTCGGGAAAGTCCTGCTGGGTGCGGGCCAGTTCCCAGTTGTTGCGGGCGAGGAAGACGAGGCGGCCGTCGCCATCCTCGGCCACGTCGTTCCTCCGGGCCGCGATGAAACGGTCGAGCAGCGCCCTGTCGGCGGTGTTGACCCAGCGCGCGGTCTCGTAGGGCGCCTGCTCGAATCCGGCCTGGACGTTGTATTCGGCCCCGATACGCGAGGTGAGCACGTCGAACTGGAGCGGGCCGACGACGCCGACGATCCAGTTGCCGCCGTTCAGGGGCCGGAACACCTGGCTGATACCCTCCTCGCCGAGGTCGAGGAGGGCTTTCTTCAGCTGCTTCGCCCGCATCGGATCATCGAGGCGGGCGCGGCGCAGCACTTCCGGGGCGAAGCTCGGTATGCCGGTGAAGCGCAGCTCCTCGCCCTCGGTCAGTGCATCGCCGATCCTGAGCTGGCCGTGGTTCGGCACGCCGATGATGTCGCCCGGGAAGGCCTCGTCGGCGATGTTGCGGTCCTTGGCCAGAAACAGCATCGGGCTCGACACCGTCAGCCATTTCTGCGAGCGCGGGTGGTAGAGCTTCATGCCGCGCCGGAACTGGCCCGAACACATGCGCACGAAGGCGATGCGGTCGCGGTGGTTCGGATCCATGTTCGCCTGGATCTTGAATACGAAACCGGTGACCTTCTGCTCGGCGGGGTCGACGGGACGGGGCTCGGCCGGCTGGGGCCGTGGCGTCGGCGCATAGGAACCCAGCGTCGCCAGCAGCTCGGCGACGCCGAAATTGCGGAGCGCGCTGCCGAACAGCACCGGCGTCAGATGGCCCTCGAGGTAGCTTTCGAGGTCGAAGGGCTTGCAGGCGCCGCGGGCGAGTTCCACCTCCTCGCGCAGCTTCTCCAGCTGCTGCGCCGGCAGGTATTCGTCGAGCTTGGGATCGTCCAGTCCAGACAGCTGGACCATCGGTCCCAACCTGTCGCGCAGACCGCCGTCGAACAGGATCAGGCGGTCGGCCAGCAGGTCGTAGACGCCCCTGAAGTCGCTTCCCGAACCGATCGGCCAGGTGATGGGTGCGGCGTCCAGCGCCAGCGTCTTCTCGATCTCGTCGAGGAGGTCGAAGGGCTCGCGGCTCTCCCGGTCCATCTTGTTGATGAAGGTGACGATGGGCAGGTCGCGTAGGCGGCACACCTCGAACAGCTTCCGCGTCTGCGTCTCGATGCCCTTGGCGGCGTCGAGCACCATGATCGCCGATTCGACGGCCGTCAGCGTGCGGTAGGTGTCTTCGCTGAAATCTTCGTGACCAGGCGTGTCGAGCAGGTTGAAGACGGTATCTTCATGCTCGAAGGTCATCACCGAGGCCGAGACGGAAATGCCGCGCTGGCGTTCGATTTCCATCCAGTCCGACCGGGCGCGCCGACGTTCGCCGCGTGCCTTGACGGCGCCGGCCAGCTGGATGGCACCACCGAACAGGAGCAGCTTCTCGGTCAATGTGGTCTTGCCGGCGTCCGGGTGCGAGATGATCGCGAACGTCCGGCGGCGGCCGACCTCGGTCATGTTGTCGGGCATGGCCGCGCCGTTTAGCCGGCCTGCGGCATGACGTCAACGCCGCAGGGTTGCCGCATTCGACCCGTAGGGAGTGCAGAATGAACCGCCGTCACGCCCTGCTGGGCCTCACCACCACCCTGATCGCCGGCCCCGCCGCCGCGGCCGAGGCCTGCCGCCTGACCCCGCAATCGACGGAAGGGCCGTTCTATTTCGATCCGTCGCTGGTCAGGGCCGACATCACCGAGGGACGCCCGGGCGTGCCGGTGGACCTGGCGCTGAAGGTGGTCGGCACCGACTGCAGCCCGATCGCCGGCGCCCGCGTCGATCTCTGGCATGCCGATGCGCTGGGGCAGTATTCCGGCTATCTGGGCCAGGGCGACGACAGGACGATCTCCACCCGGGGCAGAACCTTCATGCGCGGCACCCAGGTGAGCGACGCCGGCGGAGAGGCGCGGTTCCGTTCCGTCTATCCCGGCTGGTACCTCGGCCGCACGCCCCATTACCACTTCAAGGTCATCCTCGACCGGGGGCCGGCGCTGACCGGCCAGATCTATTTCCCGGACGAGGTGAGTGCCGCGATCTACAGGGACCGCGAGCCCTATCGCGACCGGCCCGGGCGCCAGGTCACCACCAACCGCAACGACGGCCTGTTCCGCCGCGGCGGCGAGGCCACCGTCGCGACGCTCGCCGAGGACACGGGGCGCTTCCGGGCCGCGCTGACGCTCGGCATCGATCCGAAAGCCTGACGAACTACTCGAGGAAGCCCGGGTCCTTTTCCAGCATCCAGCGCTGCAGCGCGGCGAACTGCAGGTCGGCATCGGTGCCTTCGACATAGGCGCGTTCCGCCTGCATCGCCGCCTTGGCGGCGATCTCCGCCGGGACCAGGCGCGGCCTGGCGCCGCCGGCCTGCGAGGCGATCTGCACCTCGCAGGCGCGCTGCAGCAGGTGCATCCGCGCGAAGGCGAGGGCGACCGAGGTGCCGCAGGTGAGGAGCCCGTGGTTGCGCAGGATCATCGCGTCCCTGCCGCCGAGGTCGGCCGCGAGGCGCTCGCATTCGTCGGTGTCGAGGGTAATCCCTTCGTAGTCGTGATAGGCGAGGCGGTCGTAGAAGAAGACGGCGGTGAAGTTGTTGAAGATCAGCCCGTCTTCCTGGCAGGCGACCGCCATGCCGGCGGTGGTGTGGGTGTGCATCACGCAATGCGCGTCGGGACGGTTGGCATGGACGGCGGAATGGACGACGAAGCCGGCCGGGTTCACCGGATGGCGGCTGTCGCCGATGATCTTCCCCTGGATGTCGATCTTGACCAGGTTCGAGGCCTTCACCTCGCGGTACAGCAGGCCGAAGGGGTTGATCAGGAAGCGGCCCTCTTCGCCGGGCACGCGCAGCGTGATGTGGTTGAAGATGATCTCGTGCCAGCCGAAATGATCGAACAGGCGATAGGCGCAAGCGAGTTCCTGCCGCGCCTGCCATTCCTCGGGCGACATGCCGGCCGGCTTCGCATCGTTCCGCCGCATCGGGATCGCGCTCATCACCAACCCTCCCGTCCGTTTGCCCCAGTCTAGCGGAAGACGACGGTCTTGCGCCCCTTGGCCAGCATGCGCCGTTGCATGATGTCGCGGGTCTGTCCGTTCAGGCGCCTCGCAACAGCGCGCGCGGCCGCACCTCGTTCGCCAGCAGGCGCATGCTGGCCTCCACCCGATCGAAGGGCAGCGCGCCGAAATCGGCCAGCGCGATGACATGGTCGACCCCCCAATCGGCGAGGCGCGCGATCTTCGCCGCCACCGTCTCGACCGAACCGAACAGCGACAGGCCGGAACCCAGGATGTCGTCATAGGTCTGCCGGCGCGCATAGAGGCGGGTGGCGACATAAAGGTCGAACGCCTCGGCCGCCTCGGCCCGCGCCGCGGCATCGGTTTCCGCCACATAAGTATGCAGCGTGACGCCGACGGCGCCGCGCGGGTCCTTCCGGCCGGCCTCGGCGAGGCCCTTCTGGTGCGCCTTCACCAGGCCTTCGATCTCCTCGAAGCGGGAGACGGAGGCATAGGGGACGCAGAGCATGTCCTGGTTCTTCCGCCCGATCTCGTAGGCCCCTTCGGCGCGCAGCGTCGCGACGGCGACCGGTACCGGCCGCTGCACCGGCGCGACGTTGATCCGGACGTCCGTGAGCTTGTTCCAGCGGCCATCGATGCTCACCGCCTCGCCCGCCAGCAACCGGCAAAGGATGTCGAGATTCTCCTCGAAGCGCTCGCGCTTCTCCGCCGGGTCGATGCCGAAGCCGGCGAATTCATGGGCGAGATAGCCGGAACCGACCCCGAGTTCGAGGCGGCCGCCGGAGAGGAGGTCCACCATCGCATAGCTCTCCGCCACCTCGACCGGGTTGCGGAAGGTGAGTGCGGCGATGGCGGTGCCCAGCCGCAGCCGCTGCGTCCTCTGCACCAGGGCGGCGAGAAGCACGGCCGGGTTGGGGGCGGCGCCGTATTCGTGGAAGTGGTGCTCGGCGAGATAGAGGGCGTGGAAGCCGAGCGCGTCGGCCAGCTCGCCCTGGCGCAGCACCTGGGCATAGAGGCCGGCGAGGGTGCGTGAGCCGGCCGGGTGGTGGTCGAGCACGCTGAACAGCGAATAGCGCATGGGGGTCTCCTCCGGGCGGGACCCTGCGAAGCGGGGAGGCGGCTGTCAAACCCGGGCCGAAAGCGTATCGCCGGAGGCCCGAGCAATGCGAGAATGCGCCGAGCGAATCGCCGGGGGGCCAGTTGGAAGACCTTTTCTATCTGGTGATGCTGATCGTGCTGGGTTCGATGCTTCACCTGGCACGGCAGGAACTGAAGCGGCTGCGCGCAGGCCTCGACGGGCTGAACGAGCGTCTGAAGGCGCTGGAAACGACCACCCGGACGCTGGACGCGGCTTCGGACGCCGCCGCCCGGGAGAGTGTCGCCGAAGCGAGCGAGCCGGCTGTCGCCACCATGCTGGACGAGCGTGGCGCGGTCATTCCGGTACCGCCCGAACCGCCGGCTGGCGCCGCCGAACCGGCTCCCGAAGAGACGGTTGTCGAACCGCCACCACCTCCTCCCCCGGCGCCGGCCCGGCCGAAGCTGGAAGAACTGCTGACCGTGCGCTGGTCGGTCTGGCTGGGGGCCGCGACCATCGGCCTCGCCGGTGTCTTCATGGTGCGCTACTCGATCGAGCAGGGCCTGGTCGGCCCCACCGTGCGGGTGGTGCTCGGGCTGCTGCTGGGCCTGGGCCTGGTCGCCGGGGCCGAGGTGCTGCGCCGGCGCGAGATGCCGGCGGGCTTCGCCGGCGGGCTGCCCCGGGCCAGCATCACGGCGGCGCTGGCGGCCGGCGGCGTGGTTGCGCTCTATGCCGCGCTCTATGCCGGCTATGGCCTCTATGATCTCTACGGTTCGCTCGCGGCCTTCGGTTCGCTGGTCGTGGTATCGAGCGCCGCCCTCAGCCTTTCCCTGCTGCACGGCCCGCTGCTGGCGGTGATCGGGCTGCTCGGCGCCCTCCTGGTGCCCGGCCTGGTCGAAAGCGACGCGCCCTCGGCCTGGACGCTGTTCGGCTACCTCCTGATCGTGGTCGCGGCGGCGACCGCGCTCTCCCGGCGGCAAGGCTGGGGCTGGGCCGGGTGGATCGCGGCGCTGGGCGCCATCCTGTGGTCGCTGATGTGGATGCTGTTCGGCTGGCAGGGACGCGACGGCCTGCCGGTGGGGCTGTTCCTCATGGGCTGCACGGGCCTCTTCGCCATCGGTCTCGCCGGCGTGCCGCTCGGCCTGCCGGGCCTGCCCGCGTCGGCCGACCGCCGGCTCGGCCTGATGCCGGCGGCGGCGATGGCCTTCCTCGCCTTCGTCCTGGTCCGCTTCGCCGCCTATGACACCGCCTCGCTCGCCGCTCTCCTCGTCGTCGCGGCGCTGCTGACGGTACGGGCCCGCTGGCGGGAGGAGGATGTCGGGCTGCTGGCGGTGGCACTTCTCGCCGTCCTGGCCGGACAGGCGCTGTGGCATCTGCCCGCCATCGTGGAACAGCCGGAGGCGCTGGGCCTGGTCGAGGGGCGCCCGGCCGGGTTCATCGGCGGCCCGATCGTGCCGCCCAGCCTGTCGCGCTTCCTCGGCTGGTCCATCGCCTTCGCCGCCCTGTTCGGTGGCGGTGCGCTCGCCGCGCTCCGGGGCGCCGCCCGCCCGGGGGTCTGGGCGTCGCTCGCCGTCGCCGGACCGGTCGCGCTCTACATCGTCGCCTATTGGCGGATCGAGGATCTGAAGGCCTCGCTGCCCTGGGCCGCGGTGGCGCTGGCGCTGGCCGGCGGCTATCTCGGCCTCGCGGCGCGGGCGCGGGCGACGCCCGGCATGAACGCCGCCCTCGGCGCCTTCGCCGTCGGGGTGACGCTGGCGGTGAGCCTGGCGCTCGCCACCACCTTCCGCCTCGGCTGGCTCACCGTCGCCCTGTCGGTCGAACTGCCGGTGCTGGCCTGGATCGCCGGCCGGCTCGGCCTGCCGGTGCTGCGCCGGGTGGCGCTCGGGGTCGCCGGCGTGGTGCTGATCCGCCTGCTGCTGAACCCGGAGGTGCTGGATTACGGCATCGGTCATCTGCCGGTCCTGAACAGCCTTCTCTACACCTACGGCCTGCCGGCCATCGCCTTCGGGCTGGCGGCGCGGATGTTCGCCGCCGATCGCCGCGACCTCACCGTGCACGTGCTGGAAGGCGGCACGCTCGCCTTCGTTTCGGCGCTGGTCACGCTCAACATCCGGCTCGGTGTCTGCGACGGGCTCGCCACCCATTGCGGCGCCGGTCTCGCCGAGAGCGGGGGCTATACGCTCGCCTGGTCCGGCATGGCCTATCTCCTCTATCGCGCCGTGCCGCTGCATCCGACCCCGGTGGTGCGCTGGGGCTGGCCGATCCTCGCCCTCGGCGCGCTGGTCTCGCTCGTCGTCTTCGGCCTCCTCCTCGACAATCCGGTGTTCAGCCGCGTCGCGGTGGGAGACTGGCCGGTCGTCAACCTGCTGATGGTGGCCTACGGCCTGCCGGCGGTGATCGCCGCCCTGTTCCTGCGCACCGCCTGGCTGCGGGGGGAGAGCCGTCTCGCCACCGCCGCCGGCGCCATCGCGCTCACGCTCGGGCTTCTCTACATCTCCTTCGAGGTGCGCCGGGCCTTCCAGGGTACCTATCTCGACCGCTTCCGGGTCGAGGACGCCGAGTGGTACGCCTATTCGGCCGCTTGGCTGGTCTATGGCGGGGTGCTGCTCGGCCTCGGCGTCTGGACCGGCCTGAAGAAGCTCCGCTACGCCTCGCTCGCCGTGATCGTGCTGGTCATCGCCAAGGTCTTCCTGCTCGACATGGACGCGCTCACCGGCCTGTGGCGGGCGCTCTCCTTCCTCGGCCTCGGCCTCTGCCTGATCGGCATCGGCTGGCTGTACCAGCGCTTCGTCTTCCCCGCCCGGGGGCCGGCGCCGGAATAGCGGTTCAGCGGACGGTGAACTCGACCGTGTACCTGCCGCAGCGGCTGTTGTTGGACAGGTTCTCGCGGCCGGTGGCGGTGAAGGTGCCGTCGGGCTGGATGTCCTTGGCCGGGACCAGGAAGTTGAACGAGAAATTGTCGCTGGAATCGCGCGTGACCCCGGCCGAGGTGGTGCGGGCGTTGAGCGTGATCCACAGGTCGCTTCCGAGCCTCTCGACCCGCACCGGACCCATCATGTCGTCACCGGTGAAACGGTGCGTCCACAGGTTCCGGCCCTGGAAGTCGAGCGGCTCGTCCGAGCTCAGGCGGTAGGTGACGCCGCAACTGCCCTTCACGGTGTAGACGGCGGTGCGCTTCCGGGCCGCATAGACGGCGGCGAGATCGATGGAACCCTGGCGCGCGGGTTCGGCGGCAGCGGGCGGCGCTGCCGCCACCAGGGGCGATGCCGCCTGCAGCAGCGCCTCGATGCGGGCGCGGGCGATCGGCTCGAAGGTGCCGAAGGGGAACTGCTGCATATAGGCTTCGAACAGGGCCGGGTCGTTCGAGTTCTGGATCGAGTTCCAGAACGCCGTCTCGCGGTCAGCCGCGGAAGGGGCGGCCGGGGCAGGGGTGGGATCGGGTGCCGTCGCCGGGCTGGCGGCGGCGGCCGGCGCGGCACCGGCGCGAAAATAGAAGGAGCCGGTGAGGGACGAAGCCTCCCAGGGCGTCTGGTTGCCCTGCGATGCCTTCGAGACCTCGATTCGCACGCGCTTGAACACCTCCTCGACCTGCAGGCCGGGGGTGTCGAGAGCACGCAGCAGTTCGGCGGTATAGAGGCCGTTGTCACCCGCCCCGTCGGCCGCGACCTTGCCGGGCGCGGTGGCATAGGAGATCAGCGTGCCCTGGGGCGCGTTGATCTGCGCGAGGCCGCCGCCGGTCGCGCGGAAGCGGCGTTCGAAGGGGTTGTTGCGGCAGGCGTCCAGGATGACGAGATTGACCCGCGACTGCGCCGCCGCCATCTGGTCCAGCACCAGGTCGACATCGAGCGTCTCCAGCCGGACGCGGGCCTGGGTGGCGATGCTCGCATCGGTCGGCACCAGGAAGTTGCGCCCGTCGACCTGTATGCCATGCCCGGCATAGAAGAAGAGGCCGACGGCTTCCGGCCCGAGCTGGTCGCCGAAATCGGCGACGGCGCGCTCCATCTCGAGCTTGGTCGCGTTCTCGCGCAGGATCACCTGGAAGCCGAGCTGCCTCAGCTTGGCCGCCATGGCGCGGGCGTCGTTCACCGGGTTCTTGAGCGGTGCGGTCTTATAGGCGGCGTTGCCCAGCACCAGGGCGACGCGCTTTTCCGCCATCGCCGGCACGGCGGTCAGCAGGAGAACGACGAGGCCGAGGAGACGCAGCAGGACAGGCACGGTTACAACCCCCGAGGAGACCGCTATTGCAGTTGGATAGTTTTAACACCGGGTAAGCGGCCCGGCGTGACCGGCCTCACGCCGCCGGCGGACAATTCTGTCCGCTCGCGAGGGCGGCGGCGGAGACGCCGTTCAGCCGGAAGGGACGCTGGCCGGGGTACTCGCGGCCGGCGCGCCAGGATTTTTCGGCGGCGAAGATCGGCTTTTCCAGCAAGTCGCTGATCGGGATGAGCTTTTCGGGACGGGCCTGGTTTCGGGCCGAGCCTAACCCTGCCAATTCGAGCCAATTCGAGCCAGTTTCGTCCCGCGCGCTGCCCGCTGTGGCCGGTTCGGGGCCTGATTGCGCCAAAGCCGGCCAGCCTCTCCCTCCCTCGCGCTGCGACAGCGGCGTGGGGGAGGGCCGGGGTGGGGGCGGTGACGAAAATTCGCCGTGTGCCAAGGCGTC
>Ga0164290_1001232_pt1 | contig 44864 bp, 46 predicted proteins | sample Micstemetagenome_FD_108782 | JGI IMG/M metagenome (GOLD analysis project Ga0164290, IMG submission 108782) | Contaminated culture microbial community from soil near Moab, Utah, USA - Microcoleus steenstrupii SON62 (Illumina Assembly) | ecosystem: Environmental > Terrestrial > Soil > Soil crust...
CGAGCCGCGCGTCGAAGCCGGTGAACTCGCCGTTGTAGGTCGAGAAGCCGAAGTGCGAGACCGACCAGTTGAGCTTCGCGTGGCTCTTGTCGAGCGCGTAGGCGCCGGGTCTCACGTCGCCGGGGCGCGCCGGTTGTGCCGTTCCCGGCATCGCCAGCAGCGCCGCCGCGGCGGCGAGCAGGAAAGCGCGGCTCATATGTCGTTCTCCTCGTGGTCGTGCGGGGTGCCCGGCACCGGGGCTTGCCCCAGGCCGATCAGGTGCGAGACGCGCGGCGGCTCGGGGCCGAGGTGCAGCGCGCGCACGCGCGCCTGGAGCGCTTCGTCGGCCTTGGACACGCGCCCGTGCTGGCGCAGGTGCGCGACCCAGGACTCGACCAGAAAATATTCGACGACGCGGGAGGGCTCGTCGGTGTCCCGGAACACGCCCCAGGCGTAGGCGCCGTCGCGCCGGCGGGTCGTCCCGAGCTCGCGGATCAGCGGCTCGAAGTCGCGCGCCGCGTCCGGATCGACGCGGTACTCGACGAGTATCATGACGGGCCCGGCGTCGTCGGCGACCGCGCCCGCCGTGGCGGGCTCCGGCCAGTGGCGCGACGGCGTCAGATCGTCGTCGCCGTCCGGCAGGCGCCAGCGACGCGCGACCAGCACGGCGGCCGCCCCGAGCGCCGCCGCCGCCGCGAGGCTCAGGCGCGTCGAGGTGAGCTGCGCGAGCTGGCCCCAGACGACGCTGCCCAGCGTCATCGCGCCGAAGAAGGTGGTGAGGTAGATCGCGAGCCCGCGCCCCCGCACCCAGTCCGGGAGCACGCTCTGCGCGGTCACGTTCATCGCGGTGAGCGCCGCGATCCACGCCGCGCCGAGCACCGGCATCAGCGCGAGTGCTGGCGCCCGCGCCTCGGCGGCCGCGAGCGACAGCCCCACCGCCGACAGCAGCAGCGTCGCGCCGAGCACCTGACCGTCGGTCGACAGCCGGCCCCGCAGGCGCGGCAGCAGCAGCGCGCCGCCGACCGCGCCCGCGCCGATGCCCGCCAGCATCAGCCCGTAGAAGCCGGCGTCGCCGCGCAGCTCGGCGCGGACCAGCAGCGGCAGCAGCGCCCAGGGCGCGGAGCCGAACGCGAAGAACAGGAAGGCGCGCAGGAGGGTGCGCTTCAGGGCGGCGCTGCCGCGGGCGTAGCGCGCCGCCGCGAGCATCGCGGGGAACAGGTGCTCGGGCGGCAGCCCTTGGGCCCTGGCGGGCCGCTTCCACCAGAGCAGCGCCGCGACGACCGCGACGTAGGTGATCGCGTCGGCCAGGAAGGCGGCGGCGACGCCCGCCGTCACGATGACGGCGCCGCCGAGCGCCGGCCCGACCGCGCGCGCGACGTTGATCCCGAGCGAGTTGAGGGCGACCGCGCTCCTGAGTTGGTTCTTCGCGACGAGCTCGGGTACGACCGACTGCCAGACCGGCCCGGACAGCGCGGCGCCGGTCCCGGCGAGCAGCGTGCACGCGAGCAGGAGCGCCGGCGTCATCGCGCCGCCCGCCGTCAGCGCGGCCATGAGGCACGCGAGCAGCATGAGCCCGACCTGCGTCGCGACGAGCAGCTTCCGTCGGTCGATCAGGTCGGCGAGCGCGCCGGCCGGGAGCGAGAAGAGGAAGACGGGCAGCGTCGTCGCCGCCTGGACCAGCGACACCATGAGCGGGGAGGGCGCGAGCTCGGTCATCAGCCAGCCCGAACCGACGTCGCGCATCCAGACGCCGACGTTGCCGACGAGCGTCGCGCCCCACAGCACCGCGAAGGTCCGGTTCTTGAGCGGCGCCCAGGCGGACGGCGCCGACGCGCCGGGCGGCGCCGCCGCGGTCGCCACGGCTACACCGCCCAGCAGGCGCAGCCGAGCGCGCCCCAGAAGGCCGCGGCGTCGGAGACCGGCGCCCCCGCGCCCCAGGCCTTCGCGTGCGCGTGGCCGTGGACGCCGCATTCGCGGGCGCAGCCGCAGGCGGACGCCGCGGCGCGCTCGGCGGCCCGCGCCGCGGGCGCGGCGTCGGCCTTGCGGTAGCCCCCGAAGGTCGCGACCGGGCTCCAGTCGGGCAGCACCGGCGGGGCGGGCGGGGCGAGGTCGGCGAAGGCGCCCGCGCCGTGGACGGGCTCGCCGCCGAGCAGCGTCAGCACGGCTTCGGTGCCCGCGATCTCGTCCTCGGGCACCGAAAAGAAGTCCCGGTCGAGCACCGCCAGGTCGGCGAGCTCGCCGACCGCGATCCGGCCCTTCTTGCCGACCTCGGTCGAGAACCAGGCGTTGGCCTCGGTCCAGAGGCGGAGCGCCGCCTCGCGGTCCAGCCGGTTGGCGGCCGGGTAGAGGCGCAGGCCGCCCACCGTCTTCCCGGTGACGAGCCAGGCGAGCGAGACCCAGGGGTTGTAGCTCGCGACCCGCGTCGCGTCGGTGCCGGCGCCGACCGGCACGCCGGCCTCGAGCATCCGCTTGACCGGCGGGGTCGCCTCCGCGGCCTTGGTTCCGTAGCGTTCGACGAAATACTCGCCCTGGTAGGCCATGCGGTGCTGGATCGCGATGCCGCCCCCGAGCGCCGCGATCCGGTCGATGTTCCTCGGGCTCACCGTCTCGGCGTGGTCGAAGAACCAGTGCAGCCCCGCGAACGGCACGTCCCGGTCCACCTTCTCGAACACGTCGAGCGCGCGGGAGATCGTCTCGTCGTAGGTCGCGTGCAGCCGCCACGGCCAGCGGTTCTGCGCCAGGTGGCGCACGACCGCCTCGAGCTCGCCCTCCATGCCGGGCGCGAGCTCGGGCCGCGGCTCGCGGAAGTCCTCGAAATCGGCGGCCGAGAAGACGAGCATCTCGCCCGCGCCGTTGTGACGGTAGGTGTCGTCGCCCCGGCCCGGACGGACGAGCTTCGACCAGCGCTCGAAATCGGCGAGCTCCTCCTTCGGCTTCTGCGTGAACAGGTTGTAGGCGATGCGGAGCGTGAGCTGCCCGTCCGCGTGCAGCTTCTCCACGATCGCGTAGTCGTCGGGGTAGTTCTGGAAGCCGCCGCCGGCGTCGATGACCGACGTCACGCCCAGCCGGTTGAGCTCGCGCATGAAGTGGCGGGTCGAGTTGAGCTGCTGCTCGGGCGGCAGCTTCGGACCCTTGGCGAGCGTCGCGTAGAGGATCATCGCGTTCGGCTTGGCGAGGAGCAGGCCGGTCGGGTCGCCGGCGGCGTCGCGCCGGATCTCGCCGCCCGGCGGGTTGGGCGTGTTCCGGTCGTAGCCGACCGCGCGCAGCGCCGCGCGGTTGAGGAGCGCCCGGTCGTAGAGGTGGAGAATGAACACCGGCGTGTCGGGGGCGGCGGCGTTCAGCTCGTCGAGGGTCGGCAGCCGCTTCTCGGCGAACTGGTGCTCGGTGAAGCCGCCCACGACGCGCAGCCACTGGCCGGGGGGCGTGCGCTCGGCCTGCGCGCGCAGCATGTGCATGGCGTCGGCGAGGCTCGGGACCCCGTCCCAGCGCAGCTCGAGGTTGTAGTTCAGGCCGCCGCGGATGACGTGCGTGTGGCTGTCGACGAGGCCCGGCACCGCCCGCCGGCCCCCGAGGTCGACGACGCGCGTGCCGGGCCCGCGCGTCGGCATGATGTCGGCGAGATCGCCGACGGCCGAAAAGCGCCCGCCCGTGATCGCGACGGCTTCGGGGTCCGGGTTCGCGCGGTCGAGCGTCGCGAACCTGCCGTTGGTCAGGATGAGTTCGGGGTGGGCGGGCTGGCTCATGGCGGGGCTCCCGAGAATGGCTGTCAGTCCGAGCGCCGCGGCGCCCGCGTTGAGGTCGCGACGGGTGAGGCGGCTCACGCCGGGGTGCCTTCGGACGGGTCCGGCGCGGGCGGCTTGGCGGCGCCCGACGCGAGGCGATGCCCGGGCAGGCGCCCGAAGACGTGGTGCGCGCAGTCCTGGCGCAGCGCCGCGACGCTTTCCGGCCGGCCGGCGGCGAGGCGCTTGGCGATCGGCACGAGCTGCTCGCCGACGAGGATTCCGAGGAGACCGACGAGCGCGATCACCGGCGGGGCGGGCGAGCGCACGTTCATCAGCCCGTAGATCACCCCGACCAGCAGGCCGGCGGCGAGCGACAAGAGATATGGCTTCATGTCGGCCTCCAGGTCGAAAATGAAGGCGGGCGGACCGAGGGAGGGTCGTGAGGTCCGCCCGCCGGCGCGGCCCGGCTGGGGCTTGGGGAGGCGCCGGGCCGGGGCGAGCGTCGCTACTCGGCCGCCTCGTGGACCGCGTGGCCCTCCGACGCGCCGAACATCGTCTTGGCGTAGATGATGCCGAGGCCGTAGCCGCCGCCGTGCACCTTCGCGATGCCGGTGGTGAGGTCGTAGGTCTCCGCGCGCGCCCAGTCGCGCTGCAGCTCGAGCAGATACTGGAGCGAGGTCATCGGGCGGACGCCCGCCTGGATCATGCGCTGCATCGCGCGCTCGTGCGCCTCGTCCGACACGTCGCCGCAGGCGTCGGCGATCACGTAGACCTCGAAGCCCTGGTCGAGCGCCGACAGCGCCGGCCCGACGATGCAGACGCTCGTCCACAGGCCGGCGAACACCAGCCGGCTCTGCCCGATCGCGTTGACGCGGTCGGAGATGCGGCCGTCCTCCCAGGTGTTCATCGACGTGCGGTCGATGACGGCCGCCTGCGGGAAGGCGTCGCGGATCTCGTCGAAGATCGGGCCCGAGAACGACTTCTCGGCGACGGTCGTCAGGATGGTGGGCACGTCGAAGCCCGCGGCCGCCTTCGCGACCATCGCGGCGTTGTTGCGGAGCTGGACCGCGTCGATCGACTTCGTCGCGAACGCCATCTGCGACTGGTGGTCGATCATGATGAGCGCGTGGTTGGTCGGCGAGAGCAGGCCCTTGCCGGGCACGGGGGTCGCGGTAGCCATGGTCGTTCTCCTTTGTTGGGCCCGGAAAGGGCGCCGGCGGGCGACCACCGCCCGCCGGGGACTTCACGCAAGGTCGAAAACGAGGAGCTCGGCGCCCGTCGCCGAGCTGAGACTCAGAGCGGTCCGGTCGCCGACGGCGAGGCCGTCGCCTTCCCGCAGCTCGCCGCCGTCGATCTCGGCGGTGCCGCGCGCCACCTGCACCCACGCGTGGCGCCCGGATGCGAGCGGCACCTCGAGGGCGCCGCCTTCGGCGAGCACGGCGCGGTAGAGGCGCACGTCCTGGTGGATGGTGACCGCGCCGTCGCCGCCCTCGGGCGAGCCGATGAGGTCGAGCCGCGATTCGCCCTCGGCGACCGGCGGCAGCGTCTTCTGCTCGTAGCTCGGCTCGAGGCCGCGGCGCTCGGGCAGGATCCAGATCTGCAGGAAATGGACCGGGTCCGTCCCGCTCGCGTTGAACTCGCTGTGCGTCACGCCCGTGCCGGCCGACATCCGCTGGATCTCGCCCGGCCGGATCACCGCGCCGGTGCCGAGGCTGTCCTTGTGCTCGAGCGCGCCTTCCAAGACATAGGAGATGATCTCCATGTCCGAGTGCCCGTGCGTCGGGAAGCCGGCGCCGGGGATCACCCGGTCCTCGTTGATCACGCGCAGGGCCCGGAAGCCCATGTGCTTGGGGTCGTGGTAGTGCCCGAACGAGAACGAATGACGGCTGGACAACCAGCCCATCTCGACCTTGCCGCGGGCGCCGCGGTCGCGGAATGCCAACATGTCAGCGTCTCCTGTATCCCGGCGCGGCGAACTCGCCGCCGGCGCCATCGCTTGCGACGCAACATAGGCGCGGAAGCATGTTCCGTGCTTCCACCGCGGTGCTCAGCGTTACACCGGTGTGCGACAAAGTCGTGACGGCCTGGCACCGACCCTGGCCAGCGTCGCTGCGATGTGCGCATCTTTGGTCGATCAACCCGAGCCGAGACCGAACATGCTTGAAATGACCATCGCGGCGGATCGACGTATCGAAGCAGGTGGCGAGCCCGCGACGACGCTGCCCGAATGGGGCGGAACGATGCGAAGCGAGTGGACGACGTTCGTGCTGCACCCGCCGATCGACTTCGAGATCGCGTACCGCGTCGATCGCTACGTCGCCTTCCTGCCGTTCGGCTCCGCGGTGTCGGAGGTGTCGGTGGGCGGTGCCCCCCTGCGGCGCACGCGACTGCGCGCCGGCAGCGTCATCTTCGTCGAGCCCGGCACCTGCGTTCGCGCGCGGCAGGTCGAGCCCGTCGAGTTCCTCGTGCTGTCGATTGACCCGGCACGCGTGCGCGAGCTCGGCGAGCGGTGGGCGAAGGGGCGCCCCTGGCACGCGACCACGGTGACCGACGTCCTCGACCCCGGCATCACGGCGCTCGGAGCCGAGATGCGGCGCACGCTGCTGGCCGACCACGTCACCGAGCCCGCCTATCTGCAGGCGCTCGCCGACGCGCTCGTCGTGCGGCTTCTCTGCCGCTTCCTCGGCGAGTTCGACGAGCCCGGGCGCGGCGAGACGCTGACGCCGGCCCGCCTGTCGCGCATCGTCCGATACATCGACGGTCATCTCGACGAAGACCTGCGGGTGGGCGAGCTCGCCGCGATGGCCGGCCTCACGCGCTCGCACTTCTCGCGTGCGTTCCAGAAGTCGACCGGCGACCCGCCGCAGCGCTTCATCCTGAAGCGCCGCATCTGCCGCGCGCGCGACCTGCTGTCGGCGAGCGACGTGGGCCTCGCCGAGGTCGCGGTGCGCGCCGGCTTCTCGAGCCAGGCGCACCTGTCCACCGCCTTCCGCGCGCAGGTCGGGACGACGCCGGCGCGCTACCGCGCGGCGTTCGCCAAGGCCTGAGACGCGGTCGCGAGCAGCCGGCACGGTGAGGACTCTCCTCGCGCGCCGCCGAGATCGGGACAGCGCTCCGCCGCATGGATAACCCAAGTTTCGGAAGCTCGCGGTCCCGCGCTTGCGGCGCGGCCGCGGTCTTGCTGCTAAATCGGGGCCCGGTATTCGCGGCGGCAGGATCTGGACCGAGGCGCAAGCGCCGGGCCGCGGATCTCGCGCCCGCGAGCCATGGCCGAACGCGCTTCCCCGTCGATCGGGCGCCCGTCGTCGCGGCGCCGGGGTCGTCGCCACGACGTGACCCGTCTTGCCGCCGCGGTCCCGCGCGTGCGCTCCTCGGCAGGCGCACGCCGCCGCGGGCTGTCATCGGCGTTCCGACGTGCTAGCTTCCGGGCGCGCCGACGGTCGGGCGGCGAGCACCGCTTCCGACGACCGGCCGGCGCTTGCGGGTGCGTGCCGAAGAGGACGCCCATGGGGTCGAACCGCGATGAACCGAGCTGCCGCAGGCGCGCGCGCGGCGTCGGCCACCTCCTCCGGCGCGCGTCGCGGGGCCACGAACCCGAAGGCCGAGCGCGTGAGCAACTGACCGCCACCGACCTTCCCATCACCGAGATTGCCGCCTCGGTCGGCTACGCGACGCCGCAGGCGTTCGCCCGCATGTTCCGGGCCGAGGTGGGCGAGAGCCCGAGCCGGTACCGGCGGGAGCGACGGTCGTGAGCACGCCGGACGTCATCGCCCGCACCAGCCGCGGCTGGTCTCGCGACCCGGTCGACGTGGCGCTCGGCACCGACCGCACGGGCGTCTCGGCCGCGTTGTGGACCCACGACGCCGACGACGTGCAGGAGGTGTGGTCCGATCCGCTCGACGCGCACCTCGTCTCGGTCCAGTTCAGCCGCTACCACGCCGACCTCTCGCTCGACGGGCGTCGGGCGTTCTCGAAGTGGCTGCGGCCCGGCGACAGCTCGCTCGTGCGGGCGGGCGAGCGGCCCCACGCCGTGCACACCGGCGCCTTCTCGGTCCTGCACCTCTACGTGCCGCCCGCTCTGCTGAGCGACGTTCTCGTGCAGTCGGGGCACCCCCCGTCCGCGATCCCGGAATTCGTCCGGAACGACCTCGGCCACGATCCGGGCATCGCGCGCATCGCCCGCGAGGTCCTCGCCGAGATGCGCGCGGAACTGCCGCTTTCCCGTCTCCTGATGGACGCGCTCGGGCAGCACCTCGCGATCCACCTCCTGCGCCGCTGGTCGAGCCTCGCGACGAGCCGCCCACCCGCCCGCGAGCGGGCGGCGGCGGGGCTGGCGCCCTGGCAGCGGCGGCGCGCGGTCGAATGGCTGAGCGAGCACCTCCGCGAGAACGTGACGCTGGCCGACCTGGCCGCGACGAGCGGGCTGTCCGCCTTCCACTTCGCCCGCATGTTCAAGCGGTCGACGGGCCTGGCGCCGCACGCCTACCAACGGCACCTCCGGTGCGCGAGGGCGACCGAGCTGCTCGTCTCGACCGGGTTCTCCGTCGGCGAGATCGCGGTTGAGGTCGGCTACCGGACGCCGCAGGCGTTCGCGCGGATGTTCCGCGCCGAGGTCGGCGTCAGCCCGACGGCGTATCGGAGGGCCAGGCGCCTCTGAACGACCCGCGGCCCGCCGGGAGGCCGCGTCCGCAACCCACCGAAGCTCAGGGACTCGCGTTCGCCGCGTCGCCCCGCGCCGCGGCGTAATCGGCGAGCAGGGCCGGGAAGCGCTCGGGATCCGGGAAGCGCTCGAAGCCGCGGGCGGCGCCGGTCGCCGCCCAGGGCAGCCGCTCGCTCGTGAAGGTCTCGATGAACGGCGCGTGCGACGCGGCGTCGTCGAGCATCGTCGAGCGGACGTTGACGAAGCCCTCGAGCCCAGGCGGGCGCGTGAACAGCCAGCTCAGGCAGTGCGGGCAGAAGAAGTGCCGCGTCGCGCCGTGCAGCCCGCCGATCACCGGCTCGCCGGCGGTGACCTCGAACGCCTCGGCGGCGTAGAGCGAGCTGAGCGAAAAGGCGCTCGCCGTCATCCGCTGGCACCCGGTGCAGTGGCAGGCCATGGTGACGAGCGGCGGCCCCGAGACGCGCAGGCGGACGCGGCCGCAGCGGCATTGACCTTCGGACATGGCCGACCCCTTACACGATTCCAGCGCGGCGCGAGGAACGCGCGACACGACCCTGCCCCGAAGCCCGCCGTCCGTTGACCCCGGTCCCGGTCGAGCCGGGAGCAGGACGACCTGCGGTTCTAGCGGCTTCGACCTCGGGTGCCGGTCTCCGCCTGCGGCGACACGTAGGCGGGATCGTGGGAGAAGGGCAACGCCTCGCCGGAGCGCAGGGCGCTCAAAACGGCGGCGAAGTCGGTCTCGAACCGGAAGCCGAGCACCGCCTGCGCCCGCCCGCTGTCGTAAACACGGCCGATGCTCGTCGGCAGCCGCCAGCCGCGCGCCGCGTAGAGCTCGGGGGCGTCGGGGAAGCGGCGCGCGACCACCGCGGCGGCATCGCGCTTCAGTTCATCCGCGTCGGACCGGGCGAACGGCGTCGGGGCCGAAAGGACGAAGAGGTCGAAGCCTAGCGCGGGCGCGCGCTCGAGCGCCGCCAGGTGCGCGCGCGCCGCGTCTTCGACGGTCAGCCGCCGGTGGAGGAACTCGTTGGCCTTCAGATTTTCGCCCGCGAGCTCGCGGTGCGTGTCGTCCTCTTCGGGGAAGAAGCGGCCGGTGCGCAGGATAACGCAGTCCAGGCCCCGCTCCAGATGGTGGACGCGGCACAGTCCTTCGGCGGCGAGCTTGGTGACGCCGTAGATGTTTCGTGGGGCGAGCGGCCCCGACGCCTCGTCGAGCCACACGGCGGACCGGCCGTCCTCTTCGCGGATTGCTTGGCTGATCATCAGCGAGGTCGTGGAGGTCAGGACGAAGCGTTCCGCGCGCGCCGCGGTCGCCAGCTCGAGAAGGTTGAGCGTGCCTGTCACGTTCACGTCGACGAAGGCGCCGGGCGCGTACCTCGCGATGTCGGGCTTGTGCAGCGCGGCGGCGTGGATCACCGCGTCGACGCCGTGGTCGGCGGAGACGTGCTCCAGGAGCGGCCGGTCGGCCACGCTGCCGACGACGTCGGTGTCGGCGCCGGGCGCCGCGTCCAAGCCGACGACCGAATGGCCTGCGGCGCGCAGCAGCGGCGCCAGGAAGCGGCCGAGCCAGCCCGACGAACCGGTGAGGAGAACCTGCATGGCGCGCGGGCTACCCACGGGGACCGCTCCTGGCAAGCCGGCGCCCGACGCGGCGCATCGCACACACGCCGTTCGCCTCGTCAGTCGGCGGTCCGGCCCACTCCCCTCGGCTGATGAAGGCTGTTCGCTGTCGGCCCGCCGGGGTGCGACCGCACCGGGTCGAACGAAGGTCTGTAAACTTCCCCGGAATCCCTCCGGCACGCCGCTTCGCCCTTCCGTCGGCAGGCGGGATCGCTATCCTCGGTGTTGCGGCCGGAGCGGGGCACCGACGTCCCCGCCGGCAGGACAGGGGAGCGGGACATGCGGGCTTGGATCGTGGCGGCGCTCGTGGCCGCGGGCAGCGGGGCGGCGCCGGCGGCGGAGCCCCCGGTCGCGTCGTCGGTCGCGGCGAAGGTCGAGGCGCTGGCGAAGCTCCAGAGCGCGACCTCGCCGTCGCTGTCGCCCGACGGGCGCCGGCTCGCCTACCTGAGCAACGCCAGCGGCAGCCCGCAGGTCTGGATCCGCGACTTCCGCACCGGCGAGGCCCGGCAGGTGACGGACCTGCCCGATCCGGTGGCGTCGGTGTTCTGGTCGCCGCGCGACGACCGGCTCGCCTACACCGTGGCACCCGGCGGCGGGCTCAACACGCAGATCTGGGTGATGGCCGCCGACGGCACCGGCGCGCGGCGGCTGACGCCGGGCGGCAAGGAGAACAACGGGCTCGCCGGCTGGACGCGCGACGGCACGCGGCTGATGGTCGACACCAACAAGGACCACCCGGCGGCGCGCGACGCGGCGCTGATCGACGTCGCCACCGGCGACTGGACGATGCTCACCGCGGACAAGGGGCTGAACGCCGTCGCCGACCTGCGCGGCAACCGCGCCGTCGTCAGCCGGCTGACGGGCCGCGGCGACAACGACCTCTACGTGATCGACCTCGAGGCCGGCACCGAGACGCTGCTCACCGCGCACGAGGGCAAGGCGCAGACCGGCTGGGGCGCGCTGTCGCCCGACGGCCGCACCGTCTACGTCGCCTCGAACGTCGGGCGCGACCGCGAGGCGTTCGGCCGGATCGAGATCGACGCCGCCGGAAAGCCCGGCCCGATCCGCTACTTCGCCGCGCGCGGCGACGCGGTCGCCGAAGGCGCGCTGCTGTCGGACGACGGCCGCACCGCCGCGCTTGCCTGGAACGCGGGCGGCCGCACCGAGCTCGCGTTCCTCGACGCCGCGACCGGCAAGGTGCGCCCCGGCCCCGAGCTGCCGTTCGACATCGGCTTTCCGGTCGAGTTCAGCGCCGACGGCCGCACGCTGGTGATGGTGGGGAGCGGCGCGGACCGCACCACCGACGTCTACCTGATCGACGTCGGGTCGGGCGCGGTGGTGCGCGCGACGCAGAGCCGCCACGACGGCGTCGACTTCGCCGAGCTCGTCCGGCCCGAGCTCGTGACCTACCGGGCCGACGACGGCACGCCGCTGTCGGGCTGGCTCTACCGGCCGAAGGACGCGGCGGGTCCGGGCCCGCTGGTGTTCAGCTACCACGGCGGGCCCGAGGGGCAGGCGCGCCCGACGCTCAACCCGGACGCGCAGGCGCTGGTGGCGAACGGCATCGCGGTGTTCGCGCCCAACGTCCGCGGCTCGTCGGGCTTCGGCAAGGCGTTCATGGCGATGGACGACGGCGCCAAGCGCGTGAACAGCGTCGCCGATATCGAGGCGAGCACCGAAGCGCTCGTCGCCAAGGGCGTCGCCGACCCGAAGCGGCTCGGCATCATGGGCGGAAGCTACGGCGGTTACATGGTGATGGCGGGCGTCACCGAGTTCCCCGGCATGTTCGCCGCCGGCGCCAACCTGTTCGGCATCGTCAACTTCGAAAGCTTCTTCCGCGAGACCGAGCCGTGGATGGCCGCGATCTCCACCACCGAGTACGGCGATCCCGCGACGCAGGCCGACATGCTGAAGACGCTGTCGCCGATCCACAAGCTCGACCGCATCACGACGCCGCTCTTCGTGCTGCACGGCGCCAACGACACCAACGTGCCGGTGGTCGAGGCCGAGCAGATCGTCGCCTCGCTCAAGGCGCGCGGTGTGCCGGTCCGCTACACGCTGTTCCCCGACGAAGGCCACGGCTGGCGCAAGACCCCCAACCGCGTGCGGTCCACCACCGAGATCGTCGACTTCTTCGTCGCGCACCTGAAGCCGGGGGACGCCGCCGTCAGTCCGGCACCGTGACGCCCGAAAGCTCGTCCCGCCGGTCCGGGTAGCGCGGGTCGATCGCGGTCAGCGCGGCGTGCACCAGCCGCGCGACCGCGAGGTTGCGGTACCATTTCCGGTCGGCCGGCACGACGTGCCACGGCGCGTGCGGCGGGGAGCAGCGGTCGATCGCTTCCTGGTAGGCGGCCATGTACGCGTCCCAGCGCCCGCGCTCGCGCAGGTCGGACGCGTCGAACTTCCACTGCTTGGTCGGATCGGCGAGCCGCTTCTCCAGCCGGCGCTTCTGCTCGGTCCGGGAGATGTGGAGGAAGAGCTTCAGCACCGTCGTGCCGCCGTCGGTCAGCAGCTTCTCGAAGGCGTCGATCGCCGCGAAGCGGGGGCGCCACACCGCCTCGGGCACGAGGCCGCGCACCCGCGCCGTCACCACGTCCTCGTAGTGCGACCGGTTGAAGATCGCGATCTCGCCGCGCGCCGGCGCGCGCGCGTGGCAGCGCCACAGGAAGTCGTGCGCGAGCTCCTCCGCGGTCGGCGCCTTGAACGACCAGGCGCGCGCCGCGTGCGGGTTGAGCGCGGCGAACAGCGAGCGCGCCGCGCCGTCCTTGCCGCTCGTGTCCATGCCCTGGAGCACGACGAGCAGCGCGCGCTCGCCCTGCGCGAACAGCCGGGCGTGGAGGTCGCGGATGTCCTCGTGCAGGCGCGCGAGCTCGTCCGCCGCGTCGCGCTTGCGCCCGAGCCCGCCGGTGAAGCCCGGATCGATCTCGCTCAGCCGCTCCACCACGCCGATCACCCCCTGCCGCGCGTCACGGCGCGCCGTCCAGCCCGCGCTTCAGCCGCTCCGCCCAGGCGCGGCCCTCGTCGCCGCCCCACAGCAGCCAGGCGACGTAGCCCGCCGACGGGTCGGCGTCGTCGCCCCACTTGTGGCTGTGCGTGTCCTTGTCGACCTCGTGGCGCGCGAAGTAGCTCGCGATGTGCGCGACGTCCGCCTCGGTGACGGGCTTGCGCGCCGCGAGGCCCTCGGCGCGCTCGACGCCGACCTCGGTGCCGCCGCGCCCGAACCGCTCGCGCAGCTCGAGGCCCTTCTTCGCGTTCGCCGCGACCGCGGCCGGCGGGGTCAGGTCCTGCTTCGTCGCCATGAGGCTCTCCGTTTCCGAAACGGAGGCGCCAGCGCGCGAGGCGCCGGGATGGTTCCCGCCGGCCCGCGCCTCACGCGGCGAACGCCCCGAGGATCCAGCCGTGCACCGCGCGCACCGCGGGCAGCCGGCGCAGGTCGCGGTGGACGACGAGCCAGGGGGCGCGGCCCGGGACGGCGAACGGGACCGGCACCTCGACGAGCCCCGCCGCCCGCCCGGCGCGCAGCGGCAGCAGGCCGACCCCCGCGCCCGCCGCGGTGGCGGTGACGAGCGCGCGCGTGCTCCCGGTGCGGACGACGACGGCGGCCTCCGCGCCGGCCGCGGCGAGCCAGTCGAGCTCGGGCAGCCGGCCGTAGCTGTCGTCGTAGACGATCAGCCGCTCGGCGCCGAGGTCGAGCGAGTCGGGCGCCCGCCCGCCGAGGTAGGCCTCGCTCGCGAACAGCCCGAGCCGCTGCTCGGGCAGCTTGCGCGCGAGCAGGCTGTTGCCCTCGGGCCGGCGCATCCGCACCGCGACGTCGGCCTCGCGCGCCGCGAGGCTGACCACCGACGCCTCCGATCGAAGCACGATCGTCAGCCCCGGGTGGGCCCGGTGGAGATGCGGCAGCGCGGGGGCGAGCACGTCCGACACGATGAATTCGGTCGCCGAGACGACGACGGTCTCGCGGTCGCCGCCGCGGCGCATCGCGGCCGCCGCGCGGCCCAGCCGCGCCAGCCCGTCGGCCACCGGCTCGGCGAGCGCGGCCATCCGCTCGCCGTTCGGGGTCAGCCGCGCGCCGTCCATCCGCCGGTCGACGAGCCGCAGCCCGAGCGTCGCCTCGAGCGCGTCGAGGCGGCGGCTCGCCGTCGAGACGGCGACGCCGAGCCGCCTGGCCGCGCCGCTCAGCGAGCCGGCGCGCGCCACGCCGAGCAGGAGGTCGATGTCCGCCGCGTCCACGGCCCGGAGCATGGCGCAGCGGTTGCGCCGACGCAAAGCCGTTTTGCGCCGCCGCGACTGCCGGGGTCCGGTCCGGCGGCGTAGCGTCGCCCGGCAACTGGAACGAGGAGCGCGCGATGCGCCAGCTGACATTCGCGGGACCGGGCAAGGTCGAATGGCGCGAGGTGCCCGACGCCCGGCTGCGGTCCGCGGTCGAGGCGGTCGTCCGGCCGCTCGCGGTCGGGCGCTGCGACCTCGACGTCGGCTTCGTGCGCGGGGCCGCGCCGCTCCCGCCCGGCTCGCCGATCGGCCACGAGATGATCGGCGAGGTCGTCGACGTCGGCGACGCGGTGCGCGGCGTCCGGCCGGGGCAGACCGTGATCGTGCCGTCGCAGATCTCCTGCGGCACCTGCCGCAACTGCCGGCGCGGCTTCACCGGCCGCTGCCTGTCGGTGCCGCTCGGCGCCGGCTACGGCATGGGGCGCGACGGCGACTTCGGCTCGGCCGCCGCCGACCTCGTGCGCGTGCCCTTCGCCGACGCGATGCTCGTGCCGCTGCCCGCCGGCGCGGACCCGGTCGCGATGATCGGCGCCGCCGACATGGCGCTCGACGCGTGGCGGGCGGTCGCGCCGCAGCTCCGGGCGCGGCCCGGCGCCAGCGTGCTCGTGATGGGCGGCCTCGCCGCGGTGATCGGCATCTACGCCGCCGGGATCGCGGTGGCGCTCGGCGCGTCGCGCGTCGACTACGTCGACGACGACGCGGCGCGGCTCGCGCAGGCCGCGCGCTACGGCGCGAACCCGATCCGGCGGCCCACCGAGCTCGCGGACCTCTACGAGATCGTCGTCGACGCCGACGGGCAGGCCGACACGCTCGTCCAGGCGATCCGCGCCACCGAGCCCGAGGGGCTGTTCACGAGCGTCACCATCCACATGCGCCCGCTCACCGGGCTGCCGCTCGTCGAGATGTACTTCAAGGGGCTGAGCTTCCACACCGGCCGCGCCAACGTGCGCGCCAACGTCGAGCCGGTGCTCGGCCTCTGCGCGCACGGCGGCTTCGATCCCGCCCGGGTCGAGACGAAGCTGTTCGCGTTCGACGACGCGCCGGAGGCCTGGGTCGACGACGCGGTGCGGGTCGCGGTCGAGGCCGGCCCGCGCGGGGTGGCGCGGCGCGCCTTCGGGGAGGGCTTCGCCGATGCCTGCTGCGTCCATCCCTGACGGCTTCGAGCGCCACTTCCGCCGGAGCCCGCTCACCGACCCGTGGGAGCCGCTCTACTCGCGGCGCGACGGGGAGGGGTTCCGGCTCGCGGTGAGGATCGACCGCCCGCACTGCAACGCGCGCGGGCTCGCGCACGGCGGGCTGATCTCGGCGCTCGCGGACAACGCGATGGGGCTCGCCTGCGTGCTCGCGGCCGGGTCGGGCGGGGCGGTGACCGTCAACCTGACGCTCGACTTTCTCGGGAGCGCCGCGGCCGGCCAGTGGCTCGAGGTCGACGCGCGGCCGACGCGGGTCGGCCGGACGCTCGGCTTCGCCGAGGCGCGGGTCACCGCCGACGGCGAGCCGGTCGCGCGCGCCAGCGCGGTGTTCCGGATGCTGGGCGCGCCGGGGGACTGAGCGCGCCCGCGCCTCACGCCGCCTCGATCGACGGCACCGGGCTCCCCGACCAGGCGAGGCGGTAGGTCGGGCCTTTGCGCAGGTTGCCCACCAGCGCGGGCCGGAACAGCGCGAGGCAGGTGCCGCCCGCCCGCCGCACGCTCGGGTAGACGATCCCGAGCGACCCGTCGGCGAGCAGCCGTTCGGCGAGCGCCTGGCTCGCGACGTAGCTTCGGGGGTCGAGGCAGTCGGCATGCGCCGCGTCGCCGCGCAGGTCGTGGAGGTCGGCCGACACGTCGGCGAGATAGTCGTCGTAGGTGACGGCGTCGTCGAAGCGGCCGATCTCGGCGTATTCGGTCGCCTTGTGGAAGGCGACCTCGGCGAGGCTCGTCTCGACCTCGAGCGCGGCGTACCAGCAGCCGCGGTCGGGCCCGTTGAACCGCGACCCGAGCGGGTGGGCGTGGCAGAAGGCGGCGTTCACGACGCGGTGGTAGGGGACGCCGAACACCAGCTCGGCGATGCCGATGCCCGGCAGCAGCGCGTTCTCCGCGAGCAGCCGGTCGTTCGTCGCGCCGTCGAGCTCGAACAGGTCCGCGAGGTGGGCGTCGTCGTCGGCGATCCGCGCCAGCACGCTGTCGCCGCCGGCCGAATATTTGGACGGGATGAGGCGGTGGGTGTCGGCGGCGCGGACGAGGGCCGTCTTCACAGCCCGCCGCGGCGGGCGGCGAGCAGACGCCTCACCGTCTGCATCGCCGGCAGCCCGCCCGCCTTCATGTACTCGAGCGGCGTCCGCCCGCCGAAGACCGGGTTCGCGTTGGGCAGCCGCACCCATTCGTCGGCGAGGCGCTCGCCGTAGAGGATGCCGAGCGCCTTGAAGACGCCGACGAGGTAGGAGACGCGCGTCAGCGTGTCGGCGTCGAGCGTGCGCTCGGGCTTCTTGCGCCACGCGTAGTAGGGGCCGTTCGACAGCCCGCCCAGGAGCGCGCGCGCGTCCTCGTCGCGCAAGCCCCAGCGCTCGACGATGTTGAAGAAGGCCTTGAGCGCCGACGGGCTCAGCCGCTCGCGCGTCGCCCTGGCACCGAGGTCGACGGGCGGAACCGGCGCGTAGCGCGTCGTGGGGTAGGCCGGAAGCGCGGTCGCCATGCGTGTCTCCTGTTCAGGAGAATATATGCTTCAGAACAGGATTCGCAACCGGCGGTTCCGCCGGACCGTCAGCGCCGCGGCATCCGGGCGAGGAGCGCGCCGATCGCGCGGGTGGCGTTCCTGAACCGCTCGTCGGGCAGGTTGCCGAGGCGAACGACGACCACGCCGCCGCGCCCGCTGTCGGGGCTGACGGTGACGTGCTGGCCGAGGTGGCCTTCGGCGGAGACCGCGGTCGCGGGCGCGCCGGGGAAGAGGAGCGGGCGGCCCGGCTCGCCGCTCGGGCGGTTGAGCCACAGGTGCCCGCCGTACTCGCCGTTGGTCGGCGCCGGCGTCTTCATGAAGCGCAGCCAGTCCGGATCGACGATCGTCGCGCCGTCCGGCGCCCTGCCGTCCACGAGCACGAGGCCGAACCGGCCCCAGTCGTCGAGGCTCATGTGGACGAGCGAGCCGCCCACCTGCGTGCCCGCGCCGTCGAACTCGAGGAAGGCGGTGCGGATGCCCGCCGGGCGGAACAGCCGCTCTTCGGCGAAGCGCTTGTACGCGGCGGCGCGCGCCCGCGGGTCGCGGCTGCCGGTGAGCGTGCGGGTGACGATCTCCGACAGGATGTTCGAGGTCTGGGTGCTGTACTCGTAGGTCGTGCCCGGCGCGGCCTCGAGCGGCTTGGCGATCCCGCGCGCCGCCATCTCCGCCGTGCCGCCGACGAACTCGGTCTGGTTGGTGTCCGAGTCCCAGATCGGGTCGCCGACCTCGGTGTGCTCGAGCCCCGACGACATGTGCAGCATCCGGCGCAGCGTGATCGAGCCGCGCGGGTCGCCGGGCCGGCGCCATTCCGCCACCGGCGCGGGCGCGTCGAGCGCGAGCCGCCCGTCCGCCACCAGCTCGCCGACGAGGATCGCGGTGATCGTCTTGGCCATCGACCAGGAGATGAAGCGGTTGGCGTCCGAATAGCCGGGCGCGTAGCGCTTGGCGCGCGTCCGGCCGCCTTCGATCAGCAGCACCGCGCGCGTCTCGCCCTGGTCCGCGCCGAACAGCGGCTCGATCAGGCGGAGCGCCTCGGGGTCGCCCCGCGCGGGCGGCGACGCCGGCGCGGACCCGGTCAGGACCGCCGCCGCGAGGCCGGCGAGGAGCGCGCTTCTCATCCGCATCCGTTCAGCCTAGTCTGCGCCGTAATGAACGCAAGACGCGGGCTCATCCTGTCGGGCGCGGTGCTGGTCGCGGCGCTCGGCGGCGCCTACGCCTACGCCGAATCGCAGCGCCCGCTGCTCGAGCTCGGCGTCGGCTACGGCGGCCGCGTCGCCTGCGCCTGCCGCTACATCGGCAACCGCCCGCTCGAGAACTGCTACAAGGACTTCGAGCCCGGGATGGAGGTCATCCGGCTCGCCGACGACCGCGCGACGCGGACCGTGACCGCCTATGTGCCGGTCGTCGGGATAAGGCGGTCGGTCACCTTCGACCCGCTGCTCGGCTGCCAGCCCGAGCCGCTGGCCCGCGACCGCGCCGTCCGGGAATCCCGCGCGCCCTAGGCCGGCCGGCCCGGCGTCACCGCACCGCGAGCCAGATGTGGTGCCACGAGCCGCGGCCGCGGCTCGCGCGCGCAACCACCTCCTCGACCCGGAAGTCCGCCCGCCGCAGCCGCGCGCTGAACCCGCGGTCGCCCGCCGACGACCAGACCGCGAGCACGCCGCCGGGGCGCAGCGCCGCGCGCGCGGCGCGCAAGCCCGCCGCGGCGTAGTGGCGGTCGTTCGACGCGCGCGTCAGCCCGTCGGGGCCGTTGTCGATGTCGAGCAGGATCGCGTCGTAGGCGCCCGCGCCGCGCGCGATCGTCGATCCGACGTCCTCGACCGCCAGCTCGACGCGCGGGTCGTCGAGGCTCGTGCCGAACACGCCCGCCATCGGCCCGCGCGCCCAGGCGACGACCGCCGGCACGAGCTCGGCGACGGTGACCCGCGCGCCCGGCGGCAGCGCGGCGAGCGCCGCGCGCAGGGTGAAGCCCATGCCGAGCCCGCCGATCAGCACCGCCGGCCGCGGGCCGGCCGGCATGCGCTCGAACGCGAGCGTCGCGAGCGCCTCCTCCGACCCGGTCTTGCGGCTGTTCATCAGCTCGTCGGCCCCGAGCATGATCGAGAACTCGTCGCCGCGCCGGAACAGGCGCAGCGTGCCGCCGTCGGGCACGTCGGCGGTGTCGAGGAGCAGGCGAGGCTGCATGGCGCGTTCCCGGAGCGGTTTTCGTGGCCGCCGCCCTAGCCGCGGGCGCGTCTTGTGGCTAGAGTGGCGCCGTCCGCCGCGACGCCCGCCCCGCCACACGGCGGCCGCAATGAGCGCGCAGGATGGCGTCGACGCTCGAGGACCATATGCACGCGATCATCGCCCTGTTCCTGGCTTCGCAGGCCCCCGCGCCCACGGCCGACCCGGCCGCCGGTCAGCGCGCCTACGACCGGTTCATGGCCGGCGAGGTCCGCCTGGACCAGATGAGCGACGAGGAAGCGCTCAAGGTCATCCGGACCGCGCGGCAGAAGCGCCAGGGCAAGGCCGACCGCGACGCCCCGCGCGTCGAGCGGCCCCGCCAGGCCCCCGAAACCGATTAGTCCAGAACGGGTTCCGCGACCGTCGCGTCCGCCGCCGGGACCGGCCCCGATCGGCCCGGCGCGATCGGCGCGGGACCGTTCGCCTCGACCGCACCCGGTTCGTTCGCCGCCGTCGGAACGCCCCGCCCGCGCAGCTCGTCGATCGCCGCCTGGCGCCTCAGCATGTACTGCTCGCGGACGGTCGCGTAGGGGTCGTCGCTCGTGGCGCGCAGCTCGCGCAGCCGCTCGTCGATCTCCGCCCGGCGGTCGAGCGACCCGACCGTGCCGGTCGACGCGCTGTAGGCCGGGTGGTTGAACGGCAGCCCCACCGTCGTCGGGAGGACGAGCCGGTCGAGCCCGCCGCCCACGAGGTCGCGCACCGTCGTCGGGCCGACCAGCGGCACGAACAGGAAGGCCCCCGGCTTCACGCCGTAGTAGCCGAGCGTGTAGGCGAAGCCGTTGGGCCGGCGGGGCAGGCCGAACGCCGGCCGCTTGGCGACGTCCACCAGCCCCGCGACGCCCACGGTCGAGTTGATCGCGAAGCGGCCGATCGTCTGCGCCGCGCGCCCGGGCTTCAGCTGCAGCAGGAAGTTGAGCGCGACGACCGGCTCGGCGAGGTTGCCGAGCGCGTTGCGCAGCCCGGTCCGCACCGGCTTCGGGACGGTTCGGGCGTAGGCGAGCGCCACCGGCCCGACGAGCGCCCGGTCGACGTCCTGCGTGAACTCGAACGAGGCGGCGTTGATCGTCTCGAGCGGGTCGCCGGGCGTCTCGAGCCGCCGCGCCGTCACCACGAGCTCGTCCTCGCCATCGATGGCGGTCGGCGGCGCCGCGGCCGGTTCCTCCGCGGCGACCGCCGGCGGCTCGGTCGGCGGGGCAGGGGCCGCGATCGGTTCCGCGACCATCGAAAGTGCGGCGGCCGGCCCGACCGGCACCTCTCCGGCCACCGGCGCTCCGCCCAACGCCACCGCCGCCATCGCCGTCAGGATCAACTGCCCGTCCCTCCCCGCATCGCCCGGACGGTTAGGTCACGAAACGCACGAACACCGAGCCGCGGAGGATAGGGCGCCCGGGCGGCGCAGGCCAAGCGAAAAGCCGTGCCGACACGAAAACGGGCGGCGCGCAGGACCCTGCGCGCCGCCCGCCCGAAAGATCCGCGGGCTCAGCTCGCGTACTTGACCGAGCAGCCGTAGGGCTTGGACGTCGCGACCTGCACCGGGCGCTTCGCCTTGAGGTCGGCGAGCGCGGCGGTGACGTAGTTCTTCGCGGACTTGACGTCGGCCGGGTCGGCGGTCGGCTTGTCGTCGATGCCGCCCATGTAGACGAGCTTGCCGGCCGGATCGACGACGTACATGTGCGGCGTGGTCTTGGCGGCGTAGGCGCGGCCGACCGCGCCGTCCGGGTCGAGGAGGTAGGCGGTGGGCGCCGCGCCCTTCGACTTGACGACCGCGTTCGCGGCCGCGCCGTCGACGTGGCCCTGCTTGCCCGGCGCGCCCGAGTTGACCTTGAGCCACACGACGCCGTCCTTCGCCGCCGCCTTCTGCAGCGACTGCATGTTGCCGGCGTAGTGCTTCTTCACGAACGGGCACTCGGCGTTCGTCCACTCGAGCACCACGGTCTTGCCCTTGAACTCGGCGAGGCTGCGCTGCTTGCCGTTGCTGTCGACGGCGCGGAACGCGGGCGCGGCCTGGCCGACCTGGGGCGCGGCGAACGCGGGGGCGGCGAGCGCGACGACCGCGGTGAAGGCGAGAGCTTTCAGCATGGGTACCTCCTTCTTCAAGAAACGAGACCGGTGAGCCGGTCGACGGTGAGGATCTGCGGCAGCTCCTCGACGGAGCCGTCCGCGCGGTAGAAGAGATAGAGCGGGATGCCGTTGCGCCCGCGGCTTTCCAGGAAGCCCGCGATCGTCGGGTCGGGCGTCGTCCAGTCGCCGACGAGCGTGGTGACGCCCGCGCGCTCGAACGCCCGCGCGACCTCGTCGCTGCCGAGCGCGCCGCGCTCGTTCACCTTGCAGGTGATGCACCAGTCGGCGGTGAAGTAGACGAAGGTCGGCTTGCGCTCGGCGGTGAGCGCGGCGAGCCGCTCGGGCGAGAAGGGCTGCGCGGCGAGCGTGCCGCCGGTGGGCGCGGCCGCCCGCGTCTCGGCGGCCGGCGACACCAGCAGCACCGCGAGCAGCGAGGCCGCGGCAAGGCCGAGCGGCGCGAACGCCGGCCGCTCGCCGCCCTGCCGCCGGCCGAACCACCACAGCGCCAGCCCGAGCAGCAGCGCCGCGCCGAGCCCGAGCGTCATGCCCTCGACGCCGGCCTGGCGCCCGAGCACCCAGGCGAGCCCGAGCGCGGTCGCGAACATCGGCACCGACAGCAGGCGGCGGAACCGGTCCATCCAGGCGCCGGGCTTCGGCAGCCGCTTGCGCAGCGCCGGCACGAAGCCGAGCAGCAGGAAGGGCAGCGCGAGGCCGAAGCCGAGGCCGGCGAACACCGCGAGCCCGGCGGCCGGCGGCAGCGCGATCGCCGCGCCGAGCGCCACGCCCATGAACGGCCCGGTGCAGGGCGTCGCCACGAAGGCCGCGAGCACGCCGGTCCAGAAGGCGCCCGCCGGGCCACCCTGCGCGGTGAGCTTGCCGCCGGCGCCGCGCCCCGCGACGTCGATCTCGTAGAGCCCGGCGAGGTTGAGGCCGATCGCCACCATCAGCAGCAGCAGGAAGGCGATGACGCGCGGGTCCTGGAGCTGGAACGCCCAGCCGATGTTGGTCCCCGCCGCCCGGACCGCGAGGATCAGCCCGCCGAGCGCGAGGCAGGTGAGGACGACGCCGCCGGTGTAGGCGAGGCCCTCGCGCCGCGCGTCGGCTTCCGACGCGCCGCCGCGCGCGAGGCTCAGCGCCTTGAGGCTGAGGATCGGGAAGACGCAGGGCATGACGTTCAGGAGCAGCCCGCCCGCGATCGCCGCCAGGAGCGCGAGCCCCGCCGTCTGCCACGCCATGCCGCCGCCGGCCTCGGGCGCGGCCGCCGCGAGCGGGGTCGCCGACGCCGGCACGCTGCCGGGCGTCGCCGCGATCGCGAACGCGAGCGGCCGGTCGTAGCCCTCCACCTCGAGCTTCAGCACGCCGGGCACGGACTTGAGGTCGCGCGCGCCTTCGGCCGCCGTCTCGATCCGCAGCCCGTCGCCCGCCAGCCCGACCGTCTGCGGCGCGGCGTAGGCGAGCGCGCCTTCGACGGCGGGGAAGAAATAGCCGCCGCGCACCTTCGCGCCCTGCGCGAACGGCACGGCGAGCACGAAGCGGTCGCCTTCGAAGGCGAAGCGCGCCGGCCAGTCGACGGGCTTGGGCAGGTCGGCGCGCGCCGCGGCGAAGCGCGGCGCCTGCGCCGGGTCCGCCGCCCCGTCGCCGACCGTCAGGTCGAGGTTGAGCGTCGCGCCCTCGGGCACGCAGAGCTCGTCGTCGCACACCAGCCAGTCGAGCTTCACCTTGACGGGGAAGGGCGCGCCGGGCTGAAGCCCGGCCGGCACCGCCACGTCGGCGAGCAGCACGTTCTCGTGCGCGTAGACGTAGTTCATGAGGCCCGAGACGACGAAGGTCTCGGGCGTCGGGTAGCGGATCTCGCCCGCGGTCGCCCCGGCCGGCAGCGTCCAGGTCGCGCGCGTCGGCGCGCCGGCGTCGCCGGGGTTGAGCCAATAGGTGTGCCACTCCGCCTTCGGCTTCATGACGAAGCCGAACGTCACCTTGCCGCCGGGCGCGGGCCGCGCGGTCTCGGCGATCAGCTCGACGCGCGTGTGCTCGAGCTGCGCCGCGGCCTGCGCCAGCGCGGCGGCCGGCAGCAGGAGCAGCGCGAACGCGGCGATCAGGCGGAGGAGGGCTCGGCCCGCCCCGCCGGAGGGGTCCGTGCCTTGGGAACGACGGGCGTTGCTGCTGATCATCTCGTGAAGCGATCCGGAAATGGTGGGGCCGCGCGACGGGGACAGGGGCTCGGGCCCGGCCGGCGGTGTCGAACTGTGGCTCATCGAGCGGACCCGATCGGGGGAAGAGCGAAGGGCATCGACGCGGGCGGCCATCATAGATGCGCCCCCGGGGCGGGCAAGTCCCGGCGACGGGTCCCGACGGCGCGCCGGTCCCGGGCCACGCCCGGCCCGGCCGGGAGCGCCCTGGGGCTCGCACCGATCGGCAGCGCCTTCACCATCCGTCCCTCCGTTGCCGCGAACTTGGCGGAAGCGGCGGGCGAGGGGACAGGAAAATCGACGAACGACAGCATCGGCGGACGAACGTCAGCGGCGCAGCGGGACGCGCAGCGTGTTGCGGAAGCCGCCGCCTTCGACCTCGGCGGCGTCGAGGCTCGCCCCGTCGCCGAAGCGCGAGCGCAGCCGCTCGGCGACGTTGCGCAGGCCGACCTTCTCGCCGCCCGCCCCGCGGCCGTCGGCGTTCGCGTCGTTCTCGACGACGATCTCGAGCGTCGGCCCGTCGAGCCGGGCGCGGATGCGGATGCAGGTCGCCCCTTCGGACCGCGCGACGCCGTGCTTCACCGCGTTCGCCACCAGCGGCTGGAGGAGGAGCGCCGGCACCTTCGCGCCCGCGGTGTCGGGATCGAGCTCCACGTCGAAGCGCAGCCGGTCGGGGAAGCGCGTGCGCTCGATCTCGAGGTAGAGGCGCTGGAGCTCCACCTCCTCGGCGAGCGTCAGGTCGTCGAGCGGGTTGACCGACAGGCTGCGCCGGAAGAAGTCGGAGAGCTGCACCACCATCTCCTCCGCCCGCGCGGGCGCGTCGCGGATCAGCGCGGCGACGGCGTTCAGCGTGTTGAACAGGAAGTGCGGGTTGATCTGGTACCGGAGCGCGCGGACCTGCGCCTCGCGCGCCATCACCGCGAGCTCGGCGGTGCGGCGTTCCTGGTCCTGGATCGTGATGCTGTAGGACAGCGCGAGATAGGCGGCGGTCCAGGAGAAATAGAACCAGAACCAGTACATGGTGTAGAACATGAAGTCGGGCAGGTGGAACCGCTGCTCGCCGAACATGAGCGTGTTCGCGAGCGCCTGGACGCAGGCCGCGACGAACGCGAGCGACGCGCCGGCCGCCGCCTGGGGCCCGAAGCCGCGCAGCCGCAGCGGCCGCAGGCATCGGTACACGAGGTAGCTGAGGAACGCGCCGAACAGCGCGAACCCGATCCGGTCGAGCGTCCGGTCGAGCTGGAAGCGCTCGTCCGGCTCGGCGCGGATCTGGGATCGCAGGTACATGATGCTGAAGTGCGCGATCCAGAAGACGGCGATCAGCGCGCCCGCCCCGCGCCGCAGGCGGGCGGGGGCGGCCGATCCGGCGATGTGCGGCGTGCTGTCCACTCTTCCCCCGCGCGACGAGAGCCCGATGCTAGCTCCGCGCGCGGCCGCGGCAAGGCCAACGCCACTCGACAGACGTCGCCGGCTGATCGACAAACGTCCGAAAGGCGGGAGCGGACGGCCGGGCATGCGCGTGTTGATCGTGGACGACGAGCCGCTGGCGCGGCGGCGGCTGGTGCAGCTGCTCGCGGCGCGCCCCGACGTCCGCGTCGTGGGCGAGGCCGAAAGCGGGCGCGAGGCGCTCGCGCTCGTCGAACGGCTCCGTCCCGACCTTCTGCTGCTCGACATCGAGATGCCCGGCGTCGATGGCTTCGCGGTGCTGAAGGCGCTGCCGCCGGGTTCGGTCCCCGCCATCGTCTTCGTGACCGCGTTCCAGGACCACGCGGTCAAGGCGTTCGAGCTTCGCGCCACCGACTTCGTCGTGAAGCCCGTCAGCCCCGACCGCCTCGCCGACGCGCTCGACCAGGCCCGCACCGACCTCGAGGCGCGGCGCGCGGGCGAGCGGCTCGCCTTCCTCCAGGCGCGGCTCGCGGAGCTCGAAAGCCGCGCGCTCGCCGCCGCGGACCCCGGCATCTGGGTGCAGGTGGGCTCCGACCGCCGCCGCCTCGCGCTCACCGACATCCGCTGGCTGGAGGCGGAGCGCGATTACGTGCGCGTCCACCTCGACGGCCGCGCGCTCCTCGTGAACTCGCTGCTCGGCGACATGGAGAAGGCGCTCGACGGCGGCGCGTTCCTGCGCGTCCACCGCTCCGCGATCGTGCGCAAGGACAAGGTGCGCGCCATCCTGCGCGGCCGCTTCTCCGCCCCCGTCCTCGAGCTCGACGACGGCCACCGCATCCCCGTCGGCCGCAAGTACCGCGACGCGGTGGAGGCGGCGTTCGATTTTGCGAGGTAATTGAATATCGTGGGTGTAGCCGGCGCTGGATTTTGTCCAAGCGTGGCGCTCAGATAAGATGCTAAGTTCGGGATGGGTGTGTGATTATAGAATATGATCCTGTTCACCCACCTAAGTCAGGTTGTCTCACCACGAGCTGAGAGAGGCAATGACGTCCGTCCGAGCAGCAGATCACTGCCTTGAACTACTTCCTCGGGCAGACTGGGAACGTTGACCCTTTGGTCTCGTCCAAGCAGGAATGACTTGCACACCTCTAGTATACGCTCCGGTATATGGCGGCTAGGACCGCGCAACGCACACTCCCATATCGTCAGCGAGCGCCAGCCGGCATCCTCCAGCTGTCCTAAGTCACGCTCGTCCCGTTTCCGATTGCCGTCAATCTTGGCGCGCCAAAAGGCCACCCTCGTCTGCGGCAGCTGGGAGCGCCGGCAGCCGTGCCCATGCCAGAAACAACCATTCACACGGATGACGGCCCCGTACCTGGGCAGCACAATGTCCGGCCGGCCAGGCAGCCGGGGATCGTGCAGCCTGTAGCGAAAACCCGCGCCATGTAGGAGGCGCCGCACAAGCATCTCGGGCCGGGTGTCTCGGTCGCGCACGGCGCGCATGTTGCGGCTGCGCGTCGAGCGATCATGCACGTCCACCGCGCCACCTTTGCATCCTCGGGCGCCTCCTCGAAGAGGCCTGACTCTTTCCGACCCACATGCTGCTAGACGTTTAGCTTAGGGTGGCAGCCCCAGAGCGACGATTGCTGATTCACATTGCAGAAGCAAGGTGCTATCCTTCGATGACCGTTCCCGCTCGGGTGCGGGTGAAGCAAACGCAAGGCGGGGAATGGGGTCGCGACACTGGGCGACGGCGGTCGATCTGTTCAGCGGCTCGGGTGCAGTGACGGCGGCCCTGCGGCGTAGTCGATTCCGCGTGCTCGCGGCCGTGGACAACGACCCAATCGCCTGCGAAACCTACCGGCTTAATCACCCCAGCGTGCGTCTGTACCGGCGCGACATCAGGAAGGTTGATCCGCTCGTCATCCGTGAGCGGCAACTCAAAGGGCGCGACCTCGACCTGCTTGTCGTCTGTGCGCCGTGCCAGCCGTTCAGCAGCCAGAACCGGAGACGCAGCAACGACGACCGCTCGGAATTAATCCTGGAGGCTGGTCGCTTCGCCCAGGCTCTCCGCCCAAAGCTCATCTTCTTCGAAAACGTGCCGGGCCTGGCCGCGCGCAGTGACCTGCTCGAACAGCTGAGGCGCGAGCTCGGACCTGACTACACGCTCAGCGAGCCACATCGTGTAGATGCCGCCGACTACGACGTGCCGCAGCGCCGGGTCCGCTGCCTCCTACTCGCCTGCCGCAAGGCCGCGCCTCCCGCCCTTCCCGAGGCACCGACCCCCAAGGGCCGGCGCCGCACCGTGCACGACGTCATCGGCGAACTCCGGCGACTTCAATCGGGCGAGGCCGATCCCGCCGACGAGCTGCACGCCGCGCGTCGCCACCGGCCTATAGTGCTTCGGCGGCTCGCCGCAGTGCCGCGCGACGGGGGCAGCCGCGCTGCGTTGCCTGTCGAGCTACGCCTCGTGTGCCACACCCGGGTTAAGCCGGGCAAATACTCGGACGTCTATGGCCGAATGGCCTGGGGCGACGTCGCACCCACGCTTACTACGGGCTGCACGGACGTAACGCGGGGCCGTTTCGCCCACCCCGAGGACGACCGGGCGATCACGCTACGCGAGGCCGCGCTCCTCCAGACCTTTCCGCACAGCTACCGCTTCCGCGGCTCGGGGTCTGACGTCGCGATGCAGATCGGGAACGCCGTCCCCGTCCGGCTAGTGGAGAATCTTGCCGACTGCTTTAGGCGAGGCATCGCCGCGGCCCACGCGTGACCACGCCCACGCCGGCGCAGCAGAGTGCTATCGACCACCGCGGTGGTAACCTGCTCATCGTCGCCTGCGCCGGAAGTGGAAAGACCGACACGATCTCGCGCCGCGTGGCCGGCTTGGTGCGCGAAGGCGTCCGCAAGGACGCCATCATTGCCTTCACCTTCACCGACCACGCCGCTGCCGAATTGAAGGCCCGTATCCGCGGTCACCTCGAAGCGCTCGTGCCGGAGGAGCCGTCGCTCGGCGACATGTACGTCGGCACCATCCACTCGTTCTGCTTGCGGATCCTCAAAGAACTCGAGCCGCGGTACCGGAACTGGGAGGTGATGGACGAGGTGCGGCAGGCTGCGCTCATCGCCGTTAACTTCGTGCGCTTCGACGATTCCGACCGAGGCATCGGCCTCGACCGCCTCCGGACAATGACGCGGACCGGAACCTATTGGGAGACGGTAAGGCGGTTCACGACGACACTCAATGTCATGCACCAGGAGGGCATCGCGACGGAAGCTCTGGAGGACGAACGCCTCCGGAGCGCGGTCGAACGATACCGCAGGCTGGCCTACGGCGCGCCCAACTACTTCTTCGACTTCAATCGCATCATCGACGAGCTAATTGAGCGGCTGGAGCGCCACCCCGAGGCCCTAGAACAGCTGCGCGGCCGCTTCGAGCACCTCGTCGTCGATGAATATCAAGACATTGATGACCGCCAGGAGCGCCTGATCCGGCTGCTCAGCGCGGCCGGCACTAGCGTACGCGTCACGGCCGTGGGCGACGACGACCAGGCGCTCTACGGCTTCCGCGGCGCGAGCGTCCGGAACATCCTCACATTCCAGGACCGCTATCCCGACGTCACACGCGTCGATATGGGCGACAACTTCCGCTGTACCCACGCCATCGTCGAGGTGGCGAACCGGGCGATCAGGCGCGTCGAGACCCGACTTGCGAAAGAGATGATCGCCCGACGCCGCGACCCCGCCACCGAGCGGATTATCGAGCGCATGGCCGAGCCGGGCGACATCCAGCTGCAGACGTTCGGGTCCGAGGAGGAAGAAGCCAGCTGGGTGGCCGACCGCATCCAAGCGCTGCTCGGGGTCGAAATCGAGCAGAAGGACGGCACGCGACGGCCGCTCGACTACGCCGATATGGCCGTACTCCTGCGCAGCGTGAAGACGGCGGGGACGGTGTTCGCGCGCGTGTTGCGCGACCGCGGCATCCCCGTGGTCGTGAGCGGCACCCGCGGGCTGTTTAACAACGATGAGATTCGTCTCGTCCAGGCCGCCTTCTGCCTTCTCGCCCGGTCCGACTTCGCGATGCCGGACGACGAGGGGCAGCTCCGCATTCTCAACACAGCGGAGACCCGCGAGTTCGTGCGCGAAGTAATCGACCGCCTTCGGGTGCACCAAATGCCGGGGGCATCACACACGGCCTTCCTCGAATGGACCAACCGGAAGCTCGCTGAGCTCGACCGGCGTAGCCTGGCCAAGGAGGATCGTGGGCCCCTCTCCCGCCGCATCTACCCGCAGGACATCTTCCAGGAGATGCTCCGCCAATTAGGCAGTCAACACGCCGAATGGTCCCGAGACGTAATGTTCAACCTGGGCGCATTTAGCAGCCTCCTTACGCAGTTCGAGTCCGTTCACCAGTGGGTCACCCCAGCCAATCTTCGGGGGCTCAGCCTCTTCCTCGGCAACTGGGCGGCGAGCAACGCAGACGAGGGCGGATTGGACGAAGTCGTCCGCATGAACTCCGTGCAGATAATGACGGTACACGCCGCTAAGGGGCTCGAATGGCCAGTCGTCTTTCTGCCGCGGGTCTCGAGCGCCAACTTCCCGAGCAGCAGGCGCAACCACGGACCGGAGACCTTCCTCCCCGATCGGGTCTTCGACCCGTCCGCTTACGCGGGCGGCGACGACGGAGAACGCCGGCTCTGGTACGTCGCGCTCACCCGCTGCGCCAAGTTCCTGAACGTCTCGTCACTGGATCGCCCGCGAAAGAGGCCGACCGAGTACTTTAAGGAGATCGACCACGTCGTAGTCCGCCGAAACGGCACGGACCCGACCGAGCGCCTGAAGGGGGAGCCCCGTCCGCCCAACGACGCGGATATGCTACCCACCACCTACTCCGACCTGAACTACTGGTGGCGCTGCCCGTACGAATATCAGCTCAGGTCGCTGATGAGCTTCAGCCCAGGCGTGGCGGAGCAGTACGGCTACGGGCAGCAGCTTCACAATATCCTGGCAGAGATTCATGAGGCGGCCCGCGCCGGAACGACGCCAACCGAAGAGCAGGTGGCTGAACTGGTCGACCGCCGATTCCACCTCCGATATACGCAGGGGCCGCCACTCGACGCGCTACGCGAAGCGGCCAAGAAGGCGCTGAAACGGTACGTGCGTGAAAACGGGGCGGGGCTGGCGCGGACGCACGCCGTGGAGAAGCCGTTCGAATTCATCGACCGGCAGAGCGGAGCGCTCATCACGGGCGTAGTCGACCTCCTGGAGCGCGCGGAAGACGGCGCAGGCGACGGCGTTCGCGAAGCCGTCGGCATCGTCGACTTTAAGGCGCATAAGGTCCGATCGGCGCGGGAGTACGAGGACCTGCGCATGCAGGCCGAGAAGCAGCTCCGCCTCTACGCCAGCGCCGTCAGGTACGCCTTCCCCTACGAGCCCGCGATCGCGACTGCGCAGATGATCACGCCCGACGCGCCGTCGCCCGCGCTTAGAAGCGAGGGGGTGGAGGACCGGATCGCCGTTGACGTCTCCGCGCCGCTGCGGGACCAGGCCCTAGAGGAGGTCAGACAGGCCGTGCTAGGCATCAAGCGGAGCCTTGGCTCGGCCTGCTTCGACCGGCTCGGGCCCGAACGGAACCAGTGTCCGCGATGCGACTTCCGCACCTTCTGCCGGGGCTATGCGGAATGGCGCGCCCGCGACCGGACGACGCCGACACCGCCCAGCCCCGAGGAGGAGCGCACACACGAGGTCGATCAGGTGATTGAGGACCAGCGTGCCGGGCCGTAGACTCAACCAAGTCGAGGTGGACCTCGACCGGTTCTGGCAGCGTCCGCCTGCTAACTTTCCCAAGCCCCTTTTGCGGCATGTCCGAGTGGAGGGCGGCCCTGGGCTGCGTGGCATTCGCGACCTGATCGTGCCGCTGTTGTTCCCATTTACTGCGATTTGCGGCCGGAACGGTGTGGGGAAGTCGACGATCTTGGCGCTCGCCGCCTTGTCGGCGCGGTCGCCTACAGGCTGGCGTGTGTTCTGGGGCAACACAAGGCCGAGCACGGCGGCGCGGACGCGTACCGACTACCGCTTTCCCGACTTCTTCATGCAGCGCGACGGCGATGTCCCGCGCGACGGCCTCACGCTTGGATGGGCATACGCGCAGCGCGGCGATGAGGTCGAGGTGCGGCACCGGTGCGCGGGCGGGCGCTTTCGCCGCGTCGTCGACGAGGGGCGCAACCGCGCGCCCCAGATACCCGAGCGGGAAATAGACTTCGTGCCCGTTTCGCGCGTGCTGCCGGCTGTCGAGCACGCCGCGCTACGCTCCGCCTTCGCGCGTCCAGCCGACGGCAACCGCGTGCCGCTCGACGCCATCCACCTCGCTATGCTCTCTCACGTTATGGGCCGGCCCTATCAGGAAGCCGAGACGCGCACACTCCGTGGGCTGACGCTGCCCGGCTGCCGAGCGGGTGAAGTTTACTCGGCGTTCGACATGGGGGCAGGCGAAGCGTCAGTGGTCACAATTCTATCGCGGCTCCAAGTGCTGCCGACTGGCGGACTGCTGCTCGTGGAGGAGTTAGAGCTCGGCTTGCATCCGGAGGCGCAGGCGCGGCTCGTCGACACGCTCCTGCGGGTCTGCCGCGATCGGCGCGTTCAAATCGTCTGTACTACCCATTCTGAGGTCGTGCTCGACCGGTTGCCCCGCATCGCCCGCGTGCTACTCCGGCGCATGGGTGGTGCACACGAGGCGACTTCGAACGTCAGCACCCGGTTCGCCATCCACGAGATGGGCGGAGAGTCTCGGCCCGAGCTCCAGCTCTACGCCGAGGATCGGCTGGCGGCGATGCTCGCAGAAGAGGCGCTGCCAAGTGGGCTGCGAACGCGCGTACGCGTCTCCGACGTGGGCAGCTCCGCAACGCTGGCCAGGCAGGCCGTTTCACACCTGCGCGCGGGCGGTGACGTGCCCGCCCTCAGCGTGTTCGACGGCGACTGCACAACAGCGCAGGTCGATGGCTGGATTGGCGGAGAGCGGGGCGAGCGCCGGGAGCTCGCCCCTGACTACCTGATCCTGCCTGGTGACGGGCTCGCGCCTGAGCGGTGGCTGATCCGGCAGCTTGCGATCGAGGAATACGCCCATGCCCTCGCAGCGGAGCTCGACTGCTCGCTTGGCCAAGTTCGCGACCACGTCGACAACATGGCCGCCCAGATTGATCACCACCACACCGGCTACGTGCTGGCGAGGCGAACCGGGCTTACTGAGCACGAAGCCACTAGGAAGCTGGCACGCAGCGTCGCCCGCCGCCATCCGGGCCTCGACCCGCTGCGGCGGCGCGTAACCGAGTTGCTCGACGGTCGCTAAGGGACGTCCGAGTTTTTTGTAGCGGGCGTCTCCAGCAGCGACGAGCCAAGCTCTCAGTGGCCACGGCGAGCTGAACAAGTAGCAAGAGTCACAGAGAGGCTGCTCGAAAGCGGGAAGGCCGCTTCCATCGTTCTTGTCGCTCGCTGCGTGAACGAACGTCAGCCTTCAGAGTCAGTTTTTGGGGGTTAGTCGGATAGCCGGCATAGGCGCTGAGCGGACGCCGCTTCATTCCCCCAATTTCACATTTGCTTTCCCGCCCGCGGGCCGTTCAATGCGCGGCGTGACCGACTTCAGCCTCACGCGATCGATGTTCGCGCTGCCGCCCGGCGTGATCTACCTCGACGGCAACTCGCTCGGGCCGCCGCCGGTGGCGGCCGCGGAACGGGTCGCGCGGACGATGCGCGACGAGTGGGGCGCGCAGCTCGTCGGTGCGTGGAACGGGGCCGGGTGGATGGTTCAGCCGCGCCGCGTCGGCGACCGCATCGGCCGGCTAATCGGCGCGCCCGAGGGCACCGTCGTCGTCGGCGACACGCTGTCGATCAAGGTCTACCAGGCGCTCGCCGCGGCGCTCGACCTCGTGCCGGGCCGCCGGGTGATCCTCTCCGACAGCGGCAACTTCCCCTCCGATCTCTACATGGCCGACGGGCTGATCCGCTCGCTCGGGCGCGGGCACGAGCTGCGGGTCGTCGAGCCCGCGGCGGTCGCGGACGCGATCGACGAAAGCGTCGCGGTGCTGATGCTGACCGAGGTCGACTACCGCACCGGGCGGCTGCACGACATGGCCGCGCTCACGGCGCGTGCGCACGCGGCCGGCGCGCTGACGGTCTGGGACCTCGCGCATTCGGCCGGCGCGCTCCCCGTCGACGTCGCCGGGGCGGACGCCGACTTCGCGGTCGGCTGCACCTACAAATATCTGAACGGCGGGCCGGGCGCGCCGGCGTTCGTGTACGTCGCCGAACGGCTGGCGCCCCGCGTCCGGCCGGCGCTGGCCGGCTGGCTCGGCCACGAGGAACCGTTCGCCTTCGACCTCGACTACCGGCCGGGTTCGGGCGTCGAGCGCTTCCGCGTCGGCACGCCGCCGGTGATCGGGATGGCCGCGCTCGAGGCGGCGCTCGACGTCTGGGACGGCGTCGACATGCGCGACGTGCGCCGCGCCTCGATCGAACTGTCGGAGCTGTTCGTCGCCGAGGTCGAGCGGCGCTGCCCGACGCTCGAGCTCGCCTCGCCGCGCTACCCGAACGCCCGCGGCAGCCAGGTCTCGTTCCGCCACCCGGACGCCTATCCGGTGATGCAGGCGCTGATCGCCCGCGGCGTCGTCGGCGACGTGCGCGCCCCCGACGTGCTGCGCTTCGGCTTCGCCCCGCTCTACCTCGGGGCGGCCGAGGTGACGGCGGCGGCCGAGATCCTCGGGCGGATCCTCGCCGACCGGAGCTGGGACGACCCGCGCCACCGCCGCCGCGCGCTCGTCACCTGAGACGCCGGCCGAAGCCTTGCGGGCCGCGGCGCGGTCCCTAGACTGCCCCGCAACGAACACGCCCGAGGAATCCCGTCATGCGCATCGCCGTCGTCGCCACCGTCGTCCTGTCCGCGGCGCTCGCCGGCCCGGCCCCGGCGCAGCGCATGCGGCCCGAGGCGCCCAACAGCCTCCCCGCCACCGAGCCCGCGGTCACCGCCGCCTACGGGTCCGATCCGCTCCAGGTCGGCGAGCTGCGCCTGCCGGCGGGTAAGGGGCCGTTCCCGGTCGCGGTGGTGATCCACGGCGGCTGCTGGACCAAGGGCTTCGCCACGAAGCGCCACACCGCCGCGATGGCGAGCGCGCTCACCCGCCGCGGGCTCGCGACCTGGAACGTCGAATACCGCCAGGTCGGCGATCCCGGCGCCGGCTGGCCGGGCACCTTCCTCGATTGGGGCGCGGCGACCGACCACCTGCGCGCGCTCGCGAAGACGCACCCGATCGACCTGTCGCGCGTCGTCGTCACCGGCCATTCGGCGGGCGCGCACGCCGCGCTGTTCGTCGCCGCGCGCCCGAAGCTGCCGGCCGGGAGCGAAATCCGCGGGGCCGATCCGCTGAAGGTGAAGGCGGCGGTGGCGATCGACGGGCCGGGCGACCTCGTCCCCTTCGTCGGCGCGGACGCGCAGATCTGCGGCCGGCCGGTGATCGAGCCGCTGATGGGCGGCGGCCCGGCCGCCGTGCCCGCCCGCTACGCGCAGGGCTCGCCCGCGGCGCTGCTGCCGCTCGGGGTGCGGCAGACGCTCGTGTCGTCGTCGCGCGTGCTGACGCCCGAGGCGGCCGAGGCCTACCGCGCGGCGGCGACCGCGGCCGGCGACAAGGTCGACGTGCGCGTGATGGCGGACACCGGCCACTTCGAGCCCATCGCGCCCGGCACCGCCGAATGGGCGGAGGTCGAGGCGCTGATCCTGCGCGCCGCCGGCCTCGATCCCCGCTAGCGGCACCGATCGATCCGGCCGCGGAACAAGAGGCGCCCGAATCGATTTCAGTCGGCGGGTCAGTGGCGGAGACGTCTTATGGTGGGCGTTGAGGACTACCGCGCTCGCGCGGAACGGCACATCGCGGAAGCGGCCGAGCGCCGCAGCGAGGCCGAACGTAACTGCAGCATCCGGACGGCGGCGGCGTGGCTGGTGCGCGCCGAGATGGCGGAGCGCGCCCGTAGCCGGAGTTGGGAATCGGCCTGGAACTAGGCGGCCGGACGCGACGTCGGACGCCCAAACGAAAACCGGCCGGTCTGGGACCGGCCGGCTTCGAATCGTCGGTGACGACGGCGGGCGCTGCGTTACGCGGCGGCCTGCGTCTCGTCCTGCTTCTTGACGATCTCGCGCTTCAGGCGACGGGCGTTGTCGCTCAGCTTGTCGTCCGAGGTCTTCAGCAGCCAGTTGTCGAGGCCGCCGACGTGCTCGACCGAACGCAGGCCGTTCATCGAGACGCGCAGGCGGATCGAGCGGCCCAGCGTGTCGGAGATCAGCGTCACGTTCTGCAGGTTCGGCAGGAAGGTGCGCTTCGTCTTGTTGTTGGCGTGGGAAACGTTGTGACCCACCTGACGGCCCTTGCCGGTCAGCTCGCAAACGCGCGACATCGTTAGATCCTATTCTTCAGACAAGTTGTCCGGAAAGGCCGCGCACATAGCGAAGCCCGGCCGGCAGGTCAACCCGCGCGCCGCTTCGTTGCGCGCCCGTCGACCAACCGCCGACAGCGTTCGACGACCGTCGTGGACGGGTGGGGCGGCTCTGTCTAATCCTCGCGAAAACAGGGAGATGCACATGCGGCGGCCGGTTATCGCGCTGATGCTCGCGTCGGCGGCCGCGCCGGCGCTCGCGCAGCGCGCCGACGACAACGCGACGACGCAGGCCGAGGACGCGTTCGGCACCAGCGTCGGCAACGAGACGATCGGCCTCTACAACCCGTTCAACGTGCGCGGCTTCTCGCCGGTGGACGCCGGCAACGTGCGCATCGAGGGCCTCTACTTCGACCAGCAGTCGAACCCGACCGGCCGCCTCATCGAGGGAACGACGGTGCGCGTCGGCCTGTCGGCGCAGAGCTACCCCTTCCCGGCGCCCACCGGCATCGCCGACCACAGCCTGCGCAAGCCCGGCGACGAGGCGCGGTTCAGCCCGGTGCTCGTCTACGGGCCGTTCGGGGGCTGGTCCGCCGAGTTCGACGCGCAGCTCCCGCTCACCGATACGCTGGGGGTGGCCGGCGGGCTCGGCTTCTACCGCGAGGAGACGAACTTCGGCGGCGACCCGCACTATTTCTCGGCGTCGATCGCCACCCGCTGGGCGCCCGCCGAGGGCGTCGAGGTCATGCCCTTCTGGAGCCGCATCCGCTATTCCGAGGAAGAGGCGCAGATGCTCGTCTTCCCCGGCGGCGACTTCCTGCCGCCCAAGATCGAGCGGCGCAACTACTACGGCCAGCCCTGGGCGACCAACGAGGGCGAGAACTACGCCTACGGCGTCATCGGCCGCGCGCCGGTCGGCGGCTGGACGCTGCGCGCCGGCGTCTTCCGCTCGACGAACGAGCGGGACCGGGGCTTCGCCAACCTGTTCACCAACGTGCAGCCCGACGGATCGGGCCGCGAGATCGTCGTCGCGCAGCCCGACGGCAAGTTCGCCTCCACCTCGGGCGAGCTCCGCCTGTCGCGCAGCTTCGACGAGGGCGACCGGCGCCACACCGTGCACCTCGCGGCGCGCGGGCGCGAGCAGACGCGGCGCTACGGCGGCGAGGACGTGATCGACCTCGGGCCGATCGTCATCGGCCGACCCGACCCGGTGCCCGAGCGCGCGTTCGACTTCGGGCCGCGGAGCTTCGACCGCATCGAGCAGAAGACCGCCGGCGTCGCCTACGAGCTGCGCTGGCGCGACGTCGGCGAGTTCAGCGCCGGCCTCCAGAAGACCGACTATTCGAAGGCGACCGACACGCCCGCCGGCCCGCTGCCGACGTCGAAGGACGCGCCCTGGCTCTACAACGCCACCGCCGCGGCCTACATCTCGGACAGCCTCGTCGCCTACGCCGGCTACACCCGCGGGCTCGAGGAAAGCCCGCGCGCGCCCGACAACGCGGTCAACCGCAACGACGCGCCGCCCGCGATCCGCACCGAGCAGGTGGACGCCGGCGTGCGCTGGGCGCTCCGGCCCAACCTGCGCGCCGTCGTCGGCGTGTTCGACGTCAGCAAGCCCTACTACGACCTCGATCCCGGCGACGTGTTCGCGCGCCTCGGCACGGTGCGCCACCGCGGCGTCGAGCTGTCGCTCGCCGGGCAGCTCGCCAAGGGGCTGAACGTCGTGGCGGGCACCATCTTCCTCGACGCCGAGGTGACCGGCGAGGCGGTCGAGCTCGGGCTGATCGGCCGCGAGCCGGCGGGCACGATCGGGCGCTACTCGATCGCCAGCCTCGACTACCGCTTCCCGAACTCGCCGCTGTCGGTCGACGCGCTGTTCGAATCGACCAACGACCGCGTCGCGAACCAGGAGAACACGCTGTTCATCCCGGCGCGGTCGGTGCTGCACGTCGGCGGGCGCTACCGCTTCAAGATCGGCGACAAGCAGGCGACGCTGCGCGCCCAGGTCGGCAACGTGTTCAACAACTACGGCTTCGCGACCGGCGGCGGCGGGCTCTTCGTCTACAACGTGCCGCGCCGCTTCACCGTGAACCTCGCCGCCGATCTCTAGAAGATAAAGCGCCAGACGATCGGCAGCAGCACCGAGGTCGCCAGCCCCGCGAGCACCGTCGCGAGGCCCGAGAAGGCGGCGGCCTTGGCGTCGCGCCGCGCGAGCGCGTCGGTGCCGACGATGTGCGCCGCCTGGCCGACCGCGACGCCCATCGTCTCCGGCTCGTCGAGCCGCAGCGCGCGCAGGAGCGGCGGCAGCAGGATCGCGCCGAGGATGCCGGTGGCGATCACCAGCCCGGCGGCGAGCTCGGGCGAGCCGCCGAGCCGCTCCATCAGCGCGATGGCGAACGGGCTCGTCACCGACTTGGGCGCGAGCGCGGCGACGAGCGCGACGTCGAGGCCCATGAGGCGCGCGAGCCCCGCCGCGCTCGTGATCCCGGTGAGCGAGCCGATCACGATCGCCACCGACAGCGGGCCCGCCGTCGCGCGGATCGCGGCGCGGTTGTCCCAGATCAGCACGCCGAGCGCGACGATCGCGGGGCCCAGCAGCCAGCGCAGCGGCATCGACAGCTCGGCGAACGCCGCGAGCGGCATGCCGCCCACCCACAAGCCGAGGCCGACGAAGGCGGCGGCCACGAGGATCGGGTTCAGGAGCGGGTGGAAGCGGGCGCGCGCCGCGAGCCGCCGCGCGAGCAGGAAGGCGCTCACCACCGCGAGGCAGGCGCTGAAGCTCGCGAGCAGGTAGATCACCGCCGCAGCCCCGCGTAGAGCAGCGCGGTCGTCAGCCCCGTCACCAGCGTGCTCGCCACCAGCACGAGCGCGAGCTCGGGCGCGGCGTCGGCGACGAACGGCCCGAACGCCGCGAGCCCGACCGCGGCCGGCACGATGAGCGCGCCGAGCAGCCGCAGCAGCGCGCGCGCCGCGGGCGCGGTCGCGGCCTCGGCGCCGGGCACCGCCGCCAGCAGCAGGAGATAGGCGCCGAGGCCGATCACCGGCCCGGGGACCGGGAGCGCGAACACGCGCGCCGCCGCGTCGCCGCCGATCGACAGCGCGACCAGCACGGCGAACCCCGCCGCGTGCACGGCCCAGCCTTTCGCTCTCGTCCGAACGTCGCCCACCGGCCGGACGCTATAGACCGGGCCGGCGCGACCGCCTAGCGTGAACGCCATGCCGCACTTCGCCATCCACTGCATCGACAAGCCCGACAGCCAGGCGCTCCGCGCCGAGACGCGCGCCGCGCACCTCGCGCACGTCGACACGCTCGCCGACCGCGTGCTCGTGGCGGGCCCGCTCCTCGACATGGAGGGGCAGCCGATGGGCTCGCTCCTCATCATCGACTTCCCCGAGCGACGCGACGCGGTCGCCTTCGCCGCCGCCGACCCCTACGCGCAGGCCGGCCTGTTCGCGAGCGTGGCGGTGACCTCGTGGCGGAAGGTGTTTCCGGCGTGACGAGCGACGGCGGCGTCGGTCGCGGCGATGCCGCGCCGGCCGTCGACGTCGGTCGCGGGCAGGCCGCGCCGGCCGGTGCCGCGCCGGCCGTTCGCACCGAACGCCGCGGCCCCGTCCTCGTCGTCACCATCGACCGCCCGCACGCGCGCAACGCGGTCGACCGCCCGACCGCCGAGGCGCTCGCCGACGCCTTCCGCGCCTTCGACGCCGACGAGTCGCTGTCGGTCGCCGTGCTGACCGGGGCGGGCGGCGCCTTCTGCGCCGGCGCCGACCTCAAGGGCGTCGCCGAGGGGCGCGGCAACCGGACCGAGCGCGACGGCGACGGGCCGATGGGGCCGACGCGCCTCGCGCTGTCGAAGCCGGTGATCGCCGCGGTCGAAGGCCACGCGGTCGCCGGCGGGCTCGAGCTCGCGCTGTGGTGCGACCTGCGCGTCGCCGCGGCCTCGGCGGTGTTCGGCGTCTTCTGCCGCCGCTGGGGCGTGCCGCTGATCGACGGCGGCACCGTGCGCCTCGCGCGGCTGATCGGCGGCGGCCGCGCGACCGACATGATCCTCACCGGCCGGCCGGTCGGGGCCGACGAGGCGCTCGCCTTCGGCCTCGCCAACCGCGTCGTGCCCGACGGCGAGGCGCTGCCCGAGGCGGTGCGGCTCGCGGAAAAGATCGCCGCCTTCCCGCAGACCTGCCTGCGCAACGACCGCCGCTCGCTCCTCGATCAGTGGGGGATGTCCGAAGCCGACGCGCTCGCCCGCGAGTTCGAGCTCGGCCTCGCCACGCTCGCCAGCGGGGAGGCGGTCGCCGGCGCCGCCCGCTTCAAGGACGGCGCGGGCCGCGGCGGCGCCTTCTAGCCCATCGCCTCGCGCGCCGCGTCCTCCAGGAACTTCATCGCCCGCCGGTAGGGCCCCGGCCCGTGGCTCGCCCGCGCCACCCCGAGCTCGGCGAGGCGGGCGGGTGGCGGCGCGGTCGGGCTCATCATGACGTTGACCGGCAGCGGCGCGGCGGCCGTGACGCGCGCGATCAGCCGCTCGTCGGTCAGCCCCGGCACGAACAGCCCGTCGGCGCCCGCCGCGGCGTAGCGCACCCCGCGCTCGAGCGCGGCGTCGGCGAGCGCCTCGTCGTGCCGGTCCGGCGGGGTCACCAGGAACAGGTCGGTGCGCGCGTTGACGAAGAAGCGCACGCCCGACCCGTCGGCCGCGGTTCGCGCCGCGGCGATCCGCGCCGCCTGGTCGGCCGGATCGCGCAGCGACCCGGCGGCGGGCAGGCTGTCCTCGATGTTGCAGCCGACGGCGCCCGCGGCGACCGCGCGCCCGATCGCCTCGCCCACGCCCGCCGGGTCGGTTCCGTAGCCGCTCTCGAGGTCGATCGACACCGGCAGGTCGGTCGCGCGGACGATGCGCTCCAGATTCGATAGCGCGAGCTCGAAGGGCAGCTTCTCCCCGTCGTCGAAGCCGTGCGCCGCCGCCACCGACCAGCTCCCGGTCGCGAGCGCCTTCGCCCCGGCGGCGGCCACCGCCTTGGCGGAGCCGGCGTCCCAGACGTTGAACAGGATGAGCGGCCGTCCGGGCACGTGGAGCGCGCGGAAGGTTTCGGCGAGACGGGCTCGGTCGGTCATGGGCACCTCCTGGGCAGGGATCAAACGACGGCGAAGACGCGGTGGACGACGCCCCCGCCGCCGGTGCGCGACCGGCTCACGCACAGCCGGTCGTTGAGCCAGGCGTAGGGTCCGTCGGCCACCTCGAAGCGCGGGCTGGTACGGAAATAATAGCGCGCGGCGCCCGCCGGGTCGTCGGGCTTGGCGAAGTCGAGCGCGTAGTCGCGTTCCCGGGGCTCGAACGCCATGACGCCGTGCCAGTGGACGTAGATCGGCACCGCGTCGTCGGTCTCGAGGCACATGCGGACGTCGAGCGCGCCCGAGCCGTCGGGCCGCACCCGCGACCAGTCGGCGCCCGAGTTCGGCACCACCCGCCCGCGCAGCCGCGGGCCCTCGAAGCGGCCGCCGGCGACCGGCACGATCATGCGGTAGCCCTCGGGCGTCGCGCCGACGTGCGTCGGCTCGCCGAGTTCGACGCGCGCCTCGAACAGGAACTCGGTCTCGATCTCGGCCATCGCGGCTCCCCTTCAGGCCCCCGCCCGCACCGCGCCCCGCCGCAGCGACGACGGCGGGCGGCCGTAGAGGTCGGCGAAGGCGGCGGTCATGCGCCGCGCGCTCGGGAAGCCGGCGCGCCGCGCGATCTCGGCCATCCCGAGCCCGTCGTCGGCGAGCAGCCGCTTGGCGCGCTGGACGCGCAGCGTCTTCGCCACCTCGCGCGGGGAGGCGCCGAGATGGCGGCCGAACAGCCGCGTCAGGTGGCGCGCGCCGACGCCCAGCCGCTCCGCGAGCGCCTCGACGCTCCCGGCGTCGAGCGCGCCGGCCTCGATGAGCTTCAGCGCGCGCTCGACCGTCGACTTCGTGCCCCGCCACGCCGGGCAGAAGGGCGCGGTCTCGGGCCGGCAGCGCAGGCAGGGGCGGTAGCCGGCGCGCTCGGCGGCCGCCGCGCTCGGGTAGAAGGCGACGTTCTCGGGCTTGGGCATGCGCGCGGGGCACACCGGCCGGCAGTAGATCCCCGTCGTCCGCACCGCGACGAAGAAGCGGCCGTCGGACGCCGGGTCGCGGTTGCGCATCGCGTCGTGGCAGGCGGCGGGATCGAGCATGGCCCCGAACCTAGCCTGCCCGGAACCGCGCGGCGAGCGCCGGCCGATGTCCGCGTCCGAAAACGACCGGTCCGCCCGGACCCGCGACGGCCGGTGCACGCGACGGCTTTACGCCGCCCGCGATCCGGGTAATCTGAGGACAACTCAAAAACCGGGGAGAGAGCGATGGCCACCGCGATCGAGGTCGAAGCGCAGGGCGGACTTGCGGAGCCGGTCGACGTCAGCCGCGCCGAGCTGTGGGCGGGCGACGCCTTCGGGCCGCTGTTCGCGCGGCTGCGCGCGCAGGACCCGGTCCACTTCTGCCCCGACAGCCCGTTCGGCCCCTACTGGTCGGTGACGCGCTACAAGGACATCGTCCACGTCGAATCGCTGCCCGACGTCTATTCGTCGTCCTACGAGTTCGGCGGCATCACCATCCTCGGCGACGGCCCGACGCTGACGCCCGGCGAGGAGCCGATGCCGATGTTCATCGCGATGGACCGGCCGCAGCACACCGCCCAGCGCCGCACCGTGTCGCCCGCCTTCACCCCGTCGGAGATGGACCGGCTGTCGGGCGACATCCGCGCCCGCACCGCCGCGCTCCTCGACGAGCTGCCGCGCGGCGAGGCGTTCGACTGGGTCGACCGTGTCTCGATCGAGCTCACCACCGGCATGCTCGCGATCCTGTTCGACTTCCCCTGGGCCGACCGGCGCAAGCTCACCCACTGGTCCGACTGGATGGGCGACATCGAGGCGGCGCGCGACCCCGAGCTCGGCCCCAAGCGCATGGAGGTGATCTGGGAGGCCGGCGCCTACTTCATGAAGCTGTGGCAGGAACGCCAGGCCGCCGACCCGCGCCCGGACCTCATCTCGATGATGATCCATTCGGACGCCACCAAGAACATGACGATGCAGGAATATCTCGGGAACCTCATCCTGCTCATCGTCGGCGGCAACGACACCACGCGGAACACCATGTCGGGCCTCGCGCTCACCGCGACGCGCTTCCCGGAGGAGTGGGCGAAGGTGGCGGCCGACCCGGCGCTCATCCCCAACGCCGCGCAGGAGCTCATCCGCTGGCAGACGCCGCTCGCGCACATGCGGCGCACGACGAAGGCCGACACCGAGCTCGGCGGCAAGCGCCTCCCGGCCGGGTCGAAGGTCGTGATGTGGTACATGTCGGGCAACCGCGACGAGGAGCAGTTCCCCGACGGCGACCGCTTCGTCGCCGACCGCCCGAACGCGCGGCGCCACCTCGCCTTCGGCTACGGCATCCACCGCTGCGTCGGCGCGCGCCTCGCCGAGCTCCAGCTCGGCATCCTCATCGAGGAGCTGCTGAAGCGCCGCCTGCTCCCGGTCGCGGTCGGCGCGCCCGAGCGCGTCGCCTCGAGCTTCGTCCACGGCTACCGCAAGCTCGCGGTCGAGCTGCGCCCGATCTAGCGGGCGCCGGGCGCGCGGATCCGGATCGGTATCGCCCCGCAACCGGATCGTGGCACTATGCCGCCCGCTCGGTCACCGTCGGGAAGCCAGCCCATGTCTCGCGCGCAGCGCCTCCTCGACCTCATCCAGCTACTGCGCCGGCACCGGCGCGCGGTCGCCGGGGCGACGCTCGCCGACGAGCTCGGCGTGTCGCTGCGCACGCTCTACCGCGACATCGACAGCCTGAAGGCGCAGGGCGCGCACATCGAGGGCGAGGCGGGCGTCGGCTACGTGCTGCGCCCCGGCTTCATGCTGCCGCCGCTGATGTTCTCCGAAGAGGAGATCGAGGCGCTGGTGCTCGGCTCGCGCTGGGTCTCGGAGCGTGCGGACGGGCCGCTGGGCGCCGCCGCGCGCAACGTGCTCGCCAAGATCGGCGCGGTGCTCCCCGCCGACCTCAAGGACGGCATCGACGCCTCGGGCCTGCTCATCGGCCCGGGCGCGCCGATCGCGGCCGGCGACAACGAGCTCGCCGCGATCCGCGGGGCGATCCGGTCGGAGCGCAAGATGCGGATCGCCTACGCCGACGAGCGCGGGCGCCCCACCGACCGCGTCGTCTGGCCGGTCGCGCTCGCCTTCTACGACAGCACGCGCGTCGTCGTCGCGTGGTGCGAGCTGCGCGACGGCTACCGCCACTTCCGGACCGACCGCATCGCGGCGCTCGAGGCCACCGCCGACCGCTATCCGCGCCGCCGCGCCGCGTTGCTCAAGGAGTGGCGCACGCTCCGCGGGGTGCCCGAGCAATGACTGCTGACACGAACTGACAGCAGGCCGTCGTAACCCTCTCCCGGCCGGCTCCCGATCCCGGGCGCCGATGCGAGGAGGGTTGCCATGCCGGACTTCAACTTCATGCTCCTGCACGTCACGGACCACGCGGCGAGCGCCGCGCTCTACAGCGAGCTGCTGGGCGTTCCCGTCGTCGACGACAAGCCCGACATCGCCATCCTGCCGCTGCGCGACGGCGTCATGCTGGGCCTGTGGTCGCGCGGGACGGTCGAACCGGAGAGCTCCGGCCGGTCGGGTTCGAGCGAGATCGCCTTCGCCGTCGCCGACGCGGCCGCCGTCGAGGCGACGCACGACGACTGGAAGCGGCGCGGCCTCGCCATCCTGCAGGCCCCGACGCGCATGAGCTTCGGTGCCACCTTCGTCGCGGCCGACCCCGACGGCCACCGGCTGCGCGTGTTCGCGCCCGCCGCGTGAACCGCAGCGCCCGGGCGGCCGCACCGCCCGCCCGGGCGATCCCGGAAGGAGAAAGATCGATGTCGAGCCCGATACTCGAGCCCGCGGCCGTCCTCGCGCTCTGGTCGATGGTCGTGCTGGCCTGGTTCACGGCGGCGCGCTTCGCGGCCGTCTCGCGACTGCCGAAGGACCAGCTCCGCGAGCTTTCGAAGGCCGGGACGCGCGGAGCGGACCTGGAGCGCGTCCTTCCCGAACGCGCGAACTGGACGTCGCACAACTACACGCACCTGATGGAGCAGCCGACGGTCTTCTACGCGGTCGTCCTGATCCTGGCGGTCGCGGGAGCCGGGGCGGGGACCAACGCGGCGCTCGCCTGGGCCTACGCCGGCCTGCGCGTCGCGCACAGCCTCTGGCAGGGAACGGTCAACCGGCTCCCGCTCCGCATGTTCCTGTTCGCGGCCTCGAGCCTCTGTCTCATCGCGCTGGCGGTGAACGCCGTGCGCGCCACGCTCTGAGGCGAGCGCCCGTCAGGCGCCGCAGCGGTCGCCGCGCCGCGCGGCGTCGGCCGCCGCGAAGGTTTCCGCCGTCGGCGCCAGCCGGCGGACGAGGACGATGCCGCGCCCGGTCGGCACCTCGACCGGCGTGACGCCCGGCCCGGCCGCCGCGTCCGTCCCCTCGGGCACCAGCCGCAGCCGCGCGCCGTCGGGGTGGTCGCGGTCGTTCGCGACGAAGACGTTGTCGCTGTTCGCGGCGTAGACCGACACCGACCAATAGTCGGCCCCGGGCGCGACCGCGACGTCGACCGGCCCGTCGCGGAGGTCGTAGACG
>Ga0164290_1001233_pt1 | contig 44823 bp, 40 predicted proteins | sample Micstemetagenome_FD_108782 | JGI IMG/M metagenome (GOLD analysis project Ga0164290, IMG submission 108782) | Contaminated culture microbial community from soil near Moab, Utah, USA - Microcoleus steenstrupii SON62 (Illumina Assembly) | ecosystem: Environmental > Terrestrial > Soil > Soil crust...
CAGCGTATCGCGAAAACCCTCGGTGGTGATCAGCCCGACCTTGACGCCCTTGCGCTCGGTCAGCGCGTTGATGACCACCGTGGTGCCGTGCGCCAGGAAGTCGACCGCCTTCGGCTCGACGCCGCCTTTCGCCAGCACGTTGAGCACGCCTTCCTCGAAATTCGGCGGCGTGGTGTCGGACTTGGCCGTCACGATGCGCGACTCGCCCGTAGCATGGTCGGTCTCGAAGCAGACCAGGTCGGTAAAGGTGCCGCCGACATCGGTCGCAACACGGATCGTCTTGTTCGCCATTACTGGGTTCCCTTGGCAATGCGTTCGTTGAGCAGCAGGCAGACCGCGCCGGGCATTTTCAGCGCCTCCGCGGCCTCGATCTTGTCCGGTGTGTAAAAACCCGCCTCGTGCAGGCAGTTGATGGTGCCGAGCACCTCGCCGTCGATCACGATCGGTACGTTGATGACGCTCTCGCAGCCGAGCGACCTGATCAGCTCATGGTCGGAAAAGACCTGGGCGATGCCTTCGATGTCGTTGGCGACGAAGGTGCGCTTCTCGGTGATGACCTGGCGCGACCAGTCCGTCTCGTTCGCAGGTTTCGTGCCGGAGACGGGATAGGCCTCCGGCATGTTGGAATAGATGCGCTGGGCGACGCCCTTGACGGAATCATGCGTCATCACGGTGAACAGCTTCACGCCGACCACCTCGTCGGTCAGCGCCTTCAGCGCATCGAAGACGGCCTCCGGCTGCGCGCCGCGCTCAGCCATCGCGTTCGTGAAGGATTGATAGTCAGGCACTTTGCTCGCTCCTCTCCAGGAACCGGCCGCGCAACGCCGCTTCCTCGGCGGTGACGACCGGCACGGCGCCGATCAGGCGACGCGTGTAAGGGTGTTTCGGGTTTTCGAAGATGGCGGCGGTGCGATCAATCTCGACCAGCCTGCCCTTCTCGAATACGGCGACGCGGTCGGCGATGTTGCGCACGACCGACAGATCGTGGGTAATGAAGATGTAGGTGAGGCCGCGCTTGCGCCTGAGCTCGTTGAGCAGCTTCAGCACGCGCGCCTGCACCAGCACGTCGAGCGCCGAGGTCGGCTCGTCGAGCACGACCAGCTCGGATTCGCAGGCGAGCGCACGCGCGATCGCCACACGCTGGCGCTGGCCGCCGGAGAGCGCGGAAGGCGGACGCGAGCGGAAATCGGCAGGCAGTCCGACCTCCTGCAGCAACTCGCCGGTCCGCGCCGCGCGGCCCAAGCGCTCGCCGATGCCGTGCACGTCGAGCGCCAGCCTGAGCGAGGCGCCGACCGAGCGCTTCGGATTGAGCGAGGAGAGCGGGTTCTGCTGCACGAGCTGGATCGATCGTCGGTGCTTGAGCTCACGCCGCGCCGGCAGTTCCGCGCCCTTGAACAGGATCGAGCCGGAGGATTGCGGGTAGATGCCGAGGATCATGTTGGCAATGGTCGACTTGCCCGATCCGCTTTCGCCCACGATCGCCAGGCTCTCGCCCTCAGCCACGTCGAACGAGACGTTGTCGACGGCGCGCACCTCGCGCCCGGCCGTGCGGAAGGTTTTGGAGACGCCTGTCACTGAGAGGAGCGGCTGGGTCATGTGGAATGCTCCCAGTCTGCGAAGGTCGGCGCGAGGCGCCCCCCTCTGTCCTGCCGGACATCTCCCCCACAAGGGGGGAGATCGGACGGCCGCTTGACTTTCGCCAACCTGAAACGTTGCCGATTGGCGAAGGTAGAAGTGACAGCCAATCTCCCCCCTCGTGGGGGAGATGTCCGGCAGGACAGAGGGGGGCACTGTCCCGCCGACCTCTCCGCGACGCGCCTCATCGCGCCGCCTCCGGCTCGCCGTAACCGGGATGCACGACCAGCGGCGCAAAATATTCCTGCGAGGCATCCTCGATCTCGGGAATGCCGCCGCCGGTGATGCGCGGCACCGCCTTGAGCAGGGCGCGCGTGTAAGGATGCTGCGGGTTCTTAAACAGCGCCGCGGTCGGCCCCTGCTCCGCGATGCGGCCCTTATAGATCACATAGACGCGGTCGGCGAACTCGCGCACCACGCCGAGATTGTGCGAGATGAAAAGCACTGCCGTGTTGTGCTTCGCGACCATGTCGCGCATCAGCTTCAAGGTCTGCGCCTGCACCGTCACGTCGAGCGCGGTGCCCGGCTCGTCGGCGATCAGCAGCGAAGGCTCGTTGGCAAGCGCCATGGCGATCATGACGCGCTGGTTCATGCCGCCGGAAAGCTGGAACGGGTAGGAGTCGAGCACACGCTCCGGCTCGTCGATCGATACGTCGGCGAGTGCGGCGATCGCCTGGCTGCGGGCCTGCGCGGCGCCGATCCCGGGGTCGCCGCGCTCGAGCACCTCCTCGAACTGCGTGCCGATGCGATAGACCGGGTTGAGCGAGGAGGTCGGGTCCTGGAAGATCATCGACATCTTGGTGCCCCGCAATGCATGCCGCCCGCGCTCGGACAGCGTCGCAAGGTCCCGCCCCTCGAATTCGACCAGGCCGGAGACACGCGCGCTGCGCAGTTGCTGGACCAGCCCGAGAATGATACGGGCGGTGACCGACTTGCCGGAGCCGGATTCGCCGACCAGCGCCACACGCTCGCCCTTGCCGATGTGGAGCGAGATGCCGTGCAGCACCTCGACCGCGCCGGCCCAGGTGCGGAAGCCGAGCTTCAGGTCGCGGATGCGCAGCGTGGGCGCCGTCATTGCTCGGCTCCCAGAATTTCGCGCAGCGCATCGCCGATCAGGTTGAAGCCGAACACGGCGACCAGGATCGCCAGGCCGGGGAAGACGGTCAGCCACCAGCTGTCGGGCAGATATTTCGCGCCCTCCGCCACCATCGAGCCGAGATCGGGTGTCGGCGGCTGCACACCGAGGCCGAGAAAGGAGAGCGAGGAGGCGATCAGGATGACGAAGCCGAGGTCGAGCGTCATCTTGGTGAGGATGGAAGGCACGCAATTCGGCAGTATCTCGCGAAACATCACGTGCAGCCGCGAGGCGCCGATCACCTCGGCGGCGAGGACGTATCCCTCTTCCTTCTCGGAGCGCGTCAGATTGTAGACGAGGCGCGTGTACCAGGGCCACCACATCACGGTGACGGCGATCATGCCGTTGGTGAGCGTCGGCTCGAGCAGGCCCATCATCGACATTGCGAGCACCAGCGGCGGGATGGACAGGAACACGTCGGTCAGCCGCATCAGCAGGTACTCGGCCCAGCCGCCGAGATAGCCGGCGAGCAGCCCGATCGTGACGCCGACCGGCACGGCGATCGCCAGCACCACGACGCCGAGGATGAGCGAGATGCGGTAGGCATAGAGGATGCGCGAGAAAAGATCGCGGCCGACGAGATCGGTGCCGAAGATGTAGGGCCATTCCGGCGCCTTGTTGAAGTTGGCGAAATCGACGACCGCGCCGGCATGCGCCGGAAAGGGCGCGATGAAATCGGCAAAGATCGCCGAGAGCACGACAGCCGCGACGAGGATGAGCCCAAGCAGGGAGAGCGGGTTGCGGACGAGGATGGCGAGGGTGCGCTTCATGGGCACACCTGCCTGAGGTCGCGCGAGGCACCCCCCTCTGGCCTGCCGGCCATCTCCCCCACAAGGGGGGAGATTGGACGGCCGCTTGACTTTCGCCAACCTTCGACGGTTAGCGAAAGTAGACGTGACAGCCAATCTCCCCCCCTGTGGGGGAGATGGCCGGCAGGCCAGAGGGGGGCGCCTCGCGCAAACATCTCTGCGCTCATGTCGCCCTCTGCGAGAGACGGATGCGCGGGTTGATGAAGGCGATCAGAAGGTCGACGATGATGTTCACGATCAGGAACATCGCCGAGATGATCAGCACCGTGCCGACGATGGCGTTCAAATCCTTGCGCAGGATCACGGCGACACCGTAGCGCGACAGGCCAGGCCAGGCGAACACCGCCTCGATCAGGAAGGCGTTGCCGAGCATCGCCGCGAAGTCGAGGCCGATGATGGTGAGAGACGGGATGAGCGAGGGCCGGTAGGCATATTTCTTCGCGATGCGCCGCTCCGGAAAGCCGTAGCTCTGCGCCATCTCGATGTAGGGCTTGTCGTAGGTCTCGACCATGTTGGAGCGTGTCAGCCGCGCGGCCTGCGCAATTCCCGACAGCGCCAGCGCGAAAGCCGGCAGCACGATGTGCCAGGCCGCACTCCCGAAGGCGCGGAAATTGCCGGCGATCAGCGTGTCGATGAACAGAAAGCCGGTGACGGCCGGGATGTTGTGGATGTCCGCCATGCGTCCCGCGATCGGGAAGAGCGGCAGGAAATAGGCGAAGAGCAACATCAGGATGACCGCCCAGACGAAGCCCGGCGCCGACACGCCGAGCAGCGTGACGAGGCGGATCGAATGGTCGATCCAGGAGCCGCGGTAGCGCGCCGACAGCACGCCGAGCGGCAGGCCGAGCAGCACCATCATCAAGCCGGAGACGAAGATCAGCTCCAGCGTCGCCGGCAGGAACTGCGCGATGTCGGCCGTCACCGGACGATTGGTGTAAAGCGAGATGCCGAGATCGCCGCGGAAGAGATCGGAGATGAAGTAGCCGTACTGGACAAGAAACCCCTCGTCGAGGTGCAGCCGATCGCGCAGCGCCGCCACCGCTTCCGGCGTGGCGTTCGGCCCGAGCGCGATGCGCGCCGGATCGCCGGGAATGACCCGGGCAATGGCGAAGATCAGCAGGGACACGCCGATCAGGACGATCAACGAAGTTCCCAGCCGCTTCCCGAGGAGGCGGAGGACAGGCGGCATCGCGGCCCTTCAACGATGAGAGGAGAGACCGGCGGGAAACCTCCCGCCGGTCCGGCTTCGCTTACTCGTTGATTTCCATCAGCCGGAACGTGAAGCCGAAGGCCGACACGCCGAACTGCTTCGTCGGGTCGGCCAGCGCCGGCGCCGATACGCGCTTGCTCGCCGCGAACACCGCCACCTGGTCATAGGCGTAGATCGACGGCGCGATGGCCACGAGGCGCTTGTTCAGCTCCGCATAGGCAGCCTGGCGGCCGGCGTCGTCCGCGGTCGTGCGGCCGGCGTCGAGATATTTGTCGACCTCGGCATCTTCCAGATATTCGGGCGACTGCCAGGTGCCCTTCGCCGTCGAATGGTACATGCCGTAGAGCAGCGTGTCCGGGTCGCCGGTGACGGACGCCACGAAAAGCTGCGAGATGTTCGGCGTGTTCTCAGGCTTCGACACCTGCTCCGAGAAAAGCGCCCAGGGCAGCTTCTTGATCTCCGACTTGATGCCGATCTCGGCGAAATTCGCCTGCATCAGCAGCGCGAAACGTTCTTCGAGCGGCACCTCGCCGATCCACGACAGCTCGAGGTTGATGTCCTCGGGCTTGTATTTGCACTTGGCCAGATGCGCCTTCGCGGCTTCGAGGTCGCGCTTGATTATCTGGTCGGCCGGATTGGCGCCGAACATGCCGACGACGATGCCGCCGGTCGAAGGCTTGCCCTGCGACACCTGGTCGGTGATCGCCACCATCTTGATCCCGGCCTCGTAGTCGAAGGCGTTGGACAGCGCCAGGCGGCACTCGACGTCGTCGAGCGGAGCCTTGGTCGTGTTCATCTTGATATAGAACCCGGACGTGCCGGACTCGGTGAAGAGCTGCGCGCCTTCTGCGGCGAGCGACTTCAGCACCTCCGGCGGCAGCCACTGCGAGGAGATGTCGTGCTCGCCCTGCGCGATCAGGGTGCGTACGGTCGCTGCTTCCAGGCCGTAGCGCAGGCGCACCGTATCAGGCGCCTTGGCCGGCACGCCGAGGAAGAAATCGGCGTTCTTGGCCATCACCGTTTCCTGCTGCGGGTTGTGCGAGGTCACCTTGTAGGCGCCCGAACCCGCATCGTTGCCGGAAAGGAAAGCCTGGCCCCAATCCTTCATCTCGCCGTCGCCGTCGGCGAGGTTGGCCATGACCAGCTTCTTGTCGACGATCGGCAGACGCACCAGCGACGACAGGAACGGCGAATAAGGCTCCTTCAGCGTGAATTTCACGGTGCTTGCGTCGACGGCCTCAGCCTTGTCGACCACGCCGAAAAGGTAGGAGAGACCGGCGCCGAGCGCCTTCATGCGATCGAGCGAGAAGACGACGTCCTCCGCCGTCAGCGGGTTGCCGCTGTGAAACTTCACGTCGCCGCGCAGCTTGAAGGTGTAGGTGTTGCCGTCCACCGTCCAGCTTTCAGCCAGATGCGGCTGGTGGCCCGGCTCGCCCTGCTTTGGGATGACCAGCGTGTCGTAGATGTTGAACATCAGGATGGAGTCGGCATAGTCCGACGCCTTGCCCGGATCGATCTCGCCGACCGCCACCTCGTCGAGACGCAGAACCGTCTCGGCCGCGGCGAAAGTCGATGTCGCGGCGGTCACCGCGGTGAGAGCCGTGGCGGCAATCAGCCCCGCGGCAAACGTCTTGAGCAAATTTTTCATGATTGCTTCCCCTTTGTTACCTTCTTTGTTTTCAGCGGCTTAGGTGCACTCTTGCGGCCGTGGCCCCTGGTCACGGCCATGCTGGTCTCGGGCGTGCCCGAAGGCAGGCCGTCGCCAAAGACGTCCATCGTGCAGGTGTGCAGGATCGTCGTGTTCGCAGTGGTGTGGTTCCACGTCACATGCGTGCGCGTCGACGGAAAATGGATCGAATCGCCCGGCTCGAGGATGTTCGGGTCGCCATCGATCTCGACGGTGAGCGCGCCTTCGAGGATGAAGTAGATTTCCTCGCCCTCATGCGACATCGGCTCGCTGCGAAAGCCGGGCGGCTCATGGATGATGACGCTGCGCAGCACGTTGCCTGGGAACGCGGCGGACAGGCGCTCGTAGCTGATGGCGTTGCCGCCGACTGCATAGACCGGGCGCTGATGATGCCGCGTGATCGGCTTGTCGCCGCGCGGCTGCGACAGGAAATCGCCGACTTCGGCGCCGAGCACCTTGCAGACGGAAATCAGCGAGGTGAGCGAGGGCACGGCGATGCCGCGTTCGATCTGCGAGATGAAGCCGACGGAGAGGCCGGCGCGGTCCGCGACATCCTTGAGCGTGAGATCAAGCGCCAGCCGACGATCGCGAAGCCGCTGACCCAGCGGGATCTCCGCGGCCTTCTGCGCCGGCGTCCTTGCTGCCTGGCTCATGCGCTCTCCGTTTTAGTCAGCCTAAAATTGAAGTAGGACTAAAACAGCGTCAAGCGGAATTTTTGGCACCTCTTATCTCCCCCCTGGCGGGGGAGATAGCGAGCCTTGGTTTGGCAAGGCCAAACCTTAAGAGGGGGCGGCGCTGCGCTTGATGATTGGGTGAGAAGTCCGAGCCAACGGCGCCGACAGAGTCGAGCTTCTGCTCGTAGTCCGTGATACCGGATAGGTGTCGCGGGCGCTGTTTCTGACACGCCAGCGCCGCCCCTCTCAAGCAATTCTAAGGCTTGGGCGGATGCCCAAGTCCGAGAATTGCTATCTCTCCCGCCAGGGGAGAGATAGTCGCGGTGGCTACGCCGACGCCAGGACCGGCGCCGGACGCGCCTGAACCACCGCAGCCTCCCGCTCAGCCAGTCGCTTGCCGCTGTCGGCGTCGAAGAGCTGCACATCGGCCGGGTCGATGATCAGGTGCACCGGCGCCCCCGGCATCATGCGCTCATCGCCCGCCACCTGCACCACGACCGACTGGCTGCCGACCAGCGTGTGCACCAGCCGGGCCGCACCGAGCTCCTCTGCGAAATCGAAGCGGGCGGTGACGCCGCCGGCGCCGGTGCGGATGCGTTCGGCGCGGAAACCGGCCTTGACCGGACCGTGGCCGACATCGGTCCAGCGGCTGCGGTCATAGGCGATCTTCTGCCCGTCGGGCAGGAGCACATGGCCGGTGTCGGGATGCGCGATGCCATTCACGAGGTTGAGACCGGGCGTGCCGATGAAACCCGCGACATAGGTGGTCGCCGGGCGACCATAAACCTCGGCCGGCGTGCCGACCTGCTCGACGAAACCCTTGTTCATCACCACGATGCGGTCGGCAAGCGTCATCGCCTCGACCTGGTCGTGGGTGACGAACAACGTCGTGGTGCCGAGCCGCTGGTGCAGCTTCCTGATCTCGACGCGCATCGCCACACGCAGCCGCGCGTCGAGGTTCGACAGCGGCTCGTCATAAAGGAAAACCTTCGGCTCGCGGATCATGGCGCGGCCCATGGCGACACGCTGGCGCTGGCCGCCGGAAAGCTGGCCGGGCTTGCGGTCGAGGAACTCGGCCAGGCCGAGCGACTCCGCCACCTTGCCAACCTTGGCGGCACGCTCGGCGCGCGGCATGCCGGCAATCCGCAAGGCGTAGCCGATGTTCTGCGCAACCGTCATGTGCGGGTAGAGCGCGTAGTTCTGGAACACCATGGCGCAGCCGCGCTCGCGCGGCTCGAGCTTGTTGACCACTTTGCCGCCGAGCTCGATCTCGCCGGCGGTGATGCCTTCCAGCCCGGCAACCATGCGCAGCAGCGTCGACTTTCCGCAGCCCGATGGGCCGAGCATGACGACGAACTCGCCGGCCGCGACATCGAGGTCGACGCCGTGGATGACTTCGTTCTTGCCATAGCTTTTGCGCACGTCGCGCAAGGTGATCGCTGACATGGCGAAATCCCTATTTGTCGGTGGAGACCAGGCCGCGCACGAACCAGCGCTGCAGAAGGATCGTGACGATGAGCGGCGGGGTGAGCACGATGAGGTTTGCCGCCATCGCGATGTTCCAGATCGGCGGCTGGCCGAAAAGCGGCCCGGGCACGACCTTCTGCAGCTGCATCGTGGCGGTGGAGAAATTGGCCTGGTCGGTGACGATGAGCAGCGGCCAGAGATACTGGTTCCACGACCAGACGAACATGATCGTGGCGAGCGCCGCCATGTTGGTGCGCGACAGCGGCAGCAGCACCTCCAGGAAGAAGCGGATCGGGCCGGAGCCGTCCATCTTGGCGGCTTCGGTCAGCTCGTCCGGAATGGTGAGAAAGAACTGCCGGTAGAGGAAGGTGCCCGTTGCGGTGGCGATCAGCGGCAGGATCAGCCCCGAATAGGAGTTGAGCAAATTCCATTGCGGCAGGCCGATCGAAAGGCCGGCAAGGTTCAGGATCTCCTTGAAGGGACGCAGCGCATCGGCAGCGACCGCATAGGTCGGCACGATGCGCACTTCGAGCGGCAGCATCAGCGTGATGAAGATCAGCCAGAACATCAGCATGCGCAGCCGGTAGCGGAAGAACACGATCGAGAAAGCCGAAAGCGCTGCGATGATGATCTTGCCGGCGGTGACGCCGACCGAGACGACGATCGAGTTGAGCATCGCCTTGTCGAACCGGCCTTGGGTCCAGGCAGCCTCGAGGTTCTCGAAGAAATGGCTGCCGGGAAAGAGCGGCATCGGCACCTGGTTCACCGTGAAGAAGTCATGGCTCGCCGCCACGAACACGATCCAGATCGGGATCAGCAGCGCGATGAAGCTCACCGCCAGCAGGATGTGGGTGAAGGTGTCGAGGAAAGGCGTGCGTTCGACCATGGTGAGCCTGCTCAAGCGTAATGCACGCGCCGCTCGATGAAGCGGAACTGGAAGAAGGTGAGCGCGATGATCAAGCCCATGAGCACGATCGATTGCGCGGCGGCGAGGGAGTAGTCCTTGCCCTGAAAACCGTCGGCATAGATTTTGTAGACCATCAGGTCGGTGGCGCGGGCCGGGCCGCCGCCGGTGGTAATGTCGACGATGCCGAACGAGTTCACGAAACTGTCGGTGATGTTGATGACGATGAGGAAGAACAAGGTCGGCGCGATCAGCGGCAGCTGGATATCCCACATGCGCCGCAGCACGCTGGCGCCATCCATCGCACCCGCTTCGGTGACCGTGCGCGGGATCGACTGCAGCGCGGCCAGGAAGAAGATGAAATTGTAGCCCACCATCGTCCAGGCCTGCGCCATCACGATCAGGGCGAAGGCGTCCCAGCCGTCGAGGGCCGGATTCCAGAGCCCCGGAAAGATGTCGTTGATGGCCGAGAGGAAGCCGGCGTCGGGCGAGAAGATGAAGCGGAAGGCGAGGCCGACCGCGGGTGCTGCAAGCGCGTAAGGCAGGAAGAAGGTGAATTTGTAGACCTGGTGGCCGGGCAACCGGCGGTCGACGAACAGCGCCAGGAACGCGGCGATCGCCAGCGAGATCGTCGTTGCCCAGAAAGCGAAGGCAAGCGAGACGCGCACCGAGCCCCAATATTTCGGGTCCTCGAACACGGTCTGGAAATTGAGAAAGCCGACCCACTGGTTGCCGCCGCCGAAGGGCTGCTCCAGCGTGACCGCCCAATAGAGCGCTTCGCCGGTCGGCCAGTAGAAGAAGGTGAAGATCAGGACGATCTGCGGCGCAATCAGCGCCGCGGCCAGCCAGAGATTGGAGAAGGTCGCCCGCTTTTCCAAATCACGCTCCGTGTTCTGAAACGCGGCGCGGTGCGCCCCCTCCACCGCCTTCGGCGGTCCCCATCCCCCGTAAACGGGGGAGGATCAAGGTCGCGGCCGGCCGCTGCGCTGGATCCTCCCCTGCGAAGCGGGGGAGGGGGACCATGCGAAGCATGGTGGAGGGGCGCGCACTTTCACGCGCCCCTCCATTCAGGCCTACGGCAGGGCAGCGCCCTTGTAGGTCTGCTCGTAGCGGCGCAAGATCTGGTTCGAGCGGGCAACCGCCTCGTCGATCGCCGCCTGCATGTCCTTCTGGCCGGTGAAGGCGGCCTCGAGCTCGGCGCGCATTTCGGCGCGGATCGAGGTGAAGTTGCCGAGGCGGACGCCGCGCGAGTTCGGCACGACGTCGGAAGCGGTGAGCGACTGGATGGCGATCTCGCGGCCGGCATATTTCGGGTCGGCGTAGAAACCTTCCGACTTCAAGAGCTCGAAACCCTTGGTCGTGACCGGGATGTAGCCGGTGTTCGACACCATGAACTTCTCGCCGGTGTCGGCAGCGGTAACGTATTTGATGTAGGCGGCAGCGGCCTCATATTCGGCGTCCGACTTGCCGGCCATGATCCACAGCGAAGCGCCGCCGACCAACGAGTTGGTGCGCTTCGCGGCGTCGATGGCGGGCAGCATCGCGACGCCCCAGTTGAGCGACGGGATCTGCGTGTTCTTCACCGTGCCGTGGTTGGCGATCGACATGGTCGTCGAAGCGCAGGAGCCGTCGGCGAAGGACTGCACCAGGGTCTTGCCGATCTGCGAGGTCTGGATCTTGGCATAACCTGCATCGAGCCAGGCCTTGTAGTCCTTCATGTGGTCGACGAAGGCGGTGGTGTTGACAACGAGCTCGGCGCCGAGGCCGCCATAACCATTGTCGAGCGTGGCGATCGGCAGGTTGTTGATGGCCGAGAACTGCTCCATGTTCTGCCAGGTGTCGAAGTCGAAAGCGAAACCGCACTCGACGCTGGCGGCCTTGAGCGCCTTCAGGTCTTCGCCGAACTCGGCCCAGGTCTTCGGCGCCTCGGTCTTGCCGATCTTCGCCCACTGGTCCTTGTTCCAGTAGAACACGGCGGACGAGGAGTTGTACGGGAACGACCACATCTCGCCGCCGGAGGTGGCGTAATAGTTGGCGATGCCGGGGAAATAGGACTTCCAGTCGATGTCGATGCCATGGTCGGCGGCGAACTTGTTCGCCGGATAGATGGCGCCCGACAGCATGAAGTTGACGGTGCCGGCGTCATAGATCTGCACCACGGTCGGGTGCTGGCTCGCGCGATACGCCGCGATGGTGTTCTGCTCGGCCTTGTCGTAGCCGCCCTGGCCGGTGCAGACGGCCTCGTACTTGTCCTGCGACTCGTTGAACTGCTGACAATGCTTCAGCATGACCTCGCCGAGGTCGCCGGTCAGGCCATACCAGAATTCAAACTTGATGCGCTCCTGAGCATGAGCGCCCGTGGCGATGGCCGTGGCGGCCGTCGCAAGCAGGATCAGTCGTTTCATTGGTCATCTCCAAGCGTGGAAGGTCTGCGAGCGAGAGGCCCGCGTCGCCTGCCTAGTGGCCGGGGATGACAGTTTTGTTTTGGCTGCGTAACAATCCCGCGAAGGATTCATGAAAATTCGGTGTCAACACGCGCACACGTGTTCACACGCCGGTCTCGTCGACCTCGAATACGTTGCCGCCCGAGGTGCGGAAGCGACCGTCGGCCGTCTTCTCCACCGAGTAGCACTTCTCGCCGCCCTGCCTGAGCTCGCCCCAGACGGTGCAGAGCATGCCCTGCCTCACAGCCCAGCGGCCGCTGTCGTCGCTGCGTTCGGGCCGGTCGACGATGATCTCGGCCGACCCGTCGGGCTCAAGGAAGAGGTATCCGGTCAGCCAGCCGCCCTCATCCCACCATTCGATCTGGCGGCCGATGAGCTCCATCCGGATCTCGGCATCCGTCAGGTCGGCGGCACTTGCTGCCACCGGCATGCCTGCCAGCACACCAAGGCTCAACGCCATCGATCGAAGGAGCCTAGCCATCGCTTCTCGAATCTCCACGAGCGCTCATGTGACGATTCAATGACATTTGCCGACTTAAGTAAATTGGCAAACTTCTGCGCGGTTGGGAGAGATTCGGGCATGGTATCCACAGGTCGCGCGGCCCGATGTCGCGAAACGTCAGACGGCTGACATGAACGGAATGCTATGCGAGATTCGTCTGGCGGGGCCGAATGTCCCGCGCTTTGCTCCAAGAGGACCTTCATGCTTGCCAACGGAACGCAGGGGACCGGCATCTCCGCACACAGACGCGCCCACGACCTTTCCGACTTCGGCGCCGAGCTCGACATGATCGAGGCGCTGGGGGTCGAGTCGATCGAGCTTCCGATCTTCGACATGGACATCGTGATCGGCGGAAAGATCCGCCGTCCGCAGCTCGAGGCGCTCAAGCGCGCCGGCGCCGGCCGCACCGTGAACTTCTCGGTGCACGGTCCGCTGGCCATCAACTTCATGGATGAAGACTGGCGCCTGCCGCGCCATTTCGAAGTGCTCGAGGCCTCGCTCGACGTGACCGCCGAAGTCGGCGCCCAGCACTACGTGATCCATTCCGGCCAGATCCGGGCCTTGCAGGGTGACGGCGTGACGGCTGCGCTCGGGCGGCAGCGCGAATGGCTGGCGAAATCGGGCGAGCTCGCGCGCCAGCGCGGCATCATCCTGTGCGTGGAAACCCTTTTCGGCGAGTTCAACGGCTCGATCCAGGCTACCTCCCCTGCCCGGCTGGCAGGGGAAATCGCGGCAATCGGCCATCCGAACGTGATGGCTACGATCGATTTCAGCCATTCCTACATCAAGCTCGACTATGACGGCCGGCGCGCCGATTTCGTCGCCGAGGTCGCCAAGCTCGCTCCCTATGCCCGTCATCTGCACATCCACGATTCGTTCGGGCGACAGGACGACATCTGGATGTTCACCGAAGGCGAGCGCCTCGCCTACGGGCACGGCGACCTGCACCTGCCGGTCGGCTGGGGCAGCATCCCCTGGGATGCCGTGCTCGCCGAATGCGTCTTCCCGGAGGGCGTGCTGTTCAACATCGAGCTCAAGGAGCGCTACTGGTATGCCGCGCAGGAATGCGTGGACGCGACCAAGGCGATGGCCGCGCGGGCGAAAGTGAACCGCTCCGCCGTTGCAGCCTAAACAGCTCGTTTCATTGACGAAACAGAATGACCGCGGGTGCCGCTCCCGCGGTCTTTTCTTGCCTGCCGATCGCTTCCGGCGCAGTTCGCTTGCTTTCTCTGCCGCCACGGCGTTTCGATTGGACGGAAGCCATGGCGCCTGACTACAATCCCCGCCGCGTTGACGTTTCAGCGGGAGGAAGCGGATGGCGGAAGGCGGCAAGCTCAGCCTGCATGTGCCGGAGCCCGAGGTTCGGCCTGGCGGCAGACCCGACTTCTCGCATGTGAAGATCCCGCAGGCCGGCAGCGTCGACCGCCCGCCCATCGACGTCGATCCGCGCGACATACGCGACCTCGCCTTCTCGATCATCCGCGTGCTCAACCGCGAGGCCGAGGCTGTCGGCCCCTGGGCCGGCTCGCTGACCGACGCCGAGCTCGCCGAGGGCCTGCGCCACATGATGACGCTGCGCACCTTCGATGCGCGCATGCAGACGGCGCAACGGCAGGGCAAGACGTCCTTCTACATGCAGCACCTCGGCGAGGAGGCGGTTTCCACCGCCTTCTCCAAGGCGCTGATGCAGGGCGACATGAACTTCCCGACCTACCGGCAGGCGGGATTGCTGATCGCGTCCGGCTACCCGCTCGTCGACATGATGAACCAGATCTTTTCCAACGAGCAGGATCCGTTGAAAGGTCGCCAGCTTCCGGTCATGTATTCGGCCAAGGATCATGGCTTCTTCTCCATCTCCGGCAATCTGGCCACCCAATACATCCAGGCCGTGGGCTGGGCGATGGCCTCAGCCATCAGCCGCGACGACAAGATCGCCGCCGCCTGGATCGGCGACGGCTCGACCGCCGAATCGGATTTCCATGCCGCGCTGGTCTTCGCCTCGACCTACCGTGCGCCGGTCGTGCTCAACATCGTCAACAATCAATGGGCGATCTCCACCTTCCAGGGGATCGCGCGCGGCGGCTCCGGCACCTTTGCCGCGCGGGGCCTCGGCTTCGGCATTCCGGCGCTGCGGGTCGACGGCAACGACTATCTCGCCGTGCACGCGGTGGCGAAATGGGCGGTCGCGCGGGCCCGCGCCAATCTCGGGCCGACGCTGGTCGAATACGTCACTTACCGCGCCGGCGCGCATTCGACCTCCGACGACCCGTCGGCCTACCGGCCGAAGCAGGAATCCGACGCCTGGCCGCTTGGCGATCCGGTCATCCGGCTGAAGAATCATCTGATCGCGCGCGGGCTCTGGTCCGAAGAGCGGCACAAGCAGACCGAAGCCGAAATTCTCGACACGGTGATCGCGGCGCAGAAGGAGGCCGAGAGCCACGGAACGCTGCACGCCGGCGGCAAGCCGTCGGTGCGCGACATCTTCGAGGGACTCTATGCCGAGATGCCGCCGCATCTGAGGCGCCAGCGCCAGCGGGCGGGGGTTTGAAGGCAATGCTTGCGAACGTTGCGTTCCTTCGCGCCCCCCTCTGTCCTGCCGGACATCTCCCCCACGAGGGGGGAGATCAGCAGTTTCGCTACTTTCGCCAACCTTCGACGCTGACGATTGGCGAAATCGAGGATGACAGCCAATCTCCCCCCTTGTGGGGGAGATGTCCGGCAGGACAGAGGGGGGCGCCTCGCACGACGCTCGCCGGGAGAGCCCGCTGATGCCGCGCAAATCGATGATCGAGGCGATCCGCGACGCCATGGACGTCTCCATGGCGCGCGATGAGAAGGTCGTGGTGTTCGGCGAAGATGTCGGCTTCTTCGGCGGTGTCTTCCGCTGCACCGCCGGGCTGCAGCAGAAATATGGCAAGACGCGCTGCTTCGACGCGCCGATCTCGGAGTCGGGCATCGTCGGCGCTGCCATCGGCATGGCTGCGTACGGGCTGAAACCTTGCGTCGAGGTGCAGTTCGCCGACTACGTCTATCCTGCCTACGACCAGATCGTGTCGGAGGCCGCGCGCATCCGCTACCGCTCGGCCGGGCAGTTCACCTGCCCGATGGTGGTGCGCATGCCGACGGGCGGCGGCATCTTCGGCGGACAGACCCACAGCCAGAGCCCGGAAGCGCTCTTCACCCACGTTTCGGGCCTGAAGACGGTCGTGCCGTCCAATCCGTATGACGCCAAGGGCCTGCTCATCGCCGCGATCGAAGATCCGGACCCGGTGATCTTCCTGGAGCCGAAGCGGCTCTACAACGGCCCATTCGACGGCCATCACGAGCGGCCGGTGACGGCCTGGTCGAAGCACGAGCTCGGCGAGGTGCCGGACGGGCACTACAGCGTGCCGCTCGGCAAGGCGGTGGTGCGCCGGCCTGGCGCGGCACTGACCGTGCTTGCCTATGGCACGATGGTCTACGTCGCGCTGGCCGCGGCGGAGGAAACCGGCATCGACGCCGAGGTGATCGATCTCAGAACCCTCGTACCCTATGACCTCGACACCATCACCGCCTCGGTCACGAAGACCGGCCGCTGCGTGATCGTGCATGAAGCAACGCTGACCTCCGGCTACGGTGCCGAGCTTTCGGCGCTGGTGCAGGAGAACTGCTTCTTCCATCTGGAGGCGCCGGTGGCGCGCGTCACCGGCTGGGACACGCCCTACCCGCACGCCCAGGAGTGGGACTATTTTCCCGGGCCTGCCCGCGTCGGCCGGGCGTTCGTCGAGACGATGGAGGCTTGAGATGGGCGAGCACGTCATCAAGCTTCCCGATGTCGGCGAAGGCGTGGCCGAGGCCGAACTGGTCGAGTGGCATGTGAAGGTCGGCGACCTCGTGCGCGAGGATTCCATGCTCGCGGCCGTCATGACCGACAAGGCGACGGTGGAAATCCCCTCACCCGTCGACGGCGAGATCCTCTGGCTCGGCGCCGAGATCGGCGACACGGTTGCGGTCGGCTCGCCGATCGTGCGGCTGAAGGTGGCCGGCGACGGCAACGCTTCAGCTGGAGATATCGGGAAAGCGCAACCCAAAGCCGTCGGCGCGCTGCCGACCCCCCCACAAGGGGGAGGGGAACAGCCAGCCGCCGCGCCAACCTCGCCGAAGGGCGAAGGCGGTGCAGAATCCCCCTCCCCCTTGTGGGGAGGGGTAAGGGGTGGGGGTACTGGCGCCAAGGCTTCCGCTCGTTCGTCCAACGGCGCCCCCCGGAACGAAGGTGAAAAGCCGCTCGCCTCGCCGGCGGTGCGCCTGCGCGCCCGCGACTCCGGCATCGACCTGCGCCAGGTCGCAGGCAGCGGCCCGGCGGGACGCATCACGCATGACGATCTCGATGCCTTCCTGAAAGGCGGACCGGCGCGGCCTGGTGCCGCCGCCCTGCAGCGCAACGACAAGGTCGAAGAGATCAAGATCGTCGGCCTGCGTCGCCGCATCGCCGAAAAGATGCAGATCGCCAAGGCACGCATCCCGCACATTACCTATGTCGAGGAGGTCGACGTCACGGCGTTGGAGGATCTGCGCACCACGCTCAACCGCGACAAGAAGCCGGAACGGCCGAAGCTGACGCTGCTCCCCTTCCTGATGCGCGCCATGGTCAAGGCGATCGCCGAGCAGCCGCGGCTCAACTCGACCTTCGACGACGAGGCCGGCATCGTCCATCAGCATGGCGGCGTGCATATCGGCATCGCCACGCAGACGCCGGGCGGCCTGATGGTGCCGGTGGTGCAGCATTGCGAGGCGCGCGACATCTGGGACTGCGCCGTGGAGGTGAACCGCCTCGCCGAAGCCGCGCGCAACGGCACCGCAACACGCGAGGAACTGACCGGCTCGACCATCACCATCACCTCGCTCGGCGCGATGGGCGGCATCGTGACCACGCCGGTGATCAACCACCCGGAGGTGGCGATCGTCGGCGTCAACAAGATCATGGTGCGGCCGCACTGGGACGGCAACGACTTCGTGCCGCGCAAGATGATGAATCTGTCCTCGTCCTTCGATCACCGGGTCATCGACGGCTGGGATGCCGCAACCTTCGTGCAGCGCATCAAGTCGCTGCTCGAAACGCCCGCGACGATCTTCGTGGAGAGCTGAGGCGATGAAAGAAATCACCTGCAAGCTGCTCGTCGTCGGCGCAGGTCCGGGCGGCTATGTGTGCGCGATCCGCGCCGGGCAGCTCGGCGTCGACACGGTGATCGTGGAAGCGAAGAAGCCGGGCGGCACCTGTCTCACCATCGGCTGCATTCCGTCGAAGGCGCTCATCCACGCTGCCGATGAGTTCGAAAAGGTGGCACACATCGCTGCCGGCAAGAGCCCGCTCGGCATCTCCACCAGCGCTCCGAGTTTTGACATGAGCCGCGCGGTTGCCTGGAAAGACCGCATCGTCTCGCGCTTGACCAATGGGGTCAGCGGCCTGCTGAAGAAGCAGAGCGTGAAGATGGTGCACGGCCAGGCGAAATTCCGCGACGGCAAGACCGTCGAGGTCGAGACCGAGACCGGCACGCAAATCATCCGCGCCGAGAACATCGTGATCGCGACGGGATCGGTGCCCGTCGAACTGTCTTTTCTGCCGTTCGGCGGCCCGGTCATCTCGTCCACGGAAGCGCTGGCGTTGGGCGCCGTGCCGAAGCAGCTCGCAGTGGTCGGCGCCGGCTATATCGGGCTCGAGCTCGGCATCGCCTTCGCCAAGCTTGGCGCCAAGGTGACGGTGGTCGAGGCCGAAAACCGCATCCTGCCGCTCTACGACGCCGAGCTGACGCGGCCGGTGGCCAAGCGCCTCGGCGAACTCGGCGTCGAAGTCCTGCTCGGTGTTAAGGCACAAGGGCTCGATCCGAAGACCGATCAGTTGCTGGTCGATGCCAAAGGCGAGACGCGGCGCATCGCGGCCGACAAGGTGCTGGTGACCGTCGGCCGCAAGCCGAATGTCGAAGGCTGGGGCCTGGAAGAGCTCGACCTCGACCGCAGCGGCCGCGCCGTGCGCATCGACGAGCAATGCCGCACCTCGATGCGCGGCGTCTACGCCATCGGTGACGTCACCGGCGAGCCGATGCTGGCGCATCGCGCCATGGCGCAAGGCGAGATGGTGGCCGAGATCGTGGCCGGCAAGAAACGCTCCTGGGACAAGCGCATCATCCCGGCGATCTGTTTCACGGACCCGGAAATCGTCTCCGCCGGGCTTTCCCCTGACGAGGCGAAGGCAACCAAGGCCGAGGTCGTCACCGCGCAATTCCCCTTCAGCGCCAATGGCCGCGCCATGACCATGCTCGCCGAGGAGGGTTTTGTCCGCGTGGTCGCCCGCGCCGACAACCATCTGGTCCTCGGCATCCAGGCCGTCGGCCGCGGGGTGTCGGAACTCTCCGCCTCCTTCGGCCTCGCCATCGAAATGGGCGCCCGCCTCGAAGACATCGCCGGCACCATCCACAGCCACCCCACCCAGGGCGAAGCCTTCCAGGAAGCCGCGCTGCGGGCGTTGGGGCACGCGCTGCATATCTGAGCGCCGCTTCAGCGGACGCCGGCGCGGCCTCTCCGACTTCGTCATCCTCGGGCGAGCCGGAGCGGAGTTCCGCGAAGACCCGGATGACGAGACGGCGACGGGAGGAGCCAGCGGCGCCATGCTGGCACCCTTGGCGACTGGCCGGGACGTCACGGCATGGATCCCCGGGTCCCGCGACGCTGCGCGTCGCTCGCCCGAAGATGACGAAATCGGGAGTGTCAGCTCCTCGAAGGACTCACCTCCACCAGATACACGACACCGCCCTCCGACGACGTCAGCCGCAGCGCCTTGCCTTCGGCGATCGCCGTATCGCCCGCGTCAAGATTCTGGCGCTCGTCCTTCGCTTCAACACCGCAACTGCCGCTATGGCAAACCACGAGCGCCGTCCCCTCCGCCCCACATTCCATCGCCCCCGCCACCCGCCTCACCCGATGCGCGACCACCCCTCGCCGCGTCATCACATTCAAATCGGTCACCGCCGCGCCAACCAGCATCGCCTCTGCCGGCACCTCGCCTGCAAACGCAAACGGCAGCGACTCCGCCGTCAGCGTCACAGCTTCCCTGCGCCCGACCGCCAGCCGTATCCCCTCCCCGCTCAAGATCGTCAGCGTCCGATCGACACCCGGAAAACTCGAGAACGGCCCATCGCTCTCCACCCGCGCCATGCTCACGCGCCAGTGAAAATCGCCAAGCCCTGCCCCCTCCGGGTGAACGGCGATCTCCGTGGTCGTCCCGCCGCCATTCTTCCAGGGCATGACCCGGCAGTCGGCGGCCCGGACTATGCGCATCAGCCGAGGATTCCGGGCAGGTTCAGCTGGTGCTCCTTCGCGCATTCGATGGCGATGTCGTAGCCGGCATCGGCATGGCGCATGACGCCCGTCGCCGGATCGTTCCACAGCACCCGCTCGAGCCGCCGCGCTGCATCCGCGGTGCCATCGCAGACAATCACCATGCCGGAGTGCTGCGAAAAACCCATGCCGACGCCGCCGCCATGGTGCAGCGACACCCAGGTGGCGCCCGACGCGGTGTTGAGGAGCGCGTTGAGCAGCGGCCAGTCCGATACGGCGTCGGAACCGTCCTGCATCGCCTCGGTCTCGCGATTGGGCGAAGCAACCGAGCCCGAATCCAGATGGTCGCGGCCGATCACGACCGGCGCCTTCAGCTCGCCCTTCGCCACCATCTCGTTGAAGGCGAGGCCAGCCTTGTGGCGGTCACCGAGCCCGATCCAGCAGATGCGCGCCGGCAGGCCCTGAAAGGCGATGCGCTGCTGAGCCATTTCGAGCCAGCGATGCAGATGCGCGTTCTGCGGGAACAGCTCCTTCATCTTCGCGTCGGTCTTGCGGATGTCCTCGGGATCGCCGGAAAGTGCGGCCCAGCGGAACGGGCCGATGCCACGGCAGAAGAGCGGGCGGATATAGGCGGGCACGAAGCCGGGGAAGGCAAAGGCGTTCTCCAGCCCTTCCTCCTTGGCGACCTGACGGATGTTGTTGCCGTAGTCGAGCGTGGGCACGCCGGCATTCCAGAAATCGACCATGGCCGCGACATGGGTCTTCATCGAGGCGCGCGCGGCCTTCTCCACCGCCTTCGGGTCGCGCTCCCGCTTCTCGCGCCATTCGCCGACGCTCCAGCCGACCGGCAGATAGCCATTGATCGGATCGTGCGCGGAGGTCTGGTCGGTGACGATGTCGGGGCGCGCCCCGCCAGCCTTCATGCGCCTCACCAGTTCCGGAAAGACGTCCGCTGCGTTGCCTAGCAGGCCGACCGATTTCGCCTCTCCCGCCTCGGTCCAGCGGGCGATCTTCTCCAGCGCCTCGTCGAGCGTCAGGGCTTTCTCGTCGAGGTAGCGGGTGCGGATGCGGAAATCGATGCGGGTTTCGTCGCATTCCACCGCAAGGCAGCAAGCGCCGGCGAACACCGCCGCCAAGGGCTGCGCGCCACCCATGCCGCCGAGTCCGCCGGTCAGGATCCACTTGCCCTTGAGGCTGCCGCCGTAATGCTGACGGCCGGCCTCGGCAAAGGTCTCGTAGGTGCCCTGAACGATGCCTTGCGTACCGATGTAGATCCAGGAACCGGCCGTCATCTGGCCGTACATTGCAAGCCCCTTGCGGTCGAGCTCGTGGAAGTGCTCCCAGGTCGCCCAGTGCGGCACGAGATTGGAATTGGCGATGAGCACCCGCGGCGCATCCTTGTGCGTCTGGAAAACGCCGACCGGCTTGCCGGACTGCACGAGCAGGGTCTGGTCCTCGCCGAGATCGCGCAATGCCGAGACGATGCCGTCGAAATCATGCCAGGTGCGCGCGGCGCGGCCGATACCGCCATAGACCACCAGCTCGTGCGGATTCTCGGCCACGTCGGGATCGAGATTGTTCATCAGCATCCGGAGCGGCGCCTCGGTCAGCCAGCTTTTCGCCGAAAGCTCGGTGCCGTGCGGCGCGCGGATGGTGCGGGAATTGTCGATGCGCGTGTGCGTGGTCATGGTCGAACTCCTTCAAAAGGCGCCAGCGGAATGCAGATCGGTCAGCCTGCAATTCCAGGAAGCGCGATGGCGTTGACGGCCCCGATCACCGCGCCGGAACGGACCAGCGCGTTCGCCTTCTCCATGTCGGGGTGAAAATGCCGGTCATTGTCGAGATGCGGGACCTGCGCCCGCAGCAAGCTCCGTACCGCCTCGAGCGCCCCGCTTGATCTCAGCGGCGCGTGAAAGTCACAGCCCTGCGCCGCCGCCAGCAACTCGATGCCGACCACGGCGGTCGCGTTCTCCAGCATGGGCAGCAGACGGCGCGCGCCGTGCGCGGCCATGGAGACGTGGTCTTCCTGGTTGGCCGATGTCGGAATGGAATCGACGCTCGCCGGATAGGCGCGCTGCTTGTTTTCCGAGACCAGTGCCGCCGCCGTCACCTGCGGGATCATGAAGCCGGAGTTCAGTCCCGGCTTCGGCGTCAGGAAGGCAGGCATGCCGGAGAGGGCAGGATCGACCAGCATGGCGATGCGGCGCTCGGCCAGGCTGCCGATCTCGCAGATTGCGAGCGCGATCATGTCGGCCGCGAAGGCGACCGGCTCGGCATGAAAATTGCCGCCCGAGAGCGCGGTGTCGTCCTCGGCGAAGATCAACGGGTTGTCGGTGACGCCGTTCGCCTCGGTGCCGAGCGTGTCGGCGGCCTTGCGCAAAAGATCGAGCGCAGCACCCATCACCTGCGGCTGGCAGCGCAGGCAGTATGGGTCCTGCACGCGCTCGTCGCCGACCCGGTGCGATTCGCGGATGGCGCTGCCGGCCATCAGCTGGCGCAGCGCCTCGGCCGTCTCGATCTGCCCGCGATGCCTGCGCAAGAGATGAATGCGCGGATCGAAGGGGGCGTCCGAGCCTTTGGCGGCATCGGTCGAGAGCGCGCCGGTCACCAGCGCAGTCCGGTAAAGCAGTTCGGCCTCGAACAGCGCCGCCAGTGCATAGGCTGTGGAAAACTGCGTGCCGTTGAGCAATGCCAGCCCTTCCTTGGCATGCAGGGTGACGGGCTTCAGCCCGTGGGTGAGTAGGCCCACGGCGGCCGGAACGCGGCCGTCGGGCGTAAAGCATTCGCCCACGCCGATCATGGCGGCAGTCATGTGCGACAGCGGCGCGAGGTCGCCCGAGGCGCCGACCGAACCCTGGCTGGGGACAACGGGGATAATCTCGGAGCCAAGCATCGCCTCGAGCAGGTCGAGCGTCTCGGGCTGCACGCCGGATGCGCCCTGCGCCAGGCTCGCCAGCTTCAGCGCCATCATCAGCCGCGCCACCTTGACCGGCATCGGCTCGCCGGTGCCGGCGGCATGCGACAGCACGATGTTCTTCTGCAGCGTCTCGAGATCGGCCGCCGGAATGCGCACGCTCGCCAGTTTGCCGAAACCGGTGTTGATGCCGTAGACCGGCTCGCCCCTGGCGAGGATGCGGCCGACGGCATCGGCGCTGGCCTTGACCCGCGGCCGGCAGGACGGATCGAGTTTCGGAACGGCGCCGTGCCAGATCGCGCGCCAGTCGGCGAGCGTGGCGTCGCCGGGGCGGAGGATGAGACCTTTGGTATCTGTCACGCTCCCCTCCAGATCCTTGCATGCAGCGGGTTGAAGCCCATGCGGTAGACGAGCTCGGCCGGCCGCTCGACGTTCCAGATGGCAAGGTCGGCCGACTTTCCGGCTTCAAGCGTGCCGACCTCATGCAGCCGCCCGAGCGCGCGGGCGGCTTCGCGCGTCACCCCGGCGAGGCATTCGTCCACCGTCATGCCGAAGAGCGTCGCGCCCATGTTCATGGTGAGCAGCAGCGAGGTCAGCGGCGAAGTCCCCGGATTGCAGTCGGTGGCGAGCGCCATGGCGACGCCGCGCCGGCGGAAAAGCGCGATCGGCGGCTTCTTCGTCTCGCGGATGAAATAGAAGGCGCCGGGCAGGATGACGGCGACGGTGCCGGCTCTTGCCATCGCCGCCGCGCCGGCCTCGTCCGTATGTTCGAGATGGTCGGCCGAGAGCGCGCCGAATTCGGCGGCAAGTGCCGCACCGCCCAGATTGGAGAGCTGGTCGGCATGCAGCTTCACCGGCAGGCCGAGCGCTTGTGCGGCCGAGAAGACGCGGGCGATCTGCGCGGGCGAGAAGGCGATGCCCTCGCAAAAACCGTCGACGGCATCGGCGAGGCCGAGCGCGGCGATTGCGGGGAGGATCTCGTCGGTGACCGTGCGGATGTAGGCGTCCTTGTCGCCGGCGGCTTCCGGCGGCAAGGCGTGGGCGGCGAGCAGGGTGGTGACGATCGCGACGGGGCGCTCTTCGGCGAGGCGCCGGGCGGCGACCAGCGACTTTGCTTCATTGGCGAGGTCGAGGCCGTAGCCGGACTTGATCTCGACCGTGGTGACACCCTCGGCGATGAGGGCGTCGAGGCGCGGCAGGGTCTGGCGCACCAGATCGTCCTCGCTTGCGGCGCGCAGCGCCTTGACCGAGGAGACGATGCCGCCGCCGGCGCGCGCGACCTCCTCATAGGTCGCGCCGGCAAGGCGCATCTCGAATTCGTCGGCGCGGCTGCCGGCATGCACGAGGTGGGTATGGCAGTCGATCAGGCCGGGGGTCAGGAGGCGGCCCTCGCAGTCGATCGTTTCGGCCTTGCGGGCGAAATCGGAGGGCAGGTCGGACTGCGGGCCGGCAAAGACGATGCGGCCGTCGGCGACGGCAACGGCGCCGTCATGCGATACGCTGGGACCAGGCAGATCGGCGCGCATCGTCGCCAGGCGCGCATTGCGCCAGACGCGATTGCGTGCGGCTTTGTCGGTCAATCCTGCCTCCCAGCAATTGACGGTTATGTATATACATAATAAGAGGGAAGGCAAGTGGAGACAATCGGAAATGACGGCGGCAGCGAAGCGTCCATGACCACCCTCCACGCCCGTACCGCCCTCACCCCAACCGGCTGGCAGGACGATGTGCGCATCGCGCTTGCCGGCGGCCGCATCGCCTCGGTGACCGCCGGCGTCGCGCCGCAGGCCGGCGACGTGCGCTGCGCCATCCTTGTCCCGGCCATGCCGAACCTGCACAGCCATGCTTTCCAGCGCGGCATGGCGGGGCTGGCCGAGACCCGCGGCACCACGGCCGACACATTCTGGACCTGGCGCGAGACGATGTATCGCTTTGCGCTGGCGATGACGCCGGACGATGTCGAGGCGGTGGCGGCGCAGCTTTATGTCGAGATGCTGGAGGCCGGCTTCTGCCGCGTCGGCGAGTTCCACTACCTGCACCATGACCGCGACGGAAAAGCCTATGCCAACATCGCCGAGATGGCGGAACGGATCGTCGCCGCGGCGTCCGCGACCGGCATCGGGCTCACGCTCCTGCCCGTGCTTTATGCGCATTCGACCTTCGGCGGTGCTGCGCCGCATGCGGGCCAGCGCCGCTTCATCAACGACCCCGACCGGTTCGCGCGACTGCTCGATGCGTCACGCAAGGCTGCCGCGGACCTGAAGGGCAGCGTGGTCGGCGTCGCGCCGCACAGCCTGCGCGCGGTGACGCCGGAGGAGCTGGCCGCGGTGACGGCGATGGCCCGCGGCGGACCGATCCACATCCACGCCGCCGAGCAGATGAAGGAGGTCGAGGACTGCCTCGCCTGGTCGGACAAGCGGCCGGTCGAATGGCTGCTCGACAATGCCGGCATCGACAAGGACTGGTGCCTGATCCACGCTACGCACATGAATGATGCGGAAGCCGCCGGCCTGGCAAGGGCAAACGCGGTCGCCGGGCTTTGCCCGGTGACGGAAGCCAATCTCGGCGACGGGACCTTCCCTGCCCCCGCCTTCCTCGCCCATGGCGGGCGTTTCGGCGTCGGCTCGGATTCCAACATCCTGATCGGCATCGCCGACGAGTTGCGCCAGCTCGAATATGCGCAGCGGCTTTCCCGGCGCGAGCGCAACGTGATCGCCGAGCCGGGCGGATCGACCGGCCGCAGGCTGTTCGACGAAGCGCGCCACGGCGGTGCGCAGGCGCTCGGAGCGGCCAGGCCGGAAATCGTTGCGGGCGCACCGGCCGACCTGATCGCGCTTGATGGCGGCCATGTCTCGCTCACGGGGAAAACCGGCGATGCCATCCTCGACGCCTGGATTTTCGGCGGCACCGAGGCGGTGGACGCCGTCTGGGTCGCCGGCGGCAAGCAGGTCGCCGGCGGCCGCCACGTTGCGCGCGACACGATCGCCGAGCGCTACCGAACCGTCATGCGAAAACTGGTGGCGTGATGGACGCCGAGCTTCCGATCCACCAACGCATCCTCGCCGACATTCGCGGCAGAATAGTCTCGGGCGCCTGGCCGCCGGGACATCGCATCCCTTTCGAGCATGAGCTGACGCGCGAATATCAATGCTCGCGCATGACCGTGAACAAGGCGCTCTCGCAACTTGCGAAGTCCGGGCTGATCGAGCGGCGCAGGAAATCCGGCAGCTTCGTCAAGCGGCCGCAGAGCCAGGCCGCCATCCTCGAAATCCACGATATCGGGACGGAGGTGCGGGCGTTGCGCCTGCCCTACCGTTACGAACTCGTACAACGGCTCGTGCGCGCTGCGACCCGTGCCGACCGGGAGCGCATCGCGGTGACCGTCGGCAGCCCCCTCGTCGAGCTCACCTGCCTGCACTTCGCCGGGGTCGATCCATTCTGCCTCGAGGAGCGGCTGATCAGCCTCGCAACCGTGCCGGAGGCCGAGGCGGAGGGGTTTGGCAAGACCGCGCCGAGCGCATGGCTGCTCGGCAAGGTGCCGTGGAGCGCGGCCGAGCATGCGATCCGCGCAATCGCGGCGGAAGCGCGCGTGGCGAAACTGCTCGATGTCCCGAACGGCACGGCCTGCCTGGTGATCGAGCGGCGCACCTGGACCGACGGCAAGCCGGTGACGCATGTGCGGCTCACCTATCCGGGCGACAGCCACCGGCTGGTGGCGCGGTTTGCGCCTTCGGATGGGTAGGTTGGCGAGGTCAGCGCCGCTCCCTCCGCTTCGTCATCCTCGGGCCTGACCCGAGGATCCATGCCGTAACATCACCGCCTGCTGCCACCGTGCCATGCCTTCACCGTTGGAGGACGGCCGCAATCTCACGGCATGGAACCCCGGGTCTTCGCGACGGCCTTCGGCCTGCTCCGCCCGAGGATGACGAAGCGGAGGTGGCGGCGATGAACATGGAAGGCGTCGGCCCGGTGCCCCACGATTCTGTTGAACCGGTATTATTTTGGTCTATAACCGGTCCACACTCCAGCCGACGGACCCGAAAATGAGCTACAGGCCTTCGCCGCGCCCGACCTTCGACCGCGCCACGGCAATCCCCTACGCGCAGGTGACGCGGCATCTCTGGGGCGACGACGCTTCCGGCGCGGTGGACGACTGGATCTATGTTTCGAGCGACAAGATCCACCAGCTCGTCTTCGGGCTGGCGCCGGGGGCCGCGTTCCGCCACTCGCCGGAATACCGCACGATCTTCGGCGCCGACGAAATCCTCTACGTGCTCGAGGGCACCTATGTGTCGGCCAATCCGGAGACCGGCGAGGTGCATGTCGCGCATCCCGGCGAGGCGATCTTCTTTCGCAAGGACACCTGGCATCACGGCTTCAACCACGGCACGACGCCGGTGCGCGTGCTCGAATTCTACGCGCCGCCCCCCTCGAAGGGCACGTCGGGCGCCTATGCGCGGACAAAACCCTATCTCGAAGACTCGCGCTACGTGCGTAACGATCTGCTCGGCACCCTGCCGATGCAGGCCGGCTCAGTGCAGAACACGATGAAAGTGCTGCGCGACAGCGATTTGATCTGGCGGCTGGAGGGTGAGCGGCAGGGCGCGCTGGTCGGGCTTTATGCAGCGACCGACCAGCTGACCGTCGGCAAGATGCGGCTGTTACCCGGGCAGAATGCCGACCTCGAAAAGCATGGCGGCGACGAGGGGCTCTACGTGCTCTCCGGCACGCTCAATGTGCTTGTGCCGGAAGCAGAGGGGCAAAAGTGGTTCGAGCTGCATCCGAAGGACGGCTTCTTCGTGCCCGAAGGCACTGCGCACCAGTACCGCAATGTCGGCGCCGAGCCGGTCGAGTTCCTCTTCGGCATCGCGCCGAACTTTTTGCCGCAAGGCACATGAGCGTCTTCGAGCCGATCGAGGAAACGTTGCGCGTGCTTTCACGCTTCCATGAATCTTGAGAGCGCCATAGTCGGCGTTGACGTCGGCGGCACCAAGACTGCGATCGGCGTCGTCGATTTTCGCGACGCGAAGGTGCTGCGGCGTGAGGAGCTGCCGACGCCGGCGCGGGCGGCGACGGGTGCTGGGTTTCTCGAAGAGGTGGCACGGCGGGCGAATGCGCTGGCGGAAGCGGTCGGCGCGAGCGCGATCGGTGTTTCGATCTGCGAGCTCGTCGCGTCCGATGGGGAAATCACCAGCGCGCATCGGGTGATGTGGCAAGGGCTGCGGCTCGACATGGCGTTCGCTCGGCCGGTCGTGGTCGAGGCGGATGTGCGGGCCGGTGCCGTGGCCGAGGCGCGGTTCGGCGCGGGCCGCGGATTTCGCGACCTGCTCTATGTGAATCTGGGGACCGGGGTTTCATCCGCCTGGGTGCGCGACGGGGTTGCGCACAAGGGCGCGCGCGGCAATGCGCTGTTGATCGGCAGCAGTCCGGTGGAGGTGAACTGCCCGTTCTGCGGTGAGCCGCATGGCTATGTGCCGGAGGAGATCGCCGGGGCGGCCGGGCTTGTGGCGGAGTATCGCGCCGCGGGTGGCGCGGCGAGCACGGCGGGTGATGTGTTTGCTGCGGCCGGGCGCGGTGATGCACAGGCCAGGGCAGTGCTGGAGCGCGCCGTGCTGGCGCTCGGCCTCAACATCGGGCTGGCGGTGAATGTGCTCGACCCGGAAGCGCTGGTGCTCGGCGGCGGCCTGGCGCTGGCGGGTGGGGCTTATGGCGATGCGCTCGAGGCGGCGATCCGGTCGCATGTGTGGGCGGACACGACGCGGGGGCTGCCGATTTTGCGCGCAAGGCTTGGGGCAGATAGTGCGCTGATCGGGGCGGCGTGCGCTGCGGAAGGTGATCCCCTCCCCCTTGCGGGGAGGGGTTAGGGGTGGGGGTGGTTCCGCTTCGCCGGCTTCGATGACGTCTGGCTCCAATACCGGCGCAAAATGAAGTGAGGTCACGCGCTGCCGCACGACCCCCACCCCTTACCCCTCCCCGCAAGGGGGAGGGATTCGCAGGCGCCGGCGTCTTCGCCTACTTCACACCGGCCAGCCACTCGCCTTCGATCTTCGCCCGGTTGGCGTCGATCCAGGTCTTGGCCACTTCCTCGACGCTCTTGCCGTTCACTTCCATGTCGAGGATCCACTGGTTGACGTCGCCGGCGTTGAGCGTGACCTGCTGGAGGAATTGCGAGATCTTCGGGTCGCGCTCGGCCAGGGCCTTGGAGTGGGCGATGTAGACACGCGTCGGCGGCTGGCCGCACTGGATGTTGCTCGCCTCCAGCCAGTCATTGCGCTCGGCCGGCTGATAGAAGGTGTAGCAGCCGTTCTCGTTGTAGCGTTCGGTGCCCTTGGCGCTCTCCATGGTGTAGCCGGTGAATTCCGGCTCCTCGAGCTTCACCAGCTCGTAGGCGGCGTGGATCCATTCCGGCGTCCAGTAATAGAAGGCGATCGGCTTCTTCTGCTCGTAGGCGTCCTTCAGCAGCGCAACCTCGACGGCCTGCTCGACGGTGGTGAGCTCCATCGTCTTGTCGAAACCATAAGATTTCGCCCGCACCTGGGTGTGGCCGAGCGATTCCCAGCCGACCGAGCCTGCCCACATCTCGCCGATGCCGTTGCCGTCGCTGTCGAAGAGTTTCGCCAGCTCCGGCTTGGCGAGGTCGGCCAGCGCCTTCACGCCATGCTCGTCGGCGACGTATTTCGGGATGAAGATGCCTTCCGTGCCGAGATAGGGCGTCTTGTTCAGGATGATCGTCTGGCGGCCGCCCGGCAGCACATAATTCTTCATCTGCGCCGGCAGGTGGTCGGCCCACATGTCGGCGACGATGTCGGCGGTGCCGTCGCCCTTGTCGAGCGCCTCGTAGAGCGCTTCCTGCGCCGCCGCGATGGTGCTCACCTCGGCATCGAGATATTCGGTCATGATCTGGTTCAGCACCTGCTCGATGGCGCGCGAGCCGGCCCAGTCGAGCTCGCCGATCACCGCTTTGGTCTTCGCCTCTGCCGCGGATGCGGCAAGCGCGAGGATCGACGCGGCCGCGAGGCCGATCATTCTTGTCCTACTCAACATTGCACTTCTCCCTTTCTGGTTCCCTAGTTTTCGGTTTCCTCGTTCGGCCGCCGCTGGCGGCCGCGCACCATGCGGTCGAGCATCATGGCGCAGAGCACGATGGCGATGCCGGCCAGGAACCCTTGCCCGGTCTTCAGCATCTGCAGCGAGCGGATGACGTCGAGGCCCAAGCCGCCGGCGCCGATCATCGCCGCCACCACCACCATCGACAGGCACATCATGATGGTCTGGTTGACGCCGACGCGGATCGAGGGCACGGCGAGCGGCAGCTCCACCTTCATCAGCAGTTGCATCGGCGAAGCGCCGAAAGCATCGGCCGCTTCCTTCACGTGTTTCGGCACCTGGCGGATGCCAAGCGCGGTGAGCCGCACGATCGGCGGCAGGGCGAAGATGACGGTGGCGATCACGCCCGGCGGCTTGCCGATGGAGAAGAAGGCGACGGCCGGAATGAGGTAGACGAAGGTTGGCAGCGTCTGCATCACGTCGAGGACGGGCTCGAGCACGATCGTAGCCTTGCGGCTCTTGGCGCAGAGGATTCCGAGCGGCAGGCCGATGACGAGGCAGATGATGACCGAGGTGGCGACCAGCGCCAGCGTCGCCATGCTCTTGTCCCAGAAACCGAACAGGCCGAGATAGGCAAGGCAAGCGGCGGTGAAGATCATGGCGCGCCAGCCGGAAAGTTTCAACGCCGCCAGCAGCGCGACAAGCGCGACCACCGGCCAGGGCGTGCCGACAAACACCGTCTCGATGAAGTTCAGGCAGGCGCGCAGCGTCGCGGTGATGGCGTCGAAGAACTCGACCCAGTTGCGCTTCATCCAGGTGACCGCATTATCGAACATCTGCGCCGTCGCGACGTCCCATCCGCCGGGCTGCGGGAATTTCGCAAGCCAGGCGGCGGGCGCTTCGGCGAGGAAGCGGTAGAGCACGAGGCCGTAGCCGAAGATGGTGACGGCAACGCCGATCAGCGCCGCCGTCGAGCCGACCAGGGCCTGGTCGCGGCGCCGCTCGCCGCGCGCGATGCTCACGGTTGCGACGAGCCCGACGAAAGCGCGGGCGGCGACGATGATGGCGAGGCCGAGCAGGATCGCGCCGGCTCCACCCTCGCTGAGCAGCGCATCGGCGAGCACGACGAGGCCGGTGACCTCGGCGATCGCCGAGACCGCGAAGACGCCCCACATTGCGTGCCAGGCGGCCCAGAGCGGGCCGGCGGCGAAGGCGCGGAGGAATGTCCCCTCCCCGCGCAGCGCATAGGCGGCGTGCATGGGTTGCTCAGCCATGGTTCTGCCTCCTCGAAATGGCGGTGAGCACGGCGACGCGGTCGACCGTGCCGGCGACCGCGCCGGCATGGTCGAGAACCGCAACCGGCGTATCGGACGCGGCGGTCATGGCCGCGAGCTCGGCCAGCGTGGCGTCGAGCGGCGCGCGCGGCGCATCGGGCCGTGCCGCGCCGCCGGGCTGCATGATGTCGGATGCCTTCAGCACTTTCAGCTCGGAGACGCCGCCGATGAAATCGGCGACATATCGGTCGGCCGGGTTGGCCAGAATCTCGCCCGGCGTGCCGATCTGCACGACGCGGCCGTCGCGCATGATGGCGATGCGCGTGCCGATCCGCATCGCCTCGTCGAGGTCGTGAGTGATGAAGACGGTGGTCTTCTTCATCATGCGTGCGAGCTCGATGAACTGGTCCTGCAGCTGCCGCCGGATCAGCGGGTCGAGCGCGCCGAAAGGCTCGTCCATGAGCAGGATGTCAGGCTCGCCGGCGAGCGCGCGGGCCAGGCCCACACGCTGCTGCATGCCGCCCGACAATTCGTCCGGCCAGCGCTCCTCCCAGCCGGAGAGCTGGACCAGCGACAGCATCCTGGCCGCCCGCTCCAGCCGCTCGGCGCGCTTCACCTTGCGCAGCTCGAGCCCGAAGGCGACGTTCTCGATGACGGTGCGGTGGGGAAGCAGCGCAAAATTCTGGAACACCATGGCGATCTTCTCGGCGCGGAGCGCGCGCAGCTCGGCGGCGCTGAGGGAGAAGATGTTGCGGCCCTGCACCAGCACGTCGCCGGCGGTCGGGCGGATGAGGCCGTTGATGTGACGCACCAGCGTGGATTTGCCGGAGCCGGAGAGGCCCATGACGCAGAAGATTTCGCCCGCAGCGATGGAGAGGGAAACGTCGGCGACACCGAGGACGCAGCCGTAGCGATTGATGATGTCGTCCTTCGAGGCAGCGGCCGATTGGCCGGCAGCCAGCGCCTCGCGCGAGCGGGCGCCGAAAATTTTCCAGACGTTGCGGCATTCGATGGCGGGGGTCATGGGGACACCCGCGCCGTGGTTCTGCGGCCGCAGCGCCGCCCCCTCTCAAGCGCTGCTAAGCTTGGCTGCGCCAAGCAAAGCAGCGCTATCTCCCCCGCCAGGGGGGAGATAGCGCGTTGGTTCGATCTCCGCGCGAACCGTCTACCTTGGAGATTGGCAGCAAGGCTTGCGCAGGCTCTATCTCCCCCCTGGTGGGGGAGATAGCAATTGTTGGGCTTGGCGGAGCCAAGCCTTACAATTGCTTGAGAGGGGGTGCGCCGGTTCACCACAGACTCCCCGCCGACACCGTAATCGCCTGCCCGTTGATCCCGCTTCCCGCCGGGCTCGCCAGAAACGCGATCGTCTCCGTCACCTCGTCCAGCGTCACGATCGACCCGCGCGGATTTCCCGCATCGCGCTCCGCCCAGACCGCATCCACGCTCAGCCCCCGCCGCCCGGCCTCGGCTTCCGCGTCGCGCTCGGCCATCTCGGTGCGCACCCAGCTCGGCAGCACGGCGTTGCAGGTGCCGCCATGCGGCGCGAGGTCGAGCGCGACGGAGCGCATCAGGCCGATGAGCCCGTGCTTGGAGGCGCAGTAGGGCGCCATGGCCGGCGCGCCGATCTCGCCGGCGGTGGAGCTGATCATCACCATGCGCCCCCACTGCTCGTCGCGGATGTCCTGCGCGATGAGCTGCGCCAGTGCAAAGGCCGCGTCGAGATTGACGGCGAAGGTCTCGCGCCAGTCGGCGAAGGACTGCTCGAAGATCGGCCGGTCGAGATAGCCGCCGCGGCCGGCGGCATGCACGAGGATCGTCACCGGCCCCATCGTTTCCCGCGCGATCTCGACAGCCTTGCGACACGTCGCATCATCGACCAGCGCCAGCGCCAGAACCTCGACGCGGGTTTGCGCCTTCAGCGCCGCGAGCCGCTCGGCATCGCGCGCCACGCCCAGCACTTTCGCCCCACGCCGCGCGAGCTCGACCGCGGCCGCGCGGCCGATGCCGCTGGACGCGCCGGTGACGATCGCGACACGGCCTGCGAGGTCAGCCTGGGCGGCGGTTGCGCTCATGCCGCGGCGCGCCTTTCGCCATGCACGATGCCGGCCAGCCGCTCGGCCACGGCCCCCGGATCGGCCGCACCCCAGACATTGCGGCCTACGGCGACGCCCGCCGCCCCATGCGCCATCGCCGTGGCAATCGTCGCGTAGAACGCCTCGCGATCGACCGCCGGCGCGCCGCCGGCGAGGATCACCGGGATGCCGCAGGCCGCGACCGCTTCGGCGATCGTCTCGGCCGGCAGCGGCATGGTCGTCTTGATCGCATGGGCGCCAAGCTCCTGGCCGGTGCGGCAGGCCGCCGCGATCGCTTCGGCCGCGAAGGCGTCCGGATACATGGCGCTCTCGACCGGCATGATCTCGCAGAGATAATCGAACCCCTCGCGGTCGCAGCGGGCGCTGAGCATCGCCGACTGTTTCAGCGCCTCGAGCTCGAACGGCGCACCGAGCTGGATGTAGTTGAGCACGGAATGCACGCCGAGCCGGGCTGCATCCTCCAGCGTGTAGGCCATCACATATTCGGAGACGGCGTAGCTGGAGCCGATGGCGAGGTTGGTGACGTCGAGCTTCAGGATCGGCCGCGCGGCAGCGAACTCTGCCCGGAAATCGCGGATGGTGCCGTAGCTCGCAATAATGCCGTCGACGCCGGCGGACGCGATGCGCTTCAACAGCTTGCGGCGATCCTCCAGCCCGCGGCAGGGCCAGGAATAGAGCGCGTGGTCGATGGCGACGACGACGCTGCGGCCATCCTCGCCGAGAAAATCGAGTTTTTTCATACGGCCTCCGGCACGAACATCGTCTTCATTCCCTTGAAATCCTGGCGCCGCACGATAGCGGCCTCGAGATCGGCAAAACCGCAGGTGGCGGTCACCAGCCGATCGAACGGCATCTGGTTGTCGAGCAGCCGCTTCAGCGCCTCGTCATAGCGCTTGCGGTACTGGTTGGGCGGCGTGCCGATCCACTCCGAGCCGACCAGCGAGATCTCGCGATAGTGGAGATCGTTGAGATTGACCGTGCCGGCCGGCCGGTTGCCGAAGCCGGCGAAGAGCACCACGCGGCCGCCGGGGCGGCAGGCGGCGATGCAGTCATTCACCATGTCCGGATCGCCGATCGTGAGGATGACGGCGTCGACGCCTCCGCGCGCCGCGCTCCATTCCTTTACCGCCTCGCGCCAGCCTTCGGCGGGAACCGCCTTGCCTGCGCCAAAAGCCAGCGCCAGCTCGCGCCGCGGCTCGAGCGGCTCGACCACCAGAACGTCGATGCCCGAGAGTGCTGCCTCCGCCACGATCTTCAGGCCCATGACGCCGGCCGCGATCACCACCGCGCTGTCGCCCGGCCTGAGCCGCGCCTGGTCGTGCACGGCATGCAGGCAATCGGCCAGCGGCTCGATGAAGATGGCGCGCTCTTTTGCCAGCGTTTCCGGCAGCTTCAGCGGCCCGCGCGACCACGGGATCGGCTGCACGGGGATGACGGCGTAATCCGCATAACCGCCATAAGTGTCGCCATAAACCCGCTCGCCCTCGGCCCAGCCGCTGACGCCGCCGCCGACCGCGGCGACGCGGCCGAGCCATTCATGGCCGGGATTGAACGGGTAATGCCCGTCATTCACGCCGATCTCGTATTTGCGGCTGTCGGTGGCGCAGAGCCCGCACGCCTCGACCTGCACGAGGATCTCGCCCGGGCCCGGCTGCGGCACCGGGATCAAATCGATGCGCAGGTCGCGAATGCCGTGCAGGCGCGCGGAGCGCATGGTCGATGTCATTGAGGGACTCTTTGTTGGTTGTGGGAATTGAGGGGCGGCCGAGCGCTACGCTTCAGGTCCCCTCTCCCCGCTTGCGGGGAGAGGTAAGGTGAGGGGCTTGGAGAAACGGGTTGCGCTCGCAGGATGGAGGCTGCTAGCGGCGCAGACCCCCTCACAAGCAATTCTAAGACTTGGGGCGAGCCCCAAGTCCAAGAATTGCTATCTCCCCCACCAGGGGGGAGATAGCGCGCGGCATCGGCCTCCCGGTCGGTCGGAGACGTCGGCGATTGGCGGTGGCGTCGGCGCTTGGCTCTATCTCCCCCCTGGTGGGGGAGATAGCAATTCTTTGGCTTGGCAAAGCCAAGCCTTAGAATTGCTTGTGAGGGGGCGGCGCTGCCTTCGAAGTTCGTCAACCTCACGGCCTTCTCCAAGCCCCTCACCTTACCTCTCCCCGCTTGCGGGGAGAGGGGTCGCCAGCGTTGGTGCGAGGGGTATCGTGTGCGTTGGCGAGTTTCCCCAGCCGGTGCATCGTTTCGGCCAGCTGGCCGTAGAGGGGGCGGTAGATTTCCATCAGCTTGGCGAAGCGGTCGGTGGCGGCTGGCTCCGGCTTCACCAGGCGCGCTACCCTTCGCTCGATCGGGTGCCCGAGCGCGTGGGCGGCGAGGATCGCGCCGGCTATGGCTTCGCCGGGATCGCTGACGATTTCGAGCTCGGCGCCCGTCGCGCTGGCGATGGCTTCGGCGAGGCCGGGGATGGCGGCACCGCCGCCGGCGACGCGATACCGTCGCGTCACCCCGCAAACCGCATCAATCCGCTGCGTAATATCCGCCACCGACAGCGCGATCGCCTCCACCGCCGCGTGGCGGATGTCGTCGCCGGTGGTGGAGAGCGTCAGGCCGACCAGCGCGCCGCGCGCGGCAGCGTCCCAGACCGGCGCGCGCTCGCCGGCGAAATAGGGCAGCATGATCAGGCCGGCGCTGCCGGGCATCCGCTCCCTCATCCTCAGTCCTGAGCTGGTCGAAGGATCGAAGGATCGGCAACCCTCCCCGGCCAAGCCATCGGCCCAGGCGATCAGGCTGCCGGCCGAGGACGTCCACCCGCCGACCATTTGGCCCGCCCCGATATGCGGCGTCTCGCGCAGCGGCCCAAGCGGCCCCGCCTCGTCCACCACCTTGCAGATCACCGCCGTCGAGCCGAGCAGCATGCCGGCCTCGCCGGCGCCCACCACGCCGGCCCCGAACAGATCGACGTAGGAATCATACGAGCCGACCGTCACCGGCGTGCCCGCCGCGATGCCGAAGCGCGCCGCCGCCTCCCCGCTCACCCGCCCGGCGATCGCGTCGGCCGGCATCACCGGCGGCAGCGGGCGCGGCGTCTCGCCATCTAGCGCATGGTCGAGCCGCGTGATCGGGTCCATCATCGGCACGCCCGTGAGCGCCGCCACCAGGAAGCCCGTCGCATCGGTCACGAATGCCGTGCGGGCGAACCGCTCCGGCTCGACCGCGCGCAGCCGCTCGAGCTTGGGCAGCGTATGGTCCGTGCCCAGCGCTTCCTCACCGACACCAGCGTCGAGCAGCCGGCGCCGCCACGGCTCATGCCGCGTGTCGAAGGCAAACAGTGAGGCCGGCCCGGTGGATTTCAGCGCAGCATCGAGCGTCACCGCGCAGGGCCCGAACGCGCCGATGCCCACCGCTTCGATCGCCGGCCGCCCGGCCGCATCGAGCGCGGCGCGCACCGCCTGCGCCAAAGCCGCCAGCCAGGTTTCCGGATCCTGCTCAGGCGCGTTGCGTGCGCCAGAACCGCTGCGGCCCTTGCCGCACAGTTCCCCCCGGCCGTCGAGCACGGCGGCGCGCGCGCCGCTCAGGCCCAGGTCGATGCCGAGGAAGTGTCTCATCGGCCCCGCATCGACCGGAAAAGCGTCGTCTGGAAGCGGTAGCGGTCGCCCAGAAACAGGCTGCGGCTGATCTCGACCGGGCGGCCGTCCTTCAGATGCGTCACCGCTTGCGCGAGCAGCAGCGGCGTGGCCGCCGGCACGCCGAGCAGCGTCGACTCCTCCGCCGAAGCCGCCACGGCCTGGATCGAATATTCGGAGTAGGTCGGGCGCGCGCCGGCCCTTTCCAGCTCGGCATAAAGCGAGTTTCTCGCAAAATCCGCCTTCGGCAATTCAGGCGCCAGCCTGAGCGGCACGCGGCTGTGCTCGATGCCGACCGGCACGCCGTCCAGCCGGCGCACGCGCTTCAGCTCGAACAGCTCGCTGCCCGGCGCGATGCGCAGATCCTCCGCCTCCTCGATCGCGGCCGTGCGCACCAGGGCGGCGATCACCAGCGAGCTCGCCTCCAGCCCGCGGCTCTTCGCCATCTCGGAAAAGCTCACCAGCGCGTTCGGCTCGCCGACGACGGGCGTGCAGACGAACCAGCCGCGCGAGGAATCGGCCTCGATCAGGCCGCGGTCGCGCAGCTCCACCAGCGCCTTGCGCAGCGTAACGCGGCTGGCATCGAAATGCTTGCACAGCTCCCGCTCGCCGAGCAGTTGCGCGCCCTCAGGCAACACCCCCTCCTCGATCTGCCGCGCCAGCTCATCGGCGATCGCCGAATAGCGCGGTTTCTCCTGGACCAGGGAAGGCGAAGCCATGACTGTACCGATTGCTTACCAGATGCATACCGGTAGGGCAGAATGGCGTGGGAGGCAAGGTGGGGGGCTGGTTGCGTGCGATTTGCGCCCGGAACAGCGTCAGAATCGACCTGCCGACCACGCGGTGGACCTGTGCCGGGTGCCGCAACCGGGAGTCCTTCAACATCGAGTTGTGGCAGGCTCAGGATGAGGGCTACTGGACCGGCAGCGCCGCCTCCTCTCAAGGAATGCCAAGGCTTGGCTTGCCAAGCCCAAGCATTCCTATCTCCCCGCCAGGGGGGAGATAGGCGGAGCTTACTCACATGTCTCGTAGATGCCTTCCATGGGCGCGTTGAGCGAGCACAATATGCCGCCCCACTGGTAGCCGGAGAAGTTGCCGCCGTATTCGATCTGCCACCACGGATATTCGTTCCAGATCACGCCGGTGTTCTCGACCAGCATGACACGATCGCCCTGCTTGAGCGTCGCCACCTTGCGGTAGTTCTGGCCGGGGCCCTCGCGCACGTTGCCGCCCCAGGAGCCGGCCGGGATCTGGGTCAGATTGCCCTCGGGCGGCTGGTTGGAGCCGTAGTCGCGGTTCTTGCACTGCTCTTCAGCGGCGAAGAAGGCCTCCATCCAGGTCTCGCCCTTCGGATATTCGTGCATGAAGGTGGTCAAGTCCTCGGTGTAGACGCGCGCCAGGAAATCCAGCACCTGCCGGCCGCCAAAGCCCTGCGCTTCCATCTCGCCGGCAACGCAGGTGCAATAGGGCTCGGCGAATTCGGGCAGCACATCCTCGTTGATGCCAGTGCTGAAATAGGCCGGGCATTGCTTGTCGAAGTTCGGGCTAGCGGAGATTTTTACCACCGGCAGCGGTTTGGCCGGAGGGGGCGAAAGGGGCACGCGCTCGGCGGCGAGCGATGCGGTGGCGATAAGGGCGAGGATGACGGCGGCGGCGATGCGCAAGGGCATGGAGGTGGCTCCGAGGCGGGACGTCCCTTGCGGCATCTAGGCGCAGCGTGGTGGCGGTGTCGAGGCGAGGCGGGCTGACGGAGCGGACCTTTTCTGGGGGTTTTTGGGGTGCTGTCTGAGAGGGTGGCGCCGCCCCCTCTCAAGCGATCCTAAGGTTTGGCTTCGCCAAACCCAAGGCTCGCTATCTCCCCCGCCAGGGGGGAGATAAAGGGCGTCTACTCTGCGGCGGCGGTGTGCCGGGTTGGGGGCGCGACGGAGTGGCGCTCGATCAGCTCGCATTCGAGCTTGACGATGCGGTGCGCGTCGGTGCGGCTGTGGCCCGGCTCGAGCGCGCGCTCGGCGGCCCACAGGCCCATGCGGTGGCGCGGGAATTTGAGCGTGGTGAGCTTCGGCATCAGATGGCTGGCGATCTCCTCGTCGTCGAAGCCGACGACGGAGACGTCGTCGGGGATGGCGAGCCGCAGCTGCTTCAACGCCTCGTAGCAGCCGATCGCCATGCGGTCGTTGGAGCAGAAGATCGCCGTCGGCGGGCGCGAAAGCTGCATCAGCTTGAGCGTCGCCTCGTAGCCGGAGGAGAGCTGCCAGTTGCCCTCGCGCACCAGCGCCGGGTCGAAGGGAATGTCGGCGGTGGCGAGCGCCTCGCGATAGCCGCGGTTCCTGTCCTTGCTCACCTCCATCCAGCCCTCGCCGGTGATGTGGGCAATGCGCCGGTGGCCGGCCGCGACCAGAAGCGCGGTGGCGCGGCTGCCGCCGGCCGCGTCGCCCGGCACCACCGAAGGAAAGGCGCGATCCTTCGCATAGCAGTTGAGCAGCACGACCGGGGCTTCGGCCTCGTAGAGCAGGCGCGGCACCTCGACGGGGCGGGTGTGCACCGTGGCGTAGATGATCGCCGCCGGATTGCCGCGCAGGATGGCGGCCAGCGTGCGCGCCTCCATCTCCGCATCGGCATGGCAATTGTAGGTGGAGACGATGTCGCCGCTCTCCCAGGTGAATTCGCGCACGCCGTCAGCCGCGATCACCGCCTCGGGACAGACGGTCAAATCGTCGAACACAACGGCAATGCGGCGCACCGGGCCGGGCCGCGCGCGCGGCGAGCGCTCGGGGCGGTAGCCCAATTCGGCGGCGGCCTTCAGCACGCGCTCGCGGGTGTCGCGCGAGATCTTCACCGTGGCGTCGGGGTTGAAGACCACGGAGACGGTCGATTGCGAGCAGCGCGCAAGAGCCGCGACGTCGGACATTGTGGGGCGGGGTGGCTCGGATCGACTCATTCAAATGGCTCCCGGCGGCACTTTATAGGGCAGTAAGGCAGTAGGGCAGTAGGGAAGCGGAGCCTGGTTCCGAGGCGGCAGCGCTGCCCCTCATCTGCCTGCCGGCATCTTCTCCCCGTAAACGGGGAGAAGGGGGCTAATCGCGGCGGGGCGGGCTTGCGGATACCGTCATTTCTCCTGCCGCCTGTTCCTCTGCCCTACTGCCCTAACTCATTGGGAAAAGCTTTTCTCATTGCGTTCCTTCGCTTCATCGGTATCATATCGACAGATATTAGCTAATGTGGCGAGCCTATGAACGACGCCAGCGGAAACGGCACGGTGCCTGCAGTGCAGGCTGCCGGCGTGGCGATACCGAAGATCGGGCTCGGGACGTGGCAGTTGCGCGGGGCGCAGTGCACGCAGATCGTCGCCGCGGCAGTCGCCTCCGGCTATACGCATATCGATACCGCGCAGGGTTATGCGAATGAGGAGTTCGTCGGCGAAGGGCTGGCGGGTGCGGCGCGCGGAAAAGTCTTCATCACCACCAAGGTGAGGCCGGACCGGCTGGCCGAAGGCGAGCTGGAGCGCTCGGTGGACGAGAGCCTCGCCAAGCTCGGCGTTGCGGCGATCGACCTTCTGCTCCTGCATTGGCCGAACCCGGCGATCCCGCTCGAAGGCACCATTCGCGCGCTGAATGCAGTGAAGCGCGATGGGCGGGCCCGCGCGATCGGGCTTTCCAATTTCACCAGCGCGATGCTCGACAAAGCCTGGAGCCTGACCGGCGAACCCTTCGCGGCCGAACAGATCGAATACCATCCTTATCTCGACCAGACGAAGATGCTTGGGGCACTGCGCCGCCGCGGCATGGCGATCATCGCCTATTGCCCGATCGCGCTCGGCAAGGTGACCGGCGATCCGGTGATCGAGGCGATCGCGCAAAAGCACGGCCGCAGCGCCGCGCAGGTGACGCTGCGCTGGCTCGTCGGCCAGGGCGACGTCGTCGCCATTCCGAAGACCGCAAATCTCGAGCGCCTGAAGGAAAACATCGCCGTCTTCGACTTCGCGCTGAGCGAGGCCGAGACGGCTGCCATGAACGCGCTGAAACGGCCCGGCGCGCGCAACGTGAACGAGCCGCAATGGGTCCCCGAATGGGACTGACAGGGGGAAACACGATGATCACCAGACGCAAACTCTTGACGCGAAGCCTTATGCTGGCGGCCGGCGCCGGCCTGCCCATGCCGTTCATCGCCAAGACGCTCGCCGCGTCGGGCAAGATCGTGGCCGGCATGGAGGCCGGCTCGCCCTACGACACCTTCTACCGCAAGCATGCCGCCGCCTTCACGGCGGCTTCCGGCGTCGAGGTCGAGGTCATCGCCATTCCGCACGACAACATCCGCCAGCAATTCGTGCTCGACGCGCTGTCGGGCGCCGGCGGCTTCGACGTCTACATCGCCGACCAGGTGTGGCTGCCGGAGTTTTACCAGAAGGGTTTCATCAAGGATCTTTCGGCGCATGTGAGCGAGGCCGACCGCGGCGATTTCTCCAAAACCGCGATCGAGACGGTGAGCTACAATGGTGCGCTCGTGGCGCTGCCGATCATGGTGCACAATTGCGCCATGTATTACCGCACCGATCTGTTCGAGAAGGCGGGGCTTTCCGCACCGCCGGCCACCTGGGAGGAATACAGGGCCTTCGCGAAGCAGACGACCGACGCCGGCGCCGGCATCTGGGGCACGCTGATCGCCAGCAAGCAGGGCATCGAAGCCTCGACCCGGCTGCACTCCTTCTATCAGCAGGCGGGCGGCGACCTGCTGGGCGCGGACGGCAAGCCGACGATCGATTCGGATGCAGGCCGCGCCGCGCTCGAATTCATGCTGAAGATGGTGTTCGAGGACAAGGCCGCGCCCGAAGGGGTGCTGGAGCTCGCCGACATGCAAGGCATGTGGCTCGAGGGCAAGCTCGCCATGGCGCCGGTCTGGCCGTATCTCTATTCGCTGAGCAAGGAGCCGCTCGGCGGCAAGTTTGCGATCGCCACGGCGCCGGGCAGCCCGAACCCGGGCGGCACCGTCTACTCCTGGGGATTCGCGGCGGCGAGCGGGGCGAAAAACCCGGACGGCGCGGTGGAGTTCATCAAATGGGCGACCAGCACCGACACGCTCTACAATTTCGGCAAGGAGTGGCTGAACCCGGTGCCGCGCGCCTCCGCGATCGACCTGATCGGCAAGGATCAATCGATCAGCGCCGAAGACAAGGCGGCGATCGCAGCCTTCGCGGCGTCGGCTGCCGCGGGCAAGAGCATGACCATGGTGCCGCAATATTCGCAGCTGCTCGATATCCTGGGCATCATGAACTCCGGCGTGATGAGCAAGGCGATGACCGTCGACCAGGCGCTGGCCGACGGGCAGGCGCGGGCGGAGGCCGCGATGGCGGGGTGAAAGCGCTGGGTTCTGCCGGGCTGATGCGAAAAGCGCCCCCTCCACCATGCTTCGCATGGTCCCCCTCCCCCGCTTCGCAGGGGAGGATCCAACGCAGCGATCGGCCGCGACCTTGATCCTCCCCCGTTTACGGGGGAGGGGGACCTGCCCCCGGGTCCGGCCGCAGGCCGGCCCAAAGACTGGCTCAGGCGGTGGAGGGGGCGCCAGGCGCCGCATCCTCACCGGCATCGCGCTGACCGCGCCGGCGCTGCTCGCGCTCGCCGTCACCATGATCTATCCGGTCGCCTGGACGCTTTGGCTCAGCCTCAACGGGCCGGAAATGGCTTTCACGGGCACGCCCGATTTTCGCGGGCTCGACAATTATGCCCGCATCGGCGGCTCGCCGGAATTCCTCGCCGCGCTCTGGCAGACGCTGCAGATCGTGGTGCTGAGCTTTCTCGCCGAGGCCGTGCTGGGCTTGGCCGCCGCTCTCGCGCTGCACCGGGGCCTGCGCGGCAGCAAGGTGTTCTCGGCGATCGTGGCGCTGCCGCTGATGGTGGCGCCGGTGGTCGGTGCGCTCGCCTGGCGTTTCATCTTCGTCGACGGCTACGGCATGATCGATTCGATCGCCGGCGTATTCGGCGGAAGCGGGCCGCTCTGGTTCGCCGATGTGTGGCTGGCGCGGCTCTCGATCGTGATCGCCAATCTGTGGATGGCGCTGCCCTTCGACGTGCTGGTGCTGCTCGCCGGCCTTGCCAGCCTGCCGGAAGAGCCGACCGAGGCCGCACGCGTCGATGGCGCCACACCGTGGCAGATCCTCGTCCACATCACCCTGCCGCTGCTGAAACCGGTGATCGCGGTGATCCTGGTGGTGCGGCTGGCGGATGCGTTCCGCGTCTTCGACGTCGTCTATGTGCTGACCGGCGGCGGGCCGGCCAATTCGACCGACGTGCTTTCGACCTACATCTACCGGCAGATGTTCACGGCGCTCGATTTTTCAGGCGGTGCCGCGGCCGCGGTCATGCTCGTCGTCATCACCGCCGCCTTCTCCGCACTTGCGGTGCTGGCGCTGAGGGACCGGCGCGGGCGATGAACGCAAGCGCTTCCCGCGGGCTCGCCGATGCCGGAACGTTCCTGTTCCTCGCAATCCTCGCGCTGCTTTTCCTGGTGCCGATCTACTGGATCCTGGCGACGTCGTTCAAGCCGACGGCGGAAATCCTGGTCACGCCGACAAACCTCTTTCCCGCCGATCCGACGCTCGACCATTATGGCACCGCGCTCGCCGGCGACTTCCGCAGCTTCCTCCTGAACAGCCTGATCGCCGCCGGCGGCGCGACCGCGCTCGGCCTGCTGCTCGCCGTGCCCGCGGCCTGGGGTTTTGCCAAATTCGCCTTTCCCGGATCGGGCGCTTTGCTTTCCTTCACCATCATCACCCGCATCTTTCCGCCGATCGCGCTGGCGCTGCCGCTCTTCCTGCAGTTCCGCAGCTTCGGCCTGTTCGACAATGCCTTCGGGCTGATCGTCGCCTACCTGCCGATCGTGCTGCCGCTGATGATCTGGATCCTTGCCGGCTTCTTCCGCGACTTTCCCGACGAGCTGGTCGAGGCGGCGCGGATCGACGGGCTCAACACGCCCGGCATCCTTATCCGCATCGTGCTGCCGCTGTCGCTGCCGGGGCTCGGCGTGGCATCGCTCTTCGGCTTCCTCGTCGCCTGGAACGAATTCGTCATCGCGCTGACGCTGACGCGCACGCCGGCGGCGCAGACCATGCCGGTCGGCATCTCGACGCTGATCACGCAGTTCCAGACGCTGTGGGGCGAGATGATGGCGGTCGCGGCCATCTACCTCCTGCCAGTGCTCGCCGTCACCGTGATCAGCCAGCGCGGCCTGGTGCGCGGGCTGATGGCGGGCTCGACCAAGGGATAGGGACAGGGCCTGGTTGGACAGGGCCGGCGCCATACCTATCTCTAACAAGTGTAGGCTAGAGAGCGCGTTCTCACGATCCCATGAATCGTGAAAACGCCACAATTGGAGATGCGGCCATGGACAGGAACGACCAGCAGGCAATCGAGACGCTGTTCCAGAAAATTGCGGGCGTGGAACGGCAATCGCCGCCACGCGACCGCGAGGCGGAGGCGTTCATCCGCGAACGCGTCGCCGCCCAGCCGAGCGCACCCTATTACATGGCGCAGACCATCGTCGTGCAGGAAGCGGCGCTCGAGGCGGCGCAGGCGCGGATCGAAGAGCTGGAGCGGCAGCCCTCGAAAGGTTTCTTCGGCGGCCTGTTCGGCGACAACCGGCCGCCGGCGCGGAGCGCATATGACCGCGACCGCGGTGCGCGGCAGGCGACGCTGCAGCAGCAGGGCGGCGGCGGGTTCCTGGCCGGCGCGGCGCAGACGGCGATGGGTGTCGCCGGCGGCGTGCTGCTTGCCAATGCGATCGGCGGGTTGTTCGGCGGCAGCGAGGCGCAGGCCGGGCAGGACCTGCAGCCTGCCGACGAGCCGCAGGACGCCGGTGGCGATTTCGGCGGCGGCGATCTGGGCGATTTGGATCTTTAGGCGACATAGCCCGAAACGCCGGCGCCCCTCTCAAGCGATCCTAAGGTTTGGCTTCGCCAAACCCAAGGCTCGCTATCTCCCCCGCCAAGGCAGGGCAATCGCATATGGCGGATTGAGGCGAAGCACCCCCACTCCGTCACGCTTCGCGTGCCACCTCTCCCCCTGCCCGGGGGAGAGGAATGGCGCCAAGCTTGCGGCCGTTCTTCCTCTC